>Ga0136615_10001499_pt1 | contig 11325 bp, 6 predicted proteins | sample AntDrymUQ2882206_2_FD_106647 | JGI IMG/M metagenome (GOLD analysis project Ga0136615, IMG submission 106647) | Polar desert sand microbial communities from Dry Valleys, Antarctica - metaG UQ288 (22.06) | ecosystem: Environmental > Terrestrial > Soil > Desert | place: Antarctica: Dry Valley...
CAGATGACCGGCGATCTTTAGTACCTCGCCCAATGCACGTTTCGCCTCCGATGTGTGCAACTGGCCGCTGGAAACCTTGGCATTTAGGATCCTGGTCTGCGCTTCAACCTGCTGAATTTCGCTCTCGGGAAGTTGCCGCCGTAGAACCTCGACGTTGGCTCCGATGGCGTCGAGAAATTTTCTCACATTCTGCTTGTCCTGTATTGTGCCGGCCAACCACGCGTGACCAGCGCGCGTTGACCGGAGCTGATTATACTCCTCTCGAATAAACCCGACAACAATCGCACCGTCGATGTGCGCGCCAGGATGGTTCATCCCCTCTTCCGTAGCTAAGTCCGTGAGCTTCTCTCGGTGGGGAGCCCGATGCGCTTCGACGAGAGTTACGACTTGCTGAATCGTACTGAGGTCGCGCGATTCAGCAAGTGTCGGGCGTGGGCGGCGCCAGTGCTGAAACGGATCCTTCAGGTCGGCAATCTCCACCTCTTCGTCTGGTTGGCCATCGTAGGTCCAACCGGTCCGCAGCGCGAGCGTGACCTGCGACGCTGGGTAAGGGTGGATCGAGGCGATAACCTCGGTCACGGTGATCGTGGTCGGCCCATGCCGGAGGACGAACCAGTAGTCTGGTTTTATATCTTTCAGCTTTATCTTGCCGATCTCAGCACGCGGGAGGAACCAGTTGGCTGTCAGCGCCGTGACCATCATGATGCCGCTGGCGATCGGGACGGCCGTCGTCAGCTCCGCGGCAGGCAGCAGCAGTGGTATAGAGCCAACGGACGGCACAACGGCCAGACGCTGCCAGCTGTCCCGAGTCATCACCAGGAGGGTCCGACCGGCCTCGGCCTCGGTGGCTGCGTCGAGTGCGCGAATTATCGACCGATATGTGACGACGCGTTGGACTACGCTTCGTCGTCGCCATCGCATGTCCGGTGTCACCGCCCGCTCCCTCGCCCGTGGCCCAGTCAGTCAGTCAGTGCCTGATCGTCAAGCCGCCGGCCCCGGTGGCCAGCTGCTCGCCGAGGTCGGCATCGATCACGCCCTCGATGTAGGCCTCGAGCTCCAACGAGCGACCGCTGCCTGGTTCCCGCGCGGTCACCGCGAGCCGACCATCCGCCCCGACGTGCAAGGTCACGTCGATCCGCAACCCGGCGCGCAGCTCGGGCAAACCGGTCAGTTCGCCATCCAGCACGCGGCGGTTGTGGGGAAGTCCTTCCGACGGCACCGCGCCGGCCTGCTCGAAGACTTGGATCCGCACCCGCCGCTGACCGTCGAGGATCGTGGCGAACGGCACGGTGGCGGACGCGGGGAGCGAGGTGTTGCGCGAAAGCACGTGATGCACGAACTCGCGGAGACCTGCTGGATCTGCGCTGTCCCGGACCAGTACCCCCACGCTGCGGGGCAGAACCGAGACTGCCTGACTGCCGATTGTCAGATCCGAAGATCCCCCGATCGCGGGCGGGACAGGTTCGCGGGTGAGCTGGTCCGCCCGCACCGCCGCGCCCAGGGCAACCGCCAGCTCAGGTTCGACCAGCCGCGGCGTCAACCCGAGCCGCCGGTGCAACGTCTCGGCCACCACGGGCATTCGGCTGGAGCCGCCGACGAGCACAACCTCAGTGATGGCGTGCGGGCTGGCCGCGGTCAGCAGCCGGTCGAGGATGACCACGGTCCGCTGCACGAGATCCTCGGTCAGCTCGTCCAGGCGAGCACGGTCCAGTGTGACCGTCGTCGAGGCCCCACAGTATCGCAGGGTCACTGCGTGCGATGCCCGGCTGCTCAAAGCCCGCTTGAACGCCTCCGCGGTGGCCAGCACCTCCTGCACCAAGCCCTCGTCCTCACGGGGGTCGACCTCTGGCGGCGTGACATCGCTCAGTGCAGAGAGCATCAGGTCTGCGACTCGTTGATCAACGTCCGCGCCGCCGAGTTGGCTGTCTCCGTCGGTGGCGACGACGTGCACCCCGTCCGGACCGATTCGCAACACGGTGCAGTCAAAAGTGCCGCCGCCGAGGTCGTAGACCAGCACACGGCGGCTGGTGCCGTCGGTAATGCCGTAGTGCAGGGCTGCGGCCACCGGTTCGCTGACCAGCTCCAAGACCTCGATACCGGCCAGCAGCGCTGCCTGCTGGGTGGCTTCCCGCTCCCGCAGCCCGAAGTAGGCCGGCACGGTGATAACTGCCCGCGCCCGCTCGTCCCTGGGTGCTCGCAGCGCAACCCCGGCGTCGGCGACCAACGAACGCAGCAACACTCCGGAGACCGATTCCGGAGTGTGGGCCACGCCGTGGAACTCCAGCGGGTATTCGGTACCCATGCGGCGCTTGATGAGCGTGACGGCATTGTCCGGGTCGTGCGCGGCGCTAGACCTGGCAAGTACGCCCACGACGGCATCGGACGCCGACTCGAAATACACGCAAGAGGGTGTCGTGACCTCGCCGAGCGCATTGGGGAGCACGCGCGCTCGGCCGTCTGGTTCGTCTGGTTCCGTTGTTGCCACGGCGCAGAACGTCGTGCCCAGATCGATGCCGAGAATCACGAGCCCTCCTCGACCCTTCGCACCAAGTCGGCTGGCCATTGGCTTACGACAGCGTCAAGTTGCAGGAACAGCTCCTTCCACGGGACCAGCACCACTGCCGTGCCGATCGTCACCACGACGACTCCGATGAGGAGCCCGCGGAGGATCCAATAGTGAAGGGGCACCTCGATCATGATGACCTGCCAATCGACTCCGGCTCGGTGATCGGCAGTCCCGCCCGACCCGCGAGCCAAAGCAGCGGCGCTGCCGCCGTCAGCGCGTCGGTCGCCCGCCAGCCGGTCCAGGAGGAGACTAGGAAGTAACGGACCTCGGTGAAATCGCGCTCGGCCGCCAACGTCATGTTCTCCAAGCCCTTGTCGACCAACCACGTCCGCACCACGTCGGACTCGGCGACCAATCCGGTTGCGGGTGGCAGGTCGAGCAGCAGGTCGGCCTTCACCACCGTGACCGCAAGCGACCGCAACCGGGCGCCGTGGTCGCGCAGCCGCTGAGCGGTGAGGTTGTAGGCCGTCTCCGGGTCGTCCTTGGCGGGACGGGCAGCATCAAGCACGGTCGTGGATAGTTCATCGGCTACGCGAGAGATCGAGAACGGGTCGATGACGAGCACCAGTCCCTGTGCCTGGTCGAGGAAACGCATCCGCGCATTGGTCTCACGGTCGGCGAAGGACTCGCCAGCAGCGTCGAACACATGCAGCAGGCCTTTACGCTTCCCACTCAAGATCCGTACGGTGATCGCGACCGGCTCCTGTCCTGCCGGTGTCTTGGTCGTGTCCTCATTCGACGTCACGACCTCCGTGCCCATGTCGTATTCCCGCCTGCTGTGGTCGTCGGTCGGCTTGAACTCGCCGCCGGCCGCGGCGACGCGCTGGCGCAGCGCCTCGAGCCCGGCGAAGATCAGCCTGGTCTTGCCAGCAGACACCGGCCCGAAGACGGGCAGCCGGACGTCGGTGAGGACCGCGGCACCTGGCCGCAGCGGTTCGCCGCACCTCGGACATAGCCCATCCATTACGGCGGCTGCCCGCAGCACGGTGGTCGGCAGCAGCCGCTCGCAGCCGCAGCGACGGAAGACCGCTCCTAGCCGGCCGGGCCGGATATCCCGGTGCATCTGACCACACCGGCAGCGGTAAGTGGGCAATGACGTGACGTGATAGCAGTGCGGGCAGCTACCGCTCGCGCGCCGGATTTGACGCACGAGCGTGTCGGCCCCGCGGGCCGCCCCAGCGGCAGCCAGCCACACGAGCCACGTCGTCGACACGACGACGGCAATGAGGCTGACGAGTCCGAGCCCTGTGGTGACCACGCCAGCGGTGTAGGCCACGAGGCCGCCGTAGAGCACGATCAGCAACGGCCACCACGCCGCAGGGTACGGTAGCTCCCTACGGACCCATTCGTGCGCCGGGATCCACACCTTGGTGTGCCGCGCCCAAATGTGCCGGACAGCGGTCTCCACGTCCTCACGGGCCTGCGCCACCAGGTACTGCGGCCAGGCCCGATCGCGCTCGAACGGCGAGTGTGCCTTCGAGAACCACCTCGGGTCATTGACGTCGCCCGGCCCGACCGTGCGAGCCGCTGACCGCCCCGCTCCGGCCAGGGTGGCGACCAGCGAACCGGCCACCGTCACCGCGCCGATCACAGCACCGGCCGCGATCACCCAGACAAGCCCTGGCATGATCATGTACTTGACCGCCAGAAAGCAAAGGGTCAGGTAACCGGCAAAAGCAAGCACCACAGCAGCGAAGATGATCAGCGGCATTTGCTACCTCCTCCGTCCGGAGCGCCACCACGAACCCTTGCCAGCATTGTCGGTTTCGTCGGCTGCGGCGTTACCTCGCTTCTTCGAAGCCGTGGGCGTTGCGCGCCTCGTCCACACACCGCCTCGGGAGTAAGGCGTCTTCTTCGCGGCCCAGGTCAGCCACTCTTTCTGGTCGGCCACGGGCAGCAGTCGAGCGATGTTGCCTCGCTGACGCTTGGCCATGTTGGGAACGGCCGCCGCAAGTCTCTTACTGAGATCGTTGACCTCATCGTCACCAAGTTCCCGGCGGCCAGTAAGCAGGAAAGCCATAGCTGCGGCGCGATTTCCGTCGGGCGAGCCGATCTCCGGGATGGTTCCCGGCTGCTTCCAGCGTCGTTCCAATTCAGGGATGAGCACCCGACGCACCGACGCACCGACGCTGAGCACGACCAGTTCCGAAATAGCCGGCTCGCCGCGCAACAGGGCGTCGACCAGTGCCCCGAGCCGGGCGGCCAGCAATTCCGGGGAAATCCGGCGCAGCTGTCGCCCGTTTTCCCAAGCGGCGATGCCGGTGGAAAGCCGGTCCAGTGCGGACATCACCCGAGAGAGCGCCGCGTCCTCCTCCACCCAAGCAGCGACGTGGCGGCACCCGGGTGGTGACGCCCACGTCGGACGCAAAACGCGTAGCACCTCCAGAACGTCCAATGACGGCTTAGGGGCGGCGTCCATGATCCGATAAGCACGGTCGGCAAGCTCGTTGGAGACGGCGCCGGATGGTATTACTCGAAGGAAGTGGAGCACGGCTGCCGGGTCGGGTCGGCGTTCGCCGAATACCACTCGCCAGGCGAACACACCGGGATCGGGGCGATCTTGACGCAACGCGGCGAGTTGCGCTTTCTGGCGGGCTGCGGCGTCTGCTTGCCCACTGCCGGCGTCGATCAGGGCCGCATCCAGCGCGTGGGCCGGATCCATGACGGTGTCCCACAGGAATCGCCACCAGTGGGAGTGAATGTCCCGCTCGGTGTCGTGGCGCCGGGAGTCGTGCAATCGCTGCGTCAGCTCGTCACGCAGCAGGTCGATCAGTTCTGCTCCGGAACTCCACCTGTTCAGTTCGACGGCAGCGTCCGGGTGGTCGGCCCACCACACAACGAAGGCATGCGCGGTGTCCAGGAAGGTCGCGATCCTCGGGGCGACGTGAAACCGGCTCGCCAGCGCCAACAGGGAGGGCAGCTGCTCAGGACGAGCTGAACCGAGACCTCGCTCGATGACGCCGACGATGGTCGCATGATCGGCCTGCGACCCCTCGGCCGGCGCAAGGACGGCGTGATCCGGGCCGCGCCCGTCAGGCATACGGTATGCGGCGGCTACCTCGGCTTCGGCGAGAGCTCGTCGGACTACGCTCGCCAGTGCCGGGATCCCTCGCCCGTGCACGGCGGCATCGAGCCTCCGCAGCGAGAGCGCGTCGTGCGTACCGGCCAGCACAGCTTCCACAACGGCCTCCGCCGACAGTTGAGCCGCGTCGGGTGGCGCCGCCCCCAGCCAGTCTGCGAGCAATGTGGCATGCGCCGTCGTGGTCGATCGCTCCCCCAGCGCAACCACCGCCGCCGCGCGCCGGTCGGCATCGCTCTCCGGGCGGCTCAACGCACCCGCCCGACCGGACGCTCCGGCGAACTCCACAGCGTCGACCACGTCGTACGGGTCGCACTGCAGAAAACGTGAAACCCAGAACTTCGCCCTCTCGGTCGGCACAATCGATGCATGTCGGTCTTGTGTCAGGTCGAACACCGCGAAGCCGCTGCTGGTCATCAGCGGTCCCGCCCAGTCCGGGTGCACCACAAGGATCTCGTGCGGACTGTAATGTGGGTTCGTCGCATACACCTTGAACCCGATGCCTAGCGCATCTTTTCTGGGCAACAATAAGGTAGCCGCCGCAATCCACACAGCTGCGGTCTCGGCATCATCACTGACGATCAAGATCCGCACCCGGTCAGGCTCCGACAGCCCGTGCAGTGCGGAGAGCAAAGCGATCATCCAGTTCTCGGCCTTAGGGTTCTCGGCGATCCGGTCGCGAACGGCCTGCGCGTGCCATGGACCCGGCGGTGGCTCCGCAGGAACCGGCTCGCACACCGTGGTCGGAGCCGGCTCACCTGCCCACCAGGTTGCGCCCCACAGCTGCGCTGGACGGGCCAGCCCGTAGCTAGCCGGGTCCTCGGTGACAATCGCATGGGTGAACTGGTTGCCTTCCCGCATGCCGTTCATCTCTGTGCCGAGGTAGGAGCCGACGGCGGTGACATAACGGCGCCCATCGACGACATGCGCCAGCGACCGCGGGTACTGCCCGACCGGTCGGCGCTCGCGCATCCAAACACTCGGTGGCTCGTACAGCACTGTGCGTTGCACCAGCTCACGCACATCAGGTGCTACACCGACCGAGGTGGCCTGGAACTGGAATCCGGCGCCGCCGAGCAGCCCCTGACCGGGCCGGCAGTCGGTGTAGTAAAGCGAGCCGAACTCGGTCATGACCGGCTCTTCTCGATCACACCGAACAGGCTGAGTAGCCACAGCAGCGGTTCGTCGACCCGGAAGGGGACGACTCCGTGGCTGTCGACGCGACCCCCCGCATAGTCCGGCGACGCTCCCAGCGCGGAGACCGCGAAGTACCGGAAGCGTTTGTAGTTCGACCGCAGGTGTGTGTCGATGTCGTCGGCGTCGAACTCGTAGAGCAGCGACCGTACATGCTCATGGGCGTCGTTGCCGGCCTGATCGTCGTAGCAGGCATGGGCGGCGGGCGTGTTCCGCAGCGGATGTCCTTCGCCGAGCCTCGGAAAGAGCGCATCGATCTTGGCGAAGACCACGGCGAGCGGGGTGGCGATCTTGCTCCGGGAACGGGTACCGCTGGTGGCGCGAAGGAGCTCGGTGATCCGGCTGAGCACACTCAGTGGCGGCTCGGACTCTCCTACCACGTTGGCCGGCACGTCGATGTGATCCCGCGCCCCGGGCAGCTGCCACGGGTCCAGCAGCAGGATGAGACCGTCAGCCACCCCCAGGTAGCTTTGGGTGTGCACGCGTTCCTGGCTAGTCAGGTCTTCGCCGGCCGCGTCGTAAAACGACAGCACGGTCGTGCCGTAGGTTTCCCGGCCAAGGCGCCGCCGCGGTTGCCGCCACTCGAGTACCACCGGTACCTGACGGCCGTCGGCTGCGGGCTCGGTGCCGCCCAGGAGCGTTTTCTCGGTGAACAAGGTCCGCTCGAAACCGTCCAACCACGCCTGCGGCGACCCCGCGCCGCCCTGCTGGTCACCGGTGAGTCGGATGTCGGCGGCGAACCGTCGTCGTACGTTGTGGCGCAGCTCGTGGTTGAGCACCGTGAGGTAGACGGTCTTTCCGGCGCCCTTGCCGCCCACCATGCCGATCAGCGGGCTGCTGCTCTCGGCGAAGCTCGCGGTCAGCGGGGTGTGACAGACGGGACATGCCCGCACACCACTCACTCCACCGCAGTGGGGACACGGTGCCCGGCGCGGACTAGTCAGCCTGCGGGATTCGACGGCGAAGGTGGGAAACACGTCTATTGTGTAGCCGGTCAGGTTTTCCCGGTCCTTGTCGGCTTGCTTGACACAGGGATCTCGGCCTGGTGTGCCAAAACCAGTACACTGGAAATGCAACCTGGATTGGTTAATCCGGTGGTAGCAGTAGGGACAGGCAACGGTAGCCATTAGGACACCTTCAGCTGACTTAGCGGGGGGTCCACGAGCAGGACCTGGTCATCGTCCGCGACAAAACAACGCACCCAGTACGGGCGACGGAGCCGAGGTAAACCCACTTCGAGCAGGTTTTCCAGACCGGGAGAGATAGTTTCCTCCCGACGGAGCAGCACCTGGTCGGTCTCCGGCTTGAGCGGTATGCTGTGACCCTCGGCGGCGACCACCAACACTGTGCACTGGACCCGTTGGCTGCTGGAGAACCGCACGAGACACCGCACACCCCCGGTCAATCGTGATCCTCGCCGTTCGAGGGTGTAGGACAGTCGCGGACGCTCGCCACTGATCTGGATCGTGGCCGGCATCGAGCGGCAAATCTCCCTGCCGGAGAGCACTACCGTGCTCACCTTGATGACGGCTGCCTGCGGGCCGAGCGGGATGCGACAGCCGCCCTCGTCGCGGTACTGCTGGCGGGTGATCCGCCGCGCACCGCCCGCCCAGCTGACCTCGGCGGCAGCGACCTCGTCGGGCCATACCCATGCCAGCAGAAGTTCGGTCCCGAACCGCTCGCCGTGCAGCTGGCGCACCGGCTGAGTGAGCCCGAAGGTTGCCTCCGTGCCGCGGATTCCACTCCGCTGGTCAATGGTGAAGGGCACGTAGATCGAGTGCCCGAGCGGGACAGCCACGGTCAGCGTCATCCAACCGTCCCGCAGAGTCGGCGCACTGGTCAGCTCCTGCCCATAGCTCGCGATCTCCGCGGTGGATACGCGCTCACCCAACACCCACGGCGGTGCGACGGCACTGCGACGGAGCACCACCTGGGCACCCACTGGTTGCCGCCAGGCGACCTGCACCCGCAGGTCAGCGTCAGTGCCAACCGGTTGGACGCGAAGCTCCGTCACAGGGGCGAGGTCCGGGCGGGTCGCGGCACGGACCAGCATGGGAGCCGCGGTGATCTCGTCGTCCCGGTCCGTGGAGCGGTAGACCGCCACGATCGAGTACACGTACTCGACCCCGTCCTCGACATCAGTGTCGCGGATCGAGCTGGTCGCGACGGGAAGCGACTTAGCGGGCGCCTGCGCTGCGGTGCCGGCCTTCCGATCGGCGCGGACCGCCACGACCTCGGGATGCGCGCGCCAGTGCACGGTGATCGCGTCGCGCTCACCGGTAGCCTGCACGTGGGAGACCGGCGGAACGACCCGGATCGTCTCGACCACCGGACGTGACCAGACGTCAGTGCCGTGGCCGGCGAACACTGCGTAGAACACGGTGCGGCCCACCGGTGGGGCCGGGTCGTCCGTCGCCAGTCTCGAGGCGGAGGCGATTACCTGCCCGTCCGCTGGGCTCGCCGGGGCCCACCCGACCTTGCGCACGACGCGGTACTGAGTCGACTCGTCATGGCTCGGCGCCGCGCGCCAGCCGAGCCGTACCCCCGCCCCCTCGGGCTGCACGCTCATCTCGAGCACCGGCGGCAGCGGCAGCCGCGCAAGGTCGGCAACCAGCTCCGGCAAATCGCTGGCCAACCCCACCGCCTGCCGTAGTCGCAGCGCCGCCTGCTCCTCACAGCCGACGGCCAGGTCAGCGCTCGCCGCCGTCCGTAGTTGCTCCACCCGCTCGGTCTGCTGTTGCACGAGGTCCCGTACCCCGTCCGCGCCCTCGCCGGTGAGTGCGGCACTCGCCTTCTGCGCGGCCATCAGCTGCCCGTCGGTAAGGAGCTGCTTGACGCCCTCCAGCGGATCAACCGTGGTCGTCGGGCCGTCCGCCAGCAGGCTGGTGACAATCTTGCCAGCCTCATTGCGTTCAAGCCCGGCGTGCAGTAGCTGCCGCAGCAGGCTGGACGGCTGTACACCCTGGGCACGACTGGCCCGGACCTGGTCGAGCAGATGGAACAAGGCGAGCGTGTGGAGGTCGACGCCCTGGGCCGCCGCGGTTTCCAGCAAACCGATGGCTTCCTTGATCACCCGGTTCGTGGGTGTGTCAGCCGCCCGGTTGATCCTCTCCCGGGCGGCCGCGATCGACTTCGCAGACAATCCGTCGGGGTTCGGCGGCGTCGCCGAGAACTGGCCGATGATTCGAAAACTCTCCAGATTGTCGATGAGCAGAGCCGGCACGGTCCGGAGCCTGGCGTCGATGATGCGTTGGCGCAAAGTCGCGTAGGAGTTGTGGGGTAGGCCAGAGCGACGCGGCAGCTCGGGTAGCTGGTCCGACTCGATCACGGCCAGGCCGGCGGCCCGAGCCGCCTCCTCGCACTCGGAGCCAACAAGATCAGGGTGGGCGGTGGCTTCGGCTCTCAACTGGTTGGATGTGATCATCCCGATGTCACCGAAGGCGGCGCGGAGCGTCGCGGCGAGCTGGTCAATTTCAGGACGGTGTGCGGTGGACCGCTGCTCCTCCCGCTGCTGCCACCAATGGATGGTGCTGAGGAGGTCTCCGTGTTCGGCTTCAAGCTCGTCATGCGCCCGGATGAATGCCTTGCACACCATACCGACGTTGGTATCGAAGCGAGCCTTCTTCGCCCAATAGGCACGAACCTGACGCACCCGATCGGCGACCTGCCCGTCGTTCATCCGGAGGTCGATCGCATACCGAGTGATCAGGTCGTCAGGCAGCTGCGCCAAACCACGGAGCGGCCGAACCACGCGTGCTTCGTAGTCGGCGGGATCAAACCTGGTCATCAGCCAGACACCGTCAAGCCGGCAACGACCTCGGTCGCTTCCGCCACCTCCGCATCCGACAGCACGCCCACGCTGACCTGGATGTCGAGACTCTTGGCTGAGGAGGGATCGGTGGCGCGCAATTGCAGCAGGCCCTCGTCATCGACGGATATCCGGATGTCGATCGGCGACTCGGCAGGCAGCGCGGGAATGCCGGTGATGAGGCCGCGGCCCTGATTGACCGGCTTGTTGTCTCCAATCTCCTCGCCCGCCGTCGTGCCGGCCTGTTCGTAGAGCTCGATCTCGACCCCCGTTTGACCGTCATCAACAGTGTGAGCCCTCAGGTGCTTGTCCCCAGTGGGTAACTGGTCGTTGGCGTGTACCAGATGCTCGACGCGGAACTGCCGGGGCTTGTTGCGCCAGTCCGGGTCGCGGCTGTCGACCAGCTTGACACCGAATGCCTTGGGCAGCACGGCGTGTGTTTTCTTCGCCACCAGCTTCGTCAGCGCGGCCTCGGGAATGCTGGTCTGACCCGCCACGTAGTTGATGATCTCTGCGGACTTGGCCGCAGCATCGTTCGCGGAGTCCTCCGCCTGCACGGCCTGCTCGATTTCCCTGTGCACGACCCGGCCGAGCGCGTAGACGGCGGCGCCCTTGGCCACCGCGAGGTCAGGATCATGCAGCTTCGGGTCCCACCCGAACTCCTTGGCCAACCGTGCC
>Ga0136615_10001500_pt1 | contig 11324 bp, 16 predicted proteins | sample AntDrymUQ2882206_2_FD_106647 | JGI IMG/M metagenome (GOLD analysis project Ga0136615, IMG submission 106647) | Polar desert sand microbial communities from Dry Valleys, Antarctica - metaG UQ288 (22.06) | ecosystem: Environmental > Terrestrial > Soil > Desert | place: Antarctica: Dry Valley...
CTCGTCAACGCCTGTCGCTCGGCGATGCGGGGCGAGTCCTTCCTCTACCCGCCGACGATCCGGTCGCTAATGCGGTCCTACGTCGACGATGCCGAACGGGCGGAGGGGGGTCCGCTCAGCGCTCGTGAACGCGAGGTCGCGAAGCTCGTCGCCGAGGCGCACACGAGCGAGCAGATCGCGGAGCTGCTCGTGATCAGCCCCAAGACGGTCGAGCGCCACCGCGAGAACATCCTCGCCAAGCTGGGCATGCGCGATCGCGTCGAGCTCACGCGCTGGGCGATCCGCCACGGGCTCGTCGAGCCCTGATCGCGAGATGGGTGGCGCTCCCCATGGTCGCGGCCACCCGGCGCGGCCAAGCTGGAACGACACCCGCAAGAAAGGAGCGATGCCATGGCAGTGCCCCCGCGCCCTGGTACCGAGTCCCCCCCGTCGTTCGAGCACGACCCCCGCGGTGAGCCATCCTCACGCGTCCCCAGACCGCTGCCGGACCGTGGTCGCCGGGCGGGCACGACCGCGGCCGCGATGATCGTGGCCGTGCTGATCGTCATCGCCCTGATCGTGCTGCTCTAGCGCGATCACCGCCCGCCCGCCGTCCGCCCGCGGCGGGTGGGCCCCTTCTCTTCGCAGCCCAGGGAGCTCCAGCATGATCCGCGTCGCCATCGTCGACGACCACCACGCCGTGCGGCTCGGCCTGCAGACCGCGCTCGACGGAGAGCCCGGGCTCGTGCCCGTCGGCACGGCATCGAGCGCCTCCGAGCTGGCGCCGCTGCTCTACCGGGCCGATCCCGACGTCGTGCTGCTCGACTACCACCTGCCCGACGCCGACGGCCTCACCCTCTGCCGCGAGATCAAGGCGTCCGTGCCCGCTCCCCGGGTCATCCTCTACTCGGCCTTCGCCGACGCCTCGATGACCGTGCCCGCGATCGTGGCCGGCGCGGATGGCCTGATGCACAAGGGCGTGCGCCCCCAGGAGCTCTTCGAGGCCATCCGCGCGGTGGGAGGAGGCGGCGACGCGCTGCCTCGTGTTTCGCCGGCGCAGTGTGAGGCAGCGGGCCTGGCGCTCGAACCCGAAGACCTGCCGGTCCTGGGAATGCTCCTCGACCGGACGCCGCTCAGCGAGATCGCCTCCACCCTCCGACTCGACTCGTCGAAGCTCCTTCGGCGCATCGACCGCATGATGCAGCGGCTCAAGGTGCCAGTGCCCCGTCACGCGCGGTGAACGCCCATCTTTGGGCAGCGCTCCCCATTGGAGGACGCGGCATCAGCGGGCACCCTGATGTCAGACCCTCGGAAAGGAGCACAGCATGGGAATCCTCGGTTGGATCATCCTCGGCCTCGTGGCCGGCGCGATCGCCAAGGCGCTGCACCGCGGTGAGGAGCCGGGCGGCATCCTGGGGACGCTGGCCGTCGGCGTCGTCGGCGCCATCCTCGGCGGCCTGATCGCCTCGGCGGTCGGCATCGGCGGCATCGGCAGCTTCTTCAGCCTCGGCACCTGGCTGATCGCGATCGGCGGCGCGCTGCTGCTGCTGATCATCTACAGCGCGCTGGTCGGTGGTAGCCGGACGGCGCGCACGGCACGGTGAGCGCGATGGCCTCGGCCCCGCCCGGCGATCCTCGCCGCGACGTCCTCTCATCGATCGACCATGAGCCGCACGACCGGTACGACCCGGCGGCGCCCACCCCGATGCGCCACGGCACCCGCCGCCTCGGCACCGCGAGCATCGCGATGCTGGTCGCCGCGCTCCTCGTGATCGCCCTGATCGTGCTGCTCTAGAACGCAGCACTTCCCCCCGCCCGCCGTGTTCCCGGCGGGCGGGACCCACGGCCCAAGGAAGGAGAACCCAAATGCCGTCCACGATCGTCTGCGGCGTAGACCGCTCACCCCATGCCCGAGCCGCGGCGCGACTCGCCGGCGTGCTCGCACGCCGGCTCGGCCACCACCTGGAGCTCGTACATGTCCTCGAGCCAGGTTCGCGACCCGACTCGCAAGGCGGCATGGCGGCGCTTCAAGCCGTCATGCAGGAGGAGCTCGACACCAGCGGCGTCGCCGTCTGCCTGCAGACCGGCTCCACTCCAGCCGTGCTGGCCAAGGCGGCCCGTCGGGCGGCGCTGCTCGTCATCGGCACGCGCGGCGAGGGGGCGCTGCGGCAGACCCTGCTGGGCAGCGTCTCCGGCGTGCTCACGCGCGATCCGCCCAGCCCGATGGTCGTGGTTCCCCCCGCAGCCGCGACGGCAGCGGGAGCGCCACTCGCCGGTCGATCGATCATCTGCGGCATCCGAGACGAGCGCGATCGCGCAACGGCGCACACCGCCGCGAGGATGGCCGGCGACCTCGGCGTCAGCCTAACCCTCGCGCACGTGTTGCCGCCCCCGGCGATCCCAGCGTCCGCTGCCGGCGGAGCGCCACCGGCCTCGATGCTGCGACCGACGACAGCCGAGGCCGAGACGGCGCTTCACATGCTCGAGGCCACAGCGCGATGGCTTGCGATGAACACGCTCGGCGACGTCGCCCTCAGGGTCCTCGACGGCCCATGCGGCCCGCAGCTCGACCATCTCGCAGGCACCGACGCCGCGGCCATGCTCGCCGTAGGCGCCTCCGACCGGGGCCCGCTCGCCGCCGCCCTGGCCGGCGCGCCTTCGCGCCACCTCCTGCGGCACGGCGCGCGCCCGATCATGGTCTGCCCGCGTCCGCAGACACCCGCCGGATCTGAAGACCCGTCGGATCACGTCTCGTCGATCGCGTCCTGACTGCGCATCGGCTCATCGCGCCGTCGCGCGGGCCGCCCGACGGCGTGCGCCGCCACCGTTGTCGTCACCGACAGCAGCGCGATGATCAGCACGGCCCTAGCGACGATCGCACCATCACCTTGCACCGCGCTCGAGAGCAGCGGGTCGAGTACGCCAACAGCCGCTCGAGCCTTCGGACGCGAGCCCAGGAAGGCCGCCGACGCCCATCGACACGAGGCCGACGACGAGCCGTGCGTCGAGCAACCCGTCGATGAGGGCGATAATCGAGGGTCGCGGAACGCCCTGGGCCTGAGGATGGGTGCTGCTCCCCATGGGAGAGGCACCCGCGCCCGGTCACCGTCTTGACGATGGCGCTGGCCGTCATCCTGTTCACCGCTGCACTGGCGGTGATCGCCACCGAGCGAGTGGACCGGACCAAGGTCGCCCTGATCGGGGCCTGCCTCGTGCTGCTCACGCAGACGATCGAGCAGGACGCCGCGATCGAGGCGATCGACTGGAACACGCTCGGCCTGCTGGCCGGGATGATGCTGATGGTCAAGGTGACCGAGCCGACGGGCGTCTACACCTGGCTTGCGATCAGTGCCGGCCAGCTCTCACGCGGGCGCCCGCTCGCCATCGTGGTCTCGCTCGCCACCACGACGGCGGTGCTATCGGCGTTCTTGGACAACCTCACGACGGTGCTGCTGATGGTGCCGATCACGTTCCTGCTCGCCGACGCGCTGGACATCGACCCGCTACCGCTGATCATCATCGAGATCCTCGTCTCGAACATCGGCGGCACCGCCACGCTGATCGGCGACCCGCCGAACATCCTCATCGCCGGCGCCACGGACCTGACGTTCGTGGAGTTCATCGTCAACCTCGCGCCGATCGCCGCACTGGCGTTCGTGATCGTGACCGCCGGGCTCTACCTCGTCTACCGCAGGCAGCTGCGCGTGGCCCCCGAAGCCCGCAAGCGCGTGATGGAGCTCGACCCGGCGCGCTCGATCGAGGACCTCGACGAGCTCAAGCGCACCGTACCGATCCTCATCGGCACGATCCTGCTGTTCTTCGCTCACCAGGCGCTGCACATCGAGCCGGCCACGGTGGCCATGACCGGCGCCACGGTGATGCTGCTCGTCAGCCGGCAGGCGATCGAGAAGTCGCTGGCGGGCATCGAGTGGCCGACGCTGTTCTTCTTCGTCGGCCTCTTCGTGATGGTCGGCGCCCTGGAGGAGACGGGCGCGATCGACGAGGTCGCCGAGGGCATCGCCTCGGTGACGGCAGGCGATCGCAGCGCGGAGCTGCTCGGCATCGCCTGGACGGCCGCGATCGGCTCCGGGATCGTGGACAACATCCCCTTCACCGCCGCCATGATCCCTGTCGTCGAGCAGCTGCAGGGCGCCAATGGCGGCGACGACGCCTACTGGTGGGCGCTCGCCCTGGGCGCCTGCTTCGGCGGCAACGCGACGCTCGTGGCCGCTGCCGCCAACGTCGCCGCCGCCGGCATGGCCGCCCGTGCGGGCCGGCCGATCGGCTTCATCGCCTTCCTGAAGATCGGACTTCCCGTCACGCTCGTCTCGATGCTCCTCGCCACCGGCTACATCACCGTGAGGTACCTATGAGCCCAAGAGCCCTCTCCGACCCGCTGCTCCGCGACGCCCATGTCCTGCGGGCCAGCGATCCCGTCGGCGAAGCCGTACGCCACCTGCTTCACAGCGGACTTCCCGCGCTCCCCGTCGCCGGCGAGGACGGACGCTTCTGCGGCATCTTCGGCGAGCGCGAGTTCATGGAGGCGCTCTTCCCCGGCTACTTGAAGCAGCTCAAGTACGCCGGCTTCGTCCCACGCTCACTCGAGGACGCCCTCCAGAAGCGGTCCTCCTGCCGCGCCGAGCCGGTGCGCACGTACATGAACACCGAGCACATCGACGTCGCCCCGGACTTCTCCGACGCCCAGCTCGCCGAGATCTTCCTCCACCACCGCGTGCTGATCGTCCCCGTCGTCGAGGACGGCCGGGTGGACGGCGTCATCACGCGATCTGACTTCTTCCGCGCGCTCGCCGACCGCTTCATCGCTAGCGGATAGCCGGGAGGGCCACTCGCCGCGACCACGCTACCGCGGGCCGACACGCTGCTCGATCCACCCACCCGCGACCGTGTCGGTGAGCCCATGGGCGACGATCGAGGCGAGGATGGTGAACGCTGCGATGTCGAAGACCAGCGTGCGGTCAGGAGCCGTCGAGTTGAGGATGAAGAGGGCGAAGAGCATCGAGGCGATCCCTTTCGGGCCGAACCAGGCGATGAACAGCTTCTCGGGCCGGCTCAGATGCACGCCGGTGAACGCGAGCAGCACGGACGCGGGCCGCGCCACGAACAGCGCGAACGCGATGAACCCCGCGAGCGCCGCCACGCTCCCGGTCCATTCCGTGGCCACGACGAGCGCTCCGAAGACGGCGAACGCCACGATCTGCAGCACGCTGGAGAGGTTCTCGTTGAAGTGGTGAAAGACCTCCGGGATCTCGTGGCGCACGAGCGCGAACACGAGCCCGGCCACGAACGCGGAGATCAACCCGTTGCCGTGCGCGAGGTCGGCCACGCCGAAGGAAGCCAGGCCCAGCCCGAGCGCGTAGAGTCCCTCATAGCGCTCAGCGAGCGCCCACTCGGGCAGGCGATCGAGCAGCCGCCCGGCGGCCCCCGCGAGCAGCGCCCCGACCACCAGGCCGATCACGCTCTCCACCGCCAGCTCACCGGCCGAGCCGACGGCACTGCCCTGCGGATCCCCGGCGAACGCCAAGAAGAACAACACGAACGGCAGCGCGAGGCCGTCGTTGAGCCCCGACTCGAGGTTGAGCGTGTGCCGGACGCGCTCGGGCACACGCGCCGAGGCGACCACGGACGACGTGACCACAGGATCGGTCGGCGACAGCGCGAAGCCCAGCAGGAAGCACTCCAACCACGACAAATGCCCGAACAGGGCCTTGGCCAGCAGCGCGAGCAGCACAGCATTGACCGGCATCGCCAGCACCAGCGCCCGCGCCGCGGGATGCCAATGGCGCCGCAGCAGCCCCTCCTCGACCAGCAGGCCATCGGAAAACAGCGTCAACAGCAGCACCAGCTCGACCAGCACAACCAGTCCCTCGTCTCGCGGAGACAGCTCGACGACGCCCGTGAGGGCGAGGAGGATCCCAGCCGCCACTGCAAGCACCGCCGTCGAGAGCACGGTCCGGCGAGTCAGGCCGGAAACCGCCGACGCGCCGAGCAACAGGGCACCGACGATCGTCAAGCCTTCCGCGAAGCTCACAGACATCGCTCCCTACTACCCGCCCCCGCCGAGCTACGCGGAAACCCGGCACGTGCTAGCGGCGAGGCGGTTTGGCGCTGGCTGCACGAGTCGGCCCAGCACTCCCCTGGCGGCTCAGGGCCGCGGGCCGGGCGAAGGCTCATCACCGCCCGCAGCCGACCGGCCGCGACGAGTCGTGTGGTCGCCGGGCGGCGGCTGCGGATCGCCGCGACACCGAGCGTGTCTGAAATCGCACACCGGCTCGTCGTGGGCATGGCGCCGCGGCGGTCCCTCTGTCACCCGGCTTACCGACCGGCGGCTCGTGTTCGCTTCGGGGGCATGAGTGCAAGCATGAAGCCCCTCCTGCTCATCGCCCTGCTCTGCGTGGCCCTCGTGGGCTGCGGCTCTGACGACACGCCATCCACCGAGGAGGCGGCCCAGCAGGCGAAGGACCTGGCTCAGCAGACGCGCGAGCTCGCCGGCGAAGTCGCCAGGAGCGGACGCGCGGTCCTCGAAGACGCCGAGGCGGCCGGCGATGCCCGCGACGAGCTTCGCGAGCTCGAAGAGCGTGCGCGTGAGCAGGCGGAGCAGGCCGGGGACCTGCCGGAATCGACAGATGTCCGCGACCAGTTGCGCGAGGGCAACGAACGGATCGCCGAAGCGGCGGAGCGGCTTGCGGAAGTCGACGCGGGCGACGGCGAGCAGGTTCGCGCGGAGGCGCGCGAACGGCTCGAGCAGGCCGAGGGCCAACTCGGCGACGTCGCGGACCGGCTCGAGAGCGAGCTTCCCTCGAGCGCCCGGGACGACCTCGAGGAACTGCGCGATCAGCTGCCCAACGAGCTGCCGTAGGCTCCCGGCGCTCCGTCGTTCTACGCCGGCATCCGTTGGGTGAAGCCGGGCGTGCGCCTCTATCCCACTGTCCGCCGGCGGCGGAGCGCGACGGTCGCGAGCGACCTCAGCGTCGTACTTCTCCTCGTGCTGTTCGCCTGGCTCGGGCTGAAGGTTCACGACACCGTCGCCGAGCTCGCCGCGTTCGGTCGGGGCATCCAGGAGGCCGGGACGACGGTCGGCACGACGGCGACCGACGCGGCGGGCGCCGTGCGAGGCGGGTTCGAGTCGGCCGCGGGTGCGGTCGAGGCGACGCCAGTCCTCGGCGGTCGCCTCGCCGAGGCGCTGCGGTCGGCCGGGGAGGGCGCGGCGACTCCGGTCGAACGCCGAGGGCGGGAGCAGGCCAGGCGGCTCGTCGAGGCCGGCCGCGACGGCGAGTTGCGGGCGCTGGCCACGGCGCGCCTGCTCGGCTGGCTCACCTTCCTCACGCCCGCGATCCTCCTGCTCTCGCGTGCGATCCCTCCGCGGATGCGCCAAGCGCGTGCGCTGGATGCCGCGCAACGGGCGCTCGGCGGTGAACGCCTCGACCGTGATCGCGAGCGGGCGCTGGCCGCGAGAGCGGCATTCTCGCTCCCATACGAGACCTTGCGGCGCCATACCGAGGACCCGTTCGGCGACCTGATCGAGCGCCGGCACGAGGGGCTGATCCGCGCGCTCGGCGAGGATGCCGGGTTGCGAGTGCCCGGAGGGACGCGCGGCGATGGCTGACGGCTTCGCCAGAGCCATCGTGTGGGCCCGCGTGCCCGTCGTCCTTGGGTGGATCACGGTGGCGGCGGCCATGGCCATCTGGCTGCCGACGCTCGAGGAAGCGCAGACCGGGAGGCTGAAGCAGATAGTGCCGGCGAACTCGCGGGCGCTGGAGGCCGAGCTGATGTCAGCGGAGCTGTTCGCCTTCCCGCTCGCCAGCCGAACGCTCGTCGTCGAGCGCGACGCCGCAGGCCTCGATCCGCCGCGCTTGACCTTCACGGCCGAACGCATCCGGCAGGCGAACCGCGCGGAGCTGCCCATCCCGCGACAGCCGGCTGGCGCGTACGGCATCACGAATGCCGTCCCCGGCCTTGACTTCGCGCGCGAGTTCCGTACGACGGCCGTGACGTCCCTGCTGTTCCACCCGGCCAGCAGCCCGTCGATGGGTTCCCGCGCTTCGGTACGCACCTGCACCGACCGCCTCCCGCTGTCCCCGTCGATCCTGTGATCGAGATCAGCGGCGCCGTGGCCCAAGCTTTCTCCGTGCCGCTGGCCGAGCTCGCGAGGCTCCCCCGCCGGGAGCTCACCGCCGACTTTCACTGCGTGGCCGGGTGGTCCGCCGCCGACGTGCGCTGGGAGGGGGTCGCGTTCGAGACCTTCTATCGCATGATCATCGGACCGTCGGTGCAATCGACGGCGACCGTCACTCATGTCGTCTTCGGCGGTCTCGACGGCTATCGGTCGGTCGTGTCGATCGAGGACGCACTGGCGGAGGACGTGCTAATCGCAGAGTGTCTCGACGGTCGTCCGCTCGACGCTGACCATGGCGCGCCGGCCCGACTGGTCAGCCCCGACCAGTACGGCTTCGTCAGCACGAAGCACCTCTGCCGCATCGAGGTCCACACCGCCGCGCCGAACGAGAGCTTCGGACACCTAGATCCGCTCAGCCGCGCGATGATGCGCGGCCCGTTGATCCAGCCGCATCCCCGGGCGAGGGTCTGGGAGGAGGAGCGTCATCGCTATCTCCCAGCCTGGTCGGTGCGGCGCGTCTACCGGCTGCTCATCCCGCCCTTTGCGTTCCTCAGCGCTCGTGGCAGCCGGGGCTCGTCCCCAGACCGCGCGGCGGAGCACGATGGCAGCGCGTGAGCGGACCGCTGCGCCTGGCGATCGGCGCGTGACGCAGGCGGATCGGCGCGCCCGTTCCCGCGCGGCGCTGCTCGAAGCCACGGCGCGCGGGATCTCGCGGGTGGGCTACGGCAACCTCGTGCTCGAGGAGGTCGCCGCGGAGGCCGGCTACACCCGCGGGGCGCTCTACCACCAGTTCCGCGACAAGGAGGCGCTGGTGCTCGCGACCATCGAGTGGGTGCACGACACGTGGTACGCCGAGGTCGGCTCCGTGTTCGACGAGGACCTTCCCCCGGCCGAGGCGCTCGTCGAGCTCGCGCGCCGCCACGCCGTCTATTGCCGGCGCGACATCGCCCGCTTGATGGTCATGCTGCGCGTCGAGTTCGCCTCGCGCGATCATCCGGTCGGCGATGCCGTGCGCGCGCAGGTGGCAGAGCTGGTCGAGCGTGTGCGGCGGCTGATCATGGCCGGCCGCAGAGACGGCACCATCCCACCTGGGCCGCCCGCGATCGTCCTCGCGGCGGCGTTCCTCGCCACCATCGAGGGCGTGGTGATCGCGCTGGCCGGACGCGTCGGTGAGGACGCGGAACTCGCTCAGCGGGTGGCCCTGGGCCTGCTCAGCGCTGCCGCGGCGGACCTTCGCGGGTCGGGCCGTAGGACGGTCGGGAGCACCACGCCGGCGGCGCACAGGACGATCAGCGCACAGCCGATGAGTCCGATGGAGGAGAGCCGCTCCCCGGTGGCGAGCAGGAGGCCGGTCGAGAGGAGCGGGGTGACGTAGGCGGCCGGGGCGAGGCGGGCGCCCGCGGAGTGGCCCATGGCGTGGGTCCAGAGCCCGTAGCCGACGGCGAGCATCGCGATGCCGATGCCGACGGACAGTCCGATCGCCCAGAGCGGCGACCAGGCGGCGCCTTCGGCGAGCGCGACCGGAACGAACCCGAGAGCGCCGGCGCCGGTGCCGGCGAGGAGCAGGTCGCTCGTGGCCGCGCCGGACCGTCCGGCGGTCAGCGTGTAACTCGCCATCGCGACCGCCGAGCCGATCGCCGCGACGTATCCGAGCAGCGGCGCATGCGCGGACCCGTCCGGGCTCTCGCGGGCGGCGAGCAGCAGGATCAGGCCGGCGAAGCCCGCCAGGGCGAAGAGGACCGCGCTGCGCGACCGGTCGCCGCCTGGGGCGAGTGCCGTCCACGCCGCCGCGAGCAGCGGCCATGCGTAGGCGATCGCGTTGGCCGCCACCAGCGGTGCAGTTGCGAACGCCAGGTACTGCAGGGCGATCGTCCCGGTTATGCCGACCACCCCGATCGTCACCGCGCGGGCCCGCCGCGGGCCTCGGGTCCAGGCGGCGCGACCGCCGCCGCGGTGGATCGCCCGCACGATGGCGAGTACGACGAACGCACCGCCGAACTCGAGCGCGAGCACCTGGAGCACGCTGAGCTCGGCCAGGGCCGCGCCGCCCGCCGTGGCGTTCAGGCTCCAGATCGCGATCGCCCCGGCGGCGGCCGCCATCGCCCGCCGGCCGGCGGTCACCCCTCCGCCGCCTCAGCGGGGTCACGGCGCCGGGCGCGGTGCGCGGCGACCCTCGCCCGGTTGCCGCAGCGCGCCGACGAGCACCACCGCCGCCGGCGTCCCCTGGAGGCGTCGACGTAGATGCCGCTGCAGTCCTCCGCCGCACATTCGCGCAGGAGCGCCCGCTCAGGCCCGGCGAGCAGGTCGATCACGTCCCGAGCCAGCCGCCCGAGTGCCTGCGCGGCGTCGGCCGCGGGCCACTGCACGCGCACCCGCTGATCGCCTTGCAGCAGTCGAGGCACTGGAGTGGGCACGGCCGCGGCGGCGTTGATCACCGCGAGGGATGCCGGCGGCGCCGGCGAGTCGTGCAGCACGGCGTCGATGACGCCGAACAGCGCTGCGCGCAGCTCGCGCGCCGCCTCGAGATCCGCGTCGTCGAGCGCAACCCCCCGACCCATGAGTCCGGCCGCCCGCAGCCACGCCTGCAGCGCCGACGGATCCGGCAGCCGCTCCACACACCGGTTGCCGAGCGTCGCCATGAGATCGAGCGACAGTCGGCCCGAGTCAAGCCGGACGACATCTTCGGCCATGCGAACAGCGTAACGAGTTCAAGCCGTTACCGCACTATGCGACGTCACGCGTGCGCACGGTGCCCTCGCGCGCTTCGAGCTCGTGCTGGTTGTGGCGGTAGCCCTGCCAGACGTAAGAGAGCCACATGTACGCTCGCCGGTGTTGGTCCTGCCAGACGTGGCAGAGCTCATGCGTGATGAGGTCGTTGGAGACCTCCTCGAGCGGCCGCCTGACCAGGATCAGCGGACCAGCCTCGTAGCCGGCGAAACGGCCGAAGCCCGGAATGCGGAACAGCCACGGCGCGTGCACGATCCGTACGTGGCGCATCCGGACCGGCGCCGGGTAGAAGTCGAGCTGCGCGAGGCGACGGCGGGCCCGGGCGAGATGCGCCCGCTCGAGCTCTCCCATGGGTGCCAGGAGCAAGGCCACGCTGGACCCAGCCTAGGCTGAGCCGGGTGAAGCGGGTCCGCGAGCTCGCCGGGCCGGACCGGCCGGGTAGTTTTCCAACCACATAGTTGGGAACAGCACCCGCAAGGGTGGC
>Ga0136615_10001501_pt1 | contig 11316 bp, 10 predicted proteins | sample AntDrymUQ2882206_2_FD_106647 | JGI IMG/M metagenome (GOLD analysis project Ga0136615, IMG submission 106647) | Polar desert sand microbial communities from Dry Valleys, Antarctica - metaG UQ288 (22.06) | ecosystem: Environmental > Terrestrial > Soil > Desert | place: Antarctica: Dry Valley...
GCATCGGCCGGTAGGCAAGAGCAGCGGGCAAACCAACCACGTGGAGCGTTGGAACTGCACCCTGCGCCAGCGGCTGGGACGTTTCGTAAGGAAGACGCTTTCGTTTTCGAAGAGCGAGGCCATACACGAGATCTGCTTGGTCCTGTTCTTGCACGACTACAATCGCCTCTGCTTAAACAACACACGGTGAGCCACTACCCGCCGTTGCCTTGTTACCCTCCGCGCCCAGGAACTTCAAGAGGCGTTGGGTCTCTTCCACCGGCCTTTGCAGGAGATCCTCGTAGCGCACCTCCGTGTAGTTGCCTCCGAGTAGAGCGGGTCCGTCCCCGGCGGCTCTACCGACCTCGGTGCTCCAGGCGGACGCGATACCGGCCAGCCTCTCCTCCGTAAACAGGCTCTCGGAGGGAGGGACCAGCCCTTCGCGGTATGCGTGGCGTTTCTCCAACTCTTCCGGCTTCAGGTCGTATATGCCACCCTCGCTCCTGGCGTAGCTCCACATATGGTGGATCATGGAGACTGCGACGTCTCTGCCGTCCCTTATGATGTGAATAACTCTAGCTTCCGGGTAGATCACGCCGATCTCCTCCAGAACCTCCGCGCTGACGAACGGCGTTTTGTCCCCGATCATCCTCTTGCCGGTCCTGGAGAGCTGCTCGGCCAGGAAGTAGTCGATGGCCGCGCGGGTCAAACCCGCCAGATGGTCGTCCGTATCCTTACCCCTGGCCCAGACCGACCTGTCGACCCACTCCTTCAACTGTTTGGACTGCATAATGGCGCCGTAGAGCGAGCTCGGGGGTATATTGTTTAGCTGCGACTCTTCGACGTCTTCCAACGCAAAGCTACGCTCGAAGAAGCGGCCCTCACCCCAACACAGTATCTCGGGATGGGAGTTCAAGATGCTCCTCAACCACGTGGTGCCGGACCTCGCGCGCCCTACGATAAAGAATACCGGCATATCCCCACCGGAGAAGCTCCGCGCCCCCCCGGCGAACCTCCGGCCCCTTCTCGCCAACCTCCGCAAGACTTCCCGTAACCTTTCGCCGCTCCCCGCCATTTTCGTCCCGCGCTGGCCGGGCGGCGGCGTCGAAGGTGTAGGGTCGGCCGTTATGCGGGCGAGCCGCCTCACCAATCGTTGTTTTCTTCGTAGCCGAGCTCTATCAGCAGGTCCCCGGCGGCTGCCTTGAAGTGCTGTTTATCTCGCTCGGTGAAGACGTTCTTCCAGTCGCCCGCTATGCCCTTCCTAAAGAATGAGGCGGCCTCCTGCCCTCTCTCCCTGCCCTCCGACAGCTTCTCGAAGCTCGCCGCGTCCACGCACCGTCTCACGATTCGCTCGCTCGCGTCGGCCCCGAGGAACTCCAGCAGCCGTTTCATCTCCTCCTCGGGTCTCTCCAGAAGGTCTTCGTACCTCACCTCCGCGTAGTTCGCACCGAGCAGGGCCGGGCCGTCTCGCACCGTCTTGCTTATCTTCGCGTTCCACCTCTCAGCGTGGTTGGTGAGCCATTCTTCCGGGAAGATCCCCTCGCCGGTCTCCAACAGTGCTCGGGGGTCCTTGCGGTAAGCCTCGCGCTTCGCCAGTTGCTCCGGGCTTATCTTACCGGCGCCGCCCTGGTCCTCGGCCTGGTTCCACTTGTGGTGCGTCTGGGAGACCGCGACGTCCCGGCCGTCCCTTACGATGTGGATGACTTTGGCCCCGGGGAGGACTTCGGCGATCTCCTCCATTATGTCCGTGCCGTGCAGTACCGTTTTGTCGCCCACGAACTTCTTGCCGGATTTGTGGAGCTGCTGGGTGAGGAAGTACTCGATAGCCATGCGCATGAGGTTGTTCAGGTGCTCGTCCGCGTCATCGCGTCTGGTCCACACCGACCTCTCTACCCAGTACCTCAGGTCCCCCGAGCCCGCTATGGCATTGTAGAGAGAGGTCGGTGGATAGCTCGTCCACCTCTTCTTCAGGTGCTCTTGCCGCCAATCCCGGCCAAACGGTCGCCCCTCACCCCGGCAAAGTATCTCGGGATGAGAATCGAGTATCTCCATCAACCAGGTGGTCCCGGACTTCTGATGCCCCACGACAAAGAATATCGGCGTGCCTTCCCGGGAGCGTGGCGCATCGCCCATGTCCCGGTCAAAGAGGGCCTTTACCTTCTTCGCTATCCTGGAAGCCGTGCGGCTCTTGAAGACTGACACTCGGCTATCCTCCCACTCTACCGCGATGCTCTGCCGCCGCGGAGCGGGGCGTGGAACAGGTTGGCTTCCCCACGCCCCGCAGCATACCCTCACAAAATCGCCCGCCCATCGGACCCTCGCTCCTTCCGCTGTTCATCGTTTGCCGGTTACTCTGGCTTTGACGTAGCCGAGCCTCTTCAATAGCCTCCAGGTCCTGGAGTCTTGCATGTCCCGCATCTGCTGCTCCAGGCTCTGCGTCTGGAGCGTCAACTGCTGGTTTAGCTTGCTTAGCTGCCGGGCTCTTCTCCGTGCCTCCGTAAGGCTGCTCTCCAGCTCTTCGACCCGTTGTTCGTAGACCTCGATCCGCCGCTCGAGTTGCTCGGTTTTCGGGACTCGCGCTTCCGTCTGGGTTACCGTAGACGTTGCGACGGTCTCACGCCGCTCGTCGCGTGGTGGGCGGGCGGTATTGTCTCTACCTGTGTATAGCTCGGGCTCGGACCATTGTTTTTCGATGCGGTTTAGGATCCAGGTCTCGGTCGCGTGATCTTTGTTCTTTCGTATAGACGCTTCCCGTTTCTTGCCAATCGGCTCCTTGGTCCGCCGTTCGCTCTCAAACCGGAGGGACATCTCCCTCCAGGCTTCGCGCACCGGGCCATCTATGTCGATCCCCAGGAACCCGGAGATCAGTGGTATGCAAGCGTCGTTGCGGTAGAAGAAGTCATGGTACCCGATTATCAACACACTGGAGTCCGGGTCGTTCTCGATAAAGTCGCGCGTTCTCTGGAGAGTGAGGTTCCAGCGTTGGATCCCTTTCTCGAAGTCCAGATGCCCGGGCCAGAGATCCCCGTCATCCCTCGCGCGCGCCTCGAACGACTCCGCGACCTCCTCAACCGGACGATACAACACGATAAACCGCGCGCCGGGATTGTACTCCTGCAAGCCCTCGAAGTGCCTGAAGTAGCCCGGGTTCTTATCGCCGATCCACCTCAGCCTCGCAGGATCCTTCTTTCTAAGGAGCTCGACGTGATACTCCCGCGGTACGTTCGTCTCCCCCTCTCTGTAATCCAGGATCCTATCGAAGGTGAGATAGTCGAGCGTAACCTCCGTGGGCACATATTTGTAACGCTCTTTGCAGACCAGCACCTCCTGGTGCTGGTTCAGATACTCAGCGAACGCCGTGGTACCGCTCCTCTGGCAGCCCGCCACGAACAGGGGCTTCAAGCCACTCTTCCTTTCAGCCTTCTAGTTAGCGCGCTCATCTAAAGATCCTCCGGCTTTTATCCAGATGTTAACGGACGAAACCTGCTTTTCCTAACGATGGAGATAAGTAGCCTCGTGCTTTCATGCCCCGATGAAGCCGGGGGTCTCTCCGCTTCAGGCAGGGTAGAACTCGTTCAGGAGGGGCGCGGTTATCCTCTCGACGGTCTCTATCTGCTGCTCGGTCAGATCCTCTCTCCAGCCTCCGGGGCTGGCTTTGCGGTAGAATTTGCCTTCCCCTTTCTTGTCTTCGGGGACGTTCTCCCACGAACGTTTCTCTACTACCCGGGCCAACTCCTCCGCGTCGAAGGGCATCCGTAGCGTCGAGTAGATGCGCTTCATGACCGTCAGGGTATCGGCCTTCAAGTCTTCGTATTTGATCAGCACCTTGCAGCCCTCGTGTGCTTCGTAAGCCTGCCTGGCGTTGCCGGCGAACTTCAGGTAATGGTTCGCCCGTTCCTCCACGAAAGCATCCGGTCGCCTGTCGGCCAGAGCAGCGTTGTTCATCACCTTTGCGGCCCAGTTTCCCTCTTTCGCGGCATCCAGCCCGGACGCGACGACGTCCCTCGGGTCCCGGACCACGAAGATCATACGGCTCTCCGGTAGAGCCTCCATGAGCAAGGGGGCACCTATGGAGCCGTTCGGCTCCTTGACCACCAGATACCCGTTCCGCTCCTCCTCGGAGAAAGCCGCGTTCGCCGCGTCCAGGGTAAAGTACCGTATGGACCTCAGCCAGACCTCTCTGTTGAGACCCATAATGAAGTGTTTGTCCCTGCTATCTTCGTCCCTGGGACGCATGTAATAGTAGTGGCCGAAGAGCGCGCCCACACGCGGCTCGCGCCACATCGTATACCCTTCGAGATCGGACATCATGGTGGCGAGCCAGGTGCTCCCCACCCTCGCGGTGCCGAAGATCCAGACGATGTTCTCCGGGCTTATACCACCGTTGCTACGCGCACCGGCGCCGTTCTGGAGGACTTCCACTCTCAACCGGGCTATCTCCCGGTCTTTGCTTTCGAGCGCCCGGCGCTGCTCGGCTACCTGCTGCTCGGCCCCACGCGGCGTCCCACGCGTGACGCCGCCTTCCAGATTCAAAAACGCTTTTACATTCCGCGCCAACTCGAACATCGTGCTGGATCGAAAGACCGGCAAACCATACCCTCTCTAGACATCTTCTCGAAACCCGCAATATACCAAAAGGCCAGCGCCCCGTACGCCCAAAAGCCGCAACCGCACCTCGCCAACAGTACAGCCGGTAAGATCGAGTTGTAACCCCGCGTCGAAGATTAATACAGAGAAGGTGTCAGACGAGAAGAGCAACGGGCGCGAGAAGTTCTCCGATAAGACCCTAACGCTGCATGGAGTTCTGCCCGGAGAGATCTTTGCCGTACGGGATCGAGTGCTTGCGCAGCGGTGGCAGCTTGCGAAGGCCGCTGGCGAATCCCCGGCTGACGCGGTCCCAGGGTATCCAGAAGATGACGTTGCAGATCATGTACTGGTAAAACTTGGGTCCCACCAACAGGCCGTTACCGATATGAAATAGAAGTATGGTCGGTATTATGACAAAGCGTGATCTGGCACTGAATAGCGCCACGGGGTAACCGATCTCGAACACGACCGTTGTTGCGGCCATCAACACGGGTAGCCAGGTGTATTGAGCTATATAGAACCCCCAATCCGCTATATCTCCCTGGTGGTTCATCAGGTAATTACGCGAAATCAGCAGCGTGGCCATGTTATCCGAGAAGATCCAATCCAGCCCGGAGTGCCTGAGCTTCGATACTCCCGCCGCGAAGTAGATGAGCGCGAGTGCCAGCCAGGCGGCGCGTACCGGCCACGTATACTCACCGCTCATCAGCGGACGCTGGATGGCCTCCGTGTTATTCCTCTGGCGCGCCTTCCGGATCAGCCAGTCTACCGAGAAGCCGTCCCCGCAGCGGGACAACGCCATGATCCCCATAACGACCACCACGATCGTGTGGGCGTGGCCCGTCTTGCCAAAGTTCTGCGGCAGCGCCAACAAGTACGTGCCGAAAATAAGCGCGACAACGGTACTGACCCGAGTAAAAAGCCCGATACAACTCAGCGCCATCGACACCTTCCACACAACCACGAACACGGCGAGCACGGCGACGGAGAACACCGGCAAGTCAAAGGTCTCGAAGAGCCAGATCGGCTTCCAGAAATCGGCCGAGACGCCGGAGAAATCTCTGGCGCTCTGGTCGAAGTAGAATAAGAAGAACACCCCGAAGAAGAGCACCCGGCAGAGACCAAGGTTTAGGGGATCCACCGGCTTGAACCAGAAGCGTACCCATCGTTCGCGGAGCGCCTGCATACTACGATGCCCTGACCGGTATCTTATGAACGTATCCCACGGTTCTCATGACTGCTCCACTTCGATAAGTAGCTCCCGCTGGTCTGGCTCATCAACGTCCTCACCCCGAGCCTCGAACGCCTGGTCGTCGATATCCCACTCCATCTCATAAAGCCGCAGAGCCTGGATCGGCGGCCCATTATGGCGTCCGGCCTGACGCCCCGCTTCGTACCGCTCCAGGCTATCAGAGACTACCCCGTTCAACGCCCGCTCCCGCTTCTCGGAGTTGCGCTTCTTGTTCGCCTTTCTCAACGCCTTCTTCAACTTGGAGCTACTGACCGGCTTGAAGTAATTATTGCTGGTCATGGCGATCTCTTGGTGAGGTTCCTCCTGCGTGACACCGTATAGCCACAATGCTTTTATGCCGTCCCCATGTTTCTCTGCTTTATTCCCCGAGAACATCGGGTAGTTCGACAACGGCCAATGCTCCTGGTCGGTGATTATGTCGTAGAACGAGCCGACCATAAAGAGAACGGTAGCAAAGCTCAGGAGGAAGACACGCTGCTTCGTCATCCCCAAAGTGTCGGATTTTTCGATCACTTTCTGGCCTCTGCTACTTTCTCCGGGATCATACAAAATTTTCTCCGGGATCATACAAAATTCCTTGCCAGCAACGCAGCTTCGCCACAACACACTGCTGCTGAGTTTACACGCAAGCTTCATGCGCGGAAGTTTATAGCAAAAGTCAAACAGTCTTCAAGGGAAACGATGAACACCGCTGCCGGGTCTTCGGAGCAGGCGTTCGAAAGTACAGCGCGAGGTATCGCCCGGAGAACCCGAAGGCTCTCGTCACGAATCGACTTCTCTTTTCAGGTACTCCGCGAGGGCCTCGCGCCAGTGTCGCGGTTGAGGACTCCCCAGGGCAGACAAGACCCCGTTGGCGGGGCGCGCCGCGGGCAACGGGTATTCGGAATTGGGGACGGGGACGACCTCGACTTCGATCCCGGCGAGCGCGAACATCTCCCGGGCGAACTCGTACCAGGAACAGGAGCCGGAGTTGGTCACGTGGTAGAGGCCGTAGAGCCCGGACTCTGCTACCTCGATCAGCCCCTCCGCCAGGTCCCGGGCATAGGTCGGTGATACGAACTCGTCATCTTTGACCTTGAGCGTGTCCCGCTCCTTCGCCAGGCGTAGCATGGTGCGCACGAAGTTGTGTCCCTGGCCGTAGATCCCCGCGGAGCGCGCCACATACCAACGGGTCGAGAGGTGCTTGACGTACTCCTCCCCGGCCAGCTTGACGAGTCCATAGGCGCTAACAGGGTTGGGGAGATCGAATGGCTCATAGGGCCGGTCGAGCGTACCGTCGAAGACGTAGTTGGTGCTGACGTGCAGGAGTTCGCAACCCCGCCGCTCACAGACCTGCGCTATGTTACGAGGTCCGAGGGCGTTGGCCGCATAAGCCGTGCCAGTCTCGGTTTCGCACCCGTCCACGTTGGTGTAGGCCGCCGCGTTCATGACCAGATCCGGCGAGTGGGCCTCCACGGCTCGCTCCACGGCCGCGAAATCGGTGATGTCGAGCTCGCTCCGGGAGAGGGCAACCACCTCGTGGCCCCGCTCCGGGAGGTTCTCGGCCAGCTCCCGTCCAAGCTGGCCGCCCGAGCCCGTGACCAGTACCTTCATAGCCAGGCTTCCTCCGCTCGACCCTCGGAGCACGCTAAGGGCTGCTCGCTCGTTGCCTCGAAGATAGGGAAGGTTCTTGGAGGGATAACGTCTACGAGAACTTGTTCCCTTCCATCAGGCACTTCAGGCCGCTCGCCCCTTCTCGATGAGCGTGCTGTAGAGTTCCTCCAGCTCATCTACGTTCTCTTCGACGGTTTTTACCGGCCCGATCCCGGCGCGCAGCCTCTCGAGAAGCCCCGGCTCCTCGCCCAGACGCCGCAGCTGGCGCGCGAGATCCTCAACGTTCTCCAGCACGAAGAGCAACCCGTTCTCTTCGTGCTTCACGAACTCGGACATACCCCCGAGGTCGGTGGCGACCACGGGCATCCCGGCGGCGAAGGCTTCAAAGATCACACCCGGCTGGTTCTCGTACCAGCGGGAGGGCACGACCAGAACGTCGAGTCCCGAGAGTATCTGCCCCACCCTCTCCCGCTGGAAGGGGCCGGCGAGGTTTATCCTCTCGTCGTCCCCGGCGAGCCCGCGCAACTCCTCCACGAAGGTCTCGAACCTCTCCAGGTTCCCGTAGACGTCGAGCGTAACCTTCAGCTCCCGCGGCAGGCTCCTCACGGCCCGAACGAGGATGTCGCAGCCCTTGTGCGGCGCCAGGGTGCCTATGAACCCTACCCGGAGCGGCGGCGGGAGGCCCCGTTCATGGGGGTAAATGTGCGAGGTGTCTATTCCATAGTAGGAGATCCCGATCTTCCCTTTTCCTATACCGTTGGCGAGGAGCAAGTCCCGCATGAGTTCGGTGTAGGCAACGATGTGGTCTACCTGCTCCATCTGCTCCCTTATGTATTGCGGGCGCTCCTTGAGGGCCCACACCTGGCGCAGCGGCAAGACCTTCTTTTTTAGCGGGGTGCTGGAGAGCTTGCCCGCTACTCTTAGTGCCAGGTCCGGCGTCATGTCGATCACGGCCTTTGTACGGCTACCGGGGTAATTGCTCATTATGCAGCGGACGCAGTGAGCTAGCTCCGGACCCTCGCACATGACCCCGTCGTGACGCCTGAGGCTGACGACCGGGCAGACCGTCCAGAAGTCCGTCGCCGTGTATACGAGCGGCACGCCGAACTCCTTGAAGACCGGTATGACGCTCGTCGAGAGCCCCTGAAAGTGCTCGGTATGGACGATATCCGGCCGTATCTCTCGCATGAACTCCCGCGCCCGCCGGGCCATGACCTCGTTCTCGTAATCCAGCCGGTATGGCCTTCTGAGCCCCTCCTTCGGACGACCCACCCGTCGAACCGGGACGCCGCCGAACTCGTAGTCCTGTATCTCCCCCGGCTCGATGTCGTTGCCGGGGATACTCCGTTTCGGGGCCAGCACGAAAGTTTCGTGGCCCCTGGCCCTGAACTCCTGTGCCAGACCCAGCGTAACGATCTCGACACCAGCATAGTGCTCCGGGAAGAACTGGTGAGCGGCGAAGAGTATCCTCAAGCTTCGTAGCCCATCTCGGCCAGCCGCTCTCCGGCTATGTCCGAGTAGAGCTCCCGGTCCCGCTCCGTGAAGACGCCCCGCCAGTCCCCCGCGACGCCCTTCCTGAAGAAAGAGCCGGAATCCTCCTCGCCCTGCCGGCGGTTGGAGGCCCGCTCGAAGCTGCTCGCCTGGATGCAGCGCTCTATCGTCCCGTCGTCCGTGCGCGCGCCGAGCAGTTCGAGTATCCGCCGCAGGGTCTCCGGGGTGTTTCGCAGCAGGTCTTCGTACCGGATCTCCAGGTAGCTCTCGCCGTACAAGGCGGTCCCGTCCCGGTGCGCCTCGCCGATCCTGTCGCTCCACCGGCGGGCCAACTGCGCAAGGCGCTCCTCCATAAAGATAGAGCGTCCGCTTGCCAGAAAACCCTCTTTGTCCCGCAGGTACGCGTCCCGTATCTCGAGCTCCTCGGGCGTCAGATCGAAGACCCCTTCCGGCTGGTCCTTCGCCAGCCGCCACCAGTGATGCATGGCCGAGACGGCGACGTCCCGACCGTCGCGGACGATGTGGATCACGCGGGCGTCCGGGTAGATCTCGTATATCTCATCCAGGTTTCCGGTGTGCTGGGGGCTCTTGTCCCCCACGATCCTCTTGCCCGTCCGGGCGACCTCTTTGGCGAGGAAGTAGTCTATGGAGAGGCGGGTGAGGTTGCGCAGATCCTCCTCATACCCGTCACTCCACTGGTTCCACGGGAGATCGTGCCACACCTTGAACTCCTCGGAGACCGCCAGAGCCCGGGTGAAGCTCGAGACCGGACCTGCATAGACGGGTATCTCCTCCCGGCTGTAGCCCCACCCGAAGAAGCTCCCCTCGTGACCGCAGACTACCTCCGGGTGGGCGCTCAAAGTACGCCGCAGCCAGGAGGTGCCGGAGCGCATCTCACCCGCCACGAAGAAGACCGTGTCGTAGTCCCCCGGCCTGACCGGCCTCCTTCTGGAGCGTGCAAAGGACGACGCGGCGGAGACCGACGACCGCACGGCCCTGGCGGCCAGCTTGTTGGACATCACGGCGCCTACTAGACGGTCAAAGCGTTCGTTGCGCATCCGGTAGTCTCTGAGGCGATCCAGGGTACGTTCGAAGTTCAGGTTCATCACCGCCGGATTATATGAACGATCAGACGCCTTTGCTCAAAAAGCGGTGGAGCCTCTCGAAGGCGCGGGGGCTCACGCGCGAGATCCCCGCGCTCCTAACTCCCAGGTAAGTACCTACCTGGGCCGGTACGGCATACTTGACCGCGAGCAACGCGAGAGCCGGAGTCCTCCGGGCCGCCAGTTCCTCGTCCTTGCGGAGCAGCCGGTAGAGGTGTAGCGAGGCGCGGGGGATAGATAGGAGCAGGCGCCTCAGGTTCGGTACCAGCTCGAGCCCGAAAAGCTCCAGGAGGACCCACTGATCCACGTAGTAACGCCGCAGGTCGTAGAGGGCGCCCCGCTCGTGCGAGTGGAACACGGCCGAGCGCGGTTCGTAGACCGTCTTGTAGCCTGCCTCCACGACCCTCTTGCCCCACCGGATGTCCTCCCCGAAGCTCGTCTTCTCGAAGGGGATCTCCTCCCACACAGAGCGGCGCAGGCAAGAGCTCACGTTGTCGAAGGCGGCGAGGCGGCGGCGCTGTGCGGGAGGCATTTCGTGGTACCGCTCCGGACCGCCGGCGAACTGCTCCCGGCGTTCGAGGCCGGCGGTCGCAAGGCTGTTCACCAGGACCCGGGTCAGGGGGCCGGAGTCCGGGCGCGGGATCTGGCGCCCATAGACCCCCGCTACCCGCTCGTCCTCCTCCAGGTCCTCGACCATCGCAGCCAGCCACCCGCAGTCGAGCGGCACGGCGTCCTGCACGGTAAGGGCGACGTACTCTCCCCTTGCGAACGAGATGCCGAGGTTGCGCGTCGCGCCGTGGTTGAACTCGGACCTGGAGATCTGGCGAACGGTCGCCCCGTAGCGCCGGGCGATCTCGTCGGTACCGTCCGTAGACTCGGAGTCGATCACGAGTACCTCGACCTCGAAGTCTCCCTCCTGCGCCCGGATCTTCTGTAGCAGCTCCTCGAATCCGGGGCCCGCGTCGAGCGTGGGGATGACAACCGAAACCTTCCTGGCGCCGTCCGTCAAGACGTACCGTTCGGGTAAAACTCTTTGAGGAGGGGGGCGGTTATCCTCTCGACGACCTCTACCTGCTCCGGGGTAAGGTCCTCGCGCCAGGAGCCGGGGCTCGCCTTGCGGTAGAACTTGCCCTCCCCCTTCTCCTCCTCAGGTATCCTCTCCCACGAGTGCTTCTCCACCGCCCGACGAAGTTCCCCTTCGTCCACCTCTATCCCCAGAGTCGAGTAGATGCGCCGCATCGTGCCAAGGGCGTCCGCCCTCAGGTCCTCGTACCTGACCAGGACCTTGCGGCCTTTGTGGAGATCGTAGGC
>Ga0136615_10001503_pt1 | contig 11313 bp, 15 predicted proteins | sample AntDrymUQ2882206_2_FD_106647 | JGI IMG/M metagenome (GOLD analysis project Ga0136615, IMG submission 106647) | Polar desert sand microbial communities from Dry Valleys, Antarctica - metaG UQ288 (22.06) | ecosystem: Environmental > Terrestrial > Soil > Desert | place: Antarctica: Dry Valley...
GCGCCGACCACGCCGGAGGAGCGGCTCGCCGCGATCGCGCGGAGCGCGCGCGGCTTCGTCTACACCGTCTCGGTGCCCGGCACGACCGGCGAGCGCGGGGCGCTCGCCGACGACCTGCCCGGGATCCTGGCCCGCGCCAAGGCGCACGCCGACGTGCCGGTGGCGCTCGGCTTCGGCATCGGGACGCCCGCGGCTGCCGCGCGGGCCGCAGACGCCGGCGCCGACGGCGTCATCGTCGGCTCACGCCTCGTCCGAGCCGCCGCGGAGGCGTCGGCGCCGGCCGCGGAGGCGGGCGCGCTGGTGGCCGATTTCGCCGCCGCGCTGCGTCAGTAGCCCGCCAGGCGAGCCGCCGGCCGAGACAGGGGATGGCGGCGGAGCACTATGATGCCCGCCGTGGGGCTCCTGCTCACCACCACCGCGGGGCTCGTCGTCTGGATCGTCCTGTGGGCGATCGGCGTCAAGTCGTTCGACGCGTTCCTCATCACCGCGGCGATGATCCTGCTCGCCGCGACCGCTCGCGTCTTCGCTCCCGCCTTCCGCGGCAATCGCCGCGAGGAGCATCCGGGCAGCCGCTGGACACCACGCTAATGCGCAGCTAACAGGCGATCTGTTGCGTCACTTCGGGTGCGATGAATACAATCGCACCCTCAGATCAGGGTCAACCCTTTGAGGAGGGGTTACTTGAAGCTTCGTGGATTGGCAGCGTGGAGCTGCCTCACGGCCGTGATGGCCTTCGGCGTCGCCGCGTGCGGCGACGACGAGACAGACAGTGGTGGCGGGAGCGGCGCGTCGTCCGACAGCGGCTCCAAGAGCGTGACGGTCTACTCGTCCCTCCCGCTGCAGGGCGCTTCGCGTCCTCAGTCCGAGGACGTGATCAAGGGCATCAGGCTCGCCCTGAAGCAGAAGGGCGGCAAGTGCGGTGACTTCGCGGTCAAGTACGAGTCGCTTGACGACTCGACGGCGGCGGCGGGCAAGTGGGAGCCCGGTGCGACGGCGGCCAACGCCCGCAAGGTGGCGCAGGACGACAGCGCGATCGCCTACATCGGCGAGTTCAACTCCGGTGCGTCGGCGATCTCGATTCCGATCACCAACGAGGCGGGGATCCTGCACGTCAGCCCGTCGAACACCGCGCTGGGCCTGACCAAGGGCGGCGCCGGCGCCGAGCCCGGCGAGCCCGACAAGTACTACCCGGCCGGCGAGCGCAACTACGGGCGTGTCGTGCCGATCGACACGATCCAGGGTGCCGCCCAGGCGCAGTACATGAAGGACGAGGGCGTCACCAGCGTGTACATCCTCGATGACGCCGAGGTGTACGGCAAGGGCGTGGCCAAGAACACCCAGTCCGCCGCCGAGGAGCTCGGGATCGAGATCGCGGGCACCGACTCCTGGGACGGCAAGGCGTCGAACTATCGTGCGCTGGCCGGCAAGATCAAGGCCAGCGGCGCCGACGGCGTCTTCACGGGCGGCATCATCGACAACAACGGTCCGCAGCTCTACAAGGACCTCAACGCCGCGATGCCGGACGCCAAGCTGTTCGGCCCCGACGGCATGGCGACCGTGGACTTCACCAAGGAGATCCCGTCGAAGGTGCAGGCGCAGACGTTCCTGACGGCGCCGACGCTGTCGCCGGACGAGCTGCCGCCGGCCGGCCAGCAGTTCTACAAGGACTACGAGGCCGAGTACGCCGAGCCGCAGGACGAGATCGACCCGTACGCCGTGTACGGGTACGAGGCGATGGCCGTGGTCTGCGACGCGATCGCGACCGGCGGCGACGACAGGGCCGCGGTGATCGAGGCGTTCATGTCCACGAAGGACCGTGAGAGTCCGCTGGGCACGTACGACATCGATCCCGACGGCGACACCACGCTGAGTGACTACGGCGGATACACCGCCGAGGGCGGGAAGCTGGTGTTCAACAAGGTGCTCAAGGCGGCGACCAAGTAGGCACCGCCACGGCGTCACGGTGGGGGCCGGCGCGTCCGGCCCCCACCGGCGTCGCCCTAGGCTCCGCCCATGGAATCGGCATCCATTCCCGCACGACCGTCGCGCCCGCGCGGCGAGGTCGTCCGCGAGTTCATCTCCAGGTTCGGCCTGATCGCGATCCTGCTCATCCTGCCCGTGGCCTACGGGATCCAGGACCTGCAGCAAGACGGCGACCTGTCCCGGCTCGCCACCAACATCAAGGACGGGCTCTCCAACGGCGCCATCTGGGCGCTCATCGCCGTCGGCTACACGCTGGTCTACGGCATCATCGAGCTCATCAACTTCGCCCACGGCGATCTGTTCATGATCGGCAGCTTCGTCGCGTACGGCATGATCGCCACCGTGGGCCTCACGGTCGGGACGGGCGGGCTCGGCCTGGTGTTCGGGCTCCTGTTGATCCTGCTGATCGCCATGGTGGCGTGCGGCGTCTTGAACACCATGATCGAGCGGGTCGCATACCGGCCGCTGCGCAACGCGCCGAAGCTGGCGCCGTTGATCACCGCCGTCGGCTTCTCCTTCATCCTGCAGAACGTCGGCCTGCTGTGGCTCGGCGGCTCGCACCGCGGCGTGCCCGACCTGATCTCGTCCCAGGCGCAGTACGCGACCGTCCTGGGCGTGCCGATCACCCACGGCGACCTGCTCGCCCTCGTGGTCACGGTGCCGCTGTTCTTCTTCCTCGTGAACTTCATCGGGCGGTCGCGGATCGGCCGCGCGATGCGCGCGACGGCGCAGGACCCGCAGGCCGCGCGCCTGATGGGCATCAACGTCGACACCACGATCTCGTTCACGTTCCTGCTCGGCGGCCTGATGGCCGGGGCCGCGGGGCTGATCTACGCGCTCTACCAGACCGACGTGTGGTTCTTCGCCGGTTTCACCGCAGGCCTGATCGCGTTCACCGCGGCGGTGATGGGCGGCATCGGCAACCTCAGGGGCGCCATCCTCGGCGGCCTGATCATCGGATGCATCCAGCAGCTTTCCGACAACCGCATCGGCACGGAGTGGACGCCGGCGATCGTGTTCGGCTACCTCGTGCTGATCCTCGTGTTCCGGCCCCAGGGGCTGCTCGGCGAGCAGACGAGGGAGGCAGGATGAGCACCGCCACCGCCACCCGCGCGCGCGGCATCAAGCTGCCGCGCCAGGTCGGTAGGTTCCCGCTGAGCTCGATCATCGGCGCGGTCGCGATCGTGGGCGCGATCCTGCTGCCGCTCTTCTACGACTCCGGCAGCGCGTTCATCGGAGACTCGACCGCGGCGCTCTACTACGTGGTCATGGCCCTCGGGCTCAACATCGTGGTCGGCTTCGCCGGGCTGCTCGATCTCGGCTACGTCGCGTTCTTCGCGATCGGCGCGTACACGATGGGCTGGTTCGGCTCGAGCTTCTTCACGGGCTCCGACATCCACATCGGCGTATCGGAGTTCCTCCAAGCCCAGCCCGGCATCCACCTCAACTGGCTGCTGATCCTGCCGATCGCCGCGGCCCTCACCGCGCTGGCCGGCGCGGTGCTCGGCTTCCCGACGCTGCGGCTGCGCGGCGACTACATCGCGATCGTGACGCTCGCGTTCGGCGAGATCATCGGTCGCATCGCGATCAACTCCGACGAGGGCGTCTTCGGCATCGGCGACTTCAACCTGACCAACGGCCGCGCCGGCATCACGCCGGTCGACAAGATCGACCTGCCATTCGTGGAGCGCTTCTCCACGCTCAACATCCGGCCGTGGTACTGGACCGCCCTGGTGCTCGCCCTCGTGGTGGTGTTCATCAACTTCCGCCTGCGCGACTCGCGCATCGGGCGCGCGTGGATCGCCGTCCGCGAGGACGAGGTGGCCGCCGTCTCCATGGGCATCCCGACCGTGCGGGTCAAGCTGCTCGCCTACGCGATCGGCGCCGCGCTGGGCGGCGTCGCCGGCACCTTCATCGGGTCGTTCTTCAACGTCGTCAACGCTGACCAGTTCGAGTTCTCGTTCTCGATCTTCGTGCTGGCCATGATCATCCTCGGCGGCCTCGGCTCGATCTGGGGGGTGGTGGTGGGGGCGATCGCCCTGTCGTTCATCAACAACCGCCTGATCCCGGATGTGTTCAACGACGTGCCGGGCCAGATCGGGCTTGACTTCGACCTCACGCAGCTCGGCTTCGGCATCTTCGGCTTCTTGCTGGTGATCATGATGGTCCTGCGCCCGCAGGGCCTGATCCCGGAGCGAAGGCACCAGGCCGAGTTCACGGAGGGCATAGGCGGCGGCGAGCAGGAGACCACGGTGGAGGTGCGCGGACCATGACCAGTCCGGACGTCGCGGCCGAGGCGGCGGCGCGACCGCTCGGCCCGGCCGTGCTCGAGACGGAGTACCTGACGAAGATCTTCGGCGGCCTGACGGCGGTCGACGGGGTCTCCTTCCGCGTGCCCGAGAAGTCGATCGTGTCGATCATCGGCCCCAACGGCGCCGGCAAGACGACGTTCTTCAACATGCTGACGGGCCTGTACCGGCCCTCACTCGGCCGCGTGATCTTCGACGGCAAGGACGTGACGACGAAGCGGCCGGACCAGATCACCGCGCTCGGGGTGGCGCGGACGTTCCAGAACATCCGCCTGTTCGGGACGATGTCGGCGGTCGAGAACGTGCTCGTCGGCCAGCACGCGCGGATGAAGGCGTCGGTGCTGGGGTCGATCCTGCGCACGCCGGGCGTCCGCAAGGAGGAGCGCGTCACGCAGGAGAAGGCGCGCGAGCTGCTCACCTACGTCGGGGTGCCGGCCCGGCGCTTCGACGACGCGGTGTCCTACCTCGCCTACGGCGACCAGCGGCGCGTCGAGATCGCGCGCGCGCTCGCCTCGGATCCGAAGCTCCTGCTGCTCGACGAGCCGACCGCGGGCATGAACCCGCAGGAGACCGAGCAGCTGACCGGCTTCATGCGCAAGCTGCGCGACGACCTCGACCTCGCGATCCTCCTGATCGAGCACGACATGAAGGTCGTGATGGGCGTCTCCGAGCAGGTCACGGTGCTCGACCACGGCGAGAAGATCGCCGAGGGCGAGCCGCAGGCGGTCCGGCACGACCCGAAGGTCGTCGAGGCATACCTCGGGAAGCAGGACTGACATGGCGCCGATGCTCGAAGTGGACGACATCGTCACCGCGTACGGCTCGATCGAGGCGCTCAAGGGCGTCTCGCTCACCGTGGACGAGGGGGAGGTCGTCACGCTGATCGGCTCCAACGGGGCCGGCAAGTCGACCACTCTGCGCTCGATCTCGGGCCTGACCCCGCCGCGCAAGGGCTCGATCCGCTTCCGCGGCGAGGAGATCTCGACGCTGCCGGCGCAGGAGATCGTGCGCCTGGGCATCTCGCAGTCACCCGAGGGCCGGCGCTGCTTCCAGCGCATGACGGTGCGCGAGAACCTCGAGCTCGGGGCCTACCTGCGCCGCGACGCGAACGTGACGGGCGACTTGGACCGCGTGCTGGACCTGTTCCCGCGCCTGCGCGAGCGCGAGAAGCAGAGGGCGGGCACCATGTCGGGCGGCGAGCAGCAGATGCTGGCCATGGGCCGGGCGCTGATGGCCGATCCGGCGCTGCTGCTGCTCGACGAGCCGTCGATGGGCCTCGCGCCGATCCTCGTCGAGCGCATCTACGAGACGGTGCGCGAGATCAACAAGCAGGGGACGACGATCCTGCTGGTGGAGCAGAACGCCAACTACGCGCTCGAGGTGTCCACGCGCGGCTACGTGCTCGAGACCGGCCGGGTGGTGCTGGCCGACAAGTCGTCCGCGCTGCGCGAGAACCCCGAAGTCCAGAACGCCTACCTGGGGACGTAGAAGATGACCGTGCTCGCACTGATCGGCTCGACCGCGTTGTGGCTCACGTACGCGTGGCTCGCGTCGGCGATCATCGGCGCCTACCTCTCCGGCCGCAAGGGCTACAGCGAGCGCGCGGGGCTCGCGAGCGGCCTGCTGCTCAACGCGCTCGGCGTGCTGATCTGGCTCGTGGTGCCGCCGAAGGCCGACTCGCTGTGGAAGAAGCTCGGCCCGTTCGGTCGCGGCGGCGGCAAGCAGCCGCCACCGGCGCGTGCCGAGGACGTCGGCGGCGGCGAGTCCGGCGCCAAGCCCGTCGGCTAGGTCAGCCCGGGCCGCTCGGGTCCCGGCACGGGACCGGGACCGGCACGGAGGCGAGCGAGCGCCCGCCCTCGCCGGCGCGCGGCGTGACCTTGCACCACACGAGCGCCGAGCGCTCGTAGTCGAGCACGAGCCAGTAGGGGTAGCCGAAGAGGCCGGTGCGCTGCTCGCCGTCCTGCCCCTCGGGCGCGGCGAACTTCGACGTGTACGCGACGCACTCGTAGCGCCCGCGGGCCGTGCCGGGGTCCTGCTCGGCCGCCTGCCGCGCCTCGGTGGTCGGGAAGGGATCGCAGGACGCGCCGCGGATCGTCCCGTCGAGGCGGCCCGCAGCCGCCCGCCGGCGCGCGTCGGCGGCGATCAGCTCCGCGCCCCGCGCCACGAGGCGCCCGCGGTGGGCGAGCGGGTCGGCGGCGGCGCGCGGCGGCGGGCCCTCCGCCCGGACGGGGCGCGCGTCCTCGCGCAGCCTGGCGCGCTCTTGCCGCTCCAGCGCCGCCTGGCGCTGCGCGGCGCGCGCGCGCTCGCCGGCGGCATCCTCGCGCAGGCTCGAGATCAGGGGGAACGCGGCGGCGGCGACGACGGCGACGGCGATGCCGGCGATCAGCGCGTTGCGGCGCCAGCCCCGGCCGGAGTCGCGCGCGGTCAGGTCGGCGCCGCACTCGACGCACGTGCGGCCACCGGCGCGCTGTGGTGCCCCGCACGCGGGGCAGCGCCGCTCCCGGCGCGCGAGCGCAGCGGCGACGTCGGCCTGCTGGGTGGCGCGGGCCCGCTCCCAGGGATCGTCAGGCGGCTCGGACATCTATGCGCAAAGCATATATGCTCTCAGCACGGATGGATCACAACCTCAACGTGATCGGCGCGCTCGTGCTGGCGCTGGGTGACCGGATGCGCGACGCGACCGAGGACGCGGCGGGCATGGCGGGCGCGTTCCCCGCTGCGCTGGTCTCGCTGCACGAGTGGGCGGGAGGGCGGACGATCGAGACGCTCGCCGGCGGCCTGCGCCTCAGCCACTCGCGCACCGTGCGCGTCGTGGATCGGCTCGCGGCGGACGGGCTCGCGACGCGCGAGCGCGACCCGGTCGACGGGCGCAGCGCGCTGGTGCGCCTGACGCCCGCTGGGCACGCGGCGGGGCGGGCGGTCCTGGAGGCGCGCGCCGCGGCGCTCGAGGACGGACTGCGCGCGCTCGGGCCCGGCGATCGCGGCGCCCTCGCCGGCCTCGCCGAGGAGCTGCTGGCGGCGGCGGCGACGAGCCGGCGTGCGGCGCGCGCGATCTGCCGGCTGTGCGACGCCCATGCCTGCGGCCACCACGACGGGTGCTGCCCGACGACGCGCGCGGCGGACGCCGCCGAAGCGGCGTGATCGCGTCAGTCGGGGGGCGGGACGGAGCTCTCGCCGTCGTGGTCCCAGAGCAGGTGCTCGAGGTCGTGCGCGAGCAGGCGGCGGGCAGGCACGTCGTCGTCGAGTGCCGAAAGGGGTTGGCTGTCCTGCGGTGCCGGCTCCTCGGGGGTTTCGAAATGGCTCATCGGCGCACGGTAGCGGTCCGGCACGCCTGCGTGTGGCGATTCACGCCGCCAGCGCGCTCTTGAGCGCCTCGCCCAGCTCGGGATGACGGAAGCGGTAGCCGAGCGCCAGCGTCCGCTCCGGCCGCGCGCGCTGCCCGTTGACGACGATGTCGGCCATCTCGCCGTACAGCGCGCGCACCGCAATCCCGGGCACGGGCGCGAAGGACGGTCGATGGAGCGCCTGTCCGAGCGCCTTGGAGAAGGTCGCGTTGGTCACCGGCTCGGGCGCGGTGCCGTTGACCGGCCCGCTCCACTCTGCGCCGTCGAGCGCAGCCACGTAGAGGCCGACGAGGTCGTCGACGTGGATCCAGGGCATGTACTGCCTCCCGCCCGCCACCGGGCCGCCCGCGCCGAGCTTGAAGAACGGCAGCATCTTCTCGAGCGCGCCGCCGTCCTTGTCGAGCACGACGCCGGTGCGGATCCGCACGACGCGCAGCCCGAGCGCCTCGGCCGCGGCCGCCTCGCGCTCCCACCTGACGCACACGTCCGCGAGGAAGTCGTCGCCGGGCGGCGCGTCCTCGGTGACCGGCTCGTCGCCGCGCGGGCCGTAGTAGCCGACCGCCGAGGACGCCACGAGCACGCCCGGCCGCGGCTCGGCCGCCTTCAGCCCGGCGACCAGGTTGCGTGTCCCGAGCTCCCGCGATGCGAGCAGCCGCCGCTTGGTCTCGTCGTTCCAGCGCTGGGCGACGTCCTCGCCGGCGAGGTGTACGACGCCGTCGCGGCCCGCGAGCGCCGCCGCGGGCGCGGGCTCGGACTCCGGCTGCCAGCCGACCGCCTCGACGCCGAACGCGTCGCTCGCCTTCCCGGGGGAGCGCGAGAGGACCGTCACCTCGTCGCCGCGCTCGCGCAGGAGCGCGACGAGCTGCGTCCCGATCCGGCCCGTCGCCCCAGTGATCGTCACCCGCATCGATCCAGCCTCCAGCTCGCAGTCATCGCCGAGGGTACGGGCGCCAGGTCAGGTCCGGATCGCGATCCCGTAGAGCTCGGGCCGGCGATCCGCCAGCGCGTCGTTGCGCGGGCCGACCGCCTTGTCGCGCGCCGCAGCGAGGTCGACGTCGGCGATGACCAGCGCCGGCGCGTCCGCCGGCGGGCCCGCCACGAGCCAGCCGTCGGGGCCCGCGATCGCGGTCCCCGCCGTCCAGTCAGTTCCGCGCTCGGTGCCGGAGCGGTCGCAGACGGCGATCGCCATGCGGTTCGTGGAAGCCGACACCATCGCGCGCTGCACCTCCATCGGCCGCTCGCCGGCCGGCCGCGGCTCGCGCGGCCAGTTGGTCGGCACGCACAGCAGCTCGGCCCGCTCGAGCGCCGCCGCGCGCACCCACTCGGGGAACTCGAGGTCGTAGCAGACCATCAGCCCGATCCGTCCGTGTGGCGTGTCGCGCACGGGCGGCGGCTCGTCGCCCGGGGTGAAGACGAGCGGCTCGCGATCCCACAGGTGCGCCTTGCGGTAGACCGCCCGTACGCCGCTCGCGTCGACGAGCGCCGCGCTGTTGTAGAGCCGCCCGTCGCCGCCCTCCTCGGCGAAGCCGCCGGCCACGACCAGCCCATGCACAGCGGCCCGCTCGGCCCAGCCGGTGACCGTCGGGCCGTCGGCGGGCTCGGCCAGCGCGTGCGCCTCGGCGGCGTCGGCGAACACGTAGCCGGAGGCGGCGAGCTCGGGCAGCACGACGACCCGGGCGCCCGCCGCGGCGGCGGCGTCGATCGCGGCGAGCGCCCGCGCGCGGTTGCCCGCGAGGTCGCCGATCTGCGGTGCGAGCTGCTGGCATGCGACGCGAACCGTCACGGCGCGCAGCGTAGACCGTGGGCGGGCCAGGCCGCCGCATGCGACGCGCGAACGTGGCTGTCCCGCCGCGGTAGGCTCGCTGCCGCATGGCCCCGCGCTACGGCCCGCCGGACGCCTCGCTCGCGCCCCGCTACACGGGCGTGCGGACGTTCGCCCGGCTGCCACACGTGTCGGAGCCCGAGGGAGTCGACGCCGCCGTCGTCGGCGTCCCGTTCGACACCGCGACGAGCTTCCGCCCCGGCGCGCGCTTCGGGCCCGAGGGGATTCGCGCGGCGTCGCTGCTGCTCTGGCCGTGGCATCCGCCGCTCAAGATCGACGTGTTCGCGAGCCAGTCGCTGGTCGACTGGGGCGACCTGGCGGTGACGCCGGGCAACGCGGAGAAGACCGCGGAGCAGATCCACGCCGGCCTGCGCCCGCTCGTGCGGGCGGGCATCACGCCGCTCGTGCTCGGCGGGGACCACTCGATCGTGCTCGGCGAGCTGCGCGCGCACGCCGAGCGTCACGGCCCGCTCGGGCTCGTGCTGCTCGATGCCCACGCGGACACGTGGGACCGCTACTACGGCGAGCGCTACTTCCACGGCACGCCGTTCCGGCGCGCGCTCGAGGAGGGCCTGCTCGCGCCCGAGCGCTCGACGCTCGCCGGCATGCGCGGCCCGCTGTACGGGCCGTCGGACCTCGACGAGCCGCGCGGCTGGGGTTTCGAGATCCTCACCGGCGACCGCCTGCGTGCCCTGAGCCCGACCGACTACGGCGGCTGGTGCGCGAGCGCACCGGCGAAGGCCCGCTCTACCTGTCGTTCGACATCGACGTGATCGACCCGGGCTTCGCCCCGGCGACCGGGACGCCCGAGGTCGCCGGCCTGCTCCCGCACGAGGCGCTGGCGTTCCTGCGCGCGCTCGCTGGGCTGCGGTTCGTCGGCTTCGACGTGGTCGAGGTCGCGCCCGCCTACGACGGCCCGGGCCAGCCGACGGCGCTGCTGGCGGCCGCGATCGCGTACGAGCTGCTCGCCCTGCGCGCGGTCGCGGGCCGGTGACCGCGCTCGAGCTCGAGACGCCGCACGGGCCGGCGCGCGCGCACGTGCACCCGGTCGACGGGGCGGTCGGCGCGCTGGTGCTCGGCCACGGAGCCGGGGGCGGGGTCGGCGCGCGCGACCTCGTGGCGGCCGCGACCGTGGCGCGCGACGCCGGGCTCGCGGTCGCGCTGGTCGAGCAGCCCTACCGCGTCGCCGGGCGCCGCTCCCCGGCGCCGGCCCACCAGCTCGACGCGGCGTGGATCGCGATCGTCGCGCAGCTGCGCGCAGGCCCGCTCGGCGACGGCCCCCTGATCGCGGGCGGGCGCTCGTCGGGCGCCCGCGTGGCGTGCCGGACGGCCGCGGACACGGGCGCGGCCGCCGTGCTCTGCCTCGCCTTTCCGGTTCACGCGCCCGGCCGGCCGGAGAAGACGCGGCAGCCGGAGCTCGACGCCGTGCGCGTGCCGGCCCTCGTCGTGCAGGGCGAGCGCGACCCGTTCGGCATGCCCGCCGCCGGAGACGACCGCGAGGTGGTCGTCGTGCCCGGCACCCACTCCTTCACCCGTACGCTCGACGGCGTCGCGCCGGCGGTGGCGGGCTGGCTCTCCCGAGTGCTGCCGCTGATCTGACGCTCAGCCGCCGAGGCGGTTCGACCGGCGCAGGATCCGTCCCCCGACCATCGTCATCAGGACCTTCGTCTTCGAGACGCGCGAGAGCGGCACTTCGAGCAGGTTGCGTCAGCACCAGCAGGTCGGCGTCGGGATCGCGGGCGATCCGGCCGCCCCTCGGATCGGAGGTCTGCGCGGTCACCCCGGCGATCCGGCCGCCCCTCGGATCGGAGGTCTGCGCGGTCACCCCGGCGATCCGGCCGCCCCTCGGATCGGA
>Ga0136615_10001506_pt1 | contig 11300 bp, 12 predicted proteins | sample AntDrymUQ2882206_2_FD_106647 | JGI IMG/M metagenome (GOLD analysis project Ga0136615, IMG submission 106647) | Polar desert sand microbial communities from Dry Valleys, Antarctica - metaG UQ288 (22.06) | ecosystem: Environmental > Terrestrial > Soil > Desert | place: Antarctica: Dry Valley...
CAGGGGAGATAGACAGGCTGTTGCGCGATGTGAAGGTGTGCGATCCGGCAATCGGTTCGGGCGCGTTTCCTGTCGGCATCCTGCAAGAGATCGTGCGCCTGCGCCGCGCGCTCGTCCCTTTGTGGATGGACAAATCGCCGGAGGAACTCGAAGAGCATTATTCGCCTTACGCGCTCAAGCTCAACGCGATTGAGAATTCAATTTACGGCGTGGACAAAGAGCAGAGCGCGGTTGACATCGCGCGGCTGCGCTTGTGGTTGTCGTTGATTGTTGACGAAGACGATTTGAAACCCGATAAGTCGCTGCCGAATCTAGATTACAAGATTATGCAGGGCAATTCGTTGCTCGACGAGTACGAGGGCTTGCCGCTCATCCCGAAAGATTTCGCGCACCGTACAACGCCGAAATCTTTTCTGCCCCAAGATGACAAGATAGCTCTGCGCGATAAATTGCAGCGCGAATACTTTGAAGAAGTCCGGCGCGGCGGCAAGCGTTCAATCAAGGCGGCGCGAATCTTTCGTGACGCGGAGGATTTGGGTAAGCAGATTGACAAGGATAAAGGGAAAGACGACCGCCGCGCGCCCGCATCTCAGTCCAACTTTCTCGCGGCGGAAAGCAAAACGGGTGCGCTGCTCGACAAGCTCAACGAAGTTCACCGCGCGATTTTTGCGGAGAAGGATAAAGACCGGAAAAACAAGTTGCGCGAGCAAGCCGAACGGCTGCTGCTCGCCTACATCAACAACTATCTCGACGAGCGCGAAGCTAATCTCGAAGCGGAGATCGCCGCCGCGAAAGAGAAGTTGAAGGATGAGCTTGCCAACGTCCGCCGGACGCTGAAGAAGGAGACTGAGACAACGCAGGTCGCACGCCTGCGCCGGACTTTGCAGGCGCACGAGAACGCGCTCGAAGACTTTACGGCAAAGCGCATCGAACTGAAGAAACTGTGGCTAGTTAAAAGTAATTCCAAAGTTGCGGACAAGGACTTAACCAAAGTCGAGCTTGCGGAGAACAGCACGTTGCGGGCGAAGCCGTTCTTTCTGTGGGAACTGCAATTCACGGAAATCTTCCGGCGCGCAGGCGTGACGAATCCGGCAGCGCAGGGCTTTGATATTGTCATCGCCAACCCGCCTTACATCCGGCAGGAGAAGATTAAAGAATACAAAGCGGCGTTCGAGCGCAACTATCAAACCTACGCGGGCACGGCTGACATACTGGTTTATTACTACGAGAAAGCCTTTAACATTCTGCGCGAGCGGGGAACGCTCACCTTCATCACTTCCAACAAATACTTTCGCGCGGGCTACGGCGAAAAGTTGCGCGGCTTTCTCGGCAGCCACGCGACGATCAAACAGATCATTGATTTCGGCGACGCGCCCGTGTTTGAAGCGGCGGCGTATGCCAGCATCATCGTGTTGCGGAAAGACGTTGACGCCGCGAACGAAACGCGCGTCTGGACGTTTCCGCAACACGAGCGCGTGGAAGACTTTGAGGAAAGCTTTAATCGATTGGGTTTCAACTTGCCACAAGCGGAACTCAACGCTGAAGGCTGGCGATTTGAAAGAGCTGAGGTGTTGCGGCTTTTTGAAAAACTGAAATCACGAGGCACGCCGCTGGGCGAATACGTCGAAGGCAAGTTTTATTACGGAATTAAAACAGGCTTTAATGAAGCGTTCATAGTTGACCGCACCACGCGAGATAGATTGATTACAGAAGACAAGTCCTCTAAAGAAATTCTCAAACCTTATTTGCGTGGGCGTGATGTGAAGCGCTGGCAAATAAACTCACAAGATTTGTGGTTGATATTTACAAGACACGGAACTGACATCGATAAATACCCGGCAATTAAAAAGCATTTATCGAAATACAAGGCGAATTTAACGCCGGGTGTTAAGGGTGGAAGAAAAGCTGGCAGTTACAAATGGTTTGAAATTCAAGACCATGTTGCTTATTGGCAGGAGTTTGAATTCCCCAAAATTATTGTCCCGGCTTTTATGGTGACTCCTGGATATTCATATGGAGATTCTGGCGTACACATCAGTGACCCCGCCGGTTTTATCGCAAGCGATAGCAAATACTTGCTTGGATTACTAAATTCAACTGCTTTATGGTTTATTTTTAGGAACTCAACAATCTCTGTTCAGCAAGGATATTTGAGAATCTACCTCCGAGAACTTGCTTTGCTTCCGATTCCGTCCGCCGAAGACTGGCAGAAAGAAATCATCGAAAAGCTCGTTGATTACATTCTCTTCCTCACCAAAGCGGACGCGGCGCAGCACAAACTTCTCATCAACTACTTTGAAGCCATCATCAACGCCCTCGTCTATGAACTCTTTCTCACGGAGGAACTCCACGCGGTAGGCAAGCGTTTCTTCGAGCCGCTTGTCCTCGAATTCTTACCGTCGCTCGCTGATCACGCCGGTGATGAACTTCAAATCATCCGCGAACAATTTGAAACCCTCTCCACCCGCGACCACGAAATCCGGCGCAACCTTTATTTCCTCAACGAACTGGAGAGCGTGCGAATCATCGAAGGCAACAAGTAGGCGTTCATTATTAATCCTCATCCGCCATGAAGATTACACAAATCGAACTAACAAACTTTCGCGCTTTTTACGGCAGCAATAACGTCATCAGATTGAAAGACGGCAAAAGTTTGCTGGTTCTGGGTGAAAACGGAAGCGGCAAATCTTCGCTCTACTTCGCGCTGAAAGACTTCTTCGAGGCTTATGATAAAGGGCTGGACATCACCGGCACGCCGTATCGCAACCTCTTCGCTACGACGGACGAAACAAGCGTCAAACTTCAATTCGAGGATGGTAACACTTACGAATGGTCGAACACGCGCAACTCTCCACACAACCTGACGAGCCAAAACTTTGAAGTCATCAAAGGCTTCGTTGATTACAAGAGCCTGCTGCAAACCTACTTCTTCCAACAGAAAAACAACCGCGTCAATATCTTCGATTTCATCGTTGAAGAAGTCTTAGCCGACCACCTGCCGCTCTCTGCCAATCGAACCGTCAAAGAACAGTGGGACGCCGTAACAGCGAACATCCCGAAGCGCAATACGACGCTACAACTACAATCGCTCTCGTCGCGGATTGATAATTTCAACACCACCTTAGATTTCTCTTTGAAAGAATTAGAAAAACAGGCGCAGGCGATACTCGATGACTTCAAGATGAATCTCACGCTCAGTTTGAATTTCGGCGGAGTGAACTACAACAAAGCGAAAGCGCAGAAAGACAAAGCGATTGAAAACAAGCTCGTCAACCTGCGTGTCAAGTTCTACGAACAAGACCGCGAGAACCATCATCAATATCTTAATGAAGCCAAACTCTCCGCCATCGCCATCGCGCTCTACTTCGCCGCTTTTCTCATTCGCCCGGAAGGGAAGGTAAAAATACTTGCTCTCGACGACGTACTCATCGGACTCGACATCGCCAACCGCGATTTCGTCGTCAAAATCGTTGACAAATATTTTAAGGATTTCCAAGTCTTCATCTTCACCTACGACGAAGTATGGTTCGACCGCCTGCAAGCGCAGTTCGCCGATTGGCACAAGCTGACCTTCCACACCGTTGACAACTCTGGCTTTGAAATTCCGGTCGTAAAAGACCAGCAGAACTACATCGGCAAGGCTGAAAGCTTTCTCAGTAACGGCGATACGAGAAGTGCGGCGAACATGGCGCGTCAATACTTTGAGGACATCGCCAAAGGTTTCTGCCAAAAGAAAAATATCAAGATCACCTATCGGCGCAAGGCGAAGGAGTTAAAGCTGGATCATTTCTGGGGAGAGATAAAAACATTCACTGCGAACTCGCTTGATGCCCAACTCGTGACGGACATCAACGCCAACATCACCACCATCTACAACCCTCTCAGTCACGAAATTCCCGTGAACATCTCAAGACAAGAAGTCAGGCAAGCGATAGACGCGCTGAAACGGTTGAAGACCGAATTTGATAAGTAGCCAGCCGAGAAACTCTGTTCAGACCAGAAAACCAGTATTCTGGCATTCTGGGTTAAGCAGCTCACCCTTTGACGTTATCTGACATTTTGTGAGAATAGAGAGAAAACGGGTTGACATTGTCGGAAAGCGATAGTAGGCTCTTTTCGAGTCAGAGGTGTTGATTATGCCTGATGGTGACAAATTTACGAGGCGGCTTCGTGGAAAAGGCTGGCACAGAGTTTATCGTTTAGCTTGTATCAACGAGTCTATGCCTCGATTAGCGGACGAAATAGTAGGAGCGTGCGCGGCTGCAATCAGGAGCGGCGTACCTGTGCCATTGCTTCCGCAAGTAACGGAAGCCATCTGCTCTGCGCTACAGCTCGAATTTCAAATGAAGGAATTAGGGTCTGCCTCCCTCAAAGATTTCGCATACCTCAATTTGTCTGACAGCTTGAGCAATTCAATTTCAGGCGGCGATTTCGACCTCATGCAAGCTTTGCAGGATTCCGCTCGGAGTGTGTTCCTAGAGTTAAGACAATCTTGTGGTACTGCTACCGAGAAACAAGTGGCAGAGCGATTAGTGGCGGTATTTGTCGAGCGAGTGGTGCAGACTCGCTTTTTGGCTCCTGTGAGAGACGGGATCATGGAGCAACGTCAACATTCAATCCAAGACCAAGTGAACTGGGAACATGATCTTAAAAGTCAAATTATGAGTTGCACTAAGACTTGGAAAAATCTTTTGGAGGCGTTTCGCTCTGGCAAGAAAACCACTATCAGAGCACCTAAGAGATCAACGCCTCGAAGGGAAACGACTTTGGAAATGCTGAATCAAGGACTGCCCGTTTTAGCAACGCGGTAATCGCAAGAGGAGTTGGTTATGAACAGCCAAATTATGCCCGTCCACCTTAGTAGCGAAAATAGGTTCGACTTCTCTCAAGCGGACATTCTCGAAAAACATCTGCTTGAAGAATCCGGCATCGCTTTACTGCCTTCTTTCGCCACTAGGTACTTCATAGACGACAAAAAGATCGCCGGCTATTTCGGACACACGCTTGAACCGCTACATGCCGATTGGATGGATATAGCCCTCGCTTGCTATCTGGCTGATCGGCTGACTCCGCGCCACCAACAACAGACCGCGCAAGCGTTTCAATGGGTCAGGAACTTTAGATTGCGGTTAGCCGTGCGGAAGCCAGAAGTTTGGTCTTCCCCTGCGATTAGTCGAGAACTCTCCGGGTTGTTGCGCTTCTTCACGGATGACGTATGGCATTTTGAGTTCATCGCGCGCAAGCAACAAAAGCGGCTGAGTGAGATTCAAGGCACGCTTTTACCGCCTCCTCCAGCGCCCATCAAAGTCGTTCTTTATAGCGGCGGACTTGATTCTTTCGCAGGAGCCGTCGAGCAAGTCGCTGAATTTCAAGATCACTCGTTCGTCTTTGTCTCGGCAGCCACTAATGCGCGGCAAAAGTCGGCTCAAAGAAAACAGGTTAATGCCATCAGACGACTTACTTCACGGGAAGTATGTCATGTCATCATCCCCTTTGGCTTTAAATGGGAAGAGGGAAGACATCCCAAAGAAGAGCCTTCGCAGCGCACTCGCGGTTTTCTGTATCTGACTCTGGGCGTCATCACCGCGCTTAATGCCGGAGTGGAAAAGCTGCACCTCTTTGAAAACGGGATCGGTGCGATCAATCTGCCTTATGACGCCGCGCAAAACGGGGCGATGAACTCTCGCGCTGTCAACCCGCTTTCATTGCTGCGAATGGAAAAGTTCGTCGAGCGTCTCACGGGTAAACCTTTTCAGATTACTAATCCGTTTCTCTTCCGCACCAAATCAGAGATGTGCAAGCACAGAGCAGTGCAAGCCATGTCTGATGTTATCCCGCTCACTTTTTCTTGCGACGGGTTTCCGGTTCGCACTTCAGGTAAACCGCAATGCGGTTTCTGCACCTCCTGTTTGTTAAGACGCCTCTCCCTCAAAAGCGCCCGTCTTTCAGCATACGACGCGGGAGATGAATATATCGCCGATCTTTTCTCTCCTAGCTTCAACGGCTCGTCAAGGCAGTTACAAAGCTTGAAAGCGATGGAGTGGCAATTTCACAAACTCTCGCAATGTCTAGCGCAAGCGGATCAATGGCAGAGTCTCTCTGTCGAATTTCCCGTTCTGCAAACGATTGTTTCTGAGTTGAGTTCGCAAAGCAGTGAGGACGCGGGAACTTTGCGGCAAGCCGTCTTGCAGCTATATGCCAACTACATCTCCGAGTGGAAAGCCTTCTCCGCTCGTGAGCAGTTGCACACGAAAGCACGGGCAGCTTGAGGTTCGTAAGTTTTCTACAACTCGACTTTTAGGGAGAGTGAAGATGGAAATCAATATTCTCGAAAACATCGATCCTAAAGTGCTTGGAGGGCGGCTGCAAGACGCCCGCAAAGCGAGAGGACTAACTCAACAGGCGGTTGCTGATGAGATGGAGATGGCACGGACGACTTTAGTCGCCGTTGAGAAGGGAGAACGCCGTCTCTCGCCACATGAGCTGATTAAATTAGCTTCTCTTTACGGTCGTTCCGTCTCCGAGTTCGTTAGTCGGTCAATCGTTACTGAGGGCTTTGTGCCCCAATTCCGCCACACGTGGCGCGATGATCTGACCGAAGACGTTGAGATTGAGAACGTCGCTGCGGAATTGCAGCGTTTGGCTGAAGACTATGTAGAGCTAGAGAAACTTTGCGGCTTATCCAGCACCCAAAATCCTCCGCCAACCTATAAGTTTACTGGCGCTTCACCGGAACAAGCGGCGGAGGAGATCGCAGCCGCCGAGCGCAATCGTCTGGGTATCGGTGACGGACCAATCTCTAACTTTCGGGAAAGGCTCGAAACCGATGTGGGGCTTCGCGTGTTCTATTTCGCTATGCCCTCTAAAGTCTCCGGCGTATTTGCCTACAATGACGTTCTAGGCGGTTGCATTGGTATCAACTCCAATCATCCGCGCGACAGGCGTAACTGGTCGTTGGCGCATGAATACGGTCATTTCCTAACCAACCGTTATCAAGCTGAAATCACTTTCTTGACCGGGAAAAAGCGGCAGTCGGCAAATGAGCGTCTGGCGGATGCTTTCGCTGAAAACTTTTTAATGCCTGCGAGCGGTCTTAACCGACGCTTTACGGAGATGCATCGTGCGAGTCCGAGCGGCAGCATCACGCTGGCACAGATATGCACTTTGGCAGACCTCTACCAAGTCTCTGTGCAAGCACTCATCATCAGGCTCGAAAAGCTGCGTCGTTTCCCAACCGGCACTTGGGACACGCTCGCTGCGGAGGGTTTCAAGCCGCGACAAGCGCAGAAACTCTTGGGGATTGACGCTAATCCGCCTGTCCGGGATGCGCTGCCGCGCCGCTACGTTAATTTGGCGGTCACTGCTTACGAAGACGGACATCTCAGCGAAGGGCAATTAGCGAAACTCTTGCGCGTGGATAGAGTGTCTGCCCGTATGATAGTTGAAGAGCTAACTCACCGCTTTAATAAGGAATTTGAAAGCGGTTACGCGAGCTTTGAACTCAATCTCTCACAAAATCTAGCGGGGAGGTAGATTGCCTCAATGATACCGCCGCGCATTCTCCTCATTGATACCTGTGTTTTGATAAATCTTTTGGCAAGTGGGGAAATCAAACTGATCCTCAAAATCGCCGCCCAGCAATCTTTGGTATGTTCCGTCGTGGAAAAGGAAAGCATCTACCTGCGATCTGATGATCCGCAAGAAGGACTTGAGAATGTGAACCTCCAGCCCTTGATCGAAGACGGGGTTTTGACCGTATGCGATATAGAAACGCCTGAAGAGGAGCAACTATATGTGAACTACGCAAGCGTTCTTGATGACGGCGAAGCCATGTCTTTAGCCATTGCTTTGGCTAGGGGCTGGCATTTGGCAACTGATGAGCGGAAGGCGCGTCGGTTATTTTTGGAGGCGGCAAATAACGCTGATCTTCTGACAACTACCTCGACATTAATTAAAGATTGGTCGGAGGCAAAAAGGATTGCTGCCAACCGGCTCAAGTCAATTTTATTGCAGATAGAAAACCGTGCGCGCTACCGCCCATCAACTTGGGATGTAAATCATCAGTGGTGGATAGATGCTTGTCAGTGACAATAGCTCTTTAGAGGAGGCATACAGTTCTCAAGGCAATCAAGCTCGCAGGGAATTTCGCAGTCAGACAAGAAATAGTTTGCGCGACACTTCCTACATCATGGAGGTTGAGACAATGGAAGACGTACTTAAAGCAGTGGCTAAGGGCTTATTCGTTCAACAGAGCGTGAACGTCGGCTCGAAGCTCATCAACAATAAACGAGTGACGAAAAACGACGAGCAAGGCTTCTGGCTTTCTCTGCTGCTTTTCGGTTTGGTGAATCTACCTGCGCCGCAACCAGTGCCTAACACGCTGGCGAGACGCTATTAAGGAGGTCGGTATGACTAAGAAGAATGATCGCACCGTATCGCCTCGACCTGACGGTTGGGCTAACAAGAGGGACGGCGCTGAAAGAGCAGCCAGCGTGCATCCAACGCAGAAAGAGGCAATCAAGGAAGCTACGAGGATGCTCAAGAACGATGGTGGCGGTGAGTTGAAGGTGCAAAACGAGCAGGGTCGGATTCGCAGCAAAGACACCATTGCTCCGGGCAACGATCCGAATCCGCCGAAAGATAAAGAGCACTGACAGCTCTATAAAATTTATCGGACATGCTAGATGACGATTCGCTCGATCTCATCTAAGCTAATAGCGTCGCTCGTCCGGTCGTAGAGCTTCGTCGTTCGCGGTGACTCGTGCGCCGCGATAGCTTGAGCGTGCTCGATAGTCCCGCCGTTCCTCAGATACTCGGTGATACCCGTTGCCCTAAAGGTGTGACACGTGATCTCCGATGAGATGCCAGCGTCTTCCGCCCGTCGCTGAATCATCTTGCAAGCATCAAAGCGACTCATCGCTCGCGCGGTTAGTTTGCGGCTCTTGCCTCGCGTCGTGCGAAACAGTGGCTTACTCTTCTCCTCAACGATGCCGGCAGCTTCAATATATTCATCAAGATAGTTTTCCGCCGTGTGGTGCGCCGGCACTTCATGGAACTTGCCGCCCTTCTCGTGCAGCCTAAACCAGTAGCGTTTGCCGCTCGGGTAATAATCTCGAACTTTCATATTCACGATGGCAGAGACACGAGCGAAGCTATAAACCATCGCGCCGATTAGCGCGCGGTCGCGCAATCCAACGACGTGCGAGGTGTCTATGCTGTCCAGAAGCTTCCGCGTCTCCTGCGCCGAGAGCACTGGCGTCTTGCCCTTCTTGATACTGTAGCGCGGGCCTCGCACGGACGCGGCGGGGTTGAACGGCACGATCTGCCCCGTCACGAGCCAATCAAACAGCATTCTGATGGCCGCTAGATGCTGCTTCACAGTCTGCGGCGCTCGCTCCTGTGTTAGTCGCTCGATGTAGGCCGCGACAATCATCGGCTCGATCTGGTGAAGAGAAGCGCCGCGTTCCTCGCACCATGCGAGGAACGGACTGATAGCTCGCATGTACGAGAGTCGCGTGTTGGGGTTTCGGATGTTGGCGGTGAAGAACTCTAAAAAGCGTTTGGTCGCTTTTCCGCCTTCGCGTGTGATGATGGCGTGAAGCGCGGGCGCACTCTCCGGCGCGATGACAGTCAGGGCACGGCTCATGCTTCGCGCTGCTCCTGTGCGGGCGGTGCTGGCAACGGCATCCAATGCGTAAGGACATCGGCGAAGATACCGAATGTCTTATCCTCACGATCTAACATCCAGCCGTCTTGCTGTGTCCAGTCGGCGAGCGTCACATGCTGCCCGTCGGTCACGAGTGCCCTGCAATCTTTATTAGGCAGTCGGTCTTTAACGCTTATCCATGTCATTGCCTTATACACAATGCCAAGTCGAACTGCATAAATCGCCTTTTACGGCACAACGGTAAAGCCTGCTGTTTGAGCTGCTACCGACAACTTGGAGTCATCGCAGACGAATACGCGGTTCTTCGGTTTCTCAGTACACCACACCAAAGCCGCTGCGAGTTGGAACGAATCCAACGCGCGCAAGCCGTAAGCATCCGGCAATCCTTCGGCGAGGCTGCGCGCCTTGTCACTCGGCATCATCTCACGCCACTCTTGCCGTAAAACTTCCAGCCTCGCCAAAGCGTGCTGCCGCCCCTTAGCGGTTAAGGTGCCTTCGCTATGTAAACGACTGATCGCGCTGCGGACCTCAACGGTCGTTCCCCACCATACGACGACGCGCGCCGTCTCCCGCCATCTCTTTCGCATACTCTGACTTAAACTCTGTTGACAGCAGAGTGGCACAATCGCGCTTGTGTCCCAGAACGCGACTTTAATTTCCTGCTTAGTCTTCATCGCGCTCGGCTCGGATTACCGCTTGGATGTCCGCCATTGCCAATTGCGGAGCGGGGAGGGTGAGAAAGTCATCCGATTTTTCCTTAACCGGAAGGCGCATCAAGCCCGCCGCGACGAGGGCTTCTTCTTCGGCGTCCAAATTTTCGCCTGAAGTCAGCGGTACTAGCCGCGCGACGGGGCGATTGCGATCTTTGACGATCAACTCCTCGCCGTTTTTGACCTGTTCGAGATAAGCACTCAAATTGTTTTTCAGCTCTGCGATATTTACGGTTTGCATAGTTATGTCTCCCAACATGGCTATAATAGCCTTATTGAGATAAGCAGTGCAACCAAAGTTTGGTAAGCTGGAAACTCGTCCTTTGGTCTCTTCGAGCTATATTCCGCCTCAGCATTTGCCCTCAGAGCAAAGATTCGAGGCGAAGCCATGCCGTAGCATCCCCTTTCTGTGGCTCGCCGTGTTATACCACATAAAGGACGTTATGTTGCACAAAAACGCCATCGCGGACTACTAAGTCCGCGATGGCGTTTAATGCGAGGGGGCGGCTCAAACATAGGCGCCCCTTATCGTCTACCACGTCTGCAGGCTCATGGTTGCGCGTGCCTGGTCGCTCTGTGAGCGGTGACACTCGAAGCACAACTTGTGATCCTGATCCCACCGAACGCGGCCCTGATACCGGAATCGGGCCCACCTCTCGCGACAAACAAGACATAACTTGCGCGAACGTCTGACGCTTATGTGTTTCATCCGCTGACCGTCTCCCCTTTCTCCCGTAATCCGGGCCGACCGACCCCGCCTCGCCGCCGTGCGTAACGCGCTCAGTCGCGCCCGCCGCCGTTACTAAGCACTTAGGAAAAAGTAATTTGGTATTTTGAGCCGACTTGACTGAGTACGTTGTCCAACGCCTGAGCGAAAGCCTTGTTCGATTCAAACGCGCTCAACGGTAACCACTCGTACTTTA
>Ga0136615_10001508_pt1 | contig 11297 bp, 9 predicted proteins | sample AntDrymUQ2882206_2_FD_106647 | JGI IMG/M metagenome (GOLD analysis project Ga0136615, IMG submission 106647) | Polar desert sand microbial communities from Dry Valleys, Antarctica - metaG UQ288 (22.06) | ecosystem: Environmental > Terrestrial > Soil > Desert | place: Antarctica: Dry Valley...
CCCCACTCCCCCCCCAAAATTCCCAGAGCCGCTTTTTCGGGCGGGGCCGGGCTTGCCCGGCGCACCCCCCGCGGGCGAAGCCGCGTTTTTTCAAAAAGGGGGGGGCGCAGGGGGAAAACATGTTTCCCCCGTGAGCCCCCTTCTTCGGGGGCAGACGCGCCTTCGCGCGACGTGGCTGCGCCGGGCAAGCCCGGCTCCGCCAGAAAGAGCTGCTCTGGTAATTTCGGAAGGTGAGTGAGGGGCTGAAGCCGGGGGAGATGTACGAGGTGGATTGCCCCCACTGCCGCAAGCATTTCGCCGGGCCGCTGCTGACCGGTCGGACAGCTCGGTATCACGGCTTCAAATGTCCGCACTGCAAGCTCTTCGTCCCCCTGGCGCGCGTCGCGGGCGGGGTGGCGACGCCGGGGTAGTCAGTACCGTCCGAGGGCCGCTCTAGCCTCGGACGGGTGGAGTTCGATTTCGCGCGGAGGGCTGCGGCGGAGTTTGTCGGCACGTTCGCGCTTATCTTCGTCGGCGTCTCGGCCGGCGTCCTCGTCGGCGGGCAGGACCTCGTGGCGATCGCCCTTGCGCACGGCCTGGTGATCGCGGTGATGGCGTCGGCCGTGGGCCACATCAGCGGCGGGCACTTCAACCCCGCGGTGACGTTCGGCTTCCTCGTCACGCGCCGGATGGCGCCGACCCTCGGCGCCGTCTACATCGTGACGCAGCTCGCGGCAGCGGCCTTGGCCGCGCTCGCGCTGCGCGTCGTGTATCCGGACGACGCGCCGCTCGACTCCGGGGCGCCCGTCCTCAACGAGCAGATCGGCGCCGGAAGCGGTCTGCTCCTCGAGGCGATCCTCACCTTCTTCCTCGTCTGGGTCATCTTCGCGACGGCGGCCGATCCGCGCGGTGCCTTCAAGTCGATCTCCGGCCTCGCGATCGGCTTCACCATCACGCTCGACATCCTTGCGGGAGGGCCGCTCACCGGTGCTGCGATGAACCCTGCCCGAGCCTTCGGCCCGCAGCTCGTGCAGAGCGTCTGGAGCGACGGCTGGATCTACTACGTCGGACCGCTTCTGGGCGGAGGCCTCGCCGCGCTCGCCTACGACATGCTCTATCTGCGGCCGCTTGCGCCGGTGCCCGTCGGTCCCGAAGAGACGGGGCTCGACGAGCCGCGCCCGGGCGACGCGGCCGCTTCGTAGAGCGGGCGCAGGGGGAAGCCCGACCGGTCCCGGGGGAGTGGGCCGCACAGCTAGCCAGAGAGAGACAGGGGGACTGGCCTAGCTGCGTCCGGGCTTCCCCTGTGCTGCGGAAAAGGTAGCGAAAAGTTCACGGTTCGCAGCAGTTTTGCCGATGCCTGGAGCAGTTCGGTCCCGCGAGTCAAGCGCGCACGTGAATCACCCGAAGGGGGATAGGTGAAATGCCCGAGACGAGGGAGAGTGCGTCCGAAGCGGAGCGAAAGGGAGCCGACAGTGAGCAAGGCGAGAACGGGAGGCGCGGTGACGGTAGGGATGCAATTCGTCGGGAGTGAGGAGCACTTCCGCTCACTGGTTCAGAACTCGTCGGACGTCGTCACCCTCGTCGACGCTGACATGACCGTTCGCTACGGGACGCCCTCCCTCGAGCGCGTGCTCGGGCACTCGCCCGAGGAGCTGCTCGGGCGCAAGCTGACCGAGCTCGTTCACCCCGAGGACCGCATGCGCTGCGCGACGTTCCTCGCCGACGCGGCCAAGCGGCCCGGCGTGACGAGTCCGGTGGAATGGAGGATGCGGCACCGCGAAGGCTCCTGGCTCCACGTCGAGACGATTGCGAACAACCTGATCGGCGAGGCGGACGTCGGCCATCTCGTCCTCAACTCCCGCGACATCAGCGAGCGCAAGGCGCTGGAGCGCCGGCTCGAGCACCAGGCGTTCCACGATCCGCTGACCGACCTCGCCAACCGGGCACTGTTCAAGAACCGGGTCGAGCGCGCGATCGCCGGCAGGGCGCGGCGCCCCGGGCCGCTCGCCGTGCTCTTCCTCGACCTCGACGACTTCAAGAAGGTGAACGACAGCCTCGGGCATCCCATCGGCGACGAGCTTCTGGTCGCCGCCGCGCGGCGCCTTCAGTCGTGCCTGCGTCCCGCGGACACGGCCGCGCGCCTCGGCGGTGACGAGTTCGCGATCCTGCTTGAGGACGCGACCGGCGAGGCCGAGGCGACGCTCGTCGCCGAGCGCGTGATCCAGGCTCTCGCAGAGCCGGTCGATCTCCAGGGCCGGGAGGCGAGGATCCAGGCGAGCGTCGGAATCGCACTGAGCACGCCCGCGGCGGACGCGAACGACCTGCTCCGGAACGCCGACATCGCGATGTACATCGCCAAGAGCACGGGCAAGGGCTGCTACGCCATTTTCGAGCCGACCATGCATGTCGCCGCCGTCGAGCGGCTCGAGCTCGAGTCCGACCTCCGCCATGCGCTCGAGCGGGACGAGCTCGTGATCCACTATCAGCCGATCATCGCACTCGCGACGGGGCGGATCGTCGGGGTCGAGGCGCTCGTCCGCTGGAACCACCCGCAGCGCGGGCTGCTCGGTCCGGCGGAGTTCCTGCCGATCGCCGAGGAGGCGAACCTGATCCGCGGGATCGGTGGTTGGGTGCTGCGCGAGGCGTGCGCGCAGGTCAGCCGCTGGCAGGCCGACAATCCGCGGCAGCCCGCGCTCTCGGTCAGCGTCAACCTCTCGGGCAGGCAGCTCGAAGACCCCGGGCTCGTGGAGGAGACGCGGCGGGCGATCGAGGACTCTGGCATCGAGCCCGCTCACCTCACGCTCGAGATCACGGAGACGGTGATGATGCAGGACATCGAGATCACCGCCGCCCGTCTCGAGGAGTTGAAAGCGGTGGGTCTGCGCCTCTCGATCGACGACTTCGGAACGGGCTCCTCGTCACTCCGGTATCTGCAGAGCTTCCCGATCGACACGCTGAAGATCGCCAAGCCCTTCGTGGACGGGCTGTGGAAGGACCCGCAGAAGGAGGTCTTCACCCGGACGATCATCGACCTCTGCCGCACGCTCGGCGTCGAGACGCTGGCGGAGGGGATCGAGTCCGCGGAGCAGGCGCAGCAGCTCCGCCGGCTCGGGTGCAAGCTCGGTCAGGGCCACCACCTCGCGCGCGCGCTCGAGCACGAGCGACTCGTCGCGCTCCTGCGTGAGGGGGAAGCGCTCGCCGGCTACGCGGAAGAGGTGGACGGGGGTGCCCGTCGCAGCGAGATCGACTGGTGGAAGAAGGTGCTCGGCGGTCGTGCATCCGGAGCGCCTTCGCCCGCGCTTCGCGCCTCCGCCGAGAGCTGATCTCCGCCGCGTGTCGGCGTACGCCGAAATGGGCAGGAGGCGCCGACAGCCCGCGAGAAGGAGGAATCGATGACACGTGAGTTCGACGAACCGGTTGGGAAAGATGCCGAGGACGATGCCGACGACACCGATCTGGTGGGCGGTGGCGGTCCCGCCTCGGCCATCGAAGACTTCGAGGGCGACGAGGAGGAGCTGGACGCTCACGGCGACAACCTGAGCCGTGTCGACGAGGGCAATCAGTAGCGACCCGGCGCGGGGTCAGGTCTTGCATTCCGACATCGCAAGACCTGACCCCCGACGCCTGGGCAGGACGGTTCGGATCGAGCCTCAGCTACGAGATGGACTTGACGACGCCGACCGTGTGGCCCTCGGGGTCCTTGAAGAGGCCGATCTCAACGCCCTCCGTCACCTGTTCCGGGCCCATGGTGCGTGACCCGCCGAGGGTCTCCGCCTTCGCGAGGGCGGCCTCGACGTCGGGAACCTCGACGTAGAAGGTGACGTGGCCGGAATACCCCTCCGGCCCCGCTCCGATGCCTCCTCCGATTCCGACTCCGTCGGCGTTGACGTTGCCGTCGCGCTGCACACTCCCATAGTTCAGCGGGTTGTCGGAGTCGATCTCCCACCCGAACAGATCGGCGTAGTAGCTCTGCAGCTTCTTCGCGTCCCTCCCGATGACCTCGAAGTGGACTACCGGCTGTCCCATGCTCTCTCCTTTCCGCGCCGGCACGCCGGCGCCCATGACTGGAACCTACGCGTACAGACCGCGGTGCGGCCGAAGATTCATCGGCGATGTCAACGGCCGAAGGCCCTTCGGAGTGCGCCGACAGCGCGTGCCTGCGCCTCCCCGGCTGCGTCGAGCACGCCCGACAGGGCGAAGAAGCCGTGCACGACCCCGTCGAAGCGAATGAGCTCGGCTTCGACACCCGCCGCGGCCAGCTTCCAGGCATACAGTTCCCCCTCGTCCCGCAGGGGATCGAACTCGGCCGTGATCACGAGCGCCGGCGGGAGGCCGCTCACGTCGTGAGCGCGAAGTGGGGAGGCGAGCGGATCGTCGCCGTCCGCGTCGCGCGCGAGATAGTGCGACCAGCACCAGGCCAGAGCCTCGCGGTCGAACACGAAGGGGTCGTTGGCCGCGCGCAGCGAGGGCGTGTCCGCTCGGAAGTCCAGCGGGGGATAGACGAGGAGCTGGAAGGCGAGCGGTGGGCCGTTCCGCTCGAGCGCGAGCTGCGCGACGGCCGCAGCGAGGTTGCCGCCGGCGCTCGCGCCTCCGACCGCGACGCGCGTGGGGTCGAGACCGAGCTCGTGAGCGTGATCGACCACCCAGCGCGTCGCCTCGTAGCAGTCCTGGAGCCCCGCAGGGAACGGATGCTCGGGTGCCCGCCGGTAGCCGACGGCGACGACGGCGCACGGAGTGGCATTCGCAAGCCTCCGGCAGATCGCAGCCGAGGCCTCGATCGAGCCGAGCACCCAGCCGCCGCCGAAGAAGTACGTGAGCACCGGCATGGGTGCGCCGCCTTCGGGCAAGTAGAGCCGGATCGGAATCTCGCCCCCGGGGCCTGGAAGCGAGCGGTCGACGACTCGGGCGACGGGTTCGGAAGCGCCGGCGGGAAGCTCGGCGAGCTCCCGCACTCGTGCCTCCCGCACCGTGAGCTCGTGGAGCGGGAGCCGGCCCGAGGAGATCCACTCGCGCCGAAGTGCCTCCGTCTGTGGCTCGAGCGGCAGCTCTACCCTTTCTTGGAGTAGGAAGCTCGTGATGTGGTGACAACCCTCATGGTGCTGCTCCCGGAAGTTTCCGGCGGAGTCGGGCTTGCCCGGCGCAGCCACCCGCGGCTCCGGCGCGTCCAGCTTCGAAGGAGGGGGCTCGTGGGGGAACCATGGGTTCCCCCACGCTAGAACTCGAGCACGACCTGCACGGCCTCCTCCGGCCGCTCGTCGAGCAGCCGGAACGCCTCGCCGGCGTGCTCGGCCGGGAGGACATGGGAGACGAGCGCCTCGACGTCGACGCGGCCCGCGGCAACGAGCGCCATCACCGTTCGCTCGAGCCGGGACACGTTCCAGCGGTGATCGAGGCGGCGGCTGATCCCCGAGATCTGCGAGCAGACGACCTCGATGCGGTTGTGGTGGAACTCCTCGCCGAGCCGAAGCGCAGCACCGTCGCCCTGCAGGAACCCCGCCGCGACCACGCGTGAGTTGTAGGCGGTCGCACGGATCGCCTCGCCGAGCGCCCGGTACGAGCCGCTGAGCTCGATCGAGACGTCGGCGCCGCGACCGCCCGTCAGCGTCTTGATCGCCTCCGCCGGCTCCTCCCTCGTGAAGTCGACGACGTGCTCGGCTCCGAGCGTCCCGGCGAGCTCGATCCGCCGGGGGATGCCCTCGACGGCGACGACCGTCCCGCCGTTCAGGGCTGCGAGCTGGGTCGCGATCAGCCCGGGCACGCCCTGACCGAAGACGGCGACCGTCTCGCCGAGGTGGATGTCGGCATCGAGCACGGCGTTGAGCGCGATGGCGCCGATGCGCGCAAAGACCGCGGAAAGCGGGGAGAGCCCCTCGGGCAGGACGCACTCCGCTGCGCGCTCGCCGGGAACCGCGGCCGAGCTCCTGTGCCCCCAGGTTCCCCACACGAGGAGCCCCGGCTCGACCCCTCGCGCCTCCGGCCCGCACTCCGTCACGCGGCCGACCTCCTCATAGCCCCAATCCTCGATGGGGTACGCGCCAGGCGACTCCCCGTCGAGAAAGAGCCGTCGCTCGGGATCCCAGCGCCTGTGCTGCCGGGGGTTCGAGCCGCGGTACTGCGTCAGCTCGGTGCCGGCCGAGATCCCGGAGAGGAGCGTCTCGACTCGCACGGCGCGGCCTTCGAGCGGCGCCTCGGGCTCGTCCGCCAGCACCACCTCGCCGCGACGGACGAGCGTTACGGCGCGACCCATTTTACGCAGCGGACACCGCAGAGGGGAGCGAGTCCCTGTCGTGGACGACCGGGAGGCCCGTGATCCCGCCGATCAGCTCGGCGGTCCGCTGCGCCGCGGCGGCAGGCGCCAACCGGCCGGTGAGCACCGCCTCGAGCATGGCCTGAAGCTGCGCCGAGACCCGTGGGTACAGCGGCGTCGAGGGTCTCGTGACCGCCCGCTCGAGCAGCTCCGCCGTCTGCGCCAGGAAGGGGACGTCGGGCGCGGCCAGAGCGACGGCCGAGCGGCGGCTCGGGATGCGTCCGGTCGTCCGCGCGACGCCGGCGAGCGCCGCGGGAGCGACCACGCTCTCGAGCAGGCGCATCGCGAGCCTGGGGTTCGCGGCCTGCCGGAAGATGCCGTAGACCATCGTGCCCGTCACGCTCGCCGCCGCTCCCCTGGGGCCGCCCGGGACCGGGATGAAGCCCACGTGCTCCGGAAGCGCCCCCAGCGAGACGCCGAGTGCCTCGGCGAGCGTCGAGGCCTCATAGCTGCCGCCGAAGCTGATCGCCGCCGCCCCCTCGGCCAGGAGCCGGATCGGCCTGTTCCATTCGTAGCGCACGACGTCGGGCGACATGATCCGTTCGTCGACGAGGCTGCGGAGGAAGCGAAGGGCCTCGGCTGCCGCGGGGGAGTCCAGAGTCACCCCGGCAGGGCCGAGCACCTTTGCGCCGTTCGAGGCGAGGAATGCGATCAGACAGTAGGCGGTGGTCTCGCCTCCCCTCGAGCCGCCCGGCATCACGATCGGATGGGGCACGCCGTCCTTTGCGAGGGCCCGGGCGACCGCTCGGAGGTCGGCCCAGCTGACCGGCGGGTCGAGCCCGAGCGACTCGAGCTGGCGCCTGCGGTACCAGAGGCCGGCGACGTCCGCGAAGCCGGAGACCGCGAAGGTCCGGCCCTCGTAGCGGTTCGCGGCCACGATCGGGGCGAGGAAGTCCGCCTCGTGCTCGCGGCGGACCCAGTCCTCGTTCAGATCCTCGAGCGCCCACAGGAAGCCGGCGGCCGCGAACTCGGGCGCCCAGACGGAGTCGAGCACCGCGAGGTCGGGAGCTCGGCCCTCGGCGACCGCGTGGGTGAGGGCCCCGTGCAGCGAGGGCCGTGACACGGAGACGACGTTGACCGAGACATCGTCGGGGGCCGACTCCTGGATCATCCTCTCCCAGGGGCCTTCCGGCACGACGACGCGCACCTCGGGCTGCTCCGGCCGGCGACGGAGCCAGTGCGGGTTGACGAAGCTTCCGCGCCGACGGTGGCGCAGGATCACGCCCTCGTCGGCAAGCTCCGAGAGAGCCCGGGTCACCGGGGTCCGGCTGATCGCGTAGCGGTTGCAGAGCTCGTGCTCGGTCGGCAGGCGGTCGCTCTGACCGTAGTGGCCGCTGAGGATGTCCTCGAGCAGGAGCGTCTTCAACTGGAAGTAGAGCGGGATCGGCTGGCTCGGATCCACCCGGCGTCCGTCGCGCGAGCTCCCTATTGACCTCACGTTCACGATTTGTTATTCACCCGTGACAATTGCGGGTCGAGGATCGGAGGGCATGATCGACGGTGGGCTCGGCTTGGCGGCGCCCGAGCGTCTCGTGGAGGCGAACGGCGACCTTGCTCGTCGTGCGCTCGAGGTTCTCCACGTCAACTGGCTCGGTCACGCCACGCGCCCGTCGCCCCGTCTCTACCCGCATCAATGGAGCTGGGATTCGGCCTGCATCGCCATGGGCTATGCCGCCTGGGACCAGGGGCGCGCTGAGAGCGAGCTGCTGTCGCTCTTCGCGGGGCAGTGGAGGAACGGCCTCCTGCCGCATATCGTCTTCACGGACGGCGCCCGCTACTTCCCCGGCCCGGAGTTCTGGCAGACGGAGCGATCTCCCGACGCACCCGAGCGACCAAGGACCTCCGGGATCGTCCAGCCTCCGATTCACGCAACGGCGGCCTGGCGGGTATACGGCCACGCGAATGATCGTAAGCGAGCGGCCGCCTTCCTGGCGGAGCTGATGCCCGGGCTCGTCGCCTGGCACGAGTACCTCTACCGCGAGCGCAGTCGGGGGGACTGGCTCGTCGAGATCTGGCATCCGTGGGAGTCGGGAATGGACAACTCGCCGCTCTGGGACGACGCGCTGGCGCGGATCACGCTCACTCCCGAGCAGGTTCCGGTCTACGAGCGGGTGGACGTCCAGCTCGCCGAGGCTTCGGAGCGACCGACCGACGCCGAGTACGACCGCTACGCCTACCTCGTCGGGCTCTTCCGCGGCCTCGACTACCTCCCCGGGGCGATTCGCGCCGCCTCCCCGTTCGCGATCCAGCCCGTTCTCTTCAACTCGCTCCTCGTCCAGGCGAATCGGGATCTCGCCAGGATCGCCGAGGTGCTCGGTGCCGACCCCGAGCCGTTCGAGGCCTGGGCCGAGCGGACGGGGGAGGCGCTCGACGCGAAGCTGTGGGACGAGGAGCACGGGCTTTACGTCGACTTCGACGTGATCCGCGGCGAGCGGATCGGCATCCGGAGCGGGGCCGGGTTCGCGCCGCTCTATGCCGGGATCCCAGGGTCCGATCGCGCGGAGCGCATGGTCGAGCGGGCGGTGGAGTCGGGGGTGAGGGTCGGCGAGCACGGCTGGGTCGTGACGAGCCTCCCCTCCGACGACCCGCGCTTCGATCCGACGCTGTACTGGCGGGGCCCGGTGTGGCCGATCCTGAACTGGGTTCTCCTCCACGGTCTCGCCCGGTACGGTTTCGCGCCGCACGCCGAGGAGGTGCGGGGAGCGCTGATCGAGCTGGCCCGCCGGGGCGGTTTCTGGGAGCACTACAGCCCCGCGAGCGGCAGGGGCCACGGAGGCGAGCAGTTCGCCTGGACAGCGGGGTTGATCCTCGACCTCCTGCACGAGCCAACGACCACCGAAAGGAGCTGAGATGGGGGATCACAACAGGGATGAGGAGGGCTTCGGCTGGGAACGGTCGATCGACCGTCGCGCGCTGCTCGAGAAGGCGGCCGTCGCCGGAGGGGCGCTCGCGGCGGGCGGTCTGCTGGCCGGCCGGGCCACTGCGGTGCCGTATGGCGGATCGCCGGGGGACGTCACCTTCCTGTCGACCCAGCTGAACACCCTCTCCGAGTCGGAGGCGTTCCGAAACACTCTGCTGCAGGGCTTCCGCGGGAAGGTCGATGCGATCTTCGCCGCGACCGATGCGGCGTTCGTGAACAGGATCCAGGCCGAGGCGCAGGCGGGCCGAGGCTCGATCGACCTCATGGGCGCCCTGCACGGCACCTTCGTCACCCTCGAGGACAAGAACCAGCTGCTCGACGTCTCGGATGTCGTCAAGGACTTCACGAAGGGGAAGTCCGCCATCAACCCGGAGTACCTCAAGCTCGGCAGGCTGGGCACGAACAGGCAGCTCTACATTCCATGGATCCAGGCGACCTACGTGGTCGCGGCGAACAAAAAGGCGATCCGCTACCTCCCCAAGGGGGCGAAGGCGACGCGCCTCACCTACGCGCAGTACGCGCAGTGGGCGAAGAACATCCGGGAGGGCGTCGGCCAAGCGCGAGTGGGGTTCCCGGCCGGGGCAAACGGCCTCATCCACCGCTTCTTCCAGGGCTACCTCGTCCCCGCGTTCAGCGGCGGCGTGGTCACGACCTTCAAGAGCCCTCAGGCGGCCAACGGCTGGAACTACATGCGCTCGCTGTGGGACAACGTCCACCCGCAGGCGCTCGCCTACGAGTTCATGCAGGACCCGCTGCTCTCGGAGGAGGTGCTCGTGTCCTGGGAGCACGTCGCTCGGCTGAAGGCGGCGCTCGAGCGACGGCCCGACGACTTCACCGTCTTCCCGGCGCCGACCGGACCGAGGGGACTCGCTTATATGCCGGTGCTCGCCGGCCTGGCGATCCCGAGGAACTCGCCCAACCCGGCCGGCGGCAAAGCGCTGATCCGGCATCTGCTCAGCCTCAGCGCGCAGGCGAGGACACTGTCCGCGGTCGGGTTCTTCCCCGTCGTGGGCGGCAGGCTCTCGAAGCGGATCTCCGCGGGCCTCCGCCTGGAGTCCAACGCCGTGAAGCTCCAGCAGACGGCGCCGAAGGCGCTGCCCTCGCTGCTCCCGATCGGGCTCGGCGCCGAGGGCGGGAACTTCAACAACGTCTACCGCGACACCTTCACCCGAATCGTTGTCCGGAAGGAGGACACGACTGCGGTCCTGACCGAGCAGGCCGCAAAGCTCCAGGCGATCATGGACAAGACGGGCGCCCCCTGCTGGCGGCCGGATCCGCCCAGCAACGGCGCCTGCAGGGTCGCCTAGGCGCACGTGGCGGCGGTCGCGCAACGGGCGACCCTCGGCCGAAGGCTGAGGCGTTGGGAGGGTCTGCCGTACTGGCTGATCCTCCCGACGCTCGCCTACCTCGCGCTCTTCTTCGTCTGGCCGATGGTGAAGTCGTTCCAGCTCGCCTTCCAGGACGATGGTGTCTGGACGGTGCAGCCCTTCCGGACGATGGTCGACGACGTCGAGTTCGGAAACGCTCTGCGCTTCACCCTCCTGCTGATCGTGTTCATCATCCCGATCCAGTTCGTGCTCGCGCTGACGATGGCCCTCATCGTCAACGCGAAACTGCGAGCCCGCGGTCTCTTCCTCTACATCTTCCTCCTGCCGCTCGCGATCTCCGACCTCGCAGCCGGAATCGTGTGGTCGTCGATGTTCACCGAACTCGGCTACCTCAACACCGTGCTCGAGAAGGTCGGCGCAATCGGGACCCCGTACATCTGGATCGACCCGACGCACGAGAGCAAGTTGCTGTTCACGGTCGTGATGGCCGAGATCTGGCGCTCGACCGCGCTGATCATGATCATCCTCGTGGCGGGGCTGCAGGGCATTCCCCGCGACTACACGGAAGCCGCTGAGGTCTTCGGCGCGGGCCTTTTCAACCGCATCCGCTACGTGATCCTCCCGATGTTGAAACCTTCGATCCAGGTCGCCTTGCTGCTGCGGGTGATCCTGGCCTTCGAAGTCTTCTCGACCGTGATCGCGATCACCGGGCGGGGCTCGACGGTTCTTGCAGCCGAGGCATGGCGTTGGCAGACGGCGAACA
>Ga0136615_10001509_pt1 | contig 11292 bp, 9 predicted proteins | sample AntDrymUQ2882206_2_FD_106647 | JGI IMG/M metagenome (GOLD analysis project Ga0136615, IMG submission 106647) | Polar desert sand microbial communities from Dry Valleys, Antarctica - metaG UQ288 (22.06) | ecosystem: Environmental > Terrestrial > Soil > Desert | place: Antarctica: Dry Valley...
CGACGTCCCGCTGCTGTCCAACCTGCTGGTCTCCAACGAGGCGCACCTGCGCCGCGCCGTGGACATGGTGATTGGGTCCGGGCGGCGTAAGGTGGGGATCTTCGGGCTGTCGTTCAAGCCGGGTACTGACGACCTGCGGGAGAGTCCGCTCGTCGAACTCGCGGAGCGGTTGCTCGGCAAGGGCTACGATCTGAGGATCTACGATGCGAACGTGGCGCTGTCGAGGCTGATCGGGGCGAACCGGTCCTACCTCGGTGAGCGGCTGCCACACATCGGGCAGCTGCTCACCGACGACCTCGACGAGGTACTCGCGCACGCCGAGGTGTGCGTCGTGGGCTCGAAGGAACCCGCGATCGTGGCCGCTGTGGAGGTCGCCGGCGACGGGCGGCTCGTCATCGACCTGGTGCGCATGGACGCCGCCGATCCGCACCGAGGGACGGAAGATTATGTCGGCATCGGCTGGTGACGCCCGGCAAGCGCCGACGTTCAGTTTCCTGTGCACGGCGTACCGGACCGAGGCGTATCTCGCGGATACGATCGAGTCGGTGCAGGCGCAGACCCGCGGTGACTGGGAGCTGGTGGTCGTCGACAACGGGATGTCGGAGGAGATCGTGCGGATCGTGCGGTCCTACAGCGACACCGATACGCGGGTCCGGCTGGTCCGTCAGGAGAACCGGGGGATCTCGGGTGGGGTGAACGCCGCGGCGGCGGCGGCGCAGGGCCGGTACCTGGTGGTGCTGAACTCGGATGACCAGGTGCTGCCGGAGTACTGCCTGCGGCTCAGTGCCGTGCTCGACGAACACCCCGAGGTCGACGCCGTGGGGTGCGATGCTGTGCTGTTCTCGGATGAGGACGGCATCGAGCTGAAGCACTCGTTCATGTACACCGTCGGCGCGCGACGCCCCCTCGATATCCGGGAACGGCTCACCGTCGCCGACGTGATCGGTGGCCAGCAGCCCTACTACTCCGGCGCCGTCCGCAGGGAGGCCTGGGACGCGGTGTGCGGGTATGTCACCGAGACACCGAAGGTCGAGGATCTGAGTCTCTGGGTGAGGTTGATCGCCGCTGGGTTCGACGTGCGCGCGGTTCCTGACCGGCTGGGGCGCTTCCGCGTCCGGGGTGACTCCGTCTCGCGTGACCCGGACAGCGTGGAATCGTTCGGGCACAATACCGAGCGTGCTCTGGCGCTCGCCGCGCAGTCATCGGGTCGGCCGGAAGACTGCGAGGCCTTGCGCTACAGGCTCAGCCTTCTGCACTATCACCGGGCGCTGCGGCGGGCGCGGTGGGCGTTTCTGGACGGTGACGTCACGACATCGAGGGACGAGGCGCGCCGCGCCTTCGGCGCGCGACGGACTGTGCGGAGCGCGATGGTCGTCGGTGGACTCACTGTGGCACCCGGGCTGCTCCGACGGATGCATCCGGTCAAGCAGTGGCTGCAGACAATGGCCGGTCGCATCCTGTCCCGGATGGCGCCACCGGTGCCGCAAGCTTCACTCGCGCCGACGAGTACGCGCATGTCGCGCAACCTGGGCAGGCTTGCCAGCGTGGTCCGCCGTGCCAGCTGACTGCATGCGATGACCGACAACGTCACACCGGGGCTCCCCGAGACGGGCTCGCTGGGCTTGACCCTCCGGCGTGGCGCGGTGCTCTCCGCCGTCGCACTGGTCATCGTGCAGACCGTTTCGTTCCTGCAGACGTTGGTGATCGCCCGCCTGCTCAGCCCCGCCGAGATCGGCATCTTCGCCGCGGGCACCGTGCTGACCTCATTCCTCATCACCTTCTCGGAGGGCGGCCTTCGGCACGCGCTGATCCAGCACGACGGGGACGTCGAGGAGGTCGCGAACACAGTCTTCTGGGCGACGATCGTCACCGGTGCGCTGATGAGCGCCCTGATGCTGGCGGCGTCGCCGTTCGTGGCGATGGTCTTCGACAGCGAGACGGCGGGGCTCATCGCGGCGATCACCTCGGGGACGCTGCTGCTGCATGCGTTCACCAACGTGCCCGACTCGCTCATGCAGCGACGGTTCGACTTCCGTCGCAGGCTGATCGTGGACCCCGGAGTCGCGATCAGCTTCGCGGGCACCTCGGTGGTGCTGTGTTCGTCCGGATACGGCATCTGGGGTCTGGTGATCGCGACCTATGCCTCGCACGTCGTCTGGATCGCGACCACCTGGGGCCTGGCCCGCTGGCGTCCCGGCGGCGCCCGGCCGAGCTACCGACTGTGGCGGCGGCTGGCCCGCTTCGCGTTCCCGATGGTGCTCGACGGGTTCGTGGAGCGGATCCGCGAGGTGTTCGAGACCGTGATCGTCGGCCGCGGGCTCAGCACGGCCGCGCTCGGCCAGTACCGCTACGGCAGGCGCATCGCGATGCTGCCCGGTGTCGCGATCGTGGAGATCTGCTCCTACGTGCTCTTCCCGGCGTTCTCCCGGATCGCGGGTGACCCGGACCGGTTGCGCCGCGCGTTCCTGCGGGCGCTGGGCTGGATCTGGTTCGCCTCGGTGCCGGCCGCCTTCCTCCTGGTGGCGCTCGGCGAGCCGATCGTGGTCGTGCTGCTCGGCGAGCGCTGGCGGGCGGCCGGGGTGCTGCTCGTGGCCATGGCGGGTTACGGCCTCGGCGAGGCGATGAACTCGGTCAGCGCGGAGGCGATGAAGGGCGCAGGTCGCTCGGACCGGCTCAACTGGATGACCGCGGCCAACTTCGTGCTCGGCCTCGGCCTGCTGCTCTTGCTGCTCCCGCTCGGGCTCGTCGGCGTCGGCCTGGCGGTGACGGTGACCTCCGTGCTCGTCGGCGGCACCGGGCTATGGCTCGCGCGCCCGGTGGTCGGCGTGACGGTGCGGGAGATCGCCCGCGAACTGGTCCCGCCGGTCGGGTCCGCGCTGGTCGCACTGTCGGTCGTCGGACCGTTGGAGCACCGGTTGGTGCACTCCGACCAACGCCCGATTCCTGCCGCTCTCGGCCTGCTCGCCGCGGAGTCCGTCGCGTTCGTACTGGTCTACCTCGCGTCGATCTGCGTGGTCGCACCCGACCGCATCGGCATCCTGCGATCCGGCCTCCGGTCTCTTCTCACCCGTTGCCGCCAGCACGCCGAAACCGGTGCGGTCGTCCCCGATCACAACCCAGCTGCACCACTAACTCCGGCACCGTACCTCGGTCCAACCGCGGACCCTGGCGCTCGTAACGTCACCACCTCGTCCCCCGACTTAAGGGATAGGAGGACCCGCTCAAGCGCCGGGGGCGCGGCGGGCCGACGGGAGGGACCGAATGAACATCGCACCGAGCAATGATCCCGCGACCTGGTCGGCCGCCGCCGGACCGTGCCCGAATCCGTTGGGAGATCGCAGGCGAGCGGCGGTAGGACGTAGCCGGGTGGCCCGGTTGCGGGGCGGGCCTGTCGCTGCACAGCCCCGCCGAGCCCGTGGCTAAGCGAGGGATGATCGGCGCTGACCACACGGGGCACATCGACGAGCTCACCGAGCGGTTCGACGTCGACGAACTCCGCTCGCTGGGTGGCGTCGTGGACTATGTCGTCGGCGCCAAGCCTGGACCCGGCATCTTCGTCCTCGGCGCGCACGACGACCCGAAGCAGCGGCACTACCTCGAGCTCTACAAGCTGGGCACCGGGCCGCTCTACAGCTTCTACACGCCCTATCATCTCTGTCACTTCGAGGTGCCGCTGTCGGTTGCGCGTGCCGTTCTCTTCGCCGACCCCGTCATCCAGCCCCTCGCCGGCCCGACGGTCGAGGTCGTCGCCACCGCCAAGACCGACCTTGCCGGCGGTCGGGTTCTCGATGGTCTCGGCGGTTACGACACGTACGGACAGGCCGAACGCGCAGACGTAACTGCTTCCGAGCGGCTGCTTCCGATGGGCGTCGCCGAGGGTTGTCGGCTACTTCACGACGTGACCAAGGACCACGTCCTGACCTACGATGACGTCGTGTTGCCCGAGGGACGGCTCATCGACCAGCTGCGTGCCGAGCAGGTCGACCTCTTCCAGTAGGACCGCCGCAGTCCCGGAGGTGTGCGCGGCTGGGTTCTGGCAGGCTGTGCCGATCGACCATTCGGCTGGCACATCGAAGGGAGTGTCGTGATCTTCGATTACTGCGTGGTGGGGCCGGTATCGTGGGGAGGGCGATGGTAGAGCTTGGTGGAGAGAGGCGTCCCGAGTGCCAGTGTTGTGGTGTTGGACAAGGAGGACGGGCCAGCGCGGCATCAGACTGGGCGGCCCTGCATTTTCTTTCTGGCGGACGTGTTGGGCGAGCGGTCCCCGCCCTGCCGTGGCGGCCCGGTGGCTCCGGGCTCTGGGTCGTGCGGGCGGGCGGTGGTCGCTCAGGCAGGTGGGCGGCAGAGGCGTGGTGGCCCCCGGCAGCGTCGGTGCGCACCAGCACCGCTACCTTGCCTGCTCGTGGAGGCCCGCAGCCCGACCGGGAGCGGCCCGAGTGCCGCGTCGTGCGCGGCAACGTGGTCGGCGGCGGTGTTCGATCCGGCGTTGCCCGGGCGCAGCAGCTCGGCCACCGGCCCCCGCGACCACCGGTGCCGTGATTGACTATCCCCGAGCAGCGGGTGGCACCCGAAGGTCCTCCAGATCCGCGTCGTGTCTTGTTTCTCCGAGTGCGCGGTAAGCACGGTCGCGTCCCAGATCGAGAACCAGCTGCCCGTCCTGCACCCGTGCCTCGGCCAAGCCCCATACTCGATCCTGCACAGCGGCCCGGACGCCAGCGAGCGTGGCCAGCGCAGCATCGGCATCGGTGGCTAACCGTGCGATCAACCGGGACACCGTCGGGTCCGAGGCCACCACCCGAACACTCCCGGCTGGGCCCGCAGCACCGCGACGTCAGCCGCAGCGTCCCACCCGGGGCAAACGCGCGGGCGAGGTCGAGCACGATCTTGCCCGGGTCGTGCACCGCCAACGGCCCTCGCCACCGCCCCAGCCAGCCGCGACAGCAACTTGGCCGTGCCGCTGCGTCGGACGGTCTCGGTCAAAGCGCGAGGTAGCAAGGGTTTGTAACAGCCGACGCACTCAGGGCGATGGATCGGAATGAACCTACTGCCCGGACCGTCGAGGATGGAGCGCACCTGATGGACCTTCGCCGGGAGCCGTCAGAGGCTGACAGGCCAGCGTTCAGTTTCCTGATGACCGCGTACCGCACCGAGCAAACCCTCCCGCGCACGATCGAGGCCGTGCGGACGCAGACCCGCGGGGACTGGGAACTGATTGTCGTCGACAACGGGTACTCCGAAGCTATCGTGCAGACCGTCTCGCCTTACCTGAGCGACCCGCGCATCCGGCTTATCCGACAGGAGAACCGGGGACCCACCGGCGGTGTGATGGCAGCAGCGGCCGTGGCCGTCGGACGGTATCTGACCGTGGTGACCTCCGACGACGCGATCGCGCCGGAGTTCTGCGCGCGGACAAGCCAGGTTCTGGAGTCCGATCCTGGCATTGCGGCCGTGACGTGCGACGCTCATCTCTTCGTCCACCCCGGCGGGCGGCACCTCGCGCGGAGCTACCTGGAGACGGCGGGCATGCGGCGGCCGCCCGATGTCGGCTGTCGGCTACGGGTGGCCGATGTGATCGACGGCCCCTGCCCCTACTACTCCGCGGCGATCCGGCGTGACGTGTGGGAGGCGATGGGCGGCATGATGACCGATATCGTCGGCGATCTCGACTTCTGGCTCCGCATCTTGGTGGCCGGATACGACGTCCGGATGCTCCCCGACCGGCTGGGCTTGTTCCGGATCGAGGCCGGATCGGAAAGCCGTCCCACCGAGACCGACCGGATCGAGACGTTCGAGGAACAACGCGAACGGGCCCTGTGCCGGGCCGCCGAGCTGTCCGCCGACCCAGCCGACATGGCCGCGCTCGGCCGTGTGCTCCGGCGTCTCCGGTACGAGCAGGCCATTCGGCGGGCCAGGATCGCCATCGGGGCCGGCCACGTGGATGAGGCACGCCGGCAGGTAAGCGGTGCGTTCGCGCTGCAACGGACGGCGCGCAGCGGCGCGATCCTGCTGGCGCTGCGAGTGTCGCCTCGACTGCTGGCCCGGCTGCATCCGATCAAGCAGCACGTTCAGACCCGGCTGGAAGATGCCCTGCTGACGGGCTGGAAGACCCAGCGGCTCTGCCGGGCTCGACGCGTCAAGACGCCATGAGGTTCCTGGTCCTGACGTCGCGGCCGATACAGTCACGGTACAGCGGATACGACTTGAGGGTCGCGAACCTGTGTGCTTACCTTCCCGGTGAGGCGCATCTGGTGATCGCGCCACTGCTGCCGGTGATCGAGCCGCAGCCGACCATCACCGTGGACGCGATCTTCGACAGCGTCGAGAAGTTGCCCGCCTTGCTCGTCGACCGCAAGTCGGTGCGGCGGCATCTGCGATTCTCCGACAGTCATTTCCTGGAACGCACGTGTCCGGCTGCATTCGCCGCCGCCCGAGCCCGGCTGCGCGCGATCGTTCGGGAGCGCGAGATCACCCAGGTCGTCGTCTTCGGCGGCAACCTCGCCGAACTAGCCTCCACACTCGACCGCCCCGACATGCTCCTCGACGTCTGCGACAGCACGTCGCTGACGGTGCGCCGAGAGCTCGAATGGTTCGCCCACTCCCCCACGGGGCTCCGTCGCTGGCAGGGCCGACTCGCCCTGCACCGGTCGAGGTCGACCGAGGCACGATTCCCGGGGCGATTCCGTCATGTCACGACGATCAGCGCACAGGATTCCCGCGAAGTCGTAGAGCTGCACGGTTCATCCACCAATGTGCACACGATCCCCAACGGCGTGGACGAGTCGTTCGTCGGTCCCTTGCCGGACCCAGGACTGCGCCGGGGTGTGGTGTTTTGGGGCAATCTCGGGTTCGGTCCCAACATCGAGGCGCTGTGGTTCTTCGTGCACGAGGTCTACCTGCCCATCCTGCGTAGCGCCGATGTGGAGCTTTGCATTGTTGGCGCCGATGCGCCGTCCTGGCTCACCGAGCTCGCAGCGAGGGAGCCGCGTGTCGTGGTGACGGGCTTCGTCGCGGACCTCCGCGCCGTGGTGACGCCCTACCCAATCATGGTCAACCCGATGCGCACGGGAAGCGGGCTCAAGAACAAGGTGCTCGAGGCATTCGGTCTGGGGCTTGCGGTCGTCTCGACGCCGCTGGGGATGGAGGCTCTGCCTGCGGTCCGAGATGGCGCGCACTACGTGGGTGCGACCGATGCTGCGGCCTTCGGATCGGCGGTCCTGGAACTCCTGTCCGACGAGGCGCACAGGCGGGCTATCCGTGGTCAGGCCAACGCTCTCCTGCACCAGTACTACCGTTGGGAAGTTGTCGCCAAGGCCTGGCAGGCGTTGTTCGGGTGTGACCCGACCGTGACGGGTCGCCCGGAGTCGTGACGAGGTGCCACTACCGACCATCGCACCGGCCGACCTCGTCGGTGACCACATCGGCATGAGCCGACGGTGACCGGAAGCGGGACGTACCGTACCGCGGGCGGAGACGCGCCGGAAGCGGCCGTGGACGGCCGTGCCAGCACTGATCCGGCTGAGAACCTCGCACCCACGCTCCGCCGCGGAGCCATCGTCTCGGCCGGCGCCCTGATCTTCGTCCAGCTGGTGACTCTCGCTGTGAACCTTGGCTCTCGCGCGCATCCTGTCACCAGCCGAGGTCGGAGTCTTCTACGCCGGGACTGTGCTGTTGAGCTCCCTCTTGACCTTCTCCGAGGGCGGCCTGCGGAACGCGTTGGTACAACGGCAGCATGGTCTTGAGGAGGCGGCGAACACAGTGTTCTGGGCCAGCCTTGGCGCGGGACTGCTGTGGGCGGTCGCGGCTGCGGCGGCCGCACCCCTGGTGGGCTGGGCGTTCGACAGTTCGACCGCCGGGCTCATCGCCGCTGTATCGGCGGGCACGATCGTGCTGCACGCGTTGACCAATGTGCCCGACTCACTCATGCAGCGGCGCTTCGACTTCCGCCAGCGCATGTTCGTGCAGCCGAGCGTCACCGTCTCCTTCGCCGTGGTCTCGGTGATCCTCTGCTCCATGGGCTTCAGCGTCTGGGGCATGGTCATCGCGTCCTACGTCTCGTTGCTGGTCTGGGTCGCCGTAACGTCGTGGATCCTCGCCCGGTGGAGGCCTCGTCGAGGTCAGGCCTCGGTGCAAGTGTGGCGCGAGATGGCGGGGTTCGGTGTCCCGCTGGTGCTGGGATCCTTCGTGGACAAGGGCAGGGACGTCTTCGAGACCGTGGTCGTCGGGAGTGCGCTGGGCGCGGCCGCTCTCGGGAACTACCGCTACGGCCGCAGGCTCGGAAAGCTACCGGGGACCGTGGTGATCGAGATCGGTTCGTATGTGCTCTTCCCCGCGTTCTCCCGGATGGCTCGAGACCCGGCATGATTCAAGTCAGCCTTTCTGCGTGCCCTGCGCGCCCTATGGATCATGGCTGCCCCGGTGGCCGGGCTCATCGTGGCGATAGGAGCGCCGCTAGTCGTGCTGCTGCTCGGGGATCCGTGGCGAGACGCCGGTGTCATGTTCGCAGCCCTCGCGGGCACCGGGCCGGGGAGTCGCGATGGCCGCCGTAGGCTTCGAGGCGATCAAGGGATACGGTCGCACGAGCCTGCTCAACTGGGTGACCGGATTCGCGACGGTGCTGGGTGTCGCCTTGCTCCTGGCCCTGCTGCCGCTGGGCCTCGTGGGAGTCGGGTTGGCATTGTCGATCGAATCCTTCCTCTCAGGCTTCTTGGGCTTGCTGCTCGCCAGGGGGCTCGTGGACGTATCGCTACGCGAGCTTGCTGATCGGCTGGTCCCGCCACTTCTGGCCACCGTGCTTGCATCCGTCAGCATCGGCCTGCTTGAACACCTGGTGATCCATGCCGATCAGCGCGGCATCGCGCTCGGCCTCGCGATCGTGCTCTGCGAGGGTCTCTGCTTTCTGGCGATCTACGCCGGGACGCTGTACGCGATCGCACCTGCCTCCGTGACGGAACTCCGGGCGGCGGTCCGGATGCTGAGACTCGGGGAAACAGGCCGCGACGGCGACTTGGAGGCCACCTGAACCCCTATGAACCGCTGACTGGTGGAGGGTCCGAACCCCCGGGAAGGGCGCGCATCCGACCAGATTGTTGAGCACGATGTCGGCGCGCAGCCGCGGTGAGGAGCCGAACGCGGTCGCGTTGCGTAGCGACCCCGGGCAGAAGTCAGTGTCGGCCAGCGCGAAGATCTTCTCCTCGACGCGGATTTTGGACTCCGCGTACGAGGTCACCGGCCGGGGGCGCGCCCTCGCCGACCAACGCGCCATACACCGAGCAGGTGTAAGCGTAGAGGAAGCGCTTGACCCCTGCCGCCTTCGCAAGCCGGGCCACAGTCGCGTGGACGCGTGCTGGTTAATGTCACAGGTGATCTGCGGCGCCAGCGAACCGAGCAGGTCGTTGGACAGCACCGCGGGTGCACCACGGCATCGAGCCCGGAGAGGTGCTCGGGTTCCACGCCGCGCAGATCGTGAGACCCGGCCGGTCCTGCGGCGGGGGACCGAGCACGCAGTCGGCAACAGGCAGGAGGCCAGGCCGACCACCTCGTGGCCGCCGGTAGCGCGCACCGGGGCCATCACGGTTCCGAGGTAGCCCTGGTGTCCGGTCAGTAGGAGCCGCAGCACATCATCCCTTTCGTGCTGCGGTGCCACCGAGTACGAACTTCGTCACATGGAACGCCTCGGCGTAGCGAACCTGGCACTGCACACCCCGTACCCTGGCGAGGCCGTGGAACGTCTCGGCGTCGAACCAGCTGCGGCCGCGCTGCGACGGGTAGTGCTCGTAGAGCAACTCCCACTTCTCCCGCATCAGCGACTCCGGTACCGGCAGGTACGCCTGCGGCTGGGCGAGGTCACCCTCCCACGTGAGAATCTCGTAGCCCAGCACGAGGTGATCACGGAATGCGGTCGGCACCAGCGCGGCGAGACCGCGGTGGTCCTGATGCGCGTCGTGCACAGGCGGAGCCAGCACCAGGTCGGGGTCGCAGCGGCGCCGCTGTGCCTCCAGCGCCTCCTTCGCCCGCTCCCAGTGCACCGGCAGCCTGCCGTCCGGGATATCCAGCACCCTGAGCTCCAGGTCGGCGCCGGGGCAGAACGCATCGAGCGCCTTGCGCTCTTCCGCCTCCCGCTCCGTGCCGCCACCGCTGAGGACCAGCGCGGTGCGCGTAGTAGCGCATGACATGCCAGATGAGCGGGCGGGGGCCGACCTTCGACATCGGCTTGGGGAGGTCGGATACGCCGTCGCGCATCCGCATCCCGTAGCCGCCGCAGAACAGAACGACCTTCATGGCGCAACCACCTCCAGGGCGGGGATCGGGAAGACTAGCCGGCCACCCCACGAGGAGATGTGAGGGAGCTGCTCCGGTGAGCTCGGCGCGCAGGTTCCAGGGGAGTACGAGGACGTAGTCCGGGCGGTCCATATCGATCCGCTCCGGCGGGTGGATCGGGATCCGCGTGCCAGGTGTGAAGCGGCCGTGCTTGTAGGGGTTCCGGTCCACTGTGTACTGCAGAGGGTCCGGGCGGATGCCGCAGTAGTTGAGCAGCGTGTTGCCCTTGCCGGGTGCGCCGTAGCCGACCACGGTCTTGCCCTCGGCGACCGCCTCGAGCAGGAACCGCAGCAGGCCGGCGCGCACCCGTCGACCGCGGTGGCAAAGCCGGCATGCCCCTCGACGGCGTCGAGGCCGGCGGCTCGCTCCTGTGCCAGCAGATCCACGACCGCTGTGGACGGCGCTCCTGCCGTCTCCGCGGGCCGGGCCCAGAGCCGGATCGAGCCGCCGTGGGTGGGCAGGGTTTCGATGTCGACGAGGGTGAGGCCCCCGGAGGCGAGTGCGCGCTGCGCGCTGCCGACGGTGTAGTACTGGAAGTGCTCGTGGTAGACGGTGTCGAACTGGTTGTGGCGCATCAGGGTCAGCAGGTGCTGCACCTCGATCGAGACCCAGCCGTCGTCGGCGACCAGCGCCCGCAGTCCCTGGGTGAACCCGACCACGTCCGGGATGTGGGCGTAGACGTTGTTCGCCACCACCAGGTCGGCGGGTCCGTGCTCGTTGCGGACGTCGTGGCCGAGCTCGGGGGAGAGGAACGCCGTCCGGGTCGGCACGCCGACCTCGCGGGCAGCCTGCCCGACGTTGACCGAGGGTTCGATGCCGAGGCACCGGATCCCCCGCTGGACGGCGTGCTGCAGCAGGTAAGGGCCCGTGTTGAATCAAGTCAGTTGAGTTCGGGCGTGTCGCGGGTGGGGTGCAGGGTGTAGTTCCAGTCGCCGTGGAACGCGTTCCGGGTGATCGGGAGGGCTGCCATCTCGC
>Ga0136615_10001510_pt1 | contig 11284 bp, 10 predicted proteins | sample AntDrymUQ2882206_2_FD_106647 | JGI IMG/M metagenome (GOLD analysis project Ga0136615, IMG submission 106647) | Polar desert sand microbial communities from Dry Valleys, Antarctica - metaG UQ288 (22.06) | ecosystem: Environmental > Terrestrial > Soil > Desert | place: Antarctica: Dry Valley...
CCGAGCCTCCTCCCTGCACTTCGGTCACCAGCCGGCCATGAAGTAGAGCGCCGTCACGTCGCCTTGCCCCCCCAGGTTGACCTCGTCGCCCTCGATCGTCGTGACGCGCAAGCCGGAGGACTCGTCGTCCTTCTGCGTGGACCCCTGCTCGCTCTGCCCGGCCTCGTTGTCCGCCGGGACCCTCTCCTGGTTTGCCTCCTCCCGAGCGCTCTCCTCAGGGGCGCTTTGCGGAGCAGACTCAGCCTGCCCCTGTCGGGGCTCGGTCGGGGCGGGCCGTTCGGATTGCCCCGTGTCGCCTCCGCCGCAGGCCGCGACGATGAGCATCGTCGCCAAGAGCAGTGCCAACGTCAGGGATCTTCTCATCCTCACCTCTCGTTTTGGGGTTCGTAGATTCGCGTCTCGGGTCGGAAGGCCGCCCAGGAGAACCACAAGTGGTCTATGCTCACGACGGGCTCCAGCCGGCTCCCTTCCAGCTCTCCGGCCACGGCTTCTCCGAGGACGTTCCATTCGCTGCCGGTCTCTTCGTCGATTATGGTGGAGCTCACACTCTTTTCGAGTGAGCTAATCCGTGGCGCTATTTCTGTGGCGCTGGACACTCAGTAGGGGCCTTGGTGACATTGCCGATAGGGAACGCTTGAGCTCCTTGGGCCACAGCCCCCTTAGTTTCGATAGCGGCCCTGGCTTCCGGGTTGTTGCTCGGGATAGTGGCCGCATTAGTCGCGCACTCATCCGCAGGTATGCGGGGATTGTGGATCGCCAGGGCGGGGAACGCCGCGACTGACAGCATCAGCGTCGAGGCCGCACCTCCGGCAACTACTCACCTTACCTTACTCAACTCTTCCTCCCTCTCTCGGAAACGACAACAGGGACTTGGACGCCCCCGTTGTATGATATGGTACGTGGCACCGGTTCCATCGGTTCACCTTTCGCTAAAAGGGTCGGGGCCATGCGAACTTCTCAGAACACCCCTTCCACGCACTTGGGTGAATAGGAAGCTGGAGGGCTCAGGTTCCCTCCCTAGGCTCAGCGTGGATGACCACGTACCCCAACCCCGGCATCCGCGTCTTCAAGGTTTGCTCGACCCTCTCCGTGCGGCGGTGTACCTCGCCCATGTTGGTGGAGGCCGGGAAGTCGCAGTGGATCACCGCGTCCATGCTTCCAGCGTCTACGCCCGTGCTCCTGCCCGGACGGTAGAGCCGAACCTCGTGGGCCCTCGCTTCCACGTTGGCCTCGAGCACGAGGTGCCCTATCTTCGCGGCCAGCTCCGGATGCTCCGCGGTTATCTCCCGCTTGTCGCCGGGCTCCGGCTCCGCTACCTCTATGTGGGAGTTCACCTTCAGCAGATGGGGGTACTCTTCCCTGAGCGCGGCTCCCAACCGCCGGGCCAGGTCGTGGGCTTCTTCGAGCGTGAGGTACGGGTCCACCTCCACGTGGAAGGAGGCTTCGAAGCCCTCGCCCGCATCCGAGCGCCACACCCTCTCGTGGTGGGTGCGGATGCCCATCCTGAGCGCCGTCGCGCGTATGGCTTCTGCGGCGCTCTCGGTTTCGCTTCGGACGGGTTCGACGTGCACCAGGGTGTCCGCCCGCTCGTCCACGCCGCGGATCGCCTCCTCGACCTCCTCGGTGATCTCGTGGGCCTCGGCGGCGCTTGTGGTCCTTGGGACGGTGACCACCACGTCTGCGAAGGTGCTACTGCCGGACTCGCGCAGCCGCACGGACGGCGCGTCTAGCACGCCGGGGACCGAGGTCGCAGCCCGGCGCATCCGCTCCGCAAGCCCGACCGGGGCCCGATCCAACAAGATGTTGACCGACTGCAAGAGTACGCCGCCGCTCTTGTAGATGATCAAGCCGCCGACCAGGAGCGCGGCCACGGCGTCCGCCTTGTGAAGTAGCCCGCCTCGTCCGAGTGTGTTCCCGAGGGTCACCAGGCCAAGCCCCGCGATGACCACCGTGGAGCTGAGCATATCCACCCGGAAGTTGAGCGCGTCGGCCTCCAGGGCTCGGCTGCGGTACCGCCTCGCCGCCCGCGAGAGCATCCGCGAGCGCCACATGTCCACGACAATGCTCGACGCCATGACGGCGAAGGCCCACAAGGAAGGATGCAGCGCCACGTCCTCGAAGAAAATGCGCTTCACCGACTCGTAGGCTATCCAGGAAGCCGTTACCAAGAGGAGGACGCCTTGCACGATGGCGGAGAGATTCTCGGCTCGGCCGTGGCCGTAGGGGTGGCTTTCGTCGGCGGGACGCCCGGCTATCCGCACGGAGAACAAGGTTACGACCGAAGACACCAGATCCAGCGCGGAGTGCGCGGCCTCGGCCAGGAGGCCGAGGCTGCCGGTGAGGAGTCCGACCGCGAGCTTCGCGCAGGTGAGCAGCAAGGAGGCGACCACGGAGACCGCGGTCACACGGTTCTTCTCCGTACGTTCGGAGGCGGCTACCAACCTACCGTTACACCTCTGGCGTATGGAAGGACACCATCCGTCCATCTTAGCCCAACGTGCACGCGGAACACCGGCGAGATGAGCAGAAGTTCAAAGCGGCTTTTCGTCGGTTGTATTTCCGCTAATGCCGTTTAGCGGACCTACGACAGGCTCTGTTTTTGGCAGGGCGGACGCCTTATGCCCTTTCGGCCAGGCTCGTGGCGAAGATGGAGCCGGCCAGGGAATGACCGAGTGCGTGGGAGGCGCCCTCCTCATCCTCCACGGTTACGACGCCGTCCAGCGCGCGCACCTCTTTTATTAGCAGCAATTTGCCGGGCACGAGCCCGCGGTCCGCGAGGTAGGACAGCGTGGAGTTGTCCCTGTCCTCCACCCGCGAGATGCGAACGCGACTTGCAGGCTTCGACTCGCTCAGGGGCTTATCCTCTTCTTCCTCCAGAGTGCCGTCGGCGGCCGGTATGGGGTCCCCGTGGGGATCGTGCTTGGGGTGGCCCAGAGACCATGCCACGCGCTCGGTGAACTTGTCGGAGACGGCGTGCTCCAGCGCTTCTGCTTCCTCGTGCAAGTCGGTCAGCGGGTAGCCGAGATGCTCCAGCAGGAAGGTCTCGATCAGGCGGTGGCGACGCACCAGGCGCAGGGCCTCCCTGCGCCCACTCTCGGTCAGGGATGCGCCGTAATAAGGCTCGTAATCGACGAAGCCCATCTCCCGCAGCCGGACGAGCATGCTGCTGATCGAGGCCGGGGCGACGGAGAGGCGCTCGGAGAGCGCGTTGGTGGAGGCCGAACCTGTCCCGGCCACGCTGTAGATGGCCTTCAGGTAGTCCCCCACCGACGTGGAGATCGGCTTGTTCGAGACGAGATCAGACATACCCGATGAAGTCTAGCACGGGCCCCGCCGTTTTCCCGACCGGGGTCCCCACCGGGGGCGCGGGTGTTTGCGCTCGGGCCACTCTGGCGGCGGTTCCCTAACGGACGCTCAGCACGGGGCACCTGGCCCGGCGGAGCACCTTTTCGTGCACCCCCCCGAGTGCTCGGTCCAGCAGGCGATCCACCACCGAGGCGCCGGAAGAGCCGATCACGACGCAGTACGCGCCCACCTCCTCTGCCGCGGCGACTATGGTCCGGGAGGGACGCAGGTCAAGCGTCCGCCGCACCTCGCATTCGACGCCGCTCTTTTCGGCCAGCTCCTTCGTTTGCTTCGCCATGTCGTCGCTATCTCGCTTCAGCTCCGCGAGGGCCAGGCGGCGGTAGACGCCCGTGCGCGACGCCGGCGCCACGCTGATGAAGCTCAACACGAACAACTTCGCCCCGAGGCCTTCGGCCAGGCGCACGGCGTGCCGGCCCACCTCCGCGGAGGACCTCGTGACGTTTATGGCCGCCAGGATCGTCGGCCGGCCGGGAGTGGCGCGGTCGGGAGAGAGCACCGTCTTGTGCGTCTGCGCTTTCGCCCGCCGTTTCGAGGGGACGCCATCGGGGTGGGCGGGCGCCGCAGCGGCCTCGCCAACGGGCAGCGCCTGTCCCCGGTCGCCCAGACGTCGCGAGATGCCGCGGCGATCCATGATGAGGACGTCCGCGACGAGCGCCCCCTCGCGGGCATGTTCTGAGGCTCTCAAGGAAGCCTCAAGGGCGCGCCAGCGCCTCCATTCCCAGTACCTGTCGACGAAGCTCATCGCAGCTTCCTTCCCCTTCCGCGGGCGTAACGGACGCCTCTGGTGGCTCGCGATCCGCGGAGTGCGGGAGCTCCCCTCGGGCGCCACACCCTCAAGGTGCTGCCGCAGACGGCCACGCCGAGGCCGCCCTTCGTCAGGAAGCCGAGCAGGTTCGCTCGAGGGGCCGCACTACCCACGACAACGAGCTCGACCTCCGAGCCCGGGCTCCCGTCCAGAATATCTTCGACCCTGCTCAGTACGGCACGGTGCTCGTCGGGGCCAGAGTCATCCAACCGCACGAAGATCTTGCGCCGATCCCCATTTCGGGGCTCCGGCGCCTCTCTGGCATCTTCCCGGACGGTGACGCGCTCGACGCGCAGGTCGTCCACGCCCTCTACGCGGAGTGAACGGCCACAGGTCCGGACCTCGTCGCCCACTTCGGGCGGGCGGCCCAGCAGGCCCAGCACCAGCCCGCCCACGGTGTCGAACCCTTCGGCCTCGAAGCCCGGACCCAAAGCGTCGCCTACCTCCCGGAGCCTGGCGCCTCCCTCTACGGTGTAGGAACCGTCCGGCAGTCTTCGTACCGCGGGCTCCTCCTCGTCGAACTCGTCCCGGATCTCCCCGACGATCTCCTCTAGGACGTCTTCGAGCGTGATGATTCCCTCGAAGGAGCCCCACTTGTCTATGACCACCGCCATGTGAATCCTCCGTCGCTGGAACTCGGCGAGGATGTCTTCTATGAGCCGGTTCTCCGGGACGGTGATGAGCTCTCGCATGAGGTCGCGCGCCACCACGTCGGCCTCGAAGCTCCTCACGGCCTCCGCGGCTTGCAGCACGTCCTTCACGTGGATCGCCCCGACGATCCGGTCCACGTTCTCGCCCTCGAAGAGCGGGTAGCGAGTATGCTTCCCCGTGGCCGCCACCTTTGCCAGCTGGCCGAGGGGCATCTCCGCCGGCAGCGCCGCGACGTCGGGGCGAGGGACCATTATCTCCCGGGCCACCGTCTCCCCCAGCTCGAAGATCCCCTCCAGCATGTCTTCGTCCCTCTTCTGAAGAGCGCCCTGGCGAGTTGAGTGAGAGATGAGCGTCCGCAGCTCGTTCTCCGAGTGCGTCTCCTCGGCCTCGGAGGCCGGACGGATGCCGAAAGCCCTGACTATGGCGTTGCCCGTCCCGTTGAACACGATGGTCAGCGGCAGGAAGAGGTAGTAGAAAGCCCTCATAAAGGGCGCTATAAACAGGGAGGTCCCCTCGGGCCTCTGTATGCCCACGCTCTTCGGTACCAGCTCCCCGAGGATCACGTGCAGGGAAGTTATTATCAGGAAGCCTATGGCGAAGGCGGCGGCGTGGATGAGACCCGCCGGTAGGACCGCCCCGAGCAAAGGCTCGATCAGGCTCGCGATGGCCGGCTCCCCCAAAGCCCCCAGGCTCAGGGAAGAGATCGTGATGCCGAGTTGGCACACGGCGAGGTAGGCGTCGAGTTTCCGGGTAGCCGTCTGGACCAGCTTTGCCGAGGCCTTGCCCTCCTGCACGAGGCGTTCTACTTGCCCGGCGCGTATCTTCACGAACGAGAACTCCGCGGACACGAACAGACCGTTCAAGGCAACGAAAAAGAGCGCCGCGAACAGCCCGAGGCCAGAGAGGACTACTCCGTCCAAAGCTTTTCCTCGAAGCGAGCCCCCGTGAGCGGGACGCCCGGGCGTTCGCAGACCCTCAGCACGGGACACTTAGCGTGCTTCAGTATCCCGTCGGACATGGCAACGGAATAGAGCTTCCTAAGAAAAGGTGAGGGTCCTATATCCGCACGACCTCCCCGCCTTCGACCCGGACCGCCACCTCGGGAAGGGGCAACTGTGCCGGTCCGGTCGTCGGCCGCGCGCCATCCGCCGGATCGAAGACCGACCCGTGGCAGGGGCAGGCCAGCTTTTGGGTTTGGGGCTGGTAGGCAACCGTGCACGCCTGGTGCGTGCAGATCGCCGAGTACGCCGCGAACTCTCCGTTCTCCAGATGCACCAGAACGCTCTCCTGCCCAGTCTCGGCGTCGGTAAAGGGGAAGGCGATACCGGATCCTACCTCGGACTCTTTGGCGATGGCCTCTCCCTTTCTGACCTTCGGTCCGCCACCTCCGGCGGCACCGCTAGCCGTCGGGGTCTCTCCGCTCCCGGCGGAACCACCGTCGCTCCCGCAGGCGCCCACGAGTGGAACCACCGCCGAACCCAGGCCGACCGCGGCCCCCAGGCGGATGAACTTCTTCCTCGATATGCATTCTTTGCGTGGCACTTTCCTCCCATAGATTCTTGTACCTTGGTCGTGGTCGTAGAATGCGACCGTAGTGGGCGACAGGCCGTCGGCTACTCGATCATCCGAGACCGCATGAAAGGTCTGGTCGTCTCTAGACACCGTGCTCCTTAGAGGTCTCCCGATGTGGTGACCCCTTGGCTCCCAGGCCGGTTGCTTTCGTTCGGCTCAAGAGAGTTCAACGTCTGTTGGCCTTCTTTGTTTTTCCGTCCGCCTCGTAAAAAACAAAGAAGGCCCGGGGCTCATCGCATCCCGCCCTCCTCCGGACCACTCACGATGTCCCGGCGTTCTCGGGCGGCTGCTGGCGCAGGTAGGAGACGAACGCTTGAAGGCTGCTCAACGCGAACAGTACGGTTAATATCATCGCGGGGTCTTCCACGCTAAGCCCGGGATCATAGGTGCGAACGTGCGCCAGGCAGTACGCGGCGAGGCCGAACGAGAGGATCGCCAATCCCAGGAGGGCCCGTTCTTTACTCCGAAAGTGCCAGCTCTTTATCCCTACCTTGGCGACGAACAGCGGGGTTCTGATGCGTCGGCCAAGCAACGCGTCCATGCCGATGATGGCGCCGGTACCACCGATGAACAGCGCTACCTGGATCACGAAGTAGAACGCGCTGGGGTTGGGTGAGCCGACCAGTATGAAGTTGAGGTTCATGAACAGCCCGCCGAGCAACGCCGCGTTGGTGAACAATCCGAGCAGGATCGCGGTGCCCGCCAGCAGCTGGCCGATCATGACGATCCAGCCAAGGACGGAGGCGTTGGGCAGGAAGACGTCGGTGATCAGCGCGCGATAGAACGGGAAGACCACGTGGTCCCCGGCAAGCCTCTCTTCGAGGAAGGCGGCGAGGACCGTGCCGTCGTGCCAGCCAGGGTCTGCGACCTTTTCGGCGAACGCGCGCAGCCAGCCCATTCCGATAAAGAGCCGAAGCGACAAGAGGTACGCACCCTCTTTGGAGAGCTCCTGTTTGACGGATCGTAGGATCCTGTCGTCGATCGTCTCCGCGTTCGTGGCATCTGCGTTCATGGTAGCTTCTCTTCCTCTTTACACGCTGACCAGGAGGGCAGTCGCGTACATGATCGCTATGCCGGCCGTGAGCCCGCCGAGGTTCGCCCCGGAGAGGGCCGGGGCCTTGGAGCGGGTGGAGTCCTTGAGGAGGAGCCGCGTGACCTCGTAGATCACCTGGAGGATCGCCCCCGCGCCTATGGCCAGGAAGACGGTCGAGAGGAGGTTAGAGTAGGCGAAGCCCCCGATCCAGGTCCCCACGATGGCTGGACCCCCTCCGAGGAGCGCCAGCCAGGCGAAGTGCGCCAGGGGGGGCCGCTCCTTCAGAATTGGCGCGGCGATGCCGACGCCCTCGGTGATGTTGTGCAGGGTGAACCCGAGCACCAAGAAGGTCCCAAGGGCCGTCTCCCCGAGGGCGAACGCCGCCCCGATGGCGAGTCCCTCTCCCAGGTTGTGCAGCCCTATTCCGAAGGATATGCGGTAGGAGGTCGAGAGTCGGCTCGCCTCCTCACGTCCGCGCCGGAAGAAGCGTTCGGCCCCGAGGAGCCCGAGCAGGGTCAGAAGGGAGACCATGACCACCAGTGGTATGCCCGAGAACACCCCCGGCAGCCCGACGGCCACCTCCCCGGCCTCAAGCAGAGTGTCCACGACCAGAAAGACCAGCAGACCAACCGTCAGGGCCAGGACGAAGTTCAGCCCCGAGGTGCCGAGGCGCCGGAGGAACGGGTACCACAGCAGCCCCAATGACACGGGCACCACCCCGACGTAGAAACCGATGAGCGCGTAGCGCCAGAAGGTCTCCCCCGAGAAGCCCGGCGTGAGGAGCGCCACGGGCACCTCCGCATCAAAAGTGGTCCCGGTGCTCGTGATGAGGGTTATGCCGTAGAACTCGCCCTCCACCCACGTGTAGGGGATAGTTATCTCGGTCGAGCCCAAAGGCGAAATTGTGTTCCCCGATCCCATCTGGAACCCCGTCAACGCATCGTTCACGTTGACCTGGGCTACCGTCACGGGGTCCGGGCCGCCGTTCGTGACGGGTACCACGAACTCGTTCTCCGTCGGCAGGGTTACGCGCCCGAAGGTCAGGTCCTCCACGGGAGGAGCGTCTTGCCTGTTTACCCCCGCCCCGTTGAGCACTATGAAGGCCAGCAAGACCCCCAAGCCCAGGAGCGGCAGGAGCCCCAGGAGCACCCAGCCCGGCCCACGTCCCTCACGCTCGTTCTCTGCTACTCGTCCGCTTTGCATCCCTTACTCCTCCACCTCGAAGAACCCCAGCCAGCCGAGTTCGGCGAACTCGTTGACGTGGGCGTGAAACATGAAAAGCCCGGGGTGGTCGTAGGTAAACTCCATGATCCCGCGCTCCCCCTGGGCCAGCATCTTCGTGTCAGTGAACTCCGTTGGCTCGAGCTTCGTCCCCGTGGGGTAGTAGTCGAAGAAGTTCGCGTGCATGTGCATGCTGTTTATGAGGTCGAACTCCGTGAGGTTGAGCAGGTACACCCGATTCAACCTCCCCTGCTTTATCTTCACGGGGTGGCGCTGGTAGTGGAAGGCCACCCCGTTTACGGTGTAGACCTCGTTCTCGGTGTCGAAGTTGGTGTCGAAGCCGTTCATGAGCATCACCATCTCGTCGGCGGGCGGGCGCCCCTCCTTGGGGTCGATGATGAACGCCCCGTAGAGCCCCTTCTCTACGTGCTTTCTCAAGGGCGTGACGTGGCAGTGGTAGAGGTGCAGCCCGAACGGCTCGGCGTCGAACTCGTAGACGAACTCCTGCCCCGGAGCGACGAGCTCCAACGCCCCGTCCATGTTGGAGGCGTGGATGCCGTGGAAGTGGATAGTGTGCGGGTGCGTGCCCTGGTTCTTGAACACGACGCGCAACCTGTCCCCCTCCCGGGCCCGCAGCGTCGGCCCCGGCACCTGCCCGTTGTAGGCCCACGCCGGGTAGAAAACCCCCGGGGCGACCTCGACCTCGATCTCCTCGGCCACCATCTCGTACTCGCGGACGGTCCTCCCGCCCTCCTGGCGCTCCTCCCCCCAGTAGAAGTCCCTCAGGTACTCCGAAGGGTCGAACCGGGAGAGGTCAACGTCCCCCTTCCCTCCGTGTTGCCCCACGTCGCCCTCGTGCCCCCCGGCATCGTGCTCTGCGGCGTCCCCGGCGACCTTGCCGCCGACGTCATCCTGTGCGGCCGCCCGGCCCGTGTGGGCGCCCAACGTGACACCGGCGGCCCCCAGGGAGCCCGTAACCCCCGCGGCCCGAAGGCCCAAAGCGCCGCCGGAGACGCCCAGGGCCCCCGCAACGCCTGCGGTACGCAAAAAGTCCCGCCGCGAGAAACGCGAGAACCCTTCCCCCGACCCGCCCGCGCGCGCCACGTCCGCCCCACGAACGGCCGGCGAAACGCCCGCGCGCCCGGCGGACCGCCACAGACCCGCCAGCGCGACGACGAGCGCCAGCTCCGCCGTCGCCGCCGCCAGGTCGAGCGCCCCCACCCCCTCGACTACGCCCGCGTGCGGACCGAAGAACGGGACTCCGACGGTGCGCGTTACGATGTAGAGGGAGAGGACCCCGAAGTTGCCGACTGCGCCGAGGAGGAGTAGCGCCCGCGCGGGCCGACGCAGCAGGCCCAGCCCATAAAGACCCTGGGCGAGGGCGACGACCAGGAAGAAGCTCCCGTAGCCCCACCACTCCCCGAAGTGCTCGGGCATCGCCCAAACGTGGGCCAGGGCCGCCACCAGCGACAGCCCCGCCACCGCGTACAACATCTTCCCCCGTCTCTCCATAAAGCCACCTTCTTCTACGAGTTTGCGCGAAAATCTCTGCGACATCTCTCTCATCTGCCTCGCCTCCGTAAGGAATCCCGATCCAGCCCGCCCGAGCGCCGCCCACCGGACCGGACCCCCGCCTCGCCCGCTCTCCGGGTTACCACCGTCGGTCCCACATCGTGCGCCTTCCATTCTCGCGGCTTGCCAAACTATTTTTAGATATGTTTAAATTATAGTCAAGCTTCATCCAAAAATCTAGTGGGTCGGGGCAATTTTTTGGGGAAGGCGATTTTTGGGGAAGGCGATGGAGCTTACCGAATCGATGGAGGATTATCTGAGGTTGGTCTACGAGCTGGGGCTCGACGGGGAGGAGGTCGGGGTGTCCGCTCTGGCCAGGCGGCTCAGTATAAGCGCCCCTTCGGTGACCAACATGGCCAAGAGGCTGGCGAAGGCGGGTCTCATCCGGCGGGCTCCCTACCGGGGGCTAACCCTGACCGAGGAGGGTAGGAAGGCCGCGCTCGGGGTGGTGCGCCGGCACCGGCTGGTGGAGCTCTACCTAGTAGAGGTGCTGGGCTACTCCTGGGAGGATGTGCACGAGGAGGCAGAGAAGCTCGAGCACGCCGTCTCGGACACGTTCACCGAACGCCTCGCGGAGCTGCTGGGACACCCCGACTACGGCCCCCACGGCGATCCGATCCCGGCGGACGACGGCACCCTGGAGCCGGATAGATCGTTCCCGCTCCCGGCGGCGGCGGCCGGCCAGCGCGTCCTCATAGCTCGGGTAGGCCACGAGACCTCCACGCTGCTGACCTACCTGGGAGAGCGCGGGCTGGTACCCGGACGGCTGATCAGGGTAGAAGAGGCGCGCGCCCTGGACGGGGTTATCACCGTCGCGGACGAGGACGGTACCGTCCACTCCCTCGGCGCTCCCCTGGCGGGAACGCTGTTTGTCAGAAGCGCGCCCGAGGACGGCTAGCTCCCCAGGGACCTCGGACATCCGAGAAACCCCTTTAGCCGAACTTCCGACTTGTTCAACTCTGGTCGGGAGCCTGGTGGTCTGCAGCCGCTAAGCTTCTAGGGTACCGGTTTTAGGGATCGCTCGCGAACTTCCTGTCGCCCATGAGAGATGGGTTGGCTTGTTC
>Ga0136615_10001512_pt1 | contig 11280 bp, 10 predicted proteins | sample AntDrymUQ2882206_2_FD_106647 | JGI IMG/M metagenome (GOLD analysis project Ga0136615, IMG submission 106647) | Polar desert sand microbial communities from Dry Valleys, Antarctica - metaG UQ288 (22.06) | ecosystem: Environmental > Terrestrial > Soil > Desert | place: Antarctica: Dry Valley...
CCCTGCTTCCGGGCTGGGTCCAGTGGCTGTCGGAGGTGCAGCCGTTCACCCCCACTCTCGACCTCCTGCGTCACGTTCTGGTCGGTAGTCCGTTGAGAGAGTCGGCGTTGATCGCAGTGGTCAAGCTCTGCGCGTTTCCGTTGGTGCTAGGGCCTTTGTCCCTGCTCGTGTTGAGGTCCGCCCTGCGCCTAACCCGTCGTCGCGGCACGATCGCCGAGTACTGAGGCCTCCGAAATGACGAATCCCGACAACGCGATCCTCGATGCCCGTCTAAGGGTGCCACAGCAGGTGGTCTATCGACCATTTGCCGCGGAGACCGTGGTGCTCAACCTCGAGACCGGCCAGTACCACGGGCTCAACCCCAGCGGCGGACGGATGCTCGAGGTCCTCGACCAGTCCTCTACCGTGCGAGAGGCTGCGGTCCGACTCGCCGACGAGTTCGGGGTCGCCCAGGAGGAGATAGAGCGAGACCTCGTCGAGTTCTGCGCGGACCTCATCGAGCGGAGGCTGATCGAAGTGAGGGGCCTTGAGTCGGCTTGAGGTAGACGCGGCGGCCGGGCCGCTCGAGGCACCAGACGAATGTCGGTCGGTGGCGTTCGGGGTTCAGTTCGCGTCCCCATTCGAGCTCCACGGCCTGACTCCGATCGAGAATGACCGTGCCGACGGGGCACCGACCAGGCTCCGCGTCGTATCCCAGGAGGAGCTCCGGGCCGCGTCGGCGGACGAAGGAGAGCGGACCGTGGAGCGCCGGCTTGCGAGCGGGCGCGTCGCACTGACAATCGACCGGCACAAAGATTGGGGATACCGGCTCTGGTGGATGCGCGCGGGCCACTATCTCGTCCAGCCGGACGGACTCGAGGTGCTGTGCGCACTGCCTCGGGTCGGAGTCGGGCGCTGGCAGCGATATCTCGTGGCCCAGGTCCTACCTCTCGCGTCTGCCCTCAGAGGCTTCGAGATCATCCACGGAAGTGCCGTCTCCTTCGGTGACCAGGCCGTCGCATTCGTCGCCCCGTCCGGGATGGGCAAGACGACGCTCGCGGCGCATCTCGTGCTCGCCGGGGCCTCTTTCCTCACCGATGATGCCCTCGCGCTCGAGATCAGGGCAGACGAGGTGTGGGCACACTCCGGAGCCGGGATCGTCAACGTCGACGCCTCGGACGAGCGGCTGTTGGCGCAGGAGAGCGTCCGGCGACTGGGAAGGGTGGTCGGGCGCAGTGACAAGGCGCATGTCGCTGTTGCGCTCGAGAGGAGGGCCCTCCCCCTGAAGGCCGTTTACTTCCTCGAGCGGGGAGCGAACGTCCCTACGCCTCGCGTCGAGACGGTGTGGCCGCCGGACCCGAGGCTGCTACTGGCCAGCGCTTTCCTCTCGCACCTCGACAGCGCCGAGCGCCTCCAGAATCAGTTGCGAGTGTGCGCCGCTCTCTCGTTCACGGCTGCGATGCACCGACTCCGCGCTCCCGCCACCACCGGCGCCGACGAGCTGGCCGAGTTGGTCTCGCGTCACGTGTCGCTGTCCGTCGGCGAGCCTGCCGCGTGATGGCGCTCCACCCAGGCAGGGGGCCACTCGGCCCGATGGCCAAGGCGCGGCTGGCGATCGAGGTCCTGCTCGCCTACGTGCGGGTCCGATGGTCATTCGCCGGACGCGAGATCGAGGACGCGGTCGTCAGGATCCGCACTTCCCGACCGGTGAGACCGCCTTCCCAGGCTGCGCGCGACGACGAGGTCGTCGGGCAGCGCCTCGGCTATGCGGTGCGCCGCACTCTTCATCCGCTGCCGACCGACTCCCGGTGCCTGATGTCCTCGTTGACGCTCACCGCCCTGCTTGCTCGACGGGGAATCGACTCGTCGCTGGTGATCGGCGTGCGCCCCGGACCGAGCTTCGAGGCCCACGCCTGGGTCGAGCGAGACGGGGTGCCTTTGACGTGGACCGGCGACGGCACCTTCGAACGCCTCAAGGTCCTCTGACCCAACCGGCACGACCTTCGGCCGGGAGCGCTTGGGCGTGACCGGAGAGCTCGTCGCCGGAGTGTTCGACCCGCGCGGAGGGGCAGGTGACGTCCTGCTCGAGCGCCTCGGCGCTCGCGGGTCGAACGTCGAGATATGTCGCGGCGGTGCACTGACCGCTCTGCGCAGGCGAGGGCAAGCGCGATCCGAGGGGTTCGAGAGGTCCGTGCTGTGCCTGATGAGCGGCCGTCTGTTCGACACCGAGAACCTCTGCCAGGAGCTCGGAGCGACGAGCGACGACACCGACGAACGACTGATCTCCTTGGCCTACGCTCGTTGGGGCGAGGAGATGCTCACGCGCCTCCGTGGGACCTTCGCCCTCTTGATCTGGGATCGCGCGGCCGGCCGGGGCCTACTTGCTCAAGACCAGACGGGCTCGCGCGCGATCTTCCTCCACTCTTCGTGCGGTCGACTGGCGTTCGCCGTCGAGGTGCGCGATCTGTTGCCTCTGCTTTCCACCCGTCCGGTGCCTGACCAGGTCGCGCTCGTGCACTGGCTCGCCACCCGCACGCAGTTCGGCGACCGCACGCTGTACGATGGGGTGCGCCGCTTGGGGGCGGCGCGGTTCCTCCGCCTCGAAGCCGCGGGGTCGCGCAAGCACCGCTACTGGACACCCGAATACTCACCGCCGCTCGCTGGGTCGCGCGGTGAGCTGACCGACCGCGTACGGGCAGCCCTGTTCCACGCCGTGACCCGACGCACCAAGGGCCGAGCTCCCGGAGTGCTGCTCAGCGGAGGGCTCGACTCGACGGTGATCACGGGGCTCGCCCGCTCCGCGGCGCCGCAGGGAACTCGACCGCGCGCCTATTCCGCGGTCTATCCCGACGACGAGCTGACCGATGAGTCGCAGCTCATCGCCGACACCGTTTCGAGCCTCGAGCTCAGCGGCACCGGTCTGCACTTCGCGCCTCAGGGAGTGATGGCCACGTCGCTCGAGTACCTCCGTGACTGGCACCTGCCGCTCTTGGCCCCGGGATACATGATCGAACTGGAGCTCTCAAAGCTGGCATCCCGCGACGGGGTGACGGTCCTGCTGGATGGGCAGGGGGGAGACGAGCTGTTCGGTGGAGCGCCGTACCTGATCGCCGAGCGCCTTCGTCGTGGACGGCTACTCGCCGCCGTCTCCCTCGCCCGACGCTTCCCTCCCACGACCGCCGACCTCCGCCCGGGGGAGCTCGTCCGCTGGGTCCTGCGGGAGTACGGCGTCAAGGGCGCGCTGCCCTGGTCGGTGCATCGACTGCTTCGCGCCCGAGATCCTCGCCGCTACGCCCCCGACGAACTGTCCGCGTCGAGCGCTCGCCTCCTCGCTGAGACCGAGGACCCATGGTCGTGGAAGCGCCGGGGGGACGTCCCGATCTGGTGGGCTCATCTCGCCGACTCGCTCACGGCGGCCTGGGAGCGCGATGGACGCTTCGACGGGATCCGGCACCGAGCGGCGGCGACCGGGGTCGAGTCCGGATCGCCGCTGCTCGACTCCGAGCTGGTCGATCTCTTCCTGCGCCTGCCACCGGATCACGGCTTCGATCCGCGATTGGGACGCCGGTTGGTTCGGGAAAGCATGGAGGGCCTCATACCGGACAGCGTGCGCCTGAACCCGCTGAAGGCGAACTTCGCTCCCTTCTGGTACCGAACCCTGGCCGGTCCCGATCGGCCGCCGATCGAACGGCTGCTCGAGCGCCCCGATTCCGAGATCTATGCCTACGTGGACCGTGACTTCGTCCGCGAACGGGTACTCGAGGCCTCGGCAAAGACCCACTGGCGCGGTCAGAATCGTTGGGCGGTCAGCGCTTGGAACCTCGCCACACTCGAGGCGTGGCTGCGGTCGCAGGCTGATCCGGACCTTCCCGTCCGGGCACTCGAGGAGTGGCAGATTCCGCGTCCGGACGCCCTCCCCGTGCCCGTCGACCGCGCTCGTTAGCACTTTTTTCAACCTTGCCGTGCTCACCCTCTCGTTCTACCTTCCCGTAGGTCAATCCGATCCCAAGGGGGACGCATGGAGTACTCCAAGCCCGCGGTCGTCGACTACGGCACCCTCAAGCAGGTCACCGCTACCGGTGGTGGCGGATTCGTGGACCTGCCCATAGGCGCCCCGGCCATCGACACGGGCCCCTCCTCGTAGCCGACGCAGGCAGCTGAATCGAAGGCCCGGTCCTCGCGACCGGGCCTTCGTTCTTTCTCGGGGCTCACCACGCCACGACGCATCGGTTCCGAGCGCCTACCCTTTTTCCGCGCCGTGGCAAGCCGTCCGAACATCGAAACGGTCGTAGGTGGCGCGGGATCACTATCCGCGGCTCTGGTGGTGGGCTCGCGCGAGGTCCGTGCGCGCCTTCTCTCCATGCTCCGCCGCGGCGGGATCGATGCTCGGCACACCTCGGTGGACGGTGGCGAGTCCAGTGGCGCGGTCGACGTCGTAGTCTTCGTCCCCAGCCGTGGAGCGGCGGAGCCGCTCGATGAGCTCCGTGCTACATCCGGCGGGGCTCGTCTCGTCGGGATCTTCGCCGGGGACGAGGAGGCCGTGCTACGCAAGCTCATCTCCGGTGGGCTGGACGGAGCCGTCTTCGAGGCGGACCTCGAGGAGACGCTCACGAGTACCGTGGTCGCCGTATGCGCCGGACAGCTGGTGATTCCGCGCAGGCTCGGACTGTACCCGCGGAAACCTGCCCTCTCCTCGCGAGAGAAGCAGATCCTGGGGATGGTCGTACTCGGCATGTCGAACTCGGAGATCGCCGCGCGTCTTGTGCTGGCCGAGAGCACCATCAAGAGCCACCTTCGCTCCTCGTTTCGCAAGCTCGGCGTTCGTTCGCGACACGAAGCGACGGAGCGAATACTCGATCCGGCCGGTAACCTCGGCACGGGCATACTCTCGATCTCGGACGCCTGAGCCGTGCGGCCGAATCGCGTGTCCACATCGCATGGAGCGTTCGAGCGCCGCCTCGCCCTATCACTCGCCGGCACGGCGGAGCGGCGCGGATACGAGCGAGATCGAATCCTCGAATCGATCCCGCGAATCGACTTCTCGCTGTTCGCAGGCGTCCTGCACCAGCAGGGACTGCTGCCGATCCTCGGCGCCCGGCTGGTGGCGCTCGCCCCCGACGCACTGCCACGCGAGTTTGAGCGCCATGTCGAGGCCAGCACGCGGGCGAGCCGCTTTCGTGCCACCCTGCTCGAGGAGGTAGCGCTACGCCTACTGTCGGCGGTCGAGGGCTCGGGCATCGAGGCGCTGCCCCTCAAGGGGCCGTTGCTGTCGGAGCGCCTGTACGGCGATCCGGCTCTCCGCTCTTCCTTCGACGTCGACCTCCTTGTCCGGCGGCAAGACCTCGAACGCGCCGCTGCGGTGGTCGTAGGCCAGGGCTGGAAACTTCGCGAGACGGCCGGGCTCTACAAGGGTCTGCCCTACCTGCACCACACGCTCGCCGCGCCCCAAAGCTGGCTGCCGACCGCCGAGGTGCACTGGCGGTTGCACTGGCACGAGACCAGCTTCTCCGAGGGCCTACTCGAGCGAACGGCCCCTGGGGCATCGGGTCGCGGTGCGCTGGCTCCCGCGGACGAGGTCGCCACGCTGCTGCTGTTCTTCGCACGCGACGGCTTCGCCGGACTTCGCTACGCGGTCGACATCGGCGCAGCGTGGGACCTCTGGGGGGCCACCTTGGAGCCGGGCGCCCTCGACGCCATGTTCATGGCACACCCGGGGCTGCGCTCTTCGCTGACCACCGCAGCCGCGGTCACCGAGCGCCTGGTGGGAGTACCGGCCTACCGGCTTCTCGGCCTTTACTGGCTCCGGGACGAGCGCAGCCGTCGGGCCGAGCGGCTCGCCGACTGGGCACGCACGGCCGAGCGAGATCAACTGGCGACGAACGTGACCCTGGTCGACCTCCTCCTGACGCCCAGGGGCGAGCACCGGGCCTTCATGGCCCGCCACGTGCTCCCCCCGGCCGATGCCCTCTCTCGGTCGAGACCGCTCCCGCGCGAGGCGCTCCTCAGACGAGGTTGGCTGAGAGCGACCCATGCCGGCAAGCTGGTCCTCCGCTACCTCTACGCGCTCTGGCGCATCCGCGGAGGACGGGACTGGGCGCCGTCGACCTAGTCGCAGTTCTCGGACGCGTCGCTGCCGGGTCCCGGCCGTGGTGAGCGTGGCGGCGGATGAGATGGCAACAGCGGCCGGGAGCATTTGCTTGGCCGCCGAGGCGGCCGATTGGAGGGGCCCCGATCCGTACGACGGCCTCTGGTGGAGTTGGCCGGCTCCGATGACCGCCGGGCCGAGGCGCCGGCAGGTGCTCATCCAGCTTCACGCCAGGGCTCCGCTCGACATTCGGCGTCTCTACCGCCGATCCCATCCCCGGCTGGCCAAGGCACTGGCCCTGTTCGGGACCGCTCGTGCCCGCCTCGCCGAGCGGTCGGGGAGCAACGAGGATCGATCCTGGGCGCGAGCGGCGCTCACCGCGCTGGTGCAAGACCGGTCTGCGGGGACGGAGGCCTGGGGCTATCCGTTCGACACCCAGACCCGTTGGAGCTTCTACGCGGCTGGAAAGCCCAACATCGTCGTGACCGGCTTCGCCTCCGTCGCGCTTCAGGAGGCCGCCGTCACGCTCGCCGAGCCGGGCTTCGCCGAGCGCGCGGAGACCGCGGCCAGGTGGATGCTCGACGCGCTCTACGTGCCGGAGGCGGGCTTCTTCGCCTATCACCCCGACAGCACCACCCTCATCCACAACGCGAGCCTGCTCGGCGCGCGTGCGGCATGGCGGGTGGTCGGCCACGACGACGACGGAGGAGCCCGGCGAGCGGTCGAGAGTGCGCTGGACCGAACGCTCGTCGCACAGCGACCTGACGGGTCCTTCCCCTACGGCGAGGGGTCGAATCTCCAGTTCGTCGACAGCTTCCACACCGGTTTCGTCCTCGACTGCCTGAACGAGCTGAAGGCGCTCGATACGCGCATCCCGGAGGCGCTCGAGCGAGGTACGGCCTACTACGTCGAGCGCTTCTTCGGCGACGATGGGGCCGCGCGGCTGTGGCCTGATCGGCCCTTCCCCGAGGACGCCCACGCGGCCGGAACGGCCCTGACGACCCTCTCCCGGCTCGTCCGAGGCGGCGTCGCGCCTCGGGAGCTGGTCCAGCGAGTGGGTCGGTGGACCAGCCGCGTTCTGGTGGCGGACGGGCACGCGACCTGCCGCCGGCACCGTCGCGGGGCGACGAGGGTGCGCTACCTGCGCTGGTGCGACGCCCACGTGGCGGCCGGGCTCGCCGAGGCGGCACGCTGCCTGGACGAACCGCGCCGCTAGAGTCGCGCCCGGCGTCGAGGTCGACGCCGCCTCGCTCTCTCCTCATGTGCGGCATCGCTGGACAGATCCGGTTCGACGGACGCTCGGTGGAACGCGAGGTCCTCGAACGCATGTGCGCAGCGATCGAGCACCGCGGCCCCGACTCGCGCGGCGTGCACCTCGAGAACGGCGTGGGACTCGGGATCCAGCGCCTTCGGATCATCGACCTCCACACCGGGGACCAGCCGATCTACAACGAGGATCGATCGGTGGTCACGGTTCTGAACGGCGAGATCTACAACTACCGCGAGCTGCGCGAGCGCCTCGAGCGATCCGGGCACGAGTTCGCCACTCAGACCGACACCGAGGTGATCGTCCACCTCTACGAGGAGGAGGGGCCCGACTTCGTACGGTCGCTGCACGGCATGTTCGCCTTCGCGCTCTGGGACGAGCGGCGCCGACGCCTCGTGCTGGCCCGTGATCGCGTGGGCAAGAAGCCGCTCTTCTACGCCGAGCGCAACGGGGTGCTCAGCTTCGGATCGGAGCTGAACGCCGTGATGCAGGACCCCGAGCTCTCGCGGGAGGTCGACCACGGCGCTCTCGACTCCTACCTCGCGTTCAGGTGGGTTCCCACCCCCCAGAGCGCGTTCCGTGCTGTCCGCAAGCTCCCGCCGGCGAGCACGCTGGTCATGGAGGACGGGAGATCGACGATCGCTCCCTACTGGAGCCTCGACTACGGCCCCAAGCTCGAGGTCGGGGATCTCGCCGAGTTCCACGAGCGCGTCCGCAGCGAGATCCGAGCTGCGACCGCCCGCCGGCTCGTGGCCGACGTCCCGCTCGGCGCGTTCCTGTCCGGAGGAGTCGACTCCTCCGCCGTGGTCGCGGCCATGGCGGAGAGCACCGCCCAGCCGGTGAAGACGTTCTCGATCGGATTCACGAGCGACGGCTACAACGAGCTGCCGCTAGCCCGCGTCGTGGCCGAGCGCTTCGGCACCGAACACCACGAGTTCGTGGTCGAGCCGAAGGCCATGGAGATACTGCCGAAGATCGTCCGCCACCACGGCGAGCCATTCGCCGACTCCTCGTCCATCCCGAGCTTCTACGTCGCGCAGATCGCCCGGCGGCACGTGACCGTCGCACTCAACGGGGACGGAGGAGACGAGACCTTCGGGGGCTATACGCGGTACGTCTCGAACATGGCGCTGCGGCGCACGGAGAGCATCCCCCGACCCCTCCGGCGGGCGCTGCCCTCCCTGGCACGCGCGCTGCCGCGAAGCGGCAGGGTCGACAGCTGGCCGAGCCGGCTGCGGCGCGTGGCGTTCACCCTCGCCCTCGATCCGTCCGCTCGCTACACCGCCTACATGACGCGGCTGAACGGCATGGACCGCGACGAGCTCTACACGCCCGAGTACCGGGAGCTCGTCGGCGCGTCGCGGGTGCCGGACGTGATGGGGGTGCCGTGGCGGGAGTCGTCGGGTCGTTCGGCGATCGACGTGATGCTCGACGTCGACGTGAGCACCTACCTGACCGACGACCTGCTCGTGAAGATGGACATCGCCTCGATGGCGTCCTCGCTGGAAGCGCGCTCGCCGCTGCTCGACCACCGATTCATGGAGTTCGCGGCCTCGGTTCCCTCCCACCTGAAGGTGCGAGGCACCGAGAAGAAGGTCGGGCTTCGCGGCGCCATGCGCGGGTGGGTGCCGGACGAGGTGCTCGACGCCCCCAAGCGCGGCTTCCGCGCCCCGATCGCGGACTGGTTTCGCGAGGAGCTCCGCGACTACGCCTACGAGGTCCTGCTCGATCCGGCCACGACCGGACGCGGCCATTTCCGCGCCGACTACGTGCGGCGCCTCCTCGATCGCCACACCGCCGGGATCGAGGACCACTCGCAGGGAATCTGGACGCTGTTGAACTACGAGCTCTGGCACCGCGAGTTCGTGGACCGGGGGGCGCCGACGGCGCTGGCCCAGCAGCGCTGAGGGGTCGCCACCACTCAACGTGAGGCCGCGTCGAGCGGGCGCCCCACCTTCGGCCGTGGTCGGTTGGTCTCCACGTGCTCGCCGTCGCGTGAACTGCGCCCCGTCCAGACCACGCCGATCCAGAGCCAGAGGGCAAGCATGGGGAACACCTGCGGGTACACGAAGTTCGTGACGATCAGCCAGAACGACGCGACGGCGATCAGACCGATCCGCCAGGCCTCGAGCTCCGGGGGCGCGCGCGCGGCGACCGCGCCTCCAACGGCGAGGAGGAGTCCGGCGGCCCACAGCGCCGCCCCGATGAGGCCGAGCTCAGAGGCGTGCGACAGGAATACGTTGTGGACGATCTCGTCCCCCGCGGTAAGGGGGTAGGTCGCACCCAGGGAGAAGTACTCCTTACTCTCGGCCTGGAACCGGTCCCATCCCGCGCCGGTGAGGGGTTTACCCGCGATCATGGCCACGGCCGCAGTGTTCAGGTTGCGCCGGTCCCACACCGAGCGATTGGCCTCCGTCCGCGCCTCCGCTCGGTCCTGGAGTCCGGGCACCACGGCCAGCGCTGCGACGACGACCAGGGCGCCCAGGACCGCAACGGGAACGAAGTAGCGCCGTAGCTCCCTGACGCTCAGCAGCGCCACCGCCGTGGCCACGATCGAGCCGAGCCAGATCGACCGCTGGAGCGTGAACAGCAGTCCGAGCGCACACATGAGCAATACGGCCGCGGCGGCGAGGCGCGCGGGCTGCCCGCGCCAGGTAATGACCGCGATGCTCGCCGCCACGCCGCACACGTAGAGGCCGACGCCGTTGGTCACCGCCTCCGCGAACGGACCGCCGGCGCGGGTTGACTGGTAGCCGTACGCGGGGTCGACGATGTAGCGAGGGAAGACGAGTGCCTGGGGGCCGGCCGTCTCGAGGAACGCGATAACCCCGAGGTAGGCGCCGAGCGCGACGAGCGCGCCGAGGAGGATTGCGCGCTGCCTCGCCGTGCGAAAGACGAGCGGTGCGAGCGCGAACACGAGGAAGGGGATCGCGCCGAAGCGCTCCGCCAAGCGGATGGCACTCTCCCGCTCGAAGAGAGTTCCGGAGACGAGCGCCGACGTCCCGGCGAAGGCCACGGCGAGCAGGAGGACCCAGTGGACGGGCTCGAGGCGCAGCCGGGGAAAGTTGTCCGGATCGCTCCACCACTTCATCGCCAACCCCACGATTCCGGCCGCCAGCAGGAGACGCTCCGGGCCCAGGGGGCCGGGAAGGCCGAGAAACGCCTCCCAGTTGCCGGCGAACACCGAGCACACGAGTGCCCCGGTGAACGCCCAGGCCGGATCCGTTCGCAGCACCAGGTACGCGGTGGACCCGACGGCGAGGAGCGCCGCGACCAGCAGGAAGAGCGGAAACGCGACCGCAGGGAGCACCGCGGCCAGGAGAAGCGCCAGTAACGAGAACAATGCTGCCCCGACCGCCGGCCACGGCGACCTCCTGGTGACCCTCCCCTCCCTGGTCGGGGAGGCCTCCACTATCCCGCGGCGCGGCGCACGGAGCGGTTGGTGCGCAGGAGGGCGAGGCCGACTCCTGTTGGGACCCCGGCAATGAGCGCAATCGCTAGCAGGAGCTGGAGAATCTCGCCCCGGTCGCTCTCGGCGTCGGTGGCAGGGTTCAGCACCTGGAGCAGCTGGGTGGAGGACTGGCCCTGCTGACTCGCCTGGTATCCCTCCCGGAGCGCCTGTCGCCTGAGCTGCGCGGCCTCGGTTTCGGCCGCCGCGTCCTGGAGCGCATTCTGCTGGGCCAGGTTGCCCCCGCCCCGGGTGCGCCGCCGCAGGCGAGCCTCGATATCCGAGAGCCTGACCACCTCTCGCGAGGCCTCCTTGAAGTCGTTTAGCAGCCGTCTTGCATCGGGATTCGAGCGATTGAGTCGGCGGACGTAGTTGATCAGCGAATCTCCCACGCTGTTGGCCAAGCCCACGGCCGCGTCCTCGGATTCGGCGATCGCGCTGACTCCGAAGACCGGGCTCTCGGGGATGGGCGTCGCGGCAACCTGCTCCTGGAGTGCCTCC
>Ga0136615_10001514_pt1 | contig 11276 bp, 14 predicted proteins | sample AntDrymUQ2882206_2_FD_106647 | JGI IMG/M metagenome (GOLD analysis project Ga0136615, IMG submission 106647) | Polar desert sand microbial communities from Dry Valleys, Antarctica - metaG UQ288 (22.06) | ecosystem: Environmental > Terrestrial > Soil > Desert | place: Antarctica: Dry Valley...
AGCTCGTCCACCAGCGCGGCGTAGTTCTCGAGCAGAGGACGGGCCTCGAAGTCGGTGCGCCCGATCGTCACGTGGACGATCGCAGAGCGGTCGGTGCGGTACTCGACCTTGCCCGCCTTCGACTCCTGCACGGCGCGCCCGACATCCTCGGTGACGGTCCCGACCTTCGGGTTCGGCATCTTCCCCTGGGGGCCGAGGATGCGCCCGAGTCGCCCCACCGTGGGCATCATGTCCGGTGTCGCAATCGCGACGTCGAAGTCGGTGAAGCCGTCCTGGACGCGCTGGGCGAGGTCGTCGTCGCCGACGTGGTCCGCGCCGGCGTCCTGGGCGTCACGCGCCTTGTCCCCCGTAGCGAAGACCGCGATCGTGATCTCCTTGCCGAGACCGTGGGGAAGCGCGATCGTCCCGCGCAGCTGCTCGTCGGCGTGGCGCACATTGAGCCCGGTGCGCACGTGGCACTCGACGGTCTCCTTGAAGTTGCCCGACTGCATGTCCTTGATGAGGTGGATCGCCTCGGCGGGCGCGTAGGAACGCTCGCGGTCGACACGCTCGTAGAGGTCGCGATAGCGCTTGCCGTGGGCCATCAGCGCCCCACCTCCACGCCCATCGAGCGCGCCGTGCCCTCGATGATCTTGGTGGCCTGATCGAGGTCGTCGGCGTTCAGGTCGGGCATTTTGGCCTCGGCAATCTGGCGCGCCTGGTCGCGAGAGATCGAGCCAACCTTCTCGCGGTGCGGCTCGCCCGAGCCCTTGTCGACGCCCGCGGCCTGCTTGATCAGCACCGCTGCCGGCGGGGTCTTCGTGATGAAGGTGAACGAGCGGTCCTCGAAGACCGTGATCACGACCGGGGTGATCGTGCCGCCGGCGTCCTGGGTCTGGGCGTTGAAGGCCTTGCAGAACTCCATGATGTTGACGCCGTGCTGGCCGAGCGCGGGGCCCACCGGCGGCGCCGGGTTGGCCTGGCCGCCAGGGACCTGGAGCTTGATCATCGTGAGGACTTTCTTGGCCATAACAGAAAGAGGAAGAGTCAGACTAGCTGGAGCGAAAACCGAGCAATCCTAGGACGCAGGGTCGAAGGCTTGGTGGGCCAAGCCGAGACCCGAGGACAAACGGAGTGCGAAGGTTTGCAGCCCAGCTAGACCTTCTTCACTTGGTCGAAGCCGACCTCGACCGGCGTCTCGCGGCCGAAGATCGACACGAGCACCTTGAGCTTGGCGGCGTCCTCGTTGATCTCCGAGATCTCGCCCGAGAAGTCGGAGAGGGGGCCGGACACCACCTTGACGGACTCCCCAATCGAGAACTGGGCGCGGGGTCGCACGCGGGCACCCTGCTCCACGTCGCGGTTCAGCATGCGATCGACCTCGGTCTGGGGTAGCGCGACCGGCTTGTTCTGCGGCCCCACGAATCCGGTGACCCCGGGGGTGCCCTTGACGAGCGTCCACGCGTCGTCGTTCATGTCGACGTTCACGAGCACGTAGCCCGGCATCGTCCGCCGCTCGGTCTGTACCTTCTGCCCGTCCTTGATCTCCGAGATCTGCTCGGTCGGAATCACGATCTGGCGCACGCGACGTTGCTGGCCGAGCGACTCGATGCGATGCTCGAGATTGTGCTTGACCTTGTTTTCGTGACCTGAGTAGGTGTTGACGGCGTACCAGCGAAACACTGCTTGAGACTTCTCCTCGTGGTTGTTGCGCCGCTCAGAGGAGCGCCTGGATCAGCCTCGAGAAGATCGCGTCGAGAGCGCCTAGGTAGGCGCCCGCGATCACGACGAAGCCGAGCACGACCCCGGTGAGCGTGGTGAGGGTCTTCCGGTCCGGCCACTGAACCCGCCTGAGCTCGGCCCGGACCGCGACCAAGAACGCCACAACTCTACCGCGCTCCTTCTCCTCGCCACGGTCACGTCCGCCCGCGCCGGCGGTCGGACGCTCGTCCCCTTCGAGCTCCGGCGCCGGCGGCGGCGCATCGACGACGGTGTCCGAGCGACCGGCCGTCTCGGGCGGCGCCCCGGCGGCGATCTGAGCTTCTGCGATCGGGTCGGGCTCGCGCTCCTCTGGAATTGCGCCGTCATCCGCGGCGTCGGGCCGGAGCTCCCGTGCCGGGACTCCGTTCGGAGTGCGAGCGGCGTTCGCGTCGGCTTCACCGTCGACGCGTCCCCCCGCCGCGCGGTCACGCAGACGGGCCTCGCGTCGCTCCGCCTGTCGCCGCTTCGCCTCTTGACGGTCGCGCGCCACGATCTAGCCCCTCCGCGGCGCCACGACCCGCCCGGCTGGCGACTCGGCGACCCTCACCGCGTCTCCTTGTGCGGCGTGTGCCTCCTGCACCAGCGGCAGTACTTGCGAAACTCGATCCGGCTGGGATCGTTGCGCTTGGACTTCTCGGTCTGGTAGTTCCGTCGCTTGCAGTCCTCGCAAGCGAGCGTGACGGCGATTCGTACGTCTCCGCGAGCCATGGCTCCTCGAGCTTGTGAGCGCCGCGCGGGTTGGACAACCCCGGCACGCGCACCGGCGCGCGCCCGCGGCGCGAGGTGGCGATCGAGTGTAGCGCCAGGCGAGCACGCCGGCGCGTCACAATGGTGGCCATGGACTCGCTCGTGCGCCGCGCGTTCGACCGGCTCGGGGCCCGCTACCTGACCGCCGTGCTCGCGGTCCAGGTGGTGGTCGTCATGGGCGTCGTCCTGGGCGGCGTGGGCGTACTGACGCTCTACGAGCCGATGAGCGCCGGCGAGTTCCTCCGCATCCTCGCGGTGGCCGAGGGCTTCGTGCTGGTCGAGAGCGCGTTCGCCCTGTGGCTCGCGTCGTCGCTGCTGCGGCCGGTCAGGGAGTGGCTCGCGGGCGACCGGGGGCACGACGCGACGGTTCGCGCCTGGCGCGCTCTCGCCGAGCTGCCGATCGCGTTCCTCCGCCGGTGGAAGCTCGTCCCGCCGCTCGTGACGATTCCGCCTGTGGCCATCTACGCGACGGTCGAGCTCGGCCTCCCGGCCTATTCCGTGCTGGTGATCCTCGCCGGCGCATTCGTCGTCCTCTCCTACGGCGCGATCCTGCGGTTCTTCACCACCGAGCTTGCGATGCGGCCGGTGCTCGAGGAGGTGGGCCGCACGCTGCCGGAGGACTTCACCATCGGCCGCGGCGGTGTCCCGCTGCGCGTGAAGCTGCTCACCACTCTGCCGATCATCAACGTGATCACCGGCGTGTTGGTGGCCGGGCTGTCCGCCGACGGCCGGGCCGGCGTCACCAGCCTCGGCGTTGACGTGCTGGTGGCGGTGGCGGTGGCCGCGACGATCTCGCTCGAGCTCACGCTGCTCCTCTCGCGGGCGATCCTCGGCCCGGTCGACGACCTCCGCGACGCCACCGAGCGGATCCGCGGCGGCGACCTCTCGGCGCGGGTCCCGGTCCTGGCCGCGGACGAGACCGGGCGCCTCGCGCAGTCGTTCAACCGCATGGCGGCCGGGCTCGAGGAGCGCGAGCGCCTGCGCGAGGCGCTCGGGACGTTCGTGGACCCCGACGTGGCGGACCGGCTGATGCGCGACGGGACCCTGCTCGGCGAGGAGGTGGAGGTGTCGATCCTCTTCCTCGACATCCGCGACTTCACGGCGTACGCCGAACGGTCGAGCGCGCGCGAGGTCGTGACCCGGCTGAACGACTTCTACGAGCGCGTCGTGCCGGTCCTTCGGAAGCACGGCGGGCACGCGAACCGGTTCATCGGCGACGGCCTCTTGGGCGTGTTCGGAGCGCCCGAGCGGTTGGCGGCGCACGCCGACCACGCGGTGGCGGCGGCCCTCGAGATCGCCGCGATCGTTCGCGAGCGCTACGGCGACGACCTGCGGATCGGGATCGGCGTGAACTCGGGACCGGTACTCGCCGGGACGGTCGGCGGAGGCGGACGGCTCGACTTCACGGTGATCGGCGACCCCGTGAACACGGCCGCACGCGTCGAGGAGGCCACGCGCCAGACCGACGATGAGATCCTGATCACGCAGGCGACGCGCACGCTCCTCTCCCATGAGGAGTGCGAGTTCGAGGAGCGGCCGTCCGCGACGCTCAAGGGAAAGACTGAGAAGGTGCGCCTGTACGCGCCGGTTGCGGACGCCCGGGCGAGCACCGCGCCCGGGCCGCGCGAGCGCGAGCTGGCCTCGGGCTGAGCCCCGCGTTCCACGCGGGGGCCGGCCCGGGCGGGTTCAGACGGGGAGGACCGGTATGTCGTAGGCGATCGCCGCCGCGATGAACGCGGCCAGCGCCACGACGACGACCACCGCGATCGCCACCTTCGCGCGCGTGCTGAGGTCCGAGGCTTGGTCGCCGACCCGGTCGGCGTAGGCGAGCGCGCGGTGAAGGAGGCGCTCGGCCCAGTCGAACTCGAGCGCGAGGATCGCCAGGCCGATCGGAATGACGAACGCGCCGGGACCCGGCACCGGCCCGGTCATCACGATCCCGGCCGCGGTGACGATGAACCCGAACGTCACGGTCGCCGCGCGTTGGGGCTTGCTGCGCTGCTGGTGGTGCTCGCGCCGCTCGTGGAGGCCCTCGGCCATCTTCGCCGCCCTGCCGCCCTTGGGTGCGGCGGTTTCGGCGCTTCGGCCGTCCGGGACGTCGGAGTCGGTGGCGGAGGCGCCTCCGCCCTCGGGCCTCGAAACGCCTGGCTTGGCGGGCTCGGACGACACGGGAGAGCCCAGTGTCGGATTCGAACCGACGACCCCCTCCTTACCATGGAGGTGCTCTGGCCTGCTGAGCTAACTGGGCGTGGCCGACAGGGTAGCCCGGACGGCTTGGCGGCGCGGCCGCCGGGGGCGCCCCGCCGCAGCCGCCTCACGCGGGCGGGATAAGGTGCGCCGGGTGGAGGCTGGGGAGGTGATCGCCGCCGGGATCGCGCGCCAGGCGGAGCTCCTCCGCGCGGGCGAGCTGTCCTCGCGGGAGCTCGTCAATGCCTGTCTCGAGCGAATCGAGACCGTCAACCCGCAGTTGCGCGCGTTCCGCTCGGTCTACTCCGAGCGGGCGATGACGGCGGCGCGCGACGCCGAGCGCGAGCTCGGCAACGGTGTCGACCCGGCGCGGCGACCGCTGCTCGGCGTGCCGGTGGCGATCAAGGACGACACCGACGTGGCCGGCGACGTCACCACGATCGGGACCGCCGCCCACGGCGACGCGGCCGCCACCGACGCGGAGGTCGTGCGGCGACTCCGGGCCGCCGGGGCGATCCCGATCGGCAAGACACGCGTGCCCGAGCTCGTGATGTGGCCGTTCACCGAGACGGCGATCTCGGGCGTTACCCACAACCCGTGGAGCCCGGACCACACGCCGGGAGGCTCGAGCGGTGGGTCGGCGGCAGCGGTCGCCGGCGGGCTCGTGGGCGGGGCGCTCGGCTCCGACGGCGCCGGCTCGATCCGCATCCCCTCCTCGTGCTGCGGCGTGTTCGGCCTCAAGCCGCAGCGCCACCGCGTCTCGATTGCGCCCCATCACGACCGCAGCGGCGGCTGGCACGGGCTCTCCGTCTACGGGCCGATCGTCCCGACGGTCCGCGACGCGGCGCTCTTCCTCGACGCGACCGCCGCCGTCAAGCCGCAGCGGCCGTTCGCCGAGGCCGCGGCGAGTCCGCCCGGGAAGCTGCGCATCGCCCTCTCGTTCAAGCCGCCGCCGGGCCTGACCGCCGTCTTCGCGCGCGTCGACCCGGAGGTGAGACGTGCCACCGACGAGACGGCCGACCTGCTCCGCTCGCTCGGGCACGAGGTGGTCGAGCGCGACCCCGACTACGGGATGGTCTCGAACAACGTGATCGCGCGGTACCTGCGCGGGATCCACGACCAGGCGGCCGGGCTGCCGCGCCCCGACCGGCTCGAGCGGAGGACCCGCACGATGGTGCGCCTCGGTGGGCTGGTGATCGGCCCGATGCTCAGGCGCGAGCGCGCGCGGGAAACCGAGCACGCCGAGCGCATCGGCGCGCTGTTCTCAGAGCACGACGTGCTGCTCACCCCGGTCCTCACCGGGCTGCCACTCGAGATCGGTCGCTTCGAGGGACGCGGCGCGCTCCGGACGCTCGTGGGCTCGGCCGCGTTCGACGCCTTCCCTCCGCCGTGGAACGCCACCGGGCATCCGGCGGCGAGCGTTCCCGCGGGCGTAAGCGCGAGCGGCCTCCCGATCGGGGTCCAGCTGGTCGGCCGGCCGAACGATGAAGACACGCTCCTGTCGCTGTCCGCGCAGATCGAGGCGGAGCGACCGTGGCTCGACCGGCTGCCGGGAGCGGCGCGAGCGGCGGCCTGAGCGGCTCGGTCCGGGCGCGGTGAGACCATGCCATGGCTGCACGCGTCGTAGCCGGTCCGGTCCGGGGGCACGACGTTGGGGTGCGTCCTCCGAGAACAGGGGTGTGAATGCCACGACTGGTTCCTAATCCCGTCGGCGAGGTGGTCGAACCGCTCCGTCGCGTCGAGCTGGCGGTGGCAGGCCTGTCCGCGGAGCTCGCCGACGTGCGCTCGCTTCCCGCGATCCACGGCGAGCTGGTCAAGATGAACGAGACGATGGCCGCAGTGCTCGAAGCCCTGCAAGGATTGCGCCATGATCTCGGCGGGTCGCCGACGTCGGACATGGCGAGCACGGGCGGGAAGCGTCGCGGAGTGAGTCCCGCGGCACGCTGAGGGGCCCGCAGGTGGCGGACGCCGCCGGCTCGCCCCTCGCGCCGCCTGCCGGGTCCCGCCCGCGCCTAGAGGAACGGCTTCGCGACCATCATGTAGACGGTCAGCAAAATGATCACGCCGGCCACCGGCCCCATGATGGCCAGCCGCTTGTTGGCCCGGTTGAAGGCCTCGCCAAACTCGACCTCACCCCCGGTGCCAGACGCCTCGAGGTCGCGCTCGGCGGCCTCCTGGGCCCGCCGCTCGGTCGGGATGAACACGCCGTGAACGAGCCCGAGCAGGACCAGGACGGCCACGATCCCCCAGCCGATGAAGACCTCGCTGAAGTCCCAGCGGTCCGCCGCGAGATAGATCCCGCTCACGAGCACCAGGATGCCGCCGATCGTGACGAGCGACCGATCGTTCGCTTGGATCGCCCGTAGCAGGCCCGGCATGCTGCGCGGGTCCGAGCGCGCGGCGGTCGTGAGCAGGACGCCGTAGGCGAAGGTGCCCCCAAAGCCGATCACGACCGCGCTGACGTGGATCCAGAGGACGACGTCGTAGAAGGAGACGGCGGCAGCCGGCACGCGGAGCACCCTAAACCGTCCGGCGGTCGAGAATCGAGTGCCGTTTGGCGGCCGCGGCAAGGCTGATGGGGGGAGCAGGATTCGAACCTGCGTAGGCGTAGCCAACGGGTTTACAGCCCGTCTCCTTTAACCACTCGGACATCCCCCCTAGCGGGCGATGGAGTCTAGAGGCGGGTCGCACGGCGCCGAAGCGGGATGAGCATCGATCCCGCGTCGTGCGGATCAACGGTTAGCAGGCGATCGAGAGGCGGTGGCGATGATCGGTTCGGAGGCAGGCGTCGAGGCTCGGCGAGGTGACGGCCTCTTGGCGGCGGCGCTGATCGTGATCGGCGCCTACCAGCTCGGGCTGGGAACGCTGATGGTCTTCGCGCCGGACACCTTCTTCACGGAGATCGGGCCCTTCGGCGTCCAGAACGATCACTACATCCGCGACACGGCGACGTACAACCTCGCCGCGGGCGCGGTCGCGCTCGTGGCCGTGATCCGGCGCTCCTGGCGGGTCCCGGTGCTGGTCTTCCTGGTGATCCAGTTCGCGCTCCACTCGGTCAACCACCTGGTGGACATCGACGAGGCGGTGCCGTCGTCCGTAGGCGTCTTCGACTTCGTGGCGCTGGCCGTCGCGACCGTGCTGCTCGCCGTCCTGCTCGCGCGCACGCGCGAGAATGAGAACGTGCATACCGGCGGCCCCGGTGGCGGACGATGAGAAGCGGCAAGCTGCGCGCCTACGCACGCGTCCTGGCCAACACCCGCTACCGACGCCCGCCCGACCTCGTTCGGCTCCTCGCCAGGCGGCCGGCGATCATGGCCGGAGTCTCGGCATACGAGGCCGGGTTGCTCGCGAGCGGCCGGGTGGACGGGCGGCTCAAGGCTCTCGGCCAGATCAAGACCGGCGCGCTCGTCGGCTGCCCGTTCTGACTTGACATCGGCTCTGCCGTTGGCAGAGAGATGGGCGTGACCGAGAGGCAGCTGCAGGAGATCGGCCGCTACCGCGAGAGCTCCGCGTTCTCGGCCGACGAGCGGCTCGTGCTCGACCTCGCGGTCGAGATGTCGAAGACGCCGGTCGACGTCCCCGCCGAGCTGCTCGCTCGGGTACGTGCGCGGTTCAGCGAGGCGGAGCTCGTGGAGCTGGCCGCGGCGATCGCCTGGGAGGGCTACCGCGCCCGCTTCAACCGCGTGTTCGGCGTCAGCGCGGTGGGCTTCTCCGAGGGCGCCGCCTGCGCCCTGGCGGAGCGCTGACCGGGCGGCAGCGGGCGGCAGCCTAGGACGCGTCGCGCAGTCGCTGCGCCTCGGGCAGCAGCTCGAGCTTGCGCAGCGTGGTGCTCTCGATCTGGCGGATGCGCTCGCGGGTCACCCCGAACGCCCGGCCCACCTCCTCGAGCGTCCTCGCCTGGTGTCCCTCGAGGCCGAAGCGCATCTCGATCACCTCGCGCTCGCGCGAGGGCAGCGAGTCGAGCGCCTTGCGAACGTGCTCCGTGCGCAGGTTCTCCATCGCGGTGTCGAGCGGCGATTCGGCGCCGCCGTCCTCGAGGAAGTCCCCGAGCTCCGAGTCCTCCTCGTCGCCGACCGGCTTCTCCAGTGAGATCGGCACCTGGGCAAGGCGCTGGATCTCCTTGACCTCGCGCGTCTTCCACTCGAGCTGCGCCGCGATCTCCTCCGGCGTCGGTTCGCGACCGAGCTCCTGGACAAGCTGGCGCTCGGCGTGCACGACCTTGTTGAGCTTCTCGACCATGTGCACCGGGATCCTGATCGTTCGCGCCTTGTCGGCGATCGCGCGCGTGACCGCCTGTCGGATCCACCAGGTCGCGTAGGTCGAGAACTTGTAGCCGCGGCGGTAGTCGAACTTCTCCACGGCTCGGATCAGACCGAGCGAGCCCTCCTGGATCAGGTCGAGGAAGGTCAGCCCGCGGCCCAAATAGCTCTTGGCGATCGACACGACGAGCCGCAGGTTCGCCTCGATCATGTGCTGTTTCGCCCCCATGTCACCGCGCTCGATCCGCTTCGCCAGCTGGACCTCGCCCGCGGCGTTGAGGAGCTCGACACGCCCGATCGAGCGCAGGTAGAGGCGCAGGCAGTCGAGGCTCGGCTCGATCGTCAGGTCGAGCTCGACCTTCTTGCGACCGGCCGGGTGGCGCGGGTCGACGGCCGCGCCGCGCCCGTTCTCCGACGCCGGCTGTGCGCCGTCCTCGGCGACCACGTCCACGCCGTGCTCGACCAGGTGACCGTGGAGCTGGGCGACCTGCTCCTTCGTGACCTCGACGTCCTCCAGGCAGGCGGCGATCTCCTGGAACGTCAGGTAGCCGCGCTCCTTGCCCTCGGATAGCAGCCGGCGAACCTCCTCGATCTCGCGCAGCGATCCGTCCGGCTGCTCGAGGAGCAGTGCGTCGTCTCTGGCGCTCAAGCCCTTCCCCTTTTCACCTCGGACGCAAGCGAGAGCCCCGGCGGGGGTCCCTCGAATGCCTTCCGTGCGCACACGATAGACAGGTTGGGTCGAAGCGGGGCTGCGGCTCGTGCCGTTCGCCGCCGAGCGCGAAGAGGGTCCGCCGCTATCGTCCTTGGTGGCGCCATGACGATCGAGACCCCGCCGCTCCGCCGCTCCGACGGCGACGTGCAGGCCCGCCGGCCGGCGACGGCCGTCGGCCTTTCGCGCGTGGGCGTGACCGGAGTGGAGAAGGTCATCCGCATCCGTCGCGGTCAAACGGAGCAGCTCTTCTACGCGGAGCTCGAGTGTTTCGTCGACCTCGGCGCCGATCAGAAGGGAGCGCACATGTCGCGCTTCGAGGAGGTCGTGGAGGAGGCCATCGACGAGGTCGTGCTGTCGGAGGCGTTCAAGGCGGAGACGCTCGCCGCCCACATCGCGCAGCGCGTCCGCGAGCGCCAGGGCGGCCTGCGGTCCGAGGTGACGATCGCGGCGCGCTACCCCGAGCACAAGCCGGCGCCGGTGTCGGGCGCCCTCACCCAGGAGATCTACACGCTGTTCGGCTCGGCTGTCGCCTCCGCGCGCGGCACGCGCCGGCTGGTGGGCGTCGAGGCCCAGGGGATGACCGCCTGCCCGTGCGCCCAGGAGATGGTCGCCGAGCGCGCCCGCGAGCGCCTCGAGGCGGACGGCTTCACGAGCGACGAGGTCGATCGCGTCCTCGAGCACGTGCCGGTGGCGACCCACAACCAGCGCGGAATCGGGATGCTCCACGTGGGCTGCCCCGAGGGGTGCGAGGAACCGGTCGAGGCGGAGACGCTGCTTCGGATCGTGGAGTCCGCGATGAGCTCCGAGATCTACGAGCTCCTCAAGCGCGCCGACGAGGTCACGGTGGTCGAGAAAGCGCATCGCCGACCCCGCTTCGTCGAGGATTGCGTGCGCGAGATGGTGCGGATGGGCGTCGAGACCTTCGGCCACGTGCAAGGCGACGCCTTCCTGATGGCGCGCCAGGAGAACCTGGAGACGATCCACAAGCACAACGTCGTCGCCGAGCGACACGGGCTCCTGCGCGACCTCGCCCAGGAGATCGGCTCCGGCGAGCCCGGCGGCCGCGACGTGACAAAGCGCGAGTGGCTCGAGGCGGCCCCGCGATGAAGGGCTCGCGCGGGACGATTGCGATCCAGGTGGTGCTCGCGCTGCTCGTCGTGCTGGCGATCGGGCGGCTCGTGAGCACCTCCGAGACCGCGCCCGCGCCCACCTACTCGGAGTTCCTCGAGCAGGCCAAGGCCGGCGACGTGGATGCGGTGACGCTCGAGACCGCCGACAACACGATCACGGTCGACCCGGTCGAGGGCGAGGAGTACGAGACCGCCTACCCGAGCAACACCGAGCAGAGCCTGATCAACGACCTGAGAGCCCAGCAAGTGCCGATCCAGGTCGAGGGCAAGGGCGGCGGCACGATCGGGACGATCCTGCTCTACGCGCTCCCCTTCCTGCTGTTCATCTTCCTGTGGATATTCCTGATCCGCCGGATGATGGGCGGCGGGTCGCAGCTCATGAAGATGGGCAAGTCGAAGGCGAAGCTGCAGAGCCCCGAGGCCCCCAAGATCAACTTCCGCGACGTCGCCGGCGTCGACGAGGCGGTCGAGGAGCTCGAGGAGATCAAGGAGTTCCTCGAG
>Ga0136615_10001516_pt1 | contig 11275 bp, 15 predicted proteins | sample AntDrymUQ2882206_2_FD_106647 | JGI IMG/M metagenome (GOLD analysis project Ga0136615, IMG submission 106647) | Polar desert sand microbial communities from Dry Valleys, Antarctica - metaG UQ288 (22.06) | ecosystem: Environmental > Terrestrial > Soil > Desert | place: Antarctica: Dry Valley...
GCCGCGGCGGAGACGATCGTCAACAACCACGCCGCCAAGGTGCTCGGCTCGGGGGTCGCCTGCCCGCGCACGCTCGACTACTTCGCCCGGCTCCTGGGCGACGAGGAGATCCGCCAGGTCTCGACCTCGAGCCAGGAGGGCGGCTACGGCCAGCGCTCGCGCACGGAGTCCTCGACGTGGCGAGCGCTCGCGCCCGCGAACGTCCTGCGCGAGAACGAGCCGGGCACCGGCCTGCTCGTCTATCGCAACCTCGCGCCGGCGCGCCTGGAGCTTCGGCCGTGGTTTCGCGAGCCCGGCCTGCGCGAGCTCGTCGACCGGCGCCAGGCAGGCGACGAGCTCGCGCTCGAGAGGGGTGCCTAGGCGATGGGCTGGAGGCGTCGCGGTCGGCCGGCCACGGCGAGCCCGCCGGGATCCGACGGCTCGGGTCCGCCGACACCGCCGGCGCCGCTGCCCGACGAGGACCTCGTCCACGGCGAGGTCGGCGGCGTGCGAACCCTGTACCTCCAGGCGGGCTCGATGCCCGAGCTCGGACAGCGGCTGGCGATGCTGCTCTCTGAGCACATGACCGAGGAGGAGGACTGCCACGTGTCCCACTCGTCGATGCAGAGCGGGTGGCGCCAGCACCCGGCGCCACGACGCGGCGTCTTCGGCGCGCCGCCGCAGCCGTGGACCGAGCTCTTCTTCACCTACTCGGCGCTCGTCGTCCTGCGCCCGCGACAGCGGCTTGGCGAGAGCGGAACGGACCGATGAGCTCGCCCAGCGACGTCGAGCATGCCGTTTCGACCTATCAGACGGTCCGGCTCTCGAGGGGAAGGCACCGTTCGCCCGAGGACGGCGCTTGCGTGGTCGAGCTCGCCTCGATGCTCAAGGGGTCGCGATTCTCCGACAGCGTGTACTGCGTCGACCCGGCGATCGGCGCGTTCCTGTGGGGCTACAACGATCACATCAGCGACGACCTGCGCCAGAGCCTCTACCGCTGCGCCGCCCAGGTGCTCGACACGCGCGGCGACGACGAGCTCGCCGCGCGGCGGGCGGAGATGTGCCGCACCTGGGCGCGGCAGGCCCGCGCGTTGCGTCCCCGCCGGCTCGTGGTCCTGCGGGGTGCGTACCTGCACGTGGTCTGGTCGCTGCGGTTTCGCCGGCGCGGGAACGTCGACCTCGCCGACTGCGAGATCGCCGGCGCCTACGCCGCCAGCATGGCGCGCCGCGACCCCGCCTGGCACACCTGGACGCTCGGCTTCATCGACATGCTCGTGTGGTTGGGCTCGGGAGGCGACGAGCCGACGACGCCGGCGTCGGTCGTGGCGCCTCCCCGAGCATGCGAAGAAGAGATCGCAACGGGGCGGTCCTCGGCGCCTCTGACTGGCGCGGGGAGCGCGGCGACGTGAGCGACTTCACTCGCCGGCCGGTCGCATGTTGAGCCACCTGGACCTCGAGCCATCCGGCCTCTTCGTGGTCGCCGTCGGCGTCGTGGTTCTGATCAACGTGATCGCCGGGTGGACGCTTTGGTCTCAGTTCCTGTTGGTGGATGTGGGAGTCGGTCTCTGCGTCGGGGGCGCGATAGCAACGGCGGCGCTGCTCGTGTGCTTTGCGATCGGGGTGGCGATGGCGGTGCAGGAGCAGATCGCGACCGTGGCCCTGCTCATGGGCATGGTGGGTGGCATCCTGTTTGGGAGCGCCTGCAGGAGTCGAGGAGACGAGCCGCCTCAGCCCGACGACGGTCCGTGGGACCCGACCGACGATCCCGGTGGGGACTATGCCTATCCGTGGTGGCCTGAGTTCGAGCGCGAGCTGCGCGACTACGAGGCGGCGCGTTCTTCGGAGCCTGTGTGGGCTCGGCGCGGTAGCTTGCTCCGACGACTACCGTTTGCAGCCATGACCGCGAAGGAGAAGCTGCACCGGGTCGTCGAGCGCCTCTCCGAGCCGGAGGCTGAGCAGACGCTCGACTACATCGAGCGGCAGCAGCGGCGCGATCCGCTTGTTGAGCTGCTCGATAACGCCCCGGCGGACGATGAGCCCACCACGGCCGAGGAGGAGGAGGGCGTCCAGGAGGCGCGCGCGGAGTACGGCCGCGGCGAGGTCTTTACGGCGGAGGAGATCCGCCGTGAGATCGCTTGAGCGCCGGCTGGCGTTACGTCTTCATCGCGAGAGCCAAGCGCGACCCTCAGGAGACTCGACCGGCCAGTCCAGCGCCGAGTCACCGCGGCGCTCGACACGTTCGTGGCCAGCGACCCTCCCAGGGGCGACGTGCGCACGCTCGGACTGGAGGAGTGGCGGCTGCGGGTGGGCGACTGGCGGGTGCGCTTTGACCGCGACGACGAGGCTCGGGTGATCGTGGTCCTGCGCGTCCTGCCGCGCGGGCGGGCCTATCGCGAGTAGGCCTGGCCGCTCGGTCGTCGTGCGGAATCGGTCGATCGAGGACGAGCTGGTGGTCGCCGAGTGTGCGCGTGCGTGTCGTCGGGGCGCCCGCATAGCCCACTTGGGGCTCACACACCCCTCATCCTGGCCGCGGTTTCCCGCGTTCGAATGCGCACGGCATAGCTACCGGCGGGGCCGGACATACGTGGGAAAGGGAGTTGGCAGGGGGATGCCCGCTCGGCGTCCATGCGCGAGCCCCAACGAGGCCAACGATGAGGTTGAGGTAGCCGCGGTTTCCGGTGCCGTTGCCCGGCGGCGCGGGGTCCGCGGCCGGCGAGCGGCCGAGTCGGTCCGGCCCAGTGGGATGAAGGCTGAGGGGACCGGGGCCCTCACGGGCGGGTTGAGGCTGCCTTGCCCCGATTTTGCACAGCACAGCTGTGCGAGAGGGCGGCGTCAACCACCCGCCCGAAGGAGGGCCCCATGAACTCCATCAACCTCACCGGCCGGCTCACCGCCGACCCCGAGACGCGCTCGGCGCGTGCGACCGACGTCGCTCGGTTTCGCCTCGCGATCGGGCGCCGGCGCGGCCGCGAGGGCGAGGACCGCGGCGCGGTCTACGTCGACGTCGTGACCTTCGGCGGACTCGCCCGCTCCTGCGGCGAGCACCTCGCGAAGGGACGTCAGGTCGCCGTCTCGGGCCGCCTTGAGCTCGACGAGTGGCAGACCGACGGGGGCGAGCGCCGCTCGCGCCACAAGGTCGTGGCCGACGAGGTCGGGTTCCTCGACCGCCGCCGCGAGGACGGCGAGAGCGAGCAGCCGGCCTAGCCGACTCACGCGCCATAGGCCCCGGCCCACGGCCGGGGCCGCGCGCGCGGAGCGAGCCATGAGCAAGAAGAGACCGACGAGACGGTCTCCTGCGCCCGAGTGCGGCGCCGAGGAGGGCTCGCGCCGGCTGTGGGCAATGAGCGCGGACGACCGCCCGGCCGCCATGCGGCGAGTTCACCTGCCCGCAGTGCTTCGAGTGGCCGCGGCGCGAGCCTCAGACGGTGCCCGTGCTCGACGGGGAGTTCTGCTTCCCCGCGGTCACGCCCGAGCTCGCCGAGCGGTAGGAGTTCGGAGGCGTCAGTGCGAACTGTGTTCCCTGCCTCCGGAGACGTCAACGCGGTGGTCCCGGCGCCGGGACCAGCTTCGCCACAGTCAGCCCAGGGCGAAGCGCGCCCAGACCGGGGCGTGATCGGAGGCGGGCTCCTGCCGGCGATCGGTCGGGTCCTCGGTGATCGAGGGCGGCTCAACCGGGCCGGTGTCGGCCTGCTCGACGCGGTGGACGAGCACATGGCTGACCAGGAGGTGGTCGATCAGCTCGCCGCGTCCGCGAAAGCGGCGGCTGAAGCGGCGCTCCTCGGGGATCAGTGGAGCGACGATCAGGCCTTCGCGTTCATCCGATCTCGTACCCCATAACGGACATTATGGGGTACGACGACGAGTAGGCGAGCGCGCGCACGATCCAGACCGGGGCGGTGTCGCGGGCCGCGCCGAGCCCAGCAGCCCGTCGGGTGTCCGGTCAGTCGTCCCTACACGCGAGGCCGCCGGCCACCGCGGATCGAATCTCATGAATCCTCTGCGGCCCGCTTGGCGAACTCCGGCGCGTGTTCAGGCCGTAGCCCAACGCCGATCAGGTAAGCAGGCACCAATGAGGTCTGCGGCACGCGCCGCAGCAGTGCTAGGACCGGCTTCGGCGGACCCATCCGCCGTCCCTCGACGATCGGCGCCACGATGCCGCGGTGCATGAGCGACTGCAGGGCCTGGACGAGGATCGTCGGCAGGAGCCTGCGCGCGCGGACCGCCGCGAGTTTCGCCGGGGTCACCGCACCGCGTCGCAGCGGCTCGGCGAGCAGGGTCGCCGCGGCCACGGCGTCCTGTACGGCAAGGTTGATGCCGACGCCGCCCACAGGCGACATCGCGTGCGCCGCGTCGCCGATGCACAGCAGGCCATCGACATGCCAACGGTTCAGCCGATTCAGCCGAACGTCGAGGTGCTTGACATCGTTCATCGACTTCAGTGCGTCGACCCGGTCGTTCAGCTCGGGCATGAGCTCCACGATGTCCCGACGGAAGCTTTCGATCCCGTCGGCACGCAGCTGCGGGTCGGTCCCCTTCTTCGCGATGTAGGCGAGCTGGAGGAAGTCCTCGCGCGGGATCACGAGTGCGAAGCGGCCCTTGCCCGCCCGCGGCGTCAGCGCGGACGGGTTGTCCTGCGGATTGCGCGGAAGCCGAAACCACCAGGCGTCGACCGGAACGGGGAACTCCTTGGGCCGGAGATCCGCTTGCTCGCGCGCGATCGACCAGCGGCCGTCGCAGGCGACAGTCAGGTCGGCGCGGAGCTCCTCGGTGGCTCCGTCGTGCGCGCGGTAGCGGACTCCCTGGACGCGTCCCGATTCGCGGACCAACTCCGTGACCTCGCTCTGCATCCGCAGCGTGAAGGACGGCTCCTCCCTGCCGGCCTCTGCGAGCAGATTGAGCAGGTCCCACTGCGGCACCATCGCGATGTACGGATACCGCACCCTCAGCCGGCGGAAATCGGCAATGACCACGCTGCGGTCGACCCCGATCGGAAAGGCGATCTCGTGCAACCGGCTGTGCGGGAGCTCCGCGAACCGCTCAGCGAGGCCCAGCTCGTCGAGCAGTTGCAGGGTCGACGGGTGCACGGTGTCGCCGCGGAAGTCCCGCAGGAAGTCGCCGTGCTTCTCCAGGACGCTCACCTCGACACCGGCCCGGGCTAGCAACAACCCCAGCACCATTCCAGCCGGTCCACCGCCGATGACCACACAGGTCGAGCGCTCACTCATACTTGCCCCCTTACCCGCTCGCCACAGGGTCCTTCAGGTCAGCGGTGCCGTAGGGCGGATCGAGCGAATCGAGGTGGCGCACGACCACCGCGACGATCCGCGGCGGCGACAAGTGCTCGGGTCGCAGTGCGGTGTGCAGCGCCAGCCCGTCGACCAGCGCGTGCAGGCGCTCTCCCTCGAGAGCTTCATCGAGCCCGGAGCGGATGCGCCCGGCGCCGGCCAGGCGCCCGATCGCGGACGTGCACGCTTCCCGCAGCGCGTCGTCGATCTCCTCGTGCCGGGTCCGTAGCCCCGGATCTATCAGGGCGCGGCCGGCGAAGGCCAGCCACACCTCGTTCTCGGCGCGCCGGTCGTCATCGAGGGGCAGCAGCTCGAACAGGACCTGCTCGACGGCCTCCCGTGGGTCATCAGGAGGTTCGAGCGCGGCGATGCGATCCTCGATCCGGTCGACCACGAGCTGCACGGCGAAGGCGAGCAGCTCCGACTGGGAGGCGAAGTAGTGGCGCAGCGAGCCCGGCGACCAGCCGGCCTCGGCGGCGACCGTGCGGACGGACGCGGCGTCGACCCCGTCGCGGCGGATCACCCGCCACACGGCGTGCCCGAGGTCCTCCCGGCGCTGCTCGTGGTCGACCACTTTCGGCATCCTCGCTTTTTAGCACGTCTGTGCTACGTTGTTTCCAACACAGTCGTGCGATATAGGAGAGAGAAGCATGCCGCCCGTCGCGAACCCCATCCCGCCTTCCTCGAGTCCCTCAGCTCGGAAAACCCAACCGAAAGGAACCGCGCTCCTCGGTGCGCTTTGCCTGCTTGCCGCGGTGCTGATCGGCGGTGGTGCCTACGGGGTGTTGGGCGGCTTCGACACGAACACGACGAAGCGGGTCTCCGGTGGCGGCACGAAGGTCGTCCGAATAGCGCTCGTCGACGCGGCCGTTGGTTTCGACGTCACCCCCGACACACTCGTCGTCGACCCCGGTACGCATCTGGTCGCAGACGTCGCCAACGAGGGGAGGGAAGTCCATGACCTCGCGCTGGCTGGCGGCCCTCGCACGAGCATGCTCGAGTCCGGCGAATCACAGCGGCTCGACCTGGGGGTGGTGACCGGCGACCTTCAAGCCGTGTGCACGCTGCCGGGCCACAAGGACGGGGGAATGAGCCTCGACCTCCAAGTCGCCGCCCCACCGAGGCCACCGCCTGCACGTCGCGTCGAGCCACGAAGCGAAGGGATCTGAACCCCATGACGACCGCCGCCGTGCGCAGCTCACCCCCGTCGACCGCACCCCCGACCCGCGAGCCCAGCGCACCGGTTGGGCCGCCCGCGCCGCGGCCCTCGCGGCGCCGGCGGCTCAGCGCGCTTCTGAGGAACCCGTGGGTCGCCGGCGTGCTCGGCGCCTGGCTCGTCGCGATCCTCGCCGCGTATGCGCTGCTCTCCGAGGGCGTCGTGCTCGAGCTTCCCGGCACCAAAGGCAAGTCGCCGCTCGCGGCGATCGTCGATCAGCATCGCACCCTCCTGGGCGCCCTCGTCGCAATCGCGGTGACCGCGCGCCGGCCAAGGCGGTCGCGGCGCGCGAGATCGCCCTGCTCTGGCTCTACGGGGTCGCGGCGATCGCGGCGGGCCAGGCGCTGATCCCGGGCGAGAACAGCATGCACCTCCACGGCACCGTCGTCGGCGGGGAGCCCGGCTTCGACGCCGTGACCCTCACGACCTGGGCGCTCTACAACTTCGTCGCCCTGGCCGTGGTCCCGTTCCTGTACTTCCATCGTCGCCGGGGCTACTCGCTGGCGGCTCTCAACCTGCGCTCGCCCGACCGCCAGTCCGACGCGCTGCTGATCCTCGGCGTGCTCAGCGTCGAGTCGCTGGTCCAGATCCTCGGCCTGATGAGCGAGAGCATCGTCGGGCTCTCGCTCGGCGAGGCGCTGCGTGCTGGCGGGGTCGCCTTCGTGGCCAACCTGCTTGGCACCGGCCTGCCGGTGATGATCTTCGCCTTCGCGATCATGCTCCCCCGCTACGCCCGCCTGACCGGATCCTTCGCCGCCACGATGGTCCTCGGCGCACTGACCTACGCCGGCCTGCACCTGCTCGAGTCGTGGACGGTGTACGACTCGCTGGCCAGCGGCATGCTGTCGGTCGCCTTCGTGCTCTTCATGTTCGTCGGGCCCGGTCTGATCAAGGCCTACCTGACTCTGCGCACCGGCAACGCCTGGGTGCACCTGTGGGCCTACCACGCCGTCGCCCCCCACGTCGTCGCCGACGCCCCGCTGGTGGAAGAGGCGTTGCGCCGATGACCGACAGATCAGGAGATACGTCTGGCGATCCGCGGCCGGTGGGCCTCGCCGCCGGCGCGTCCCTCGTGGGTTACGACACCGAGCTCGCCGACCTGGTGCTGCAGGGCGCGATCAGCGGGCTCGGCGTAGGGGCGCTTCAGGCGCTGGTGCTGCGCCGAGGGGTAGGAGGAGCGCCGGTGTGGATGCTCGCCTCCGCGGCCCTGTGGGCGCTCGGCTGGACGATCACCACGCTGGCCGGCATCGACGTCGAGGGCCAGTACATGGTCTTCGGCGCCTCGGGAGCGCTCGTCTACTCGCTTTGCTCGGGCGCGCTGCTCGCGGGCCTCCTCGGCGCCCGCGGCCCTACGACGCGCGAGCGCGCCTGATCGGGGCCACCGAAGAGCGCGAGCTGCACGTCGTCTTCGGCTCGGGCCCCGTGGGACGCGCTGTCGCGGCCGAGCTCGTCGGTCGCGGTCGGCGCGTGCGCGTTGGACGGTCGAGATTTACCCCCTCTGATCCCGTCGTGGGCTGCTTGAACGGGCCAGGAGAGTGACGCCGAGTACGAGCACCCACACCCCCCAAAGCGAGCTCCCGAGCAGGCCGCCGAGGTCCCAGACGGGGAAGTCGGGGACCGCGGTGGCGAGGGTGTCGCCCTGGTTGAGCAGGTAGAGCACGCTGGCGACCAGGCCTGCCCAGCCGACCCAGCGCGCCAGCACGCCGGTGCGCACGATGAGGATGCTCACGGTCACCGACCAGGCAATGACGAGCAGCTGCCCGAGGTGCTCGCCGAGCAGGGCGCCGCCAAACTGATGCTGCGCGGTCCACGCCGCGGCGACCGCCGTCTGCGTCGCGGCGTCGCCGCCGACGTAGGCGTTCGGCCAGCGGCGGAACGACGAAGACCTAGCGCAGGAACCCGACCAGTGACAGCACCACCGAGGTCGCTCCCACGTACGTCGCCGCACGCAGCACCCCGTCCTGACGGCGGCCGAGGGCGGCCGGCAGCAGCAGGATGGGAACGAGCAGGATGGCGTACGTCCAAGCCGTGGCGAACCAGATCCAGATGAGGCTTGTGCCGCCGGCGTCGAACGCCGGGAGGACCACGCCCGCCGGCTCGCGGAGGATGTCGGGCCAGTCAAATGCCGACGACAACAGCGTCGCCGCGACGGCGAACGCGACAGCGCCCACGACGAACAGCGCGCCGGTCACGCGACGCAGTCCGCCGCCGCCCTCGAGCGTCATGCGAGCGCCCTGGTCGACGGCCGGCCATCCGGGGTCGGTGTGCTCGACGGGGCTTCCACGGGTTCCGAAAGGCGACTTGCGCCTCGAAGCGTCTCTTCGGTATGAAGCAGCGGGAGTGCCTTTTCGTCCGTGGTCACGCGACCGTATAGGAGGTTGAGCGCGCCCGCTTTTCGCCCGGCTACCTCGACAAGCTGGAGAGCGGGCGCCTGAGGTCGTCCGGACTCGTAGCGCGAGCGCCTCGCTAAAACGTCTGAGCAGGAGTAATCGCGACGATATCGCGCGGCGATTACAGACCTCGTACATCGGACCAGGCGCCCAGCCGAAAGAGTGCACGACCCGCGGGAGTGCCGCTCTCGAGGGAGGGATCGGGCCACCGACCAGCTAATACCAGCGATCCGCCGCTCAGTGGCCCGACGAGCGAGCTGGTCGGCCCGCTCGACCCTGCGAGATCGAGGCCCTCACGAGTCTCAGCAACTGGGACTCTGATCCCGGCTGCCCGGCCGCCGCCCGTCCGCTTCGAGAAGTCCCGTCTGGTAGGCGAGCACCACGGCTTGGACGCGGTCGCGGAGGTTGAGCTTCTGAAGGACATGAGTCACGTGCGTCTTCACGGTTGTATCGCTGATGTAGAGCTCTCGCCCGATCTCTGCGTTGGACAGGCCAGTGGCGATCAGGCGAAGGACCTCTCGTTCGCGCGCGGTGAGTTCGGCGAGCTCTTTGGGAGGCGTGGGATGGGGGATGCGCGCGAACTGCTCGATCACCCGTTTCGTGATCGTCGGCGAGAGCAGCGCATCTCCGCCGGCGACCGTGCGAATCGCCGCGATCAGCTGCTCGGGAGGATCGTCCTTGAGAACGAAGCCGCTGGCGCCGGCGCTGAGCGCTTCGTAGACGTATTCGTCCAGGTCGAAGGTCGTGAGAATGAGGACCCGCGCGAGGTCGTCGGACGCGAGGATGCGCCGGGTGGCCTCGAGCCCATCGAGCTCGGGCATGCGGATGTCCATCAGGACGACCGTCGGATCGAAGCGGGCCGCCTTCTCTATCGCTTCGCGGCCGTTGCCTGCCTCGGCCACCACCTCGATGTCCGGTTCGCCGGTGAGCAGCATGCGAAAGCCGGCGCGGACCATCGACTGGTCGTCGGCGACGAGGACGCGGATGCTCATCGCCGGTGGCCGTCGAGCGGCAGGCGGGTGCGGAGGGTGAAGCCGCCCCCGTTCGATGTGCCTGCGTTCATCTCGCCACCGTAGATCTTGACGCGCTCGCGGACGCCGACGAGGCCGTGGCCGGCGCCATCGGTCGTCGACGCGCCATCGCCGTCATCGCGAACGTCGATCTGCAGCTCGTCGGATGAATAGCGGATGGCGACGTCGGCGTGGCTGGCCCGGGCGTGCTTGAGCGCGTTCGTCAGGCCCTCCTGGACGATTCGGTAGGCAGAGAGGTCTAGCGCGCGCGGCAGCGCAGAGGGTTCGCCCTCGACGTCGAGCCGCACGGCAAGGCCGACGCGGCCGAACTCCTCCAGCAGCGAATCGAGGCTGTCGAGGCCAGGTTGCGGCGCGAGGTCGAGGTCTTCGCCGTCGTGGCGCATGGCGCCGAGGAGGCGGCGCATCTCCGTGAGCGCGGTGCGGCCGGTCTGCTCGACCCCGCTCAGCGCCTCCTTATCCTTGGAGCGGATCTCGGGGAGCCCGTGCCGTACGGCGCCGACCTGGAGCACCATCACGCTGACGGCGTGGGCGACGATGTCGTGGAGCTCGCGCGCTATCCGCGCACGCTCCTCGGCGACGGCGATGCGGGCCGCCGCCTCCCGCTCGCGCTCGGCGTAGGTCGCGCGCTCCTCCGCCGCCTCGGCCTCCGCGGAGCGCTCGCGCAGGGCTCGGCCGGCGAGCCAGATGATCGCGAGGAGGACCGGCTCGAAGAAAAAATCGCCCGGACCGTGGGTGGGGTCGTTATAGACGACGATCGCCACCCCGCAGACCACGACCGCCAACCCGAGCCGGCCACGGACGGCGTCCGCGAGTTGACCGAGCAGGAACGACGCGGCCATCCCCGCGATGAAGAGGCTGAGGGTGGACTGGACGAGGCGTCCATCGACGAACGACAGCGCAGCGGCCAGCGGCCAGACCGAGACGGGCGCGGCGAAGCGCAGGTGGCGACGGCCGAGCAGCGACAGCACGACGAGCGCGGCCACGGGCGCGGCGAACCACAACGGTGTGCGCACGTCGTGCCGCAGGGCGACCTCGAGGGCGGCCGCGATCGCTCCAACAGCGATCAGCAGGTCCAAGCCGTGGCTGCGCGCGAGCGCTCCGAGCCGGTGCATTCCTCGAAGCTACTCCAGATCCTCTCCGTCTGCCTCCAACCAAAGTAGGACTCGGAATCGTCGCCCGGGACGAGGTCGAATGCGGCCTTCTGCCGACGACGTCGCACCGTCGCCCCCATAGCGTCGCGCGAAACCGACCAGGCCTACCACTCATCTCAGTCACGCGCGCCCAAACCGACCAGATAGACGGGCCAGATTTCAAACAGGCAATCGAGGCCACCACCTTAGAAGGGAAACAAGATGGGAGCAATTAAAAAGCTGA
>Ga0136615_10001518_pt1 | contig 11272 bp, 14 predicted proteins | sample AntDrymUQ2882206_2_FD_106647 | JGI IMG/M metagenome (GOLD analysis project Ga0136615, IMG submission 106647) | Polar desert sand microbial communities from Dry Valleys, Antarctica - metaG UQ288 (22.06) | ecosystem: Environmental > Terrestrial > Soil > Desert | place: Antarctica: Dry Valley...
CAGCTCCTCGAGCACCGGATAGCGGATGCGGATGAGGGCGATGCGGCCGTCGGGCGACACCGCCCCACTCGTCGCCGCCCTCTCAGGCCCGGCGGCGAGCGCACCCGCCGCATCGCTGGTGCCGAGCACGTTGGGGAGCGCGCTGACCGCCGTCTGGAACCGGGTCAGGGCGGCCCGCGCGTCGGCTGAGTCAAAGAACGTCGCCCCGTCGTCGAGTGGGGTCAGGACCACCTGTGCGGTGAGTCCGGCCTGGTCTGACCCGGCGGCCGTCAGCAGGTCGGTCGCCTTCTGGGAGTCGAGTCCCGGCACCTCGAAGGTGTCGTGGAGCTTCTGACCGAAGGCGCCGGATGCTCCGATCACGAGCACCGACGCGACGAGCCACGACCCGATCACGGCCCACGGGCGACGGGCGGCGAAGCGGCCCATTCGGTACAGAGCGTGCGACATCCTCGTTGTTCTCCTTCGGCGATTTCGCTGGTCTGTCGGTGCGGCGACCGACGCGGCTTCATCGTGTCGAGCCTCGGCGGCGGGCACATCGGAAGTAAGGCTCGAATTCCCCCGGCCGATCGGACGATGTACACCTCGTACTTGCGGCCGATTCCGCCGGCCACCCGGGTTCCCTACGCTGGCTTCCGTGGTGCGAGACGCCGTCCAGTCGCTGTGGGCCGAGCCCCGAGCTCCGCGCCCGCCCGCGCGCGTGTGGCGGGACTGGATGCTCGTCGCGGTGCTGGTGCCGACGGCGGTTCTCGAAGGGATCCTGCGCGAGGACCTGGTGTGGCGAGGAGTCGCGCTCGTGCTCGGAGTGGCGCTGGTGTTCACGCTGTTGTGGCGGCGCACGCACCCTCTCGTCGCGGTCGCTGTCGCGTTCGGTGCCCTGGCCGCGGTCGAGGTGGCGGCACTCTTCGCTGCCGACGGACCGGTGGGGCTGGACACCACCACGTACGTGATCCTGCTCCCCTATTCGCTCTTTCGCTGGGGGGCCGGTCGTGAGGCGGCGATCGGGCTGGCGATCATCCTGGTCGTCATCCTGGTCGTCGCTGTCCTTGGTGTCGCCGGCGACTCCACCGGCGTCGCCGATGCGGTGTTCGGGAGCGCGTTCCTGCTGTTTCCCGCAGCGCTCGGCGCCTCGGTCCGCTACCGGGCCAGCTCCCGGCTCCGCGAGCTGGATCAGGTCAAGCTCCGCGAGCGCGAGCAACTCGCACGCGAGCTGCATGACACGGTCGCCCACCATGTCTCGGCGATCGCCATCCAGGCCCAGGCCGGGCGTACCGTCGCGACGTCGGACCCCGGCAGCGCCGTGCGCGCTCTCGAGGTCATCGAGGAGGAGGCTTCGCGGACGCTCGCCGAGATGCGCGCCATGGTCGGCGTCCTCCGCGAGGGCGAGGAGCCCGACCTCGCCCCCCAACGGGGCGTGGCCGACATCGTGCGGCTCGCCCGCAGCGCCGGGCAGCGGCCGCATGTCGAGGTGGACCTGTCAGGTGAGCTCGGTGACCTCAGGCCGTCGGTCGGAGCCGCGATCTATTGCCTCGCCCAGGAGGCGATCACCAACGCGGTACGACACGCCCGCCACGCAACCTGCATCAACGTCTGTGTCGCCGGCGACGACGACTGTGTGCGCCTGACCGTCCGCGACGACGGCGATGCCAGCTCGGCCGCTCGGGGCCCGGCGGGCTACGGCCTCGTCGGCATGACCGAACGAGCCACGCTCCTCGGCGGCACCCTCGAGGCCGGTCCGAGTCTCGACAGGGGCTGGACGGTCACCGCGGTGCTGCCACGGACGGGCTCGGGCACATGACCGTCCGCGTGATCGTCGCCGATGATCAGGAGCTCATCCGCACCGGGCTGAAGATGATCCTCGACGCCCAGCCCGGCATCGAGGTGATCGGCGAGGCTGCCGACGGACGCAAAGCGGTGGCCCTCGCCCGCGAGCTGCGCCCCGACGTGTGCCTGTTCGACGTCCGCATGCCCGAGATGGACGGCATCGAGGCCACCCGGCAACTCGCCGGACCCGACGTCGATGACCCGCTCGCGATCGTCGTGATCACCACGTTCGACCTCGACGAGTACGTGCACGGCGCTCTTAAGGCAGGCGCCCGGGGCTTCCTGCTCAAGGACGCCGGACCCGAGCTCCTGCTCCAGGCGATCCACGCTGCGGCCAACGGTGACGCGCTCATCGCCCCGAGCGTCACCGCCCGGCTCCTCGCGACGTTCTCGGACACCGGCTTCCGGCGGCCACCGGTACAGCCCAGCGAACCGCTCACCGGCCGGGAGGAGGAAGTCGTGCTCACGGTGGCCCACGGCCGGACCAACGGCGAGATCGCCGACGAGCTCCACATCAGCCTCAGCACCGTCAAGACCCACCTCGCCAGCCTCATGGCCAAGCTCGGCGCCCGAAACCGCGTCGAGATCGCCATGTGGGCCTACGAGACGCACCGCATCAAGAGCTGACCCATCCCATAAGTCGGCGTCGGCGTCGGCGAAATCTCCTACCGCCGTGGCCAGCGCTGTCTGACCTCGGTCGTCGACCACCGGACCGGCGCGAAGTGGTGCGCCGCGCGGGCCATTGTGCGCCCCCCGCGCCCCCCGCCCCCCACCCTCCACCGGCACCGAGACCGAAGCGCCCGCGCTCAAGCTGGGACGGCACCGAAGCCGTTGAAGACGAGGTCGAGGAGGTTCGTGATCCTTCGGTGCAGCTCGTCGGCCGACCCCGCCGACACCTTGAAGCCAGGGACTGCTGTGGCGACCACGTGGGCCACCTGGGCGGGGGACAGGCCCGGCCCGCGGTCGCTCTGCATGGCCGGTTCGAGAGCCTGGGCGAGGATGGCCTGGAAGTCGGCCTCGGCCTGAATCCATGCAGACGACGGGCAACACCATTCTGATCACCGGCGGGACCTCAGGCATCGGTCTCGGCTTGGCCCCGGTAACGGTTCAAGACGGGCTCGCCGACACCCCGCTGCCGCCGCCGATCGGGCTGACCGCGTACTACGTGGCTATCGAGGCACTCGCCAACCTCGCCAAGCATGCGCGTGCCGGTGCCGCGCGACTGGAGCTGTCGGCCGACGCGGACGTGCTCCACCTCCGGGTCGTCGACGACGGTGTCGGCGGCGCGGACCCCGCCGGCGGCGGGCTCAGCGGACTCCGCGAACGTGTCCGCGCGGTCGACGGTGATCTGCGCGTGAACAGCGCGCCGGGCGCCGGCACGGTCATCGAGGCGCACCTCCCACTCGACGGCCGTTGACGCTCAGTCTGCGGCTTGCTCTCTCCAGGCCCCGGGGCCGCGGTTGTGTCCCCTTTCGTATCCCCCAGCCCCCGTTCTTGGCTCCGTAGAGCCAAAGCACCGCGGAATCATAATCCGCGTGTCGGTGTACGAGTCCGCCCCCGCTGCCATGTGTCGCGAACCTACTTCCCGCACTTCCGCTTCGCACGTGATGCGAGCGACTCCACTGACATTTACAGACGCCCGCTCGGGACGACACGCAGTCGTCCGCGCCGGTGCTGACGTTTGACCCGCTTTCGGGAAGAGCGAGCGTGTCTGTGGGACCACGCGCATCACCAGCATCCGATGCACCGAGCTTGCATCAGGCGCGACGGGGCTGGGAAACGCCCAAATGCCCTGCACACGCCTGACACCGTCAGCCGACAGACATCCGCCATCGACATCTCAGGTGCGGACGTTGCGAAGAGCACGGCTTCGCATCCAGCGCAATAACCGCTACTTCACGAGCTCGCGCACGCGCTCGGGCTCGGATACGGCCAGTACGGCCGCGAGAAGGCCGAAGTGCTCGTCGACTGCGTCACCTACGTCGTCTGCGCGTCCGTCGGACTCGACGTCAGCGGCGAGTCGGTCCCGTACATCGCCGGCTGGGGCGAAGCCGGCGCCCTGGACGCGATCCGGGAGTACGCCCAGACGATCGACGCCATCGCCCGGCGGATCGAAGACGCGCTCGGCGACGGATCCAGCGCGGCGACGGCCGCGGAGTCGCAGCAGGCCGCCTGACCCGGACCGACGCACTCACGCCGTTCGTTCGAGGCTGCTCGCCGCCCCAAGTGTCGGGCGAGCCGGCCGGCCGACCCACGGCGAGACACGCCCGGTGCAGGCTCCTCGCCGGCGGGCTCGCCCGTGGACGGGGCGCAAGCAGCCCCCGACCGAACGGAGCCCCGCCGTGACCACGATGTCGACTCCCGCGGCGCCGCGCGGCGACAAGGACGACCTCTACCGCCGGCATCACCGCAAGCTCCAGCGCGCCGTCGCCCGTGTCGTCAACGCCCCGCACGAGCTGATCGAAGACGCCTGCCAGAGCGCCTGGACGATCATGCTGCGTTGCCAGCCCGAGCGCGGCGTAATCTTCGCCTGGCTGCGCGTCGTCGCGATCCACGAGGCCTACCGCCTCTGCGGCGCACAGCGCGACGCACACCTCGAGGACCTCGTCCACAGCGAGGGGTGGGAAGCCGTGATCGCCGACCGGCGCACGATCGACGACGCCATCGAGGCCCGCCGAGCACTGCGGCGCCTCGCCGAACTCCCGGAGCGACAACGCCAAGACCTCACGCTCCGCGTCGCCGGCTTCAGCTACACGGAGATCCGCGAGATCACCGGCGGCCGCACGTACACCAACGTCAACAAGCACCTCACGAAGGCTCGCGCACGCATTCGGCGCGCGGAGCTGCGCGAGGCGGGGGCCAACTCCGGGCGCCGATCCTCTTCATGAATGAGATGTCGTCGCTGCTCGCGCTCCCGGGAGTCCCGCCGTGAGGCAGCTGCGCATCGAGCTGGACGGCCTCTCGTCCGCCGAGCAGAGAGATCTCGCCAACGCGTTCCTCCGAGCCGCCTGGAGCGCCACGCTCGAGGAGACCCGGATCCTGCTCCTCGACCTATTCGTCGAGGTGGACGACGTAGTCGTCGGAGACACCGCGTGACAAAGGACGCAGCCTCCCCGCTGAACGATGCGCGCGCCATCGCCGAGGCGCTGGCCGACGTTCTTGCCGAGCGCGGCCTGGTCGTGGAACGGACCGCAGGGTCAGCGACGCGTGTGCTCGGCGTCGGCGAGGTCGCACGCCTGCTGGGGCGCAGGCCCGCCTGGGTCTACGAGCACGCCGCAGAGCTGGGAGCGTTCCGCTTCGGGAACGGCCCGAAGGCGCGCCTTGGCTTCGACCTGGCCAGCATCGAACGCTGGAAACGCGGGCGGCAGATTCACTCGCCGGACTCAGAGTCGGCTCCGAGTCGCCGGCGATCTCGACAAGAGGGCCTTCGGGGGGTGAAACTCATCCCGTACGAGGCTTCTGGCTAGCAGGCGTAGCATCGCCCGGCACCCTCCTATGACGATCGTTAGCCGCACGCGGAAGAACGGCCGGCAATGAGCCGACCGGCCAAAGGGACCGTCGAGATCAAGACCCTCTCCGACGGCACGCGCGTGTTCAAGCTGCGCTTCTACGTCCAGGGCCGACGTGAGCACGAGGTGCTCCACGAGCGACGCAACTGCAAGTGCGGCTGCGGCGGCTCGTGGAACGAGCGGACAGCTGCAGTCGAGCTCGAGAACGTCCTCGCTCGTGTCCGCGCCGGCGTGTGGCGCAAGCGCAATCCGCCGCCGCCCATCGTCGCCGGCCGAGTGCCGACGTTCCACGAGTACGCCTCGGCCTGGCTGCAGGCGAAGATCGACGGCGTCCTCGGCGACCGGCCGATCGGCCCGAACACGCAGGCCGACTACCGCTCACGCCTGGCAAACCATCTACTGCCGTTCTTTGGCGACTACAAGCTCGACGAGGTCGACGGCGACCTGTGTCTCGCGTTCAAGACACACAAGCTGAAGGAGGCCGCGGAGCTTCGGCGTGCGATCGATGCCGGCGCGACGCTGCGCGACCGCCGCGGGCGGCGAGTGCGACCGCTCCGGCCGGCGATGATCCGCAAGCTCACCGCCTGCCTCGCGACGATCCTCGACGAGGCGGTCGACGACGGACACCTCGAACGCAACCCGGCGCGCAGCCGACGGATGCGCATCAAGGTGCCCAAGCCGCCTCGCACGTTCCTCGAGATGGACGAGCTCGTCGCCCTCACCGACGCGGCGGGCGAGCAGGACGCCCGGTTCGCCCGACCGAAGTTTGCGGTCACACCCGCCCCGGGATCGACAGCGGCCAAGGTCGCGGAGTGCTGGACCGCCGGGATGCGGGCCAGCGACATCGCTGCGCAGCTCGGTCTCTCCAAGGCGACCATCACCTACCACCTCCGTCGTCTGCACGCGGAGGGCCCGGCGGCCTACATCGGCCGGCGGGCGATCATCGCGACCCACGGCGGATCCGGCGTCCGCGTCAGTGAGCTCTGCGACATGCGCATCCGCGACCTTCGGCTGCACGCGGCGAGCGGCGCGCACTTCCGGATCTCCGATGCGAAGACGGAGGCCGGGGTCCGGGAGGTGCAAGTCAGTCCGGACCTCCTCGAGGAGATCGTCGCCCACATCGACCGTGTCCAGCGGAGCGGGCTGCCGACTGACTCTGACGCTTATCTGTTCCCCAACATGCGCGGCGGGCGGATGAAGCGCCAGCGAGCCAACGAGATCGTCCGCGAGGCAGCCGAGCTGGCGTCCACACGCCTGGCCGCGCGCGGGCTGCCGGCGCTGCCGAACACCACGCCGCACACGCTGCGCCGGACATACATCTCGGTTGCGCTCCTCGCCAACAGGTTCGACGTGCTCTGGGTCATGCGACAGGTCGGGCACGCCGACTCCAAGATGACGATGGACGTCTACGCGCAGCTCCAGCAACGGGCCGAGCGGCAGCACGGCGAAGCGTTCGACGCCCTCGTTCGGCGTGCGCGCGAGCGCCTCTACGGCACGGCCGCCGATGCTGACATCGCGCCGGCCGCCGACGAACGGGCCGAGGAGTCAGAAACGCGCTGAGAACCCGTTCCTGAGTCGCGGCCGCGGCGGTAGAGTCGTGGCTGATCGCCGCGTGTCAGGAGAGTCATGACCTCCACTTGTCCGCACGACTCGCCTGGCATATGGACGGGTGGAACGGACACGTCTGTCGCCAACCCGCGGCTAACACGTACTGCGTGGGTGACGGACCCATCGTGGTGCTAACGGAGCCCAAGGTTCTGGAGTCGATAGCTCATCGCGAGCTCGCTGACGTCGAAGCGCGCCGCGAGCGCGGGCGCTGACGGAGTGCTCGAGAAGGCGTCCTCGACCAGCTGGGTAGGCATAAGCAGTTCGGCGGCGAAGTCGTTGGCGGATCGTTCGCTCTGCCAGTCGTACCCGGGTGGGGTCCCGTACGCGGTGTCCGGGCCAAGGTCGATGTGGAAGCGGTCGTGATGGTCCAGAAGGTAGTGCCCCAGCTCGTGGCCAATGCTGAACCGCTGGCGGCGGCGGGAGTGGCGAGCGTTGACGCCGATGACCGCGCCCGAGTCCAAGGCGACGAGGACGCCGGAGAGCGCGTCGTCGAACTGCGCGGCTATCACCTGCAGGCCGCAGTCGCGAGCCAGCTGCTCGACGTCGATCGGCGGAAGCGCTCCGGCGTGGTGGGCGAGCAGCTCGCGTGCGGCTCGCGCTGGTTGCGAGGCCGAGATCTCGATCGTGGCGACCGGCTGGGGTAGCGCCTCTGCCTCGTCGACCAGTCGCTGCAGCGCCCGATCGAGATCTTGGCGATCGAGCCGTTCGGCCGTCGCGCGCAAGATCGCGCGGATCGGGGCAGTCTCATCTTGCCCGGGCAGGAAGTAGGCGACATCCCGTTGGAGGGCGTCGGACAGCTCGACGAGATCATCCAGGCCCGGGGCGCGCTTGCCGGCCTCCCAGTAGCTCACGGCGGTTTGCGTGATGCCAAGGCGCGCCGCAAGCTGTGACTGGCTTAGCCCGGCGTCCTCCCGCGCTCGTTTGATCTTGCGCGCCACCCAAGCCGTCGTTTCGCTCACGGCGGGGATTCTGACGTAGGTACTCATACCGTCATGCTATCGTGCATGACGAAACGGTATAATGGCTGCATGTCCGGTATCGGCCCAAGGGTACGGCCCGGTCCGGCGGCCCCGATGAGGAGACGGCCATGACCGCAGCAGCCCATCACCCCAAGACGATCGAGATCCTGATCGACGGTGAGCCCTATGAGGTCCACGAGCGCGAGCTCACGGTCGGCGAGATCCTCGCGCTCGCCGGCAAGGACCCGGCGAGCTCCTACCTCGTGGAGCTCAAGGGCCCGCGCGAGCGCGAGCCGCACAAGGACCCGGCCGAGCGCATCAAGCTGCACCCGCACAGCAAGTTCGTCACCGTCTCCTGCGGCGAGACGCCGGTGTCCTGAGCCGCAATGGGACCGGCGACGTTCATCGAGCAGCTCCACGCGCTCGGCTACGAGCCGAACGTGCTGCAGATCCCCGACATCGTCGCATTCCCGTACGAGATCGAGGTCGGGCCGCTGGCCGGCGAGACGATCACGCTCGCCTTCAAGGTCCCGCCCGACTTCGCGCTCACCCCACCTAGCGGCCCACTCGTGTCCCCGCACCTGCTGCCGATCACCAATGGCGGTGGCGGCGCACACCCCCACGGAGCCATCCACCCGGCCGCCGTCGGCGGCCTGAGCGACGCGGACGGCACGTGGCAGTACTGGAGCCGTCCGTTCCCGAACTGGCCGCGCACCAGCCGCGACCTCGCCGCCTACCTGACCCACATCCGCCGCCTCTTCGACACCCTCCCCGATGACCTCCAGTGCCGCCCTCACGACTGACACCGACCAGGCGCTACGCGAGCACCTGCTGCGCCGCGACGGCCAGGAAGACCTCTGCTTCGCCCTGCACCGCCCGAGCCAGGGCCACCGCCGCCACAGCTTCCTCGTCAGCGAGCCGATCCTTCCCGAGCCCGGCGAGCGCGAGGTGCACGGCAACGCGGGCTTCCGCGCCGAGTACTTCCTGCGCGCCGCCGAGCGCGCCGCCGAGGCCGGCGCCGGCCTCGTGCTGCTGCACTCGCACCCCGCCGGCCGCAGCTGGCAGGACCTCAGCCGCGACGACATCGACGCCGAACGCGGGCACGCCGCGCAGACGCTCGCGCTCACCGGACAGCCGCTGGTCGGCATGACGCTCGCCGGCGACGGCGCCTGGAGCGCGCGCACCTGGACGCGCGCCGGCCGCGGCGATTACGCGCGCGTCGACCACGCGACCGTGCGCGTCGCCGGCGAGCGCCTCCAGCTCACCCACCACCCGCGCCTCTCACCCATCCCCGACCCCAACGACTCCGTGCAGCGCCGCACAATCTCCGCCTGGGGCCCCGACGCCCAGGCCGCGCTCGCGCGCCTGCGGATCGGGATCATCGGCGCCGGCAGCGTCGGCGCGCTCGTCGCCGAGGCGCTCGCGCGCACCGGCATCCGCCAGCTCGTGCTGATCGACTTCGACTCCATCAAGACGCACAACCTCGACCGGCTCCTGCACGCCACCGCCCGCGACGTCCGGCTCGCGCGCTCCAAGGTCGAGACGCTCCAGCGTGCGCTGGGCCGCAGTGCCACGGCCACCGACCCGATCATCGAGGCGCACGAGCTCAGCATCGTCGAGCGCGCCGGCTTCGCGCTCGCCCTCGACTGCGACGTGCTCGTTAGCTGCGTCGACCGGCCCTGGCCCCGCTACGCGCTCAACCTGATCGCCTACGCGTACCTGATCCCCGTCATCGACGGCGGCATCAAGGTCACCACCGCCGGCGGGACACGCCTCACCGGCGCCGACTGGCGCGCCCACGTCGCCGCCCCTACCCGCCAATGCCTGGAATGCCTCGGCCAGTACGACCCCGGGCTCGTCGCCAGCGAGCGCGAAGGCCAACTCGACGACCCGCACTACATCGACGGGCTCCCGCCCGACCACCCGGCCCGCGCCAACGAGAACGTCTTCGCTTTCAGCATGAGCACAGCCGCCATGGAGACGCTGCAGATGCTCTCGATGGTGATCGCCCCCAGCGGCGTCAGCGACGCCGGCGCCCAGCACTACCACTTCGTCACCGGCCAACTCGACACCGACTCCCACGCCTGCCGGTCACACTGCCCGTTCTCCAACGACCTCTTGGCTCAGGGCGACAACTGTGCCGTCCCGATCACCGGCGCGCACGCCGCCGCCGACGACGAACGCGCCCATCGCCGGGCACGACGCCGGAGCCCGCCCATCCGCTTCAGCCACCTGATCGACCGTATCCTCGATCGCGTCCGATGACCCTCCCGACCCTACGCCGCTCGCCTGAGGGCGAACGGGAAATACGTGGCTACGTCCCGCCCCGTGACCGACCAAACTGAGATCCGCGGGCTGCTCCGAGAGCTAGCCGACGACGAGGCGGCCGGCGCGAGTCGGATCCTCGTGTGCGAGACGACCGTCCAAGCGCTCGTTCGGCTCGGGCACGTCCTTTGGGCTGCTGGCTACATCATCGGGCCCGACCGCGTTTCAGGAGACTCGCCCTTTCGGTTCGGCGACGACCGTGCCGTTGGTGTAGCAACCGTCGCCCAGATCGGAGGGGAACTCGCGACTGGTGCCGTTGATCTCCTCAAGGCGACCAATCGGTACGCCGCCTGCGCACTAATTCGACAGCTCGTCGAGGTGGAGTACCTCGCCACAGCATTCGCCGAGGAACATGAGATCGCGGCGGTCTGGCTGCTGCTGATCGAGACGAACGGCTCAAGTTCTGGTCCCCGGCGCGCCTCCGTCAGCGCGCCAAGGGCCGCTTCCTCAACGCGGATTACTGGCATCACTGCGAGATGGGCGGCCATCCCGCCACTCCCGGTATGCAACTGCTTCCAGGCCACGAAGGGATGCACATGGCCTACCTGTGGACCGATCTCGCCGGCCACCTCGCTGGGATCTGGCGCGCAGTCGTTCAGTCGACCGAGCGCCTCCTCGGCGGGCCGTTGCCCACGGAGTGGGAACCGCCGGATGTGGAGAGCGCGATCGAGCGCTGGGACGCCTCAGATGGCTTCAGCACGGCGATGCGCGACTTCGGAGCGATCCTGCGCGAGGATCCCAACGCCTCCGCCCACCCGCCGGCGAACCCCGCCGGCAACGACCCCCCTCGTAGCGCTCGCGGCGACCTCGAGAACGCGACGCCCCGAGCATCTCCGCTGGAGGATGCGATGGCCGCCCAGGGCGGAGTTTAGGCACTCGATTAGGCACTCCCGCCGGAGTTCGCCTCTCCCACGCCTGCTCGACGTGCCGCACGTGTACAAGAAAACCCCCTGATAGCAGGGGGTTGCTCAATGGCGAGACCCGGACTCGAACCGGGGACACCACGATTTTCAGTCGTGTGCTCTACCAACTGAGCTATCTCGCCGGGCG
>Ga0136615_10001519_pt1 | contig 11270 bp, 16 predicted proteins | sample AntDrymUQ2882206_2_FD_106647 | JGI IMG/M metagenome (GOLD analysis project Ga0136615, IMG submission 106647) | Polar desert sand microbial communities from Dry Valleys, Antarctica - metaG UQ288 (22.06) | ecosystem: Environmental > Terrestrial > Soil > Desert | place: Antarctica: Dry Valley...
GCGACGATCGGCCCCGTGACGTCGTCAGGCTCTCCGACCACCCGGTGCGTGACGTCACGACGCTGACCGCGCGGCACGACGCGGCGCACAGTGCGGCCGGCCACGAGCGCCAGCTCCGCGCCGCGGCGGTAGCGGATCGACACGCGCGCCAACTCGTCGCCGCGCTCGAGCGCCGTGATCCGCTGGAAGGCACGGAAGCCGTCGCGCAGCAGCGCGAGCGTGGCCGCGTTGCGGGCGACGGGGCTGGCCGTGCCCAGCACGGCCGAGACGAGCTGCACGCCGCGCTCGTCGCGGCCGGAGCCGACCAGCACGTAGCCCGCCTGGCGCGTGTGGCCGCTCTTGACGCCGTTGATCCAGCCGTAGGCGTCGATCAGCGTGTTGCGGTTGTCGAACCGGCGCGGCCGGTTGCCCGAGGTGAGGTTCACGCTCGGCCGGTCGACCGTGGTGCGGAAGAAGTCGTTCGTGCGCAGGACCGTGGCCAGGCGGACCAGGTCGCGCGCGCTCGAGTAGTTGCCCGCCTCGTCGAGCCCGATCGGGTTCGCGTACCGCGTGTCCTCGAGCTCCAGCTCGGCGGCGCGGCGGTTCATCGCCCGCACGAACGCGCGCCGCGAGCCGGACACCCCCTCGGCGAGGGTGACCGCGGCGTCGTTGGCGGACTCCACGAGCAGCCCGCGCATCAGGTCGCGCACCGACATCCGCTCGCCCGGCTCGAGCCCGATCTGGGACTCGATCGGCGGCGGGTAGTAGCGCGCCGCCGTGAACACGTCCGACAGCTCGGCCCGCTCGAGCACGAGCAGCGCGGTCATGAGCTTCGTGGCGGAGGCGATCGAGCGCCGCTGGTCGGCGCCGCGCGCACAGGCGACGGTGCCCGTGGAGACCTCGATCACGATCGCGCTGGGTGCGACGGCGGGGCAGGCGGGCGCCGCCTGCGCCGCGGCGGGCGGCGCCGCCAGCGACGCGGCTGCGCAGGCGACGGCGAGTGCGAGCAGCGCCCTCACGGCGCGCGCCGTCACTGCGGCAGGCGGATCCGCTGGCCGGGCGCCAGCAACTGCGGATCGAGGTCCGGGTTGGCCTCCTCGAGCTGCTCGAGCGAGACGCCGGTCTGCTCGGCGATCCCCGACGGGGTGTCGCCCGGCTTGACGACGTAGACCCGGCGCCGGCGCGTCGACCGCTCGGGCGTCGGCGTGGCGGTCGCGGCGGGACTCGCACCGCCGGCGGGAGACTCCCCCCGGCTGCCGTTCCCGTCGCTCGAGGAGATGACCATCAGGAGCGCGGCGACGAAGGCCACGAGCGCGAGCGGGGCCAGGAACCGCGCGGGGCTTCGACCGGCCATCGCGGCGAAGGATAGCGGCGCGCCGGACGGTTCCAGATGACTGATTCCACGACCCCCACGACCCCTCGGAACTGTCTCGCGGCGGCCGCGGAATCAATCATCTACGCCAGCGCCCAGGCGGCCGCGCGCAGGCGCTCGGCCTCCCTGCGCGCCGCCTCGGCGGGGTCGCCGCCGTGCTCCTCGTGGGCGTCGGCGATCGAGCGCGAGGCCGTCACGAGCCCTCCGGCGCGGCCGGGCGCGAAGGCCGGCGCGAGCGCCTCGACGGCGCCGCCCTGCGCCCCGATGCCGGGGAGCAGGAAGGGGGTGCGCGGCATCAGCTCGCGCATCCGCGCGAGGTGCTCCGGGGCCGTCGCGCCAGTGACGGCGCCGACGCCGGCGAGGTCGCCGGGCTCCCCCTCGCCCAGCTCGTCGACCATCGCCGCGAGCCGCTCCCACAGCGGCTCGCCGGTCGCGAGCGGCAGGTCGAGCACGTCGGCGGCGCCCGGGTTGGAGGTGCGCACGAGCACGAACACGCCGGCGCCGGTCCTGCGGGCGCCGGCGACCAGCGGGGCGAGCGCGTCGCGGCCGAGCAGCGGGTTGGCGGTGAAGGCGTCGACCACGAGGCCCGGCGCGGGGCCGAACGGCGTCTGCGCCGCGCCGGTCAGCGCGCGGGCGTAGGCGGCGGCGGTGCCGGGGACGTCGCCGCGCTTGCCGTCGGCGAGCACGAGCAGGCCGGCGTCGCGGGCGTGTGCGCAGGTCCGCTCCAGCGCGAGCCACCCGGGGAAGCCGAGCTGCTCGAAGAACGCGAGCTGCGGCTTGGCGGCCACGCACGCGGGTGCGGCGGCGTCGATCAGGGCGAGCGCGTGGGCGAGGACCGCGGCGGCGGCCTCGAAGCGCGCCGGCGGTGCGGTGACGGCGTGGCCCGCGAGGTCGTGGGCGACGTGGTCGGCGGCGGCGAGCGCCTCGGCGAGTTGCGCCCGCGCCTCCGGGGCGCGCTCCAGGGCGCCCGGCCACAGGCGCGTCGGGTCGGGGTCGATCCCGACCACGACCTGCGACCCCCGCGCCGCCACCGCGGCGGTGAGGCGGGCGCCGAAGCCGGCGCCCCCCTGCCGCTCGCGTCCGGTCGCTACTTGACGGCCTTCTTGAGGCCGGAGCCGGCGGTGAAGCGCGGGACCCGGCTGGCGGCGATGGTCATCGTCTCGCCCGTGCGCGGGTTGCGGCCCTCGCGGGCCCCACGATCGGCCACGTGGAACTTGCCGAAGCCCGTGAACGAGACCTCGTCACCACCCTTGAGGGCGGTCTCGATCGACGAGATCACGGCGTCCACCGCCGTACCGGCGTCCTTCTTGCTGAGGCCGCTCTCGGAAGCGACCTTGTCTACGAAGTCCGACTTGGTCATGAACTCCTCCTTGTCCCTCGGAAGGGGTTGACTCGGCGCGAAGCTAACACCGGAGCCGGACGCGGCTCAGCTCGGGGTCGCGGAAAACCCGCAATTTGCGAACGAACCGACGGCGACCTCAGGCGGTCGAACCGCGCTGCGCCGCGGAAATCAGGTCCTCGGCGGCCTTCACGAGGGCCTGCGCGACGGGGTCCTCGCCGACACCGAGCGGGCGCGGCCTGCCGCCGCGGTCGCGGAGGACGACGCGCGGTGCCCGTGCCTCCCGGCGGCGCGCGAGCGTGGCCGCGACGGCGCCGGGGACGCCACGCACCGGCTTGCGTGGGAGCCGCGGCATCAGGCGGCCTCCGAGCGCGCCGGCTCGTCGCCGGAGCCGCCCGCCAGCTCGCCGAGCACGACCTTCAGGTCGTAGCGAATCAGCGCCGGGAGGGCGAAGCGCCCGCAGACGACGACCACCGCATGGTGTTCGGAGCGGGCGGCGTGGACGGCCCCGCCGGCCGCCGCGACCTCGATCTCCGCGGCCTCCGGCGCCGCGGCCAGCAGGCGCCGGGCGGCCTCCGTGAGCTCGGGCGCGCCCGCGAGCGGCTCGCCCGCGGGGGTGAGCACGACCGCGGCGCGGATGTCGGCCGACAGCTCGTGCAGGTAGTCGACGGCCAGCTCGGGCGTGAGTGCGGGCGGCTCGGTCATCGGGCCGGCCGGACGGCGGTCGCACGCGGTGCCGCGCGCGCCGGGTCGGGGCTCCGGGGTGGTCTGGCGGCAGGCATCATCGGCCCTTGGCGAGAATACCCACCTGTGCCGCTGCCCAAAGTCGCCTGGCTGATCACCGTCGCCATCTGCGTCGTCGCCGCGCTGATCCTGCTGCTCTCGGGCTACGTGGGCTACGCGGGGGTCGTGCTCGCGGTCTCGCTGGCGGCCGCGATCAACCTCCGCTAGCGGGCCCCGGCGGGTGGGGTGCGATCGCGCCGTCGCCGATCGGGTCCTCGCGGACCATGTCCTCGGGCTCGAGGTGGATCAGCACGTCGGCACCCCGCAGCCGGCTCGCGATCCGGTCCTGCAGCGCGTGGGCGGTGGCGTGGGCGGCCTCGAGCGTCGTCCCGGTGCGGAACTGCACGTGCAGGTCGAGATAGCGGCGCGCGCCCGCGCGCCGGGTGCGCAGCTTGTGGTAGCCGACCACGTCGCGGTGGCCGAACGCGACGATCGCCTCGCGGATGGCGGCCAGCTCCTCGTCGGGCAGCGCCTCGTCGACGAGCACCCGCCACGAGCGGGCGACGAGCCGCAGGCCGGTGACCACGATCGCGGCCCCGATGACGAGCGCCACCGCCGGGTCGAGCCACTCCTGGTCGGTCCACTGCACGAGCACGAGCCCGACGAGCACGCCCAGCGACGTGTAGGCGTCCGTGCGCAGGTGGGCGGCGTCGCCCTCCAACGCGGCCGACTCCGTCTCGCGCGCGCGCCGGAACAGCCACGCGGACACGAGCAGGTTCGTGGCCGAGGCGAACGCGACCACGCCGATCCCGAAGCCCAGCGACTCCAGCTCCGGGCCGCGGATCAGCGCAAGCGCCGACGCGTAGATGATCACGCCCGCGCCGACGAGGATCAGCACGCCCTCGGCCGCCGCCGCCACGTTCTCGAACTTCTCGTGGCCGTAGCGGTGGCCGGCGTCGGCGGGCTCCTCCGCCTGGCGCACCGAGAAGTAGGCGATGTACGAGGCGATCAGGTCGATCGCCGAGTGGATCGCCTCGGTGAGGATCGCCACCGAGCCCGTCACCGCGGCCGCGACCAGCTTGAGCGCGATCAGCAGCGTGTTGGAGGCGATCGAGACCGCGGCCGCGCGCGTGCGCCGGCGGCCGGTGGACGCGGTGCGCGCCGCCTCGACGATCACACCCCCAGCCATTCCCCGAGCGCACGGGCCGCATGCCCGCGATGGGAGATCGCGTCCTTCTCGCCGTCCGACAGCTCGGCCATCGTGCGCGTCCCGCCGTCGGGGACGAACACGGGGTCGTAGCCGAAGCCGCCCTCCCCGGCCCGCGCGGCGGCCATCGTCCCCGCACAGGTCCCGCGGAACAGCGTCTCCTCGCCGGTGGGCGTCGCGTGCGCGATCACGCAGACGTAGCGCAGCCGGCTGCCGGCCGGCACCTCGGCGCCGAAGCGGGCGAGGTTCTCCGCGTCGGTGGCGCCCGGGCCGGCGTAGCGGGCGGTCCGCACCCCCGGCGCCCAGCCCAGCGCCTCGGCCTCGATGCCCGAGTCGTCGGCCACGGCGGCGCGGCCGGTCGCCCGTGCTGCGGCGCGCGCCTTGATCAGCGCGTTGGCGGCGTAGGTGTCGCCGGTCTCGGGCGGGACCTCGACGGCCTCGGGCAGCGGGTCGAGCTCGACGCGGGGGATCAGCCGCTCCAGCTCGCGCAGCTTGTGCGCGTTGCGGGTGGCCAGCAGCAGGCGCACGGGCGGGCGGCGGGCGGGCGCCGTGGCCTCAGACCGCGGCGGCCTGGATCGCCCGCAGGTCCTCGATCCCGGCCTGGGCGAGCGCGAGCAGCGCATCGAGGTTCGCGCGCGAGAGCGGCGTGCGCTCGGCGGTGGCCTGGACCTCGACGAGGCCGCCGTCGCCGGTCATGACCACGTTGGCGTCGACCTGCGCGGTCGAGTCCTCCGGGTAGTCGAGGTCCAGCAGCGGCTCGCCGTCGACGATCCCGCAGGAGATGGCGGCGACGCTCTGCGTCAGGGGCAGCCGCTCGAGCTTGCCCTCGTCGACGAGCCGCCGGCAGGCCAGCTCGAGCGCCACGTAGCCACCGGTGATCGACGCGCAGCGGGTGCCGCCGTCGGCCTGCAGGACGTCGCAGTCGACGTAGACCGTGCGCTCGCCCAGCAGCGAGAAGTCGACCACGCCGCGCAGCGAGCGGCCGATCAGCCGTTGGATCTCCACGGTGCGGCCGTCGGGGCGGCCCTTCGTGACGTCGCGCTGCTTGCGGTCGCCGGTGGAGGCGGGCAGCATGCCGTACTCGGAGGTCAGCCAGCCGGCGCCGCGGCCGGACATCCAGCGGGGGACGGACTCCTGCACGGAGGCGGTGCAGATCACGCGGGTCTCGCCGCAGCTGATCAGCGCCGAGCCGGTGGCGGTGCGCATGAAGCCCGGCTCGATCGTCGTCGGGCGCAGCTCGTGCGCGGCGCGGGCGCCGCTGCGCTCGCGCGGCGTCATCGCCGCGCTCCGGCGAGCCGTCCGGGTGCGGCCGGCGCGGCGGTATGGCCGTCTGCCGCCGGTCCGGCCGTAGCAGCTGGATGGCCGTCTGCGCCCGGTGCGCCCGCGCGGCTCGCGACGTGCTCCACCTCGCCGAGCGGCAGCTGCAGGAAGTGGGTGCCGAGCGCGCGGAAGCGTTCCGTGTCGCCCGTGCACAGGAACGAGTAGCGGCCCTCGCCGGCCTGCGGGGAGCCCAGCCCGCGGCTGCCGAGGACGTGCTCGACCTGGCGGGCCACCGGCGCGCCGGAGGTCACGATCTCCACGCCGCGGCCGAGGAAGCGCTGGAGCATCGGCCGCACCAGCGGGTAGTGGGTGCAGCCCAGGATCACGGTGTCGACCGCCGCCTCGCGCAGCGGGGCGCAGTACGCGCGCACCGTGTCGACCACGCGCTGGTCGAACGGGAAGCCGCCCTCGATGATCGCCGTCAGGTCCGGGCAGGCGATGCTCGTGACGTCCACGAACGGGTCGGCCGCCGCGATCGCGGTGGGGTAGGCGCCGCTGGCGACGGTCGCCGGGGTGGCCATGACGCCGATCCGCCCGTTGCGGGTCGCCGCCACCGCCTGCACGGCGCCCGGCTGCACGACGCCGAGCACGTCCACGCCGAGCGTGGTCTGCATCAGCCGCTCGCGCAGCGCGGGCAGCGCCGCCGCGGTGGCGGAGTTGCAGGCCACCACGAGCAGCTTGATGCGCCGCGCGATCAGCTCCTCGGCGATCTCCAGCGCGAACCTCTCCAGCTCCGCCGCGGACCGCTCCCCGTAGGGGAAGCGCGCGGCGTCCGCGAAGTAGACGAAGTCCTCCTGCGGGAGCTGCACCAGCAGCTCGTGCAGGACCGTCAGGCCGCCGACGCCGGAGTCGAAGACCCCGACCGGGCGGCGGCGCAGCTCGTCGGGCGCGAGCGCGGTGGTCTGCACGGCGGGCACGCCCAGGCGACTAGCTGGGCGGCCGCCGCGACGGCTTGCGCAGCGGCTCGCCGTAGAAGAAGACGTGCGGGAGGATCGAGACGTGCGGGAGGATCGCGGCGACGACGAACATCGCCACCACGCCGACGCCGAGCCTGGCCAGGTTCGTGTCGGGCAGGAGCGCGATGCCGCCGAACATGGTCCCAGCACCGAGCGATGCGATGACGAGGCGGAGCATGACGTCAAGCGTACCCGCTCAGAGCACGGCCGCGATCAGGACGCCCAGCCAGCCGAGGACGACGCCGCGCGGGATCAGCGGCCGCCGCCGACGCCGTCGATGGCCGCCTTGAGGCGCTTGACGACCGCCTCGGCGATGCCCGTGTCCGAGAAGCCGCCGCTCGCCTTGACGACGCCGGCGATCAGCACCGCCATCAGCAGCACCAGCCCGACGTACTCGACCGTCCCCTGCCCGCGCTCGCCCACCGCCGCGGAGCGTCGTCGCCGGTCCGCCGCGGTCACGATCGCCGCGTGCGCCCTGCCCATCGCCTCGTAGATCATCGGGTCCTCCGATCCGCTGCACTCCCCCGCTCACCTCTCGGGGCCGGGATCGAGTCTCCGGCCGGCGCCGGAACGGATCTACGCGCGTTCGTGACGATTCGGTGCCGAGTCGGTGACGTAGGCTCGGCGCCGCGTGCGCGCTCTGATCGTCACGAACCTGTACCCGACCCCCGAGCGGCCCGAGTACGGCCGCTTCGTGCTCGACCAGGTGGAGGCGCTGCGGCGCCGGGACGACGTGGAGCTGGAGCTGTTCTCGTTCCCCCCGGGGCTGCGCTCCTACCCGACCGCCGCCGTGCGGCTGCGTCGCCGCCGCGGTCGCCGTCCGCCCTTCGACATCGTCCACGCCCACTTCGGGCTGACCGCCTGGCCGGCCCTGCTCGCCGGGCTCGGCCCGGTGGTCGTGACGCTGCACGGCAACGACCTCTTCCACCCGCGCTCGAACCGCATCACGCGCGCCGCGCTCCCGTTCACGGCCCTGCCCGTCACGGTCTCGCGCGAGTTCAGCGAGAACCTCCCCGGCGCGGGCACGACCCGGCGGGTGGCGGTGCTCCCGGTCGGGATCGACCTCGCGCGCTTCCGCCCGATCCCGCGGCGCGAGGCGCGCGAGCGGCTCGGGCTGGAACCCGACGGGCCCTATCTGCTCTTCCCGCACGACCCCGCGCGGCCGCTGAAGCGCTTCGACCGCGCGCTCGAGGCGGCCGGCGACGTCCCGCTGCTGCGGATGGGCCGAGTCGCGCCGGAGGAGGTCCCCTACTGGATCAACGCCGCCAACGCCGTGCTGGTCCCCTCGCAGGCCGAGGGGTTCGGGCTGTCGGCGATCGAGGCGATCGCGTGCGGGGTGCCGGCCTTCGGCACGCCCGTCGGCATCCACCCCGTCGCGCTGGGGGGCATCGCGGGCGCGTACTGCGCGCCCTGGGACGGCGACGCCTGGCGCGCCGCGCTCGAGCCGCACCTCCGCGCCGCCGACCCTCGCGTGGACGGTCGCCGGCGCGCCGCGCTGTTCTCCGCCGAGCGCATGGCCGCGCGCGTGGTCGAGGCGTGGCGAGGGCTGCTGGAGGAGCGCTCCGGCTGAGCGCCGCGCTTCCGCGGAAGCGCCTCCGAAGCTCCGCGGCTCGCGCCGAGCGTCACGCGGCCGGACGCGGCGATCCTATACTCGACGGTCCGGGGCGCACGAGCGACGTGCCCCGCCGACTATGAACGGCCTGTTGCGACGCCTGACACGCAGACGCGCCGCGACCGCCGACGAGACCCCGCCCGGAACGCCGGCGGCCTCCGAGCCGGTCGAGGCCACCGTCGTCTCCCTCGACGAGGAGCGCTCGCCCCTGTCCGAGGAGGAGCGCGCCCGCGAGGAGGAGCTGCGCCGCCGCCGCCGCGACCTGCCGGCCGGCGTCGACGCCGAGCGCCTGGAGGCGACCGCCGGCGAGAGCGCGCGGCGCGGCGCCGTGCGCCGGCGCGTCCGCTACCTCCAGCGCGCCCGCGAGCTCCTCATGCGCGACCTCGGCGGCTTCTACTACGAGGTCCACCGCGCCGCCGGCGCCCCGCACGGGGGCCACCGCGGCCTGCTCGAGGCGAAGGCCGCCCGGCTGGCCGCCGTCGACGAGGAGCTGGGGCAGCTGGAGGCGCGGCTCGGCGAGGACCACCCCGCGCAGACCGTCGTGCGCGAGCCCGGGGTCGGCGGCACGTGCCCCAGCTGCGGCGAGCTGCACGGCAGCGACGCCGGCTGGTGCGCCCACTGCGGCGCCCCGCTGAGCGAGCGCGCCCGCCGGCGCCGTGAGCAGGAGGTCGACCGCACGATCGCCGCGCGGCGGGCCGAGGCCGCCGAGCGCGCCCGCGAGAGCGAGCCCGCGGCGGAGGCGGCGACCGGCGGGGCCGCGCCCGACGACACGGCGCCCGCCCCCGGAGCGGCTCCCTCCGGCGGAGACGCCGCCACGCGCGAGCTCCGCGACGGCCGCGAGCCCTCCGCCGACGCCGTCACGACGCCCGCGGAACGCCGCTCGTGAGCACAGTGGAGACGCCTCCGTCGCCGACGCCCGTCGAGCGGCGCTGCCCCCGCTGCGGCGCGCGGCTCAGCGCCGAGCAGGAGTGGTGCCTGGAGTGCGGCGCCGCCGTCGGCACACGGGTCGCCGCCCCGCGGGGCTGGCGCGCGCCGATCGCCGTCGTCGGGGCGCTGCTGGCGCTCGCCCTGATCGCGGTCGTCCTCGCGCTCGTGGAGCTCTCCCGCCAGGCCGAGGAGGTCACGCAGGTGGCGCAGACGCCCACCCCGACCGCGGCGCCCCCGGCGCCGGCCGCCACGCCGGTCCCGGCCGTCCCGGCCGCCCCCGCCGAGTGGCCCGAGGGCCGGACCGCGTGGACCGTCGTCCTGAACTCCAGCGGCACGCGCGAGGACGCCGAGCGGCTCGCCGCCGACCTGGTGGGCAAGGGCGTCCCGGGCGTCGGCGTGCTCGACTCCGACGACTTCGCGTCGCTCGGACCCGACTCCTTCGTGGTCTTCAGCGGCCAGTACGACAACCGCCGCCTGGCCGAGGAGGCGCTGGGCACGATCCGCGACCAGGCGGGCGGCGGCTCTACCCGCCGGATCGTCCCGGAGTCGGGCTGAGGCCGGGCCACCACGGCTCGAGCCGCCCGAGCGCCTGCTCGGCGAGCGGGTGGCGCGCGAGGTCCTCCTGCGCCGGCGCGGCGGCGGCGAGCAGCACCGGCATCAGCGCGGCCATCGAGCGCGACAGCGCGCCGACGTCGTAGCCGCCCTCCAGCACCACGCCGATCGGCGCCCCCACCGCGTCGCCGGCCCGCCGCAGCGAGGCCGTCATCCCGGCGAAGCCGGCCTCGCTGACCCGGCAGGTCGCGAGCGGGTCGTCGCGGTGCGCGTCGAACCCGGCGGAGACGAGCACCAGCTGCGGCTCCCAGGTGGTGATCAGCGCGCACGCGACGTGCTCCACCAGCGAGCGGTAGACGTCGTCGCCGGAGCCGCCGGGGACCGGCAGGTTGACGGTGTAGCCCTCCCCCGCGCCGGAGCCGGCGTCCGACGCCGGGCCGGTGCCGGGATACAGCGGCGACTCGTGGATCGAGAGGAACAGCACGCCGGGGTCGGCGTGGAAGATCTCGTTCGTCCCGTTGCCGTGGTGGACGTCCCAGTCGAGGATCAGCACGCGCTCCGCGGCGTGGGCGTCGCGCGCGCGACGGGCGGCCACCGCGACGTTGTCGAAGAAGCAGAACCCCATCGCCCGGGCGCGCTCGGCATGGTGGCCCGGCGGCCGCAGCGCGGAGACCCCCGCAAGGGCGCCCTCGCCGAGCAGGGCGTCGGCCAGCGCGCCCGCGCCGCCCGCGGCGCGCACGGCGGCCTCCCAGGTGCCCGGGAGCGCGGTGGTGTCGGCGTCGATCCGCGCTCCGCCGCGCGCGCACATCTCCTCCAGCGCCGTCACGTACGACTCCGCGTGCACGGCCCCGATCAGCTCGAGGCCGGCGGCCGGCGCCTCGATCCGCTCGCAGCCGAACCAGTCGCGGGCGGCCATCTCCGCCTCGAGCGCCCGGATGCGCTCAGGCCGCTCGGGATGGCCGGGGACGTCGTGCGCGAGATGCGCGTCGTGGCGGAACCAGGGCGCCGAGGGCACGCGGGTACGGTAGGGCAGTGGCCGGCCCGGCAGACCCCTCGCCCGAACGGGCGGCGCCGCCTCACCGGGCCGGCGGCGGAGGCGCCGCCGCCGCCGACCTCATCGTCGTCGGAGCGGGCGCCGCCGGCCTCTACGCCGCCCTGTGCGCTGCGCGCGAGGGCGCGCGGGTCGCGCTGGTCTCCGCCCGGCCGCTGGCCGAGACGGCGTCCTACTGGGCGCAGGGTGGCCTGGCTGCGGCGCTCGCCGCCGAGGACTCGCCGGAGCGCCA
>Ga0136615_10001522_pt1 | contig 11265 bp, 4 predicted proteins | sample AntDrymUQ2882206_2_FD_106647 | JGI IMG/M metagenome (GOLD analysis project Ga0136615, IMG submission 106647) | Polar desert sand microbial communities from Dry Valleys, Antarctica - metaG UQ288 (22.06) | ecosystem: Environmental > Terrestrial > Soil > Desert | place: Antarctica: Dry Valley...
ATGAGAATTTGCTCATCCAGAGCGAAGCGCGGTGGTGCAGCCAGCTTATCGAATCCGCGTGGTCATTGACAAGCCATTCGGCGTTCGCCCAAACTACGCCTACCGGCCGGCCAGTCTCGAACGCCATGAGCCCGAATCCGCGGCGCTTGACGCTCGATGGAGGAGGCAAGCGATGACCGCTGTTGGTGACCAGCAACCAGCCCCGTCGGCGCCGAGCAGCCGACCGGTCCCACCCAAGGACTGGCTGCCCGGCCTGGCCGAGAACGCCAAGACCGACGTCGTGTCAGGCTTCATCCTCTTCCTGATCGCGCTGCCGCTTTGCCTCGCCATCGCGCTGGCCTCCGGCGCCCCGGCGATCGCTGGGGTGATCGCCGGCATCATCGCGGGGACCGTCGCGTGCCTGCTCTCGGGCTCTTACGTGACCATCAACGGTCCCGCGGCCGGGATGATCGTCATCGTGGCCGGCGCGGTCACCGAGCTCGGCTTCGAGACGGCGCTCGCCGTCGGTGTCGTCGCGGGCGGGATCCAGGTCCTGCTCAGCTTCGCCAAGGCCGGCAAGATGACCGGGTTCTTCCCGCTGTCGGTCATCCACGGGATGCTCGCCGGAATCGGCCTGATCATCATGTCCGGTCAGATCCACGTCGCCCTGGGCCGGCTGAACCCTGGCGCACACGGGTTCCACATCCTCACCGAGATCCCGCCGAGCTTCCAGAACCTGGTTCCCGAGATCGCCGTCGTCGGGCTGGCCGCCGTGCTCGTCATGGTCTTCTGGCCCAGGATCGGAGGGCCGGCCAAGATCGTGCCCGCCCCGTTGGTGGCGGTTGTCGTCGGGACAGTCATCGCCGCGATCAACGGGGCCGGCGACATCTTGGTCGGGGAGGGAGATGACCAACGCAGCTCGCGCGTCGACCTCGGTGGCGGGCTCCTGGAGGGGATCACGTCGCCGGACTTCTCGGGTGTGCTGTCCGGCCCGGGCGTCAAGTGGATCTTCCTGTACCTCTTCGTCGCCAGTCTCGAGTCATTGCTCACCGCCGAGGCCGTCGACAAGCTCGATCCCTGGCAGCGTCGGTCGGACATGAACCGCGAGCTGTTCGGCAAGGGCGTCGGCAACATGGTGTCGAGCGCCCTGGGCGGCCTCCCGATGATCGCCGAGGTGGTCCGCAGCAAGGCCAACATCTTGAACGGGGCCCGGACGCGGTGGTCGAACTTCTTCCACGGCCTCTTCCTGCTGGTGTTCGTCCTCGCGGTTCCGAACGTTCTCGAGCTCATCCCGCTGGCCGCGCTGGCCGGCGTCCTGCTCGTCGTCGGCTTCAAGCTCGCCCACCCCAACGACTTCCGCCACGCGCTGCATGTCGGCAAGGTCGACTTCGCGCTGATGCTCATCACCGCGTTCACTGTTCTCCTCACCGACCTGCTCATCGGGGTGGCGACCGGGATCGTCCTCGGCCTGATCTGGGCAGTCGTGAAGGGCACCTCGATCGGCAACCTGTTCAAGCCGGCCGTCGACGTCAGTGAGCAGGGCGAGCAGACCACCATCGTGCTCCGCAAGGCGCTGGGGTTCCACAACTTCATCCCGCTGCGTTCCAAGCTCGACGCCTTGCCACCCGGCCGCACGGTCACACTGGACTTCACCGACGTCCACTACGTCGACCCCACGGTCATGGAGCGCGTCCACGACTTCGAGGTCAACTACACCGCCGACGGCGGCACGGTCGTGCGCGTCGGCGACGAGCGGCTGGTTGCCGAATCCCACCACGAGTTCGCGACCAGGACTGCCCCCAAGACGCGCGCCCACGCCTAGCCCCACGACGAGCAGGCAGGACGCGCCGTGGGCATCCTTACCGTCATCACGTGGCTGCCCGTCGCGGGGTTGGTCGTGATCCTGCTGCTCCCTCGCGGTCACGTCGCGCTCGCCAAGGGCGTCGCCCTGACCGCTGCCGGTGGCGCCCTCGTGGTCTCCTGGGCACTGCTCGGCAGTTTCGACCGCTCCTCGTCCGAGCCGCAGTTCACCGAGCAGACCACCTGGATCCCCGAGCTCGGCATGACGTACTCGCTCGGCGTGGATGGGCTGAGCTATCCGATGGTGCTGCTCACGACCCTGCTCACGGTCGTCGCGCTGATCGCGTCGCTGAAGGTGGACCGCAACCAGAAGGCGTACTTCGCCTGGATGCTGTTGCTGGAGTTCTCGATCCTCGGCGTCTTCGTCTCGCGCGACTGGTTCCTCTTCTACGTGTTCTGGGAGATCGCGCTCGTCCCGATGTTCTTCCTGATCGGGATCTGGGGCGGCCCGCGAAAGGAGCGGGCGACGCTGACGTTCTTCATGTACACGCTGGGCGGATCGATCTTCATGCTGCTCGGCATCTTCGCGGTCTACCTCGCCGCCGACCCGCATACCTTCGACATGGCGGAGCTCGAGGCGGCCAGCGGCGAGTGGACCCGCGGCTTCCAGATCATGCCGTTCCTTGCGTTCTTCGTCGGATTCGCGGTCAAGATCCCGGTGTTCCCCCTGCACGGCTGGCTGCCGCTGGCCCACGTGCAGGCGCCGACGCCGGTGAGCATCATGCTGTCCGGCGTCCTGCTCAAGCTCGGCGCCTATGGTGTGCTGCGAGTCTCCGACACCCTGCCGCTGGGTCTGGAAGCCTTCCTGCCGGCACTGTTCGTGCTGGCGCTGGTCAACATCCTCTACGGTGCCTTCCTCGCGTTCCGCCAGACCGACCTCAAGGCGATCGTCGCGTTCTCCTCGATCAGCCACATGGGGTTCGTCCTCCTCGGCATCGCGGCGTTGACCCCTACCGGCGTGTCCGGGGCGGTGTTCATGATGCTCGCGCACGGCATCATCACGGGCGGACTCTTCCTCCTGGTCGGCATCATCTACGAACGCACCCGCACGATGGACCTCGGCCAGCTGACCGGCCTCAGCGGACAGGTGCCAGTGTTCACAGCCCTCATGGTGCTCGGCTTGCTGGCATCGATGGGCATGCCCGGGCTCGCACAGTTCGTGGGCGAGTTCCAGACGCTGATCGGGGCGTTCGAGCGATGGGGGCTGTTCGTGCTGTTCGCAAGCCTCGGCATCCTCGTGACCGCCACGTTCACGTTACGCGTCATCGCAGCGATGTTCACCGGCGAGCTCGACGCCCGATGGAATGGCATGCTGGACCTCGACGGCCGCGAGCTGGCTGCGGCGGTGCCGCTGGCGGTGCTCACGGTGGCGCTAGGGATCTTTCCGAGCCTGGCGCTCGGCCTGACCGATTCGACCGTTCAGGCAATGACCGCGCTCAGCGGCTGATCGCGCGCCGATGACCCTGCCCACATCCGGAACGACGACGGCCGCGCCCGCCGATCAGCGGGCGCACCTCGCCCACGAGCTCGAGCACTGGGGCCACCTGCTCCCCAGCCAGGGCCCGATGACGACGTTCGTCCACCACAACACCCTGCACGGGCTGCAGCACGAGCCATTCGAGCAGGCAGTGGCGCAGGGGGAGCGGCTGCTCGGCGGCCGCGCGTACGAGCCCGTCGAGCGGGGTCGCGCCCGCTACCTGGCGGGCCGCATCACCGACGCCGACCTGGATGCGGTGTTCGCGACCCGCCCCGAGTTCGGTCCCGTCGAGGTGCTCGGTTCGGTCGGCGGTCATCCCGTCTCCAACCGCGAGATCGCCCGGCTGCACCTCGTGCACGGCGCGACGGCCGTCCCTCCGCCGGTGCTACGTGACTTCATGACGTCGGGCGACGCCGGCCGCCGCATCGCCGCCGACGCCTCCGAGGCGGCCCGCGCACGGCTGCTCAGCGGCTCGCGAGAGGAGCTGGCCGCCAGCCTGGCACGCATCGGCGCAGGGTGGACGCTGGTGGACTGGCTCCGCGCGCTGCTGGACCTGGATGCGCCCGGTGCGGTGCTCGGCGACGTGGCGGACCACCTGGCCGCCGAGCCGACCACCTCGACCCCGTCGACCGGCGCTCTCGTCGCGCGACTGCTGCGGACGCTCGGCATCCCCGCCGAGCAGCAGGACGGGTACCTCGCCGCGGTCGACGCCCACTGCGCCGAGCTGCCCGGTGCAACCCGTGATCCTGAGCTCGCCCGGAGCCGGTGGCTCGAGGCCGAGGTTCGCGTCGTGCGCGGGCTGGCACGTCGCCACTTCGGGGTTGCCGGCACGCTCGACGCTCTCGCGGCCAGCTGCACCCGCGACCTCGAAGGGCACGCAGTCGCGACGCTGTGGCAGGCCTGCCTGACCGCGTTCGCGCTCCCGGATCCGCACGGACCCACCGATCCCGCGACCCTGAGGGAGCGGGACCCGGATGCGGTCCCCGAGCGGGTCGCCGAGCGGTTCGCTGCCGTCAAGCCCTTCGGCGGTCCGGCTGTGCCGCTGCGCCGCGACCTGCGAACGGCGGTGCGAGTAGCCGCCGGTGCGGCGCTCGACCGCCTGCGGGAGCGTTCTGCGGGCGACCCTGCCGCCGCTGCCGAGCCCGGTCTGCGTGAAGCGGCGCACGCCGCATGGTTCGTCCTGGCTGACACCGATGCCGGTGGGCTGTCGCGGCAGGGCGCGAACGCCCTCTACGACCTGGCGGGCCCGTCCGGCGGTGCTGCCGTCGACCACCCCGCCGGGGCCGGCGGTAACGCGCTGCAAGCCCTCGCCGACGAGGTCAGAGCGGTTGACCCCCGGCACCGGCTCGCCGGCCATCTCCGGGTTGTGACCCGCGACCAGCTCGACCGCGTCGGCTGCGACCGTACGCACGCGGACCTCCTGCTCACCCTGGTCGGTGAGGACATCGTCGAGCGGGTCAACCACTACCTCGTCCGGCGGTCTGCGGCGTTCCTCGACCTCGGCCAGGCGGCCTGGCGCATGCCCGACCGCACGCTCGGCTTCTATGCAGCCTGGCGCCGCGCAGCGCGGCACGACCATTCGCTGAACCTCGAGGGGCTGCGCGGATGGCGCGAGGAGATAGCTGCACTGCCCGAGCATCCCGAGGACGCCGTGATCGCGCTCCTCACCCGGCTCGGCGTCGAAGAGGAGCACTGGGGCAGCTACGCCGGCCGGGTACTGACCGGCCTGCCGGGCTGGGCGGGGATGATGAACTGGCGGGGGACGCAACCCCAGTTCCCCCGGCAACAGGCCCAGCCCACCGACCTGGCGCAGTACCTCGCCGTTCGCCTGTTCGTCGAGACGCAGATGGTGACCGCCGTGGTGCGGCGCACCTGGGACCTCGAGCCGGCCGAACTCGTCGCGCACCTGCGCGCCCGCCCGGGCGAGCTGTGGCTGCGGGCCGAGGCAGTCGCCGGCGCCCTGCCGTCGTTCCTGGCCGCTGCCGTTCGCGAGCTCGTCGCGGGGGATGGCAGTGACGAGTCCTGGATCCTCCTCGCCGACGAGGCGTGGGCCCACCAGCAGCAGAGCGATGGCACCGGGGCACGCTTCCGCGCCCATGACCACGCGTGGCGGCTGTTCCGGCTCGCCCAGCTGCAGGGGTGGTCGGCAGCCGAGGTGCGCTCGCTCCCCGCGACGGTCCGCGACCGTCTGCTCGCCGTCCTCGACGGCTTCCCGGAGTCCGCCCACGGCCCGGTCTGGCTCGCCGCGTTCGAACGCCACTACCGGGAGGAGATCCTTGGCGCGCTCGCGGCCAACCGGCGGCGCGGCCGGTGGCGGGACCGCCCGGAGCGACCCAAGGCGCAGGTGGTGCTCTGTATCGACGAGCGCGAGGAGGCCATGCACCGAGCGTTCGACGAGCTCGACGACGGCTACGAGACATTCGGTGCCGGCGGCTTCTTCGGCGTCGCGATGGACTACAGCGGGCTGGACGACCACGACGTGACACCCCTGTGCCCCGCCGGCGTCATCCCCGCGAACCGCGTGCAGGAGGTCCCGCGTCCCGAGGGCGCGCCGCTGGCCGAGCGTCGCCGTGCCCGTAACGCTTGGGAGGAGGTCTTTCACAACACGTACTGGGAGACCAAGCGGAACGCCGTCTCGGCGTTCTTCCTCACGCAGCTGACCGGGCTGGTCCAGGCGGTGCCGCTGATCGGCCGGGTGCTGGCGCCCTGGCGGTGGACCGAGCTGGCCGGCGCCGTACGCCGCCGGCTCGTCCCCGAGCCGCCCACCCTGCTCACCCTGGACCACGACGACCGCGGACGAGGCTTCACGACCGCCGAGCAGGCCGACCGCGTCGAGGCAGTCATGCGCAACATCGGCATGACCCACAACTTCGCCCGGCTCGTCGTCTTCTGCGGACACGGATCGGTGTCGGTCAACAATCCGCACGAGTCCGCCCACGACTGCGGCGCGTGCGGCGGCAAGCACGGTGGACCCAACGGTCGCGCGTTCGCCTCCCTGGCCAACCGGCCGGCAGTGCGAGCGCTGCTGCGCGAGCGCGGCATCGACGTCCCCGACGACACGCGCTTCGTGGGAGGGATCCACAACACCGCGAGCGACCAGGTCCGCTTCTTCGACACCCAGGACATTCCGGCCACGCACGCCGCAGAGTGGGATGCGTTGCGCGCCGACCTCGACCAGGCGCGCGCCCGGTCCGCACGAGAGCGTTGCCGGCGCTTCGACTCCGCACCGAATGACCCCTCGCCGGCCGTGGCGCTGCGCCACGTCGAGGGCCGTAGCCGCGACCTGTCCCAGGTCCGCCCCGAGTGGGGCCACTGCACGAACGCCTTCGCCGTCGTCGGTCGCCGCTCCTTGACCCAGGGCGCGTTCTTCGACCGGCGCGGCTTCGTCATCTCCTACAACCCCACCCAGGACCCGACCGGCGCGTTCGTCGAGCGCATCCTGCTCGCCCTTGGGCCGGTGGGTGCCGGCATCAACCTCGAGTACTACTTCTCCAGCGTCGACAACCGTGTCTACGGCTGCGACACGAAGGTGCCGCACAACGTGTCGGGGCTCCTCGGCGTGATGGAGGGGGCGGCCAGCGACCTGCGCACCGGGCTGCCGCGGCAGATGATCGAGATCCACGAACCGATGCGCCTGCTCCTGATCGTCGAGTCCACGCTCGAGGTGCTCGGCGGCATCTACGGCCGCCAGCCGGCAATCGCCGAGCTGCTGGACAACGAGTGGGTGCAGCTGGTCGCGATGGACCCACAGGACGGCGGGTTCACTCGGTTCGTGGCCGGCGAGGGCTTCGTGCCGTGGGACGAGCATGTCGCTGACCTGCCGGTCGTCGGGTCCTCGTACGAGTACTACCGAAGCCGGGAGGGCTTCCTGCCGCCCGCCCTGATCGGGCCAGGTCTGCCGGCAGCGGCACGGTGACGCGGTCGTGAGCGGGGCGGGGCTGGCTGCCGTCGCCGTCTGCGGGTTGCCGCTGTGCGCCGCCGTCGCCAACGGCGTGAACGCGCTGACCGGCGAGCGCCTCTACGGGCAGGTGGTCGTCGCACGGATAGCGGTGATCGCGGTGTTCGCGTCGTTCGTCGCGAGCCTCTACATCGCGGCGGTGATGGTGGCGCAGCCAGGTTCGCGCGAGGTCACGATCTACCGTTTCGTCGAGAGCGGCGACTTCAGCGTCGACTTCGGGTTCCTGCTCGATCCGCTCAGCGTTGTCATGATGCTCGTGGTGACCGGCATCAGCGCGCTGGTGACGCGCTTCTCGGTCAACTACATGCACAACGAGAATGGCTTCACCCGATACTTCACGGTCGTGTCGCTGTTCGTGTTCGCGATGCTGGTCCTGGTCATGGCCGACAACTACCTGGTCATGTTCCTCGGCTGGGAGGGCGTCGGGGTCTGCTCCTACTTGCTCATCGCTTTCTACCGCGAGCGACAAGCCTCCGCCCAGGCGGCCACGAAGGCGTTCGTCATGAACCGGGTGGGCGACGCCGGTCTGCTGGTCGCGATGTTCCTGCTGGTGATCCATACCGGCGGCCTGGAGTACGGCGAGGTGTTCGCGCAGGCACCAGACCTGCCACGTGGCACCGTCGAGGCGGTCGGGCTGCTGCTCCTGCTCGGCGCGACCGGCAAGTCGGCGCAGCTCCCGCTCGGCACCTGGTTGGCGCGGGCGATGGAAGGGCCCACGCCGTCCAGCGCGCTCATGCACGCGGCGACGATGGTCACCGCCGGGGTCTACCTCGTGGTGCGCTCGGCACCCATCTACGACCACGCGGCGAGCGCACTCATCGCCGTCGGCATCGTCGGCGTGGTGACGGCTCTGTACGGGCAGCTCGTCGGCTACGTGCAGACCGACATCAAGGGCATGCTGGCAGCGTCGACCACCGCGCAGCTCGGTTTGATGTTCCTGTTCTGTGGCCTCGGTCTGTACGCGGTCGCGATCTTCCACCTGGTCGCGCACGCCTTTTACAAGAGCTACCTGTTCCTGACCGCGCCGTCGATCTTGCACCACCTCCACGGGGGCGCTGACCCGACCGCGGTGGGCCGCCCGCCGGATACCGCACGCACGCTGGCCGTAGCCATCCTGGCGGTGGCCGCCGCACTGCTGGCAGCACCGCTGGTCGGCCGGGTGCTCGAGCCGGCCGACGGCGGCCTGGTTCGGAACGTGTGGGTCGTGCTCGCGCTGGCCGTCATCGCGATCTTCGCCACGCTGCTCTCGACGCGCCGCATGACCGCGGTCGCGTTCGCCGGCCACGCCGATCACACCGGCAACGAGGCGCACGCGGACGCTGCCGATGACGGCCATGACGCCCAGACCCGTTCCCATCAGGCGGACCGGGTGAGGCGCAGCCCAACCACTCGCCTGGTCGCGCCGCTGTGCGTCCTCGCTGCTCTCGTCGCGGTTGGTTTGGCCACCGACGTCCTGCCCGGCGGGCTCGACGGCTCCTGGTTCCAACGCCTGCTCGGCCAGGGTGCCGCGGGCAGCATCGGCGTTCCGATGGGCAACCCGATCCTCGCGACGCTCCTCACCGCCACCATCGCGCTGCTGCTGCTCTCCGGCTGGTACGGCCCGCGCTACCTCGACCGCTTCCGGGACGAGCTGCCGCCCACGGCCGGCCCAGCCGCAGCCCGCCGCCTGTACTGGGGGGCGCTGAACCGCGGCTACCTCGACGACGCCTACCAGCGCGCCGTCATCGCTCCGACCATGGCGCTCGGCCGCGCGCTCGAGCGCTTCGACAGCGCGATGCTCGACCGCCCCGTCCCACCGCCCGGGACCGCGACCCGGCCGGGGATCGGTGACCAGCGGGCAACCTGGGAGCAGCGCTTCCTCGTGCTCCGGGACGCGCATGCGGCCGCTGCCACCCGTCCCGCTGAGCCGCCCGAACGTCTCGACTGGCTGTCGGCCGGCCCCGCCGCTGCCTTGCCTGCGGCGCCAGACCACCCGCGCGGGGCAGGCCAGCGGATCGGCGCGGTGGCTCGGCGCACCTCCGCCTGGTCCGAGCGCGCCTCCGAAGGTGGTGGCCTGGTCGGCGCCGTCGCCAGTACCGGTGCTGGCGTCGTCGAGAGGATCGAGCGGGTCCTCTTCCAACGGACCGGGGGGCGTGGTGTGTTCGGCGCCGCGGCGAACGCGAGTGCCGGCCTCGCCGAGGGGATCGAGCGGGTCTTCTTCCAACGGGCCGACGGTCGTGGCGTGTTCGGCGCCGTCGGCAACGCGTTCGCGGGCCTCGCCGAGCGGACCGAGCGGGTCGTCTTCCAACCGATCGACACAGGTGCCTTGAAGCTGACCGGGATCATCGCGGGGATCACCGACGCGGTGGAGGCGGCGGTCTTCCAGAGCGGTGTGGAACGCGGCGTGACGAGCGCAGCTGCCGGCACCCAGCGGCTGTTGCTGGCGACCGAACGCCGGTTGGGACAACCGCAGGTAATCGGGAGCATCCTCGCGTTGGCCCTCCTGGCCCTGATCATCGGCACCCGATGAACCTCGACGAGGTCATGGCCGCCGAGCAAGTGGGCTTCCCGATCTTGTCGGCGCTCATCACGCTGCCGCTCGTCGTGTGCGCTGCGCTGCAGCTCGTACGAAACCAACGGGCCGCGACGACCTTGGCGATCGGCGGCGCAGGCCTCGAGGCTCTCCTCGCGATGTTCATGGCCCTGCGCTTCAACACCGGAGTCGCCGACATCCAGTTCGTCGAGCGTTCCGGCACGGTGCTCGGCGTCAGCTGGCACCTCGGCGTCGACGGCGTCAACCTGCTCTTCATCCCGCTCACCGCGCTGCTCGGCCTGCTCGTGATCGTCTACGCCGAGCGCGCCACCGCCAGCAGCCACACCGGCAACGCACGCCACTACGCGATGGCCACCCTCGCGCTCGAGGCGTCGATGATCGGCGCGTTCGTCTCGCTCGACCTGATGGTGTTCTGGTTCTTCTTCGTGGTCGAGCTGGTACCGAGCTGGTTCCTCATCACGCGCTGGGGCACCGGCGCGGCGCGGCGGCGCGCCGCCGGCGAGTACGTCGTCTTCATGGCAGTCGGCTCGGCGCTCATGCTCGCCGGCATCCTCGTGCTGGGCCGCAGCCACGCACGGAGCACCGGCGACGGTTTCAGCTTCGACCTGCTGGCCCTGCTCGAGGCCGGCGTACCGGCCGAGACGCAGACGCTGATCTTCTTCCTGCTGTTCTTCGGTTTCGCGGTCAAGGCGCCGATCTTCCCGTTCCACACCTGGCTGCCGAAGGTGCTCGAGCACGGCCCGATCGTCGGAATGAGCGTCTTCCTCGTCGGCGTCAAGCTCGGCACCTACGGGCTCCTGCGCTTCGTGATCCCGTTGCTGCCCGATGCCGCCTCAGGGTGGTTCTGGTTGATGGCGCTGCTCGGGGTCACGGGCGCGGTGTACGGGGCGCTGCTCGCGCTCGGGCAGTCGAACCTGCGACGCCTGCTGGCATACGCGAGCTTGTCGCACATGGGCGTGGTCATGCTGGGCCTGTTCTCGCTCAACCTCGACGGGTTCGAGGGCGCCCTGCTCCAGATGGTCAACCTCGGGATCGTCGGGGCCGGGATGTTCTTCGTCGCCGGGTTCCTCTCCAGGCGGGTCGGGCCGCCCGAGATCGGGTCCCTGGGCGGAGTGATCCACCACGCTCCGCTCTTGACCGGCACGTTCCTGGTCATCGCGCTCGCCGGTATCGGACTCCCAGGCACGAACGGGTTCAACGGGGAGCACCTCGTCATGCTCGGCGCGTTCGAGCAGCACTGGTCGATGGCGATCGCCTCCGGAATCGGCGTCTTCCTCACCGCCGCCTACTCACTGTCGTACTTCGTGCGGGCGTTCATGGGCGCCGCGCGTCCCGCCGTGGTCGAGCGCGTCTACGACCTCACCCGGAGGGAGCGCGGCATCGTGCTCACCCTCGCCGCCCTGATCTTCTGGATCGGCCTCGGCACCGGCCCGTTCATCCAGGCGATGCGCCCGTCGC
>Ga0136615_10001523_pt1 | contig 11263 bp, 9 predicted proteins | sample AntDrymUQ2882206_2_FD_106647 | JGI IMG/M metagenome (GOLD analysis project Ga0136615, IMG submission 106647) | Polar desert sand microbial communities from Dry Valleys, Antarctica - metaG UQ288 (22.06) | ecosystem: Environmental > Terrestrial > Soil > Desert | place: Antarctica: Dry Valley...
GGCCTGTGCCATGAGCGTCAGCAGCGGGTAGGGGTCGCGCCAGAGCACGTGGGAGTCGAACAGCCAGCCGTAGTCGAAACCGGCCGCCTCCGCCTGGCGGGTGAGCGCGATCGTCCGTTCGAGGGAGTGGTCGGGTTTCAGCGTGAAGCCGAACTGCATGCGTACCTACGTCTCGAGGCTGGGCGGGGCTGGCAGGCGGTCCGAGGGACCTAGGGCCGGACGAGGTCGTCGTAGGCGTCGGGTCGACGGTCGCGGTAGAACTGCCACGTCTGGCGAACCTCCTGGATCTTGTCCAGGTCCATCTCGCGGATGATCAGCTCTTCCTTGTAGGCGTCGCCAACGTCGCCGATGAACTGCCCGCGCGGGTCGGCGAAGTAGCTCTGTCCGTAAAAGTCGTTATCGCCCAGATCCTTCTCGATGCCCACGCGGTTGATGGTGCCCACGAAGTAGCCGTTGGCCACGGCGTGGCTGACCTGCTCGATGCGCCACAGGTATTCGGACAGGCCGCGCGACGTGGCGGAAGGGATGAAGACCATCTCCGCGCCGTTCAGGCCCAGCGCTCTGGCGCCTTCCGGGAAGTGCCGGTCGTAGCAGATGTAGACGCCGACCTTGCCCACCGCCGTCTCGAAAACGGGATAGCCCAGGTTGCCGGGGCGGAAGTAGTACTTCTCCCAGAAGCCCTTGACGTGGGGGATGTGCGTCTTGCGGTACTTGCCCAGGTAGGAGCCGTCGGCATCGATGACGGCGGCCGTGTTGTAGTAGATGCCGGCCGCCCGCTCATCCTCCTCGTACATGGGCACGATGAGCACCATGCCGGTCTGCTTGGCCAGATCCTGCATCCGCTTGGTGGTCGGTCCATCCGGGATGAGCTCCGTATAGGAGTAGTACTGCGGATCCTGCACCTGGCAGAAGTAGGGGCCGTAGAAGAGCTCCTGGAAGAGCATCACCTGCGCACCTTGGGCAGCCGCCTCGTGCGCGGATCGCTCGTGCTTCTCGATCATCGATTCCTTGTCGCCGGTCCACTCCGCCTGGAGCAACGCGCCACGCACGATTCGGGGCATCCCTGGGGGCCTCCCTCGGTGTTGGGAACGACGGCTGTGAGCCGGTCGGACGGTGTCGTGTAGTCGAGGCGCCAGCTTACACTGAGGCCGCGCGAGCCCTCTCTGCTGGCGGGCCTCGGTGCCTCCGTGGCGGTTCGCGCCCTCGGGCGACCCGAGTCGGCCGTCTCACCCTCATAACGCCCGTGTCACGAGCAGATGACGGAAGTGCCGCCGGAGGCGGCTGCCCGGATGTCGCGGCTCCCGTGGCGGCTCACTCGTGCGGCTCTGTAACGCAGCTGGGAGGGTCGCTCCGGCGCGACCATGGTGCTACTTCCCCGGCCGCGGTCAGGCTCAGGGGCGAGGACGCGGCGCGAACAACGGAGGAGCCCACCATGGACGATCGAACCGACCAGACCTCGACAACGGGTGAGACCCAGCCCGAGGAAGGCGGCCGGGAGGCGGGCCCGTCAGGGAGTTGGGGAGGCGGCACTTCGGAAGGCGCACAGGGCGGACAAGCCGGCGAAGGCGGACACGGCGGCAAAGGCGGACACGGCGGCGAGGGCGGCTACGGCGGTGGGTCGACCGGCTTTGATGAACCGCCGGAGCAGGGCCCCGGCGGCGAGCCCATGAGCGACGAGGAGATCGAGGAGCAGCCGCGCGGCGCTTGAACCGCCCCCGGTGGTCCTCGGCTGACGGGCTGCGCTAGCCGCCCTCGGCCCTCAGCTCGGCCAGCCGGTTCCGCAAGCGGACCTCGATCGACCGGTAGCGACCATCGCCGGCGAGGTTGTCCAACTCGCACGGGTCACCGGACATGGCCTTGTTCCACGCCCAGCAGGGGCCGTTCGAGACATCGTAGAGTTCGCGCTCGCCCGTCTCGTATTCCACGTAGTGCCAGCGGCAGCCACCTGACGACTCGAGCGCGCAGCCGGCACTAGCCAGCTGAGACTGGCCCGATGTCGCGACAGCGAACCAGGGCGGGACACCTCTGCCGCCGTCAGGCATGTCTGTGATGAACTCATCCCGCTCCATAGCGCCGCTCCCCGTCAGCCAGGGCACGAGGCTCTGCCCAGCTGGGGCGGACTGCCCGTTGGGGTAAGGGCCCAGGGTGCAGCCCGCCAGCTCACAGGCCGTGGGCGCCAGGTCGATGTTGAGGACAGGTGCCGCTATCCGCCGGGCCTTGGACCCAAGGACCGCCGGCCAGGAGGCCATCATCGGGACCTGCGTGGCATACGGCGTGCTCTTCCGCTCCAGACGATGCGCTCCGAAGTTCATGCCGTTGTCGCTGCTGAGCACCAGCAGCGTGTTGGCCAGGCGACCCTGATCGGCAAGCTCGTCGCGCAAGGCCCCCACCAGGTCGTCCACCGCCAGCAGCGTTCCGCAGACGTCGGTCAGATCCCAGGCAGCGTCAGGCAGCCGGGGGCGGGAGCGCACATAGGCCGGCTTGTCGGAAACATCCTTTTCGTTGTAGTTCGGCGGAGCCCACGCTGGGACGGCCTCACAGCCGGGATCAGCCTGGTGCCGCGGCGCCGGGATGGTGGGACCGTGCGGCGCGTAGACCGAGACGAAGCCGAATAGTGGCTGACCGGCCGGCGCGCGCCGGAGGGCCTTCACGGCCTTGCGCCGCAGGACATCGGTGAAGTAGTCCTCCGGGTCCGAGCCGCGCACTTGCGGCGTGGGCTTGCCGTTGTTCCAGATGCGGTAGTCGTAGTAGCCAGGTGCCATGGCGTGGAAGCGGTCCCAGCCCGGCGGCACGTACGGTGCGATGCCCGCATACCCGTTGAGGTACTTGCCCGTCCAGAACGTGAAGTACCCGGCGTCCTGGACCTGCGTCGCTACGGTCATCGAGTCATCGAAAAGCGACACGTCGTTCTGGGTCACGCCATGGTTGAAGGTATGCAGGCCGGTGAGATAGCCGGCTCGGCCGGGGCAGCACAGCGGCGATTCGACGTGGGCATTGCTGAAGGTCAAGCCGCCCTCCACGAACGTCCGCCGGATGTTGGGCATCAGCTGCCAGAGGCGTCCATCGATCTCCGGGAGGTCGTCCACCAGCACGACCACGATGTCAGGGCGTCCAGCCGACGCATTCACACCCGCCCCGGCAGCCGATACCTCCGCGGGGCCGGGTGCCGCCGCGACCGCTGAGCCGCTGAAGGCAAGGATGATGAGCGACAGGATGAGCGCGCGGCCGTGCATGGTGACCCCCTTTCGGCTCGGCCTGGGGCTCGAGCCTGTATACCGACCCGCCTGACCTAAGCCTGGGGGTCTCGCTCATTCTCCTCCCCCACGCAAGCCACCCCGCATGCGATGCTGGAAGCGGCCCGAACGGCCATGACGGAGGCACAAGAGCGATGACCAACGAGCGATGGGGACCTGAGACGGTGGCGCTGCTGCGCCACACCAGCGACCTGGCCAGCGAGTACCTGACGGGCCTGCCGGAGCGCCACGTCGCTCCCCGCGCAACGCTGGACGAGCTGCGTGCCGCACTGGCGATCGATCTGCCGGCCCACGGTGAGTCCGCTGGACAGGTCATCGATGCGCTCGTCCGGGAGGGTGACCCGGGGGTCATGGCGTCGGCCGGGCCGCGCTTCTTCGGTTTCGTCATCGGTGGCACGTTGCCGGCCGCCTTGGCAGCGGATTGGATCACCTCCGCCTGGGACCAGAACGTCGGTCTGTACGTGCTGGGGCCCTCCTATGCGGTCATGGAGGAGACCGCCGTTCGCTGGCTGCTCGACCTGCTGGGCCTCCCGGCGACGGCCAGCGTCGGGCTGACCACCGGTTGTCAGATGGCGCACTTCGTGGCCCTCGCGGCGGCGCGGCGCGCGGTCCTGTTGCGCGAAGGCTGGGACGTGGAGGCAGAGGGACTCAACGGTGCGCCCGAGGTGCACGTGGTGGGCGGGGCCGAGGCACACATCACCATCTCCATCGCGCTGCAGATGCTGGGACTGGGTGCGCAGCGCATGAAGCGTGCGGCGGTGGACGATCAGGGTCGCATGCGGCCCGACTCACTTCGGGAGGTGCTGGCGACGTGCGATGGTCCCACCATCGTGTGCGCCCAGGCGGGCAACGTGAACACCGGCGCCTTCGATCCCCTTGACGAGATCGCGGACATCGTCGCGCAGCGCCCCGGCACCTGGCTTCACGTCGACGGCGCCTTCGGGCTGTGGGCCGCGGCATCGCCCCAGATGCGCCACCTGGTGCGCGGCGTGGAGCGGGCCGATTCCTGGGCCTCGGACTCGCACAAGTGGCTGAACGTGCCCTATGACTCGGGTCTCGTGGCGGTCGCCGACCCCGAGGTCCATCGCGCCTCGATGATGATGAACGCCGCCTATCTGATGCAGCGCGAAGGTGATCAGCGTGACCCGTCCGACTGGGTGCCCGAGTTCTCGCGCCGCGGTCGTGGCCTGGCGGTCTACGCGGCGTTGCGCTCCCTGGGGCGAGATGGCGTCACCGATCTGATCGAGCGCTGCTCGCGTCTGGCGCGACGGATGGCCGACGGGCTGTCGTCGGCGAGTGGCGTCGAGGTGCTCAACGAGGTGGTGCTCAACCAGGTGCTGGTGAGATACGGCGACGACGATGCGCTGACCCGAGAGGTGGTTCGGCGCGTGCAGGACGATGGCACCTGCTGGCTCTCTGGCAGCGTCTGGCAGGGCCGTGCGGTGATGCGCATCTCGGTCTCGAACTGGTCTACCACAGAGGCCGACGCGGACCTCTCCACGCAGGCGATCCTGCGTTGCTGGGAGGCCACCCGCGCCCCCGCGGATGCCTGACGCGACGCGCTCGAGCGACACGCATGCGTCGCTCACGGCCTCGCGGCTGAGCGGCGCCGTATGGGGCCACCTGGTGGGCGACGCGATGGGTGTGCCCTACGAGTTCCGTTCGCCCGATGCGGTGGGCGAGGTGCGCTGGGGCGCAGCGGGAAGTCACGGCCAGCCAGCCGGCACCTGGTCCGACGACGGGGCACTCATGCTTGCGCTCCTCGACTCGCTGTTGCTCGACCTGGGCGCTGAGCCGCCCCATCCAGGTGGCTTCGACACTGCCGACCAAGCGCGTCGGGCACTGGCCTGGGCCGAGGTGGGCGCCTACACGCCCGACGGCGAGGGCCGTTTCGACATCGGGGCAGCGACCTCGCAGGCCATGGACTCGATACGTCGAGGCGTTCCTGCCGAGGAAGCCGGACCCAGTCATGAACGCAGCCAGAGCAACGGATCGCTGATGCGCATCCTGCCCGTGGCGCTCACTGCGGTGGAGCCTTCCGTGAAGCTGCCCGGGCTGATCGATCGAGCGCACCGTTCATCGCGAGTGACGCACGGGCACGTCACGTGCCAGGTCGCCTGTGCCCTGTACGTGGTCCTGGCTCGCGACCTGTTGCGCGGCGACCCGGACCGACCGCGCGTGCTGAGCGCCGCGCTGGGACGACTGCGGCTCCACTACGAGCGAAGCGGCTCTTCGGGCGTGGCCCACCTCGCGGCGCTGGACGCGCTGGAAGCCTGGCCGACGAGGCAAGGGCGGGGCGGCGCCATCGACTCGTTCTGGTCCGCCTGGGAAGCCTTCGCTGGCGCAGACTCCTATGCCGCCACCATCCAGCGCGCCATCGCGTTTGGCAACGACACGGACACCACAGCGGCCATCGCGGGCGGCTTGGCCGGTATCTACTGGGGCCTGGCGGGCATCCCCGTCAAGTGGCTCGAGGGGATGCGCGGATCAGAGGTCGTGCGACCGATACTGGAGAGGCTGCTCGCCCTGCATCGCCGCTGAGCCGGGCCTCGACGCTATTCGAGGACCAGGTATGCGTCCACGTCGACGCGCGGCCGCCCCTTCGTGCCCAGCAGCACGACCTGGATGGTGCGTTCCGCGGAAACCGCCCAGGTGCGCGTGAAGACCAGCCGGCGTGTCGACTCGGTGGAGGCGCCCAGGTCGATGACGGCCACCTCCTTGCCGTCGATCGAGATGCGGGCCTCGCCTCGTCCAGGGCCGCGTGGCGCGACCAAGCCGATGGCTCTGCCGGTGAAGGTGAGGGTCGATCGTGCGCCAGCCGTCGCGGCGTAGCGGGTGTAGCCACCGGAGGCCTTTGGGTCGCGCTGCCAATGCCACTTTCCGCCCGAGAGCGCCGACTCCTGCGACTCCCTGATGCTGGCCCGGAATGGCGCTCCGACCTGGAACGTGCTCCAGTTTCGGTCGTTGTTCTTGGCCCGGACACGGAATCGATAGGAGCGCTCGTCCTGGATGCCGAGGACGATCTGCGTGGCTGTCTTGGAGGGCAGAGTGACGTCCTGCCAGAAGCCTCCATCGACCCTGCGTTGGAGCGCGTAGCGCCTGATGCCGGTCGGATCGGTGGCGCCCCACTCGACCGTGATGGCGCGACCAGCCAGCCGGCCGTCGGTGGCCAGCGCCACCAGGGGCGCCTCGACGGCAGGCGTACCCGGCAGGGTTTCCTCGTCGCCCGGACCGCCATCGGTCCACACGAACTTGATGCGGGGCTTGAGGTACAGCTCCTGGATCTCCTGGCGATCCATGCCCTGCTCGGCGCAATCGATGGCGCTCTTGGCGTAGATCTTCCAGCCGTCTGCGTCGGCACCGCACTGCGGCTCCACGCCGGCCCGGTAGCCGGTCAGGAAGAAGCGGCCGTTCTTGCGCAGGGTGAGGTCCCAGGTCGCTTCGATCGCGTCCAGCTGCTTCTCCTTGACATCCGCGCGCTCGGGCCGGAAGAGCTGATCGTTGGTGGTGTCCTTCACGTCATAACAGACGCCGTCCGCCGTTCGGTACCAGGAGCGGTGGTTGCCCTCCAGCGTGTAGTACCAGGCGTATTGCTTGGTCGCGGTCGCGCCCACCTCAAGAACCGCTTGGGGCAGGTAATAGGGCCACTCCCCAGAGGCCATGACGATGCCCACGTATTCGCGGAAGGGGACGATATCGACGGTGTCGGTCGCGGTCCGATGCACTCGGATGGAGGACGGAGGCGTGGACTTGCTGTCGTGGTTCGTGCCACAGGACGAGCCCGCCGCGACCGGCGCCCCGCCGCCCACCACGGGCGTGCCAAGGGGACTCACCAAGGCCAGGGCGGCGCCCATCAGCAGGTGCGGCAGGAATCGGAGCTGCGCTCGTTGGGGGCGCTCGCCAGATGACGGCAACGTCTGCTCCTGACTGCCGCGCGCTCATGCTGGGGCACGGCGGCGGCGTTCGTGGCCCACCCGCGGTGGCCTGCCGGGGCAGGGAGCGGGTGTGATGCCGGGCGAGCGTATCAGTCCGGCGCAAGCCCATGGCACACTCCAGCCATGAGGTCTCTGCCCGTTCTGGCTCTAGCGGTCCTCCTCGCGGCCTGCGACGTCAGCGCACCGCTCGCGGAGGGAGCCACCATCGGCGACACGCTGGATGCGGCGGGCGATCAGCGCGTCACGCTGGTCGAGGCGGAGGTCAACGTCGGTGGTGCCCACTCTCGTCCCCCGCCTGACGGCTCCGTGTACGCCTCGTTCCTGTTCCGCATCGAGAGCCTCGCTCCGGACGCGCGCTACGACCGGTTCCGTTTCTCGGCCACTGGTGCGGACGGGGAGCGTTATCCCTACACGGCCGGCGGTCGTCAGCCAGCGCTGGCGTCGGACCGTATCCTGCCCACGGGCAACAGCGCAGAAGGCTGGGTGAGCTTCGAGGTCCCGGACGACTTCCAGAGTCTGGCCATCAGCTACGACCCACCGTTCGAGCCGGCCGCTGAGTCGATCACCTTCGTGGTGCGAGCGCCGGAAGCAGCACGGAGCGGAGGCTGAGTGACCAGCACCATGCGCGGTGTGGCCCTTCCCGGCGATCGCCGGGTCGAGTTCCGCGACGTTCCCGTCCCCGTTCCAGGCCCTCGCCAGGTCCTGGTGCGCGTGCGTGCCTCATCGATCTGCGGGAGTGACATCCGGGCTATCTACCGGGAGCACCTGGGCGTGGGGGCGGAGGCCTATCAGGGCGTCATCGCCGGCCACGAACCCGCCGGCGAGGTGGTGGAGGTGGGCGAGGACTGCCGCCGGATCCGAGCCGGTGATCGCGTGGCGATCTACCACATCGCCGGCTGCGGGGTCTGCGACGAGTGCCAGCGCGGCTACATGATCGGTTGCCACGACCCGTCGCGCGCGGCCTATGGCTGGCAGCGTGACGGTGGCCACGCCGAGTATCTGCTCGCCGAAGAAGTGACCTGCCTGCCGCTCCCCGATGAGCTGAGCTTCCTCGACGGTGCCTGCGCGGCCTGCGGCTTCGGCACGGCCTATGAGGCACTGCTGCGCATGGGGGTGAGCGGCCGTGACCGGCTCTTCGTGGCCGGGCTCGGGCCGGTCGGGCTGGCGGTCGCCATGCTGGGCCGGGCACTGGGCGCGACTGCCGTGGTCGGCGTGGACATCGCCCCGGAGCGCATCGAGCTGGCGCGCCGGCTGGGTCTGGTCGACGATGCCTTTGCCCCCGACCATATGGCACTCGAGCGGCTACGCGACGCCACGGACGGCCGCGGTTTCGAAGCGACGGTCGACTGCTCCGGTTCGCCGCAGGGACGCCATCTGGCCTTGGAGGCGACGCGGGAGTGGGGCCGCTGCGCCTTCGTCGGTGAAGGCGGCCACGTCGAGTTCGACGTCTCGCCGCTGCTCATCCATCGCCAGGTGACGCTCTATGGCTCGTGGGTCACGTCGCTGGGGCACATGGCGGAACTGCTGGCCAGCCTCGTTCGCTGGCAGCTGCATCCCGAGGTCGTGGTGACCGATCGCTTCCCACTCGACCGTGCCGAGGAAGCATACGAACTGGCCGATTCAGGCAGGGCCGGAAAGGTCTGTCTCGTCTTCGACGAGTCGGGCTCCGTGACAGCGAAGGAGGCGGGATCGCTCCCGCCTCGTTCGCCAGAAAGTCGCTGAGGGTCCAGCCCTCAGGGTCAGTGGTCGATCAGAGGACGCCGCCGCCCTCGTTGCGATCGCGGCCAGCCCGATCGTCGGCGGATCCATCGTCGTTCGCGGCATCCTCGGCGGCATCGCCTGCGACAGCTCCGCCGACCGCTCCGATGCCGCCCCCCACGAGCGTGCCGACCGGACCGCCCACGGCCGTGCCGACAGCGGCGCCGCCGAGCGCGCCCGCGCCAGCGCCGGCTGCCTTCTCCTCGCCGTCGCTGCCGTCTCCCAACGGCCCGTCGTCGGTCTGGTTCGTGCCACTGTCCACAGCGTCGGTATGGTCGTGAGTGTGCTCGTCGTTGTGGGCCATGTGATCTCCCTGTCGTGTCATGTCACCGGCGCCGACGGCGCCTCGGAAGCGGACCATAGGCGGGGACCAGCGGCGCCCACGTCACAGGGTGGCAGCACGTCTCACGAACGCGTGACAGCTCCGCGTCGAGTTCCGCGGCGACCGGCCACCGGCATCACCCGACCGAACCGCCGGGGCTGAAGCTGGTGACCTCCGTGGCCGCCTGGATGGCGCTCACGAAGTCGCCCGGGATCGCCTTGGATGGACGATGGTTGATGGCCCGCAGAGCGTCCGTGTCGACCTTGCACGATCGGTCGCCGTAGAGCAGCCCGTTGCTCTCCTGCTCGGTGTCGCTGAACTGCGTGTAGCAGAAGCCGGCGATGCCGGACGAGTCCAGGATGGCCGACACCAGCTCGTCGTAGCGCGCAAGCAGCTCCTCCGGGCTATCGACGACGCCATAGCCGAAGCGGCCGGTGCTGGGATCACGGTCGTAGTTCAAGCCGCCGCACTCGGACAGGATGATCGGCTCATCCACACGCTTGCGCGCTTCCAGCGCGATGGCGTGGTGTTGCGGCTGTGTCGCGCCCAGCGTGTGTTCCAGCGCGGCAGGGCTGCCGTAGCGCTCGCGGATGTCCTTGCCGCGCGTGGCGTAGTCATGGATGCCCCAGGCGTCCGAGGCGAAGTGCTCCCAGCCGTCATTGCCGATCACCGGGCGCGTGGGGTCGAGCGCCTTGGTCAAGTGGTACAGCGCCCGCACATAGTCGCGCTGCGCCGGGTCGCGCGGCAGATTGGGCACGCCCCAACTTTCGTTGAGGGGCACCCAGGTCACGATGCAGGGATGGCTGTAGTCGCGGCGCAGGACCTCCGTCCACTCCGACACGAGTCGTTCCACGGCGGTCGGGGAGAAGGCATAGGCGTTGGCCATCTCGCCCCAGACCATGAGGCCCAGTCGGTCGCACCAGTACAGGAAGCGTGGGTCCTCCACCTTCTGGTGGATGCGCACGCCGTTGAAGCCCATTCCCTTGATGCACTCCACGTCGCGTCGCAAGGCCTCGCCATCGGGTGCCGCCAGGTGCGACTCCGGCCAGTAACCCTGGTCCAGGACGAGCCGCAGATAGGTGGGCACGCCATTGAGCAGGAACGAGCCGTCAGAGAAGGCCGCGCTGCGCAGCCCAGCGTAGGAATGGACCACGTCCACCACCTTCCCGTCCGACTCGAGCGTCAGTTCCGCATCCAGGAGGTTGGGATGCTCCGGCGACCAGAGCAGCCGCCAGCGCCCGATGTTAGAAACGGCGGGTTCGATGCCCACGGCACGGCGCGTGTCCTGGCGGTGTATGGCGTACGACTCGTCGGCCACCGGCTCGCCACGCAACGAGAGCTTGACGCGCAGCCGCATCTCCGTGGTGGGGGCCCGATCCAGGGAGATGTCCAGCCCCAGCATGCCGCGGTCCAGATCGGGCGTCCAACGCACGGCGGTGATGTGGTCCGCGGCGACCGACTCGAGCCAGACCGGCTGCCAGATGCCGGTCGTGCGGTGATACCAGATGCTGCGCGGATGCTCCTCCCAGAACTGCTTGCCGCGCGGCTGGGCCAGATCGGTGGGCGAGTCCTGGGCACGCACGACGATGACCTGCTCGGTGTCCGCAGGCCCCAAGGCGGTGGTGAGGTCAGCGGTGAATGGCGTATGACCGCCCTGGTGGACTGCCACGAGCTTGCCGTTGAGCCATGCCTGAGCCTCGTAGTCCACCGCTCCGAAGTGGAGCAACAGCTTGTCGCCCATCTCGACGTCGGAGGTGCGGAACGTGCGTCGATACCAGACCACCGCGTGGGGGCTGGTGTCGCCGATGCCGCTGAGCTTGGATTCGGGCGGGTAGGGGACCTCGATCGTCCGGTCGAACGGATCTTCGCGCTCGCACCAGCGCTCGCACCAGCGCTCGACGAGCCCGACATCGCCGTCGTCGTAGGCGAAACCCCACGGTCCAGCCAGGTCGGTCCATCGGTCGCGGCGCAACTGGGGGCGCGGATAGGAAAGA
>Ga0136615_10001524_pt1 | contig 11263 bp, 14 predicted proteins | sample AntDrymUQ2882206_2_FD_106647 | JGI IMG/M metagenome (GOLD analysis project Ga0136615, IMG submission 106647) | Polar desert sand microbial communities from Dry Valleys, Antarctica - metaG UQ288 (22.06) | ecosystem: Environmental > Terrestrial > Soil > Desert | place: Antarctica: Dry Valley...
CCCATCACCCGGATGCTTTCAGCAACAGGCCATCCCTCACTGATCAGCACCTCTATCATTTCCCGCTCACCTCTCAAAATTACGTTCTCCATCTTCGTTCTCCTCTTTCTGTTAAAGAGGGCGCCGACGGTCGGCGCCCTCCCGGTTGGTTATGGGTTATGTGGCTCGCTCGGTTAAGCCTCTGGCCGTCCTTACTTCAGGCCGTCCAGCAATGCCACCAGCTCGGCGCTCGCTTCCGGGTTGCGGCGGTACGTGCGGTCAATGTTCTTCGCCGCCGGTACCTTCGCTTCCTTGTCGGCCTCGCGGTTGACCTGTGTGTCAATCAGCAAACCGGCGGTCTTCATTCTCCACGCCAGCTTGCTCGCCAAGCTCTTCTTGCCTTCCAAATCCTTCTCACGACTCAACACCGCGCCGCCAACGGTCCGGGCAAAGATCGCCTTCGCTTCATCGGCGTGCTGGCGGATCATGATGTCGAAGCGTGCGACCGCCGGGTCGCTTGTGCGTTTGCGCGCTGTCGTCGCTTCCGGCGCGTCCATCTGTGCGGTCGCGGCTTCCAACTGCTGCTCGCGCTCGGTCAATTGTGCTTTCGTCATTTTCGTCTCCTCTTTGGTGGTGTTGTTAATGCTCGTCGCGGCGTTGGCTTTGCGGTTGTTCACTTGGGTTTTGGTTTTCATCGTCTCTCTCTTTCTCTTGGTCAAGGTCGGCGTTAATACAAGCGAGGTTGGCTTCATCAGGACGGGCGCTTACCCGCCGACCGAGGGCAATACTTCATCCCCCGGTTTCTGCTCGTTAGGCCGGAATACGACGTAGCACTTTGTCCCACAGGCTGCGTTTAAGCGTCGTCTCCATGTAGTGCAGTCTGCCTCGCATCTCGAAGACGGCGCGCTGCGCATCCAGCCGTAAGTCGTTAGCCTGCTCGCGGGCGCTAAAGCTCTCCGCGCGTTGAAGGGTGCGGTTGGCGTGGGTTAGTTCCCGCTCCGCCTCAGACAGTGAAAGCCTCACGTCTGTAATGCTCATCTCAGTGCTCATCATTCGTCTCCTCTTTCCGGGTTGTTTCGGTTAGGTCAGGCTCATCTTTACGCAGGCATCAAAGCCGCATTTTCTGTAACGCTTCGCTACGCTGTCGGCTTCGCCGCGCAACATCGGACGGGTGAAGCGGTAGGCATCTTCACGCTCATGCAGCCACTTGAAGGCGACGACGTACAATTGTGTTCTCCCGTATCTGACAGCGCTCATCTCTCCTCTCCTTTATCAGTCCAAGTCCGCCGGGCGCTCCGGTCGTCACCCGGCGGCTTGGGTTATGCAAGTCGTCCACCGAGGGCGGCTTACTTCAAGTTCAAAAACGCTTCCACCAATTCCGCGCTCGCGTTCAGGTTCCGCTCGTAGTCGCGGTCAACGTTCTTGCGGCCAGCAATCTTCGCTTCCTTGTCGGCCTCCACGTTGCGTTGGTTGTCAATCAACAAACCGGCGGTCTTCATTCTCCACGCGAGCTTGCTCTTAAGACTCTTCTTGCCTTCCAAGTCCTGCTCGCGGCTCAACACAACTCCGTCGGTGGTCGCATTGTAAATCTCATGCGCGACGGCGACGTGCTGGCGGATCAGCGCGTCGAAGCGCGCTACGTTGGGGTCGCTCTTCCGCGTCGTCGTGCGCTTAACCGGCTCGTCATTCTGGCTCGAAAGAACCTCAATCGGTGCGTTCACGGCGTCTAGTTCGGCGGCTTCGGTGGTCGTGGTCGTGGTCGTTTCGTTGCTACGCATGGGTAATCGTCTCCTTTAGATTAGTAGTTACACTCCGGTGCAGCACACTCGTGCAGCGTACACACATGGGCGTCGCGCGCTTGCACAACAAGGGCTGCGGTTGCGTTAGCTACATAAGCTAACGTAAACATACTATACGCGCTTACGGGTATAAAAGCAACGGGTAACTGTAAGTGTTGCAGCTAAAGCACTTAGGGGTACGGTATAGGCGCATACCGCACCTAGCAGCGGTAGGCAGCCCTGACCGCCACGGAGCACTCTACTCGGCAGCGAGCGGCGAAAACACGGAGGTTCAGACACACCCGGAGAGTCACCCGAAGGCGGTCCACGCCCGGAGCATGAACCGAACGGCGAGCGCGAGCGCGTGAGAACCAAGAGCCGGGCGCCCGGGCAGAAAGTTGACCTCACTTCCGCCAGATATGATATGAAACTCGCCGGCTCTCGGAGTAGCGCTAAATACGAGTCCGGACAAGAATCTCTGCACTCTTTTACTCGCCGCTCGCTGTTCGAGCTAAGAACGGACTTAGGGGTCTAGGCGCATACCGCACCTAGCAGCGGTAGGCAGCCCTGACCGCCACGGAGCACTCTACTCGGCAGCGAGCGGCGAAAACACTCTTTTTCGGCTGGGCGGCTTGCCGCCCAGCCGAAATTAAATCGGTGCGCTGCGTGATGCGCAGCGCACCACAGGAAAGGGGGAAGTAGCAATGCCGGACACCATTTACGAACGATTGCGCGCGCACATGAAAAAGCGCCGACCGGCGGACTTTTCCATTACGATGGGTTATCTCCAGAATTACATCAGCGGACGGAGCACCGAGCCGGACTGGCATGGTCTGCACGCAGAAATGCGCTCATGGGCGCGTGATGCCAATTGCCGGGTGATAATTGATGAGGACACCGACATCGTGACGTTTATCGCTAAGGAAGAAGGCGAAGAGGGTGGAGATGATGAAGATCCATACCGTCCCTACCAGCTTACTGACTTCGACCAGTTGCTATTGAGCGCCGTACCGAAGGCCCAACTCTGTGAGTGGTGGGTCAAGTTAAACTCATGGGTATGGCCGGAAGAGTGGCGACCACCGACGGAGCCGTGGGGCGCGGGGATGGTCGCAAAGCCGGACGGCTACCTTCACCTGGAGACGACGCGCGGCGGCGCACTGATGAGTGCGATCCGGAACATCACCGGCGAAGAGGTGCTGCTGCAGGCGTGGAGAGGCGCCCACTGCCGGAGCATGTTTGACGAGCGGACGGCGCGTCACCTGATCAGACGGAGCTTTGTCGAGCAGGTGGAGATGATAAATCCGGAAGCGGTGGATGGGAGCGGCTCAATTGACTTAACACACCTTAGTTAAGGCCAAACGGTAGCCGATAACAGCCCGGTGGCGGTGCTGACCAGCCCGTGGCGCTTACTTCTACACTTTTACGCCTCATTACATGCGTAGTGCTGACCGCGCGACCTGGCGGGCGATAATCAACAAGAGGAGAACACCCTATGTCAGAGAATGAAGCGGTGGATTTGCGTCATCTGATAATTGATGAGGCGGATGAAGCCGTGATCACCATATTGGAAGACAGATTTATTGACGGCGACCGTGACACCGCGCCTGTATCAGACCTGATCGTGATCAATGGTGCACAGCTGTTCGCCGAGCGGGTGATGTCGGCCTATGACGGGGCGACGGAGTGGAACGGGAACGGCTTCAGCCTCAACGCGCCGAAATTCCGGCGCCTCGTCGCCGCATTGTACGAGCGGGAGCTGGGCGGCTGCGGGGCGGCAATTGTCGAAGAGGGGCCAGACGCACCGGGAACGGTGTGCTTTGAGCTGGACGGCCGTCGCTACATCATTCACGAGATCACTGCGCCACACGGAGCAGCGCCACACGAAGGAGCGGAAGCGGCGGGTGACGGCGAATGATGTTCTACGCCACTCTCGCCGCGCCCTCAGTTGAACAATTGATGCACCTGATTCCGCACGTCACGTCGCGCGACGAGCTGCGGGAAGTGCTGCAGATGAAGTATCTCGTTGACGTCCAGTTCGGACCTGACGCGCGGCCACACTTCACAGTTCCGCTGACGCTCGCGCTCGGTGAGGCAAAAGACATCGTGCAGGATGAGCTGATTAAGTTCTGGGCGACGGGACGATTAAAGACGCACGACAACAATTGCTTCGCGGACCGATTGGTGCGCATCAAGAAACGCATCGATGAGACGGACGTGGAGAAATTCCTACCGCTAACGATGCAGGGGAGGCCATAAAGTAATGGAAAAAGTTATTCATGGATTGATGATCGATGAGGACATCACCACCGCTTTCACTTTCAACAAAGCGCCGACCGAGGAGATGGTCGCGGGATTTGAGGCGATTGCCGAGGCCGGCATGTTTTTGGCGCAGACGATCTGCAACCACGCGCCCGGCTCCGCCGACCGCACCCTCGCGCTACAGCACGTCAAGGACGCCCGTTCGAGAGCCAACATGGCTATAGCCACAAGTGGGCGGGGATTCAATCGTGCCTAAAAAGCAGCACTACCTATCCGAGGAAGAAAAGACAGAAGTAGTCTGTCTATTCAGAACTGACGATACCGAAACCGGGCTGACCCTTGCGCGACGCTTCAACGTTGATCGCGGGACCATCGGCCGGACGCTCAAACGAGCTATGAGTGAGCCGGAATTGAAAGCGTTAATAAGACGGAAACAATCTTTGCGCAAAATCCGGGACAGCATCATGTGCGGATTAACTAAAGACCCGGCACTCATCCCCTCAGGCATGAAGCATTGTCGAAAGTGTGGGCGAGATAAAGCTGTCACTTGTTTTCCTAAAGAGTCATCCCGGCCGGACGGCTTATATTCACGGTGTAAGGACTGTGCGAAAGAATATGATGTGCAATCGCATCGCCGAAAGCAGCCTAAATTCAGGCTATTGGTTTACCGCAAGGATGCAGTAAAGCGAGGGCTGCCATTCGCCCTTTCATTTGATGACTTCAAATGCTTCTGGCAGATGCCTTGCTATTATTGCGGCGCGGACATCGAGACTATCGGGCTTGACCGGTTCGACAATTCAAGGGGATATGAAGAAGGCAACGTCGTCTCTTGTTGTACGACCTGCAATGGGATGAAAAGTAGTCGGAGTGCGGATGATTTTGTTACCCATTGCCGCCGCGTTGCCAATCATCAGGTGCGCGCTAATTCAGCAATCGCGACGGGTGGACAAGGCTTTCACCGGTAAGGCGCGCCACGGTAAATCGTATGACCAACAGGAAAGACCCGCCGGAGCGAACACTCCGGCGGGTCTTTCAGGTATAGAGGCTTATTCTCAGCTTACTGTTCGGTAAATTCTACGGTAATCGAGAGAGCTGTTCCCGCCGCGAGCGCCGTCGCCGCCTGCAAAGCTAGTGACTGTGCGACGCCTCGCAAAACGATGGGCTGGCGCCCCGCTTCTGTGTAATCAATAACGAGCGGAAGCGCCGAGGGGGGAGACGTTGCGGTCGCCGCCCCGATTGCCGAGTAGTAACGCCCCGCCCACACCTGGCCGACGAGCGCTCCTTCCGTCGAGACGGCGGTATAAGCTCTCACGACGGCCGTCGCCGCCGCATTATTAGAATCATTCGGCACAATCGTCGGCGTGGTAGATGTGCCGCCTGAATTGGCGGTTGATCGTTTGATTAAAGACAGATCAGCGATTGATGCTGCCGTCGATGTGCCGGAAATGATTATCTTCAGAATCGAGATCGTCTTCGTGGCGCTGCCGGTGATCGTCCAGAAGTCTTTTGAGACGGTGGTGGCCGGAGTGAACTTGACGCCAGTGCTGTAAGTAAGCTGCGTGGTCGGTGCCGCGCAGCCGCTTGTGCAGACGACGTTGATTGATGTGCCCGACGCGACGCCTTCAACGAGGAGCGCACGGCGGGTGCTCATCCTCAAGTAACCCGCTTGGTTCTCTGTGATCGCGACAGTTGCCGTGTCATCTAAAACCGCGGCCGCTAATTGAGACTTGCCGCGCACGGCGTCATCGGCGTGAATCGAGTCGTCAATGAGTTGAATGGCTGCCGTCTGCGTTTGCTGCTCAGCGAGGGTCGCGGCGCCGGTGGGAAGCGCCGAAGAATCAACAATGGTATTGAGAGCGCCCGCTCCGTCCGTGACAGTAGCGTTTAAGTTCGCGGCGGTTGCTTGACTGACCGTGACGGCGGCGGCGATTGAAACGGGCTGGGTGACTTGCCAGAAGGTGCCGGAGACAGGCTGTGTGACGCCCGAGCCGTTGGTGTGCAGCCGGCCAACAGCATCAACCTGCAATTGCGTGCGGTCGCCGTCGGTGTCAACCAATGTCGCCGCCGTGTCCTTCCGCACCGCGCCGGCCATCGTCAGCTTGTCGGCGGCAGTCGAGACGGTATCTTCATCATACTGCGTGCCGCCGCCGCCAGCGCCGCCGGAGATTCTCAGCGCGCCGGTCAGGTCAGTTGAGAGGCTTACTTGATTGCCTTCCGTGTAGGAGGGAGCCGAGGCGTTGGCGACCGCCGGCAAGACGCCGACATTCGTCGCTCCCGGCGCGGCGTTGTTGTTCGTCTTTGCGCCGGCCACCGTGAAGGTGCCGGTCCCGGCGTTCGCGGTAACGGTGCCGGAGTCGATGATGGTGTTGAGCGCACCCGCTCCGTCTGTCACAGTGACGTTAAGGTTGGAAGCGGTGGCCTGGGTGACCGCTACCGAGGCAGCGATTGAGACGGGCTGTGTCGTCGCGCTGCCGTCGGTCTTGAGTGCCGTCATCGAGGCGACGCCTTCGACTAAGAGCGCGCGCCGCGCGCTCATCCTTAAGTAGCCCGCTTGATTCTCCGTGATCGCCGTTGTCGCGGTGTCATCCAGAACCGCGCCGGAGAGTTGTGATTTACCGCGCACCGCATCATCGCCGTGGATCGCGTCATCGGCGAGTTGCAGCGATGTGGTCTGCGCTTGCTGTTCAGTGAGTGTCGCGGCGCCGGTCGGCAAGGAGATCGTGCCGGAGACGTTATTGACGTTGATTGTCGGCAGCGTCAGGACATCCACATCACCGATATTGTTTGTCCCGGACGGAAGACTCGGCAGCGTCAACACATCGACATCATTGGCGCTCGTCGTTTGACTGAGTGATACCGTTCCGTCAACGGTCAAGGGGCCGGTGCCGTCACCGACCGTAAAAGTGCCGGTCCCGGCGTTGGCCGTGATCGTACCCGAATCAACGATGGTGTTAAGAGCGCCGGCGCCGTCCGTGACGGTGACAGTGCCGGAGACGGGCTGTGTCACCGCCGAGCCGTCCGTTTTCAGGGCGGTCATCGAAGCGATACCTTGCACCGTCAGGACATCACTTGAAGCGCTTCCCGCAGTGCCGAGGGCGGGCTGTTTCGCTGATGTCGACGCTCCGGATGGGAGGGGTAGAGAAGCCGCGGAAATGGGCTGTGTCGCTTGGAAAAACGTGCCCGAAACGGGCTGCGTCACTCCCGAACCGTTCGTGTGGAGGCGGCCAAGAGCATCAACCTGTAGCTGCGTCCGGTCACCGTCAGTATCTACTAAAGTGGCGGCGGCGTCCTTACGGACCACACCGGCCATCGTTAGTTTATCAGCGGCCGCAGAGGGGGTGTCCTCATCGTATTGCGTGCCGCCCGCGCCGCCGCCGCCGGAGACTCTGAGCGCACCGGTCAGGTCAGTCGACAGGGCAACAAGATTGCCTTCCGTGTAGGAGGGAGCCGAAGCATTAGCAACCGCCGGAAGCGTTCCCACATTGGTCGCTCCGGGGGCAGCCGAGTTGTTGCTCTTCGCACCGGCGACAGGCATTTTGCCGTTGCCGGTAGCCGGCCCGACATTCTCCCACGCGTTGTCGGCAGCGTTTCTCACTTGCGTCTGCGCGACGCCGCCACCGGCGGAACCGCTGACCCGAAGCGCACCGCTTAAATCCATGGAGAGGGCGCCGAGGTTGCCTTCCGTGAAAGAAGGAGCCGCGGCGTTAGCGACGGCCGGCAAGACGCCGAGGTTGGTCGCGCCCGGCGCGGCATTGTTATTGGTTTTCGCTCCCGCGACGGTGAGAGAAGTGTTGTTGATCGTCACATCTCCGATGTCGATGCCGTCATTAACCGCCAGTTTGCCGATCGCATTTGTGCCCGGCGGCAATTGGTCGGTGATCGCCACCAATCTGGAGCCTGAAGAGGCCCGCATAATGATCGCCGCTGACCCGGATGTATAAGCGGAGCAGCGCGCGCGGACAAAGGCGTAGCCCGCGACGTTGGCGTAGTAAACGACGCCGGGTGACGATGGGTTGTTGGCTTTCAATTCCGTTTGTGAATTGAAAACCGGTATCCCTGTGTAAGTTCCGCCGGCGCCGTTTCTGCTTCCCTCAATCACAATCGTGCCGGTGAAGGTGCCGGTATAAGAGAAGGCCAGCGTTGAGATGCCGTCGGACGGAACCGTCGCCGTCGCCTCCGCAGCGGAGAAGGTGGAGGTCTCGCCGTTGTCTCCGGTCAGTACGGAGACGGTACCATCTATCGTAATCGACCCGCCGTTATCCGAGACCGGCTGCAGAGCCGGGAAGTTACTGACATTAACGGAGCCGGAGACGGGGACCGGAGTCGCACGCAGTTGTGCATCCGTCAGGCCGCCGCTCGCGCCGCCTGAGCCGGTACAGTTATCACACGTCACATTCAGCTTGCCGTCGGCGGTCACGGCGACTTTCTTCGCCGGGTCGGTCGAGTCTTGAATCTTCACCGAGGAGGAGCCTGTCGTCTGCGCGCGCGCCCCGGTGACGCTAACGGCGAAGAGCGCAAGGAGAATTAAGAGCGCCGTAATCGCCGCGACGAACGGGGGCCGGGAATAGAAGCGAACGGGGGCCGCGGGCGGCGTCTGCAGGCCGGTTTCGACGGCGCGAAGGACGGCGCGCGCGAATTCATACTCGATTCGCTCATCACGCGGCACAGTGAAGCGGGCGGCGCCGGCCCGCGCCGGTTCTGAGGGCGGCGAGAAGACGAGCTGCAAGTCAGGGAGCTGCTGCCGGAGCATCCGGACGACGAGAGCCTCGAAGGCATCATCAATTGAGTCAATCGAGAGTGTTTCGCCTTCTTCGATTGTCAGGTCATAAAGCGGCTTGTGCTCGGTGAGCGTGCGGCCGGAGATAGAGAGAAGATCACGCAACAGCGGAGCGGCCGGTGAGCCGCCAGAGATTCTAATCATGGTGAGAATAATTACCTTCCGAAGTAGAGGATGATCTGCGGCGCGCCGGAGACTCCGACGGCGTAGAAGATGAGGGAGCCGGCCCGGTAGCGGACGCCGGCGTCGGCGGAGCGCGCCGCGAGTGACGACAATTGCTCGCCGGCCTCAAGACGAATGCGCGTCGCGATGCGGGCGAGATCGAACTGCAGATAGACGGCCGCGGGACCGACGTTTGAGACAATCCAGTAGTCGCCGTCAAAGGGCGCGCGGATTTCCTGCTGAGTCACGCTGTCGAGCGTGTATGAGACGGGTTGATAGACGTTATCTGAGGCTATTTGTGACATGAGCGGCGGCCAGAAGGGCAAAAAGAAGGATTGAGAGAGGTGGGCGGTGACGTAACCCGAAGGTCCGTCGAGTGAGGTCGGGCGAAGTGAGGCGCCTCGCCGGCGCCTCGGTCAGTTGAATCTAGCACCGACGCGTCGCGCTCGGCAACTTTCTTCAGTTTTGGAGATTTCGAGGCTTGGTCTGAGGGAGGCGCTTTTAGCTGCCGCCCGTCGGCGCACCATCATCAACGGTTTCCGTCAGACCCTCAAAAACAAGGTCGCCGCCGGAAATCGCCGAGGGCTCGCCGGGCACGAGGCCAATTGTCGCGGAGCGCACGCCGAGCAGCTTGGCGCCAGAAAGTATTTCAACCGAAACGGTCGCGATGTTGATTGAGCCGTCCGCCTTCGGGACGCCGATTGTCGCGGACGCGGCCGCCGGGTTGGTCGGGTTGGGAGTGACGACGACCGCCGTCTCATTATTCGATTTGTGAACGTAGGTCAGCTCCGCCGCCGGGACGAGGTTGCCTTCCGCATCCCGCACCTCGACGTTTTCAACCCGATAGTTAACCGGGGCATGGTCGGCGTTAACGATGTACATAAAGTCAGCTCCTAAAAGTTTTGGGCCGTCCGGAGACGAACAGCAGCAGTGTGGACAGTGGGAGAGGCGTCGCCCGATGGCAAACAGTCCCTCTAATTCATCAAGCGTCAATTTCATCCGGCGTCGCCTCTCCCAAGCTATATGTCCCGATTATAGGCGTGCCACTTGACGGCGGGCGTTCCGCTCGCCGATTTGATCCAGATTTGATTGGCGTTGGTGACCGGAAGCAGGAGCGGCGGGTCAGAGGCCTTGAGGACGACTTCCTGCAAAATCTCGTCGCCGTAGAGCATATTGATCGCGGGGTCAGAATTGTAGAGCAGCAGATAAGTGCACGGCACGTTGTCCGTCGTCAGCGGTTCGGCCGTCGTCGAGAGGGTGTTCGAGCCGGTCTTGATGAGCCCGGAATTATTGTTAGCCACTGAGGACGGTCCCCTCTCCCTCGTCGCCGGAGACCGGTGGAGCCATCACCGAAGCGAAATCAATCGTTTCAACAATTGTTGTCGGTCGCGGTCGCTGCAACAGCGCCGCGCCGGGGCCCGACATGTAGATGCGCGCCGAGTCAGTCAACGCGCGCCGCGCCTCGTCGAGCGTGCGCCCGACGGCGGTGACTTGCGGAAGATCAGGAACACGCGCTTGCCACCGTCCCTGAGCATGCGGCTCAAAGATCACAGCGTAACGAGTTGACCGCTTTTCTTCTGCCATCACTAAAGTGTGCCTTTCGTTAAAGGGAAAAAGGCCGGGAGGAGCATCGACTGAACCGCCCGGCCAAACAGGAGGAAAGTAATGGCCGCCGCTGGAGAGCCCCAGCCTTCCACCGGCTGATCAGCCAATTTCTTTCCATATCATCAACAATCGGCACCATACACCACTCCGACGCCGAGAAGCAAGCCTCGATGCTCCCTTCCGCGCATAGTGACGGACACATTACCGTCCATCCACGCCAATCGGAACTAACTATTGCGCGCATATAGTATGCGTGCTATACTTGCAATGCTAAAAAGCAGCACTTGAGACTGCCGCGAGCAATTGTTCAGCCTTCCCCCCACAACATGTTGTGCGCCGAGGCTGGACCGGACACAACGCAAAAAGACGGCGCTTGATTTGCCGTCAACGGACTGTTAATTTCCCGTCCCTTTCTTAAATCGGAACGTGAACCTAACAGCCTCGTCGAAGAGAACCGTTAAGGAGCATCGACAATGGAGACACACAAACTCCTCCTTGAGGAGCATCCACTCGTGCTTTTGCCCGGACTGGCAACGCACATCGGTCTCTCAGAGGCCGTCGTTTTACAACAACTCCACTACTGGCTGATTCACAGAAACGAGCACGGCCGGCGCACCGCGCACCGGCGCAACAATCGGTGGTGGGTCTACAATCGCTACCAGCAGTGGCGGCGCGACAACTTTCCTTTTTTCTCCGTGATGAC
>Ga0136615_10001525_pt1 | contig 11260 bp, 9 predicted proteins | sample AntDrymUQ2882206_2_FD_106647 | JGI IMG/M metagenome (GOLD analysis project Ga0136615, IMG submission 106647) | Polar desert sand microbial communities from Dry Valleys, Antarctica - metaG UQ288 (22.06) | ecosystem: Environmental > Terrestrial > Soil > Desert | place: Antarctica: Dry Valley...
AGCGGTTGAGGTCAGAGATGGCGGATGGGACACTTGAAATATGGCTCTGAGGATCTTCGGCGCCGTTGTCGCCCTGCTGCTGGCCGTCTTTGCGATAATTCGCTATCGCAAGGGCCAGCTCCGTCGCGGGGAGCTCGTGGCCGCCCTCTTTGTGGTCTCGGGACTCACCATCGCGGCGCTGGCACCGAGAATCTTCGACTCCTTTCTCACCCCCCTCGGGTTCAAGCCCGGCCAGGAAAGGGCGCGAATCATCGGTCTGCTCGTGCTCTCCAACCTGTTCACTCTGGCACTGGTGTTCCGAGGGTTCTCGCGCGAGGACCAGCTTTCCGACGAGATCGGAGACCTGGTCGACTACATGGCGCTGCGGCGTCTGGAAGAGGAGGGAGTTGCGCCTGCGGACGGCGCCTGCGCGGTGGTGCTGCCGGCGTTCAACGAGGCCGACAACCTCCCGTTTGTCTTGGGCGAGATGCCGACCATAGTCGGCGGGCTGCCGGTGGTGCCGATCGTGGTCGCCGACGGCTGCACCGATGAGACGGAGGCGACCGCTCGGGCACTGGGGGCCGCAGTGATCAGGCGGGACCTACGGCGAGGATCGGGGGCCGCGGTGCGGCTCGGCTACCAGGCCGCTCTCAGGACCGGGGCCAGGATCGTGGTGACGATCGACGCCGACGGGCAGCACGATCCCTCAGAGATGGAGCGGCTCGTGGCCCCCCTGCTCGACGGGGCGGCGGACATGGTCCAGGGCTCGAGAACGCTGGGGAGCTTCGAGGTCGAATCGAGCGTTCGAAAGCACGGCGTCCTGCTCTATTCCAAGCTTCTCACCGCCCTCTCGCGCACCTCGGTCTCGGACCCCTCGAACGGTTATCGAGCGGTGACGGCCGAGGCCCTCCAGCGCCTCGACCTGCGCCAGGACCAGTTCTATGTTTCCGAGATGATCCTGGAGGCGGCCCGCCGGGGCCTAAGAGTATCGGAGGTCCCGATAACGTTGCGACGGCGCGCCTCGGGACTCACGAAGAAGCCGACCACGATGCGGTACGCGTGGGGTTTCACCAAGGCGATCGCACGCACCTGGCTGCGTCAGCCCCCGGGTAAGAGGGCCTCGCAAGGCTCTCCGCGCTGGGTTTCGAACTCGGCGGGGCTGGCGCTCAAGCTGGGGGCCCAAGATCCCGAACCGGAGACCCGGTCATCCTCCGGCTCGTCCTGAGGAGGCCGCCCCGGATTCGGTTCTTTGTCAGATCAGGCGGATTCCGCACTATTTCTGGCACAAAGCTAGATTTAGGGTAGGCGGGACCCGAGCGCAACCTTCGCCCTGGCCGCTTTCGTCAAAGGAGTACGTCCCATCCACAACCAGACGAGAGGAGGTCCGGATGAAGACGAAGTTGAGCAACTGGGCTCTGGTCGCGGCCCTGGCGCTACCGGGCGGCGCCTTGGTGGCGTGCGGAGAGGCCAAGGACGCAGCCAACAAGGTCGGCAACGAAGTTGAGAAGAAAGCCGACAAGGCCGGCGAGAAGATAAAGAAGGAGGCGGACAAGGCCAAGGACGAGGCCACCGACTCGGACGGGGGCAACGAGAGCTACTGACGCTTTCCGGTTTGAGCGCCTCTGGGTGCCCTTTTGGGACTCCTGGCGCCCCTAGAATCCCGTTCCTGCCTGCACTGACCCCACAAGACCAACGGCTACGTGGTCAGATAGTAGTCCTCGTCGACGTCGTCCCACTCCAGATCGATCACGCCCTTGGCCGCGGCGGCCTTGACGAACTGCAAGAAGCCCCCATAACCGAACTCCTTCTCGGAGAAGGTCGACTGACGCCTGCGAAGCTCGTTCTTGAGCCCCGACAGCATGGGGGACCCGTTCTTCTGCTCGAGCTCGTGAACCACCACCCGCAGTAGCTCGAAGGCTTGCGCCTGGCCCCCGCCGTTGGAGGGGAAATCGACAGTGGGGTCGCCCTCGGCCGAGCCGCTGCGAAGCTCCACGACACTCGAGTCCTGAAGATGGGTCATGAGCTCCCCCCACGTCCGGAAGCCGTAATCGCCCTCCGAGAAGGTGGGGTCCTTTCTCTTGATCGCCCGCTTGATGCTCGAGGACAATACGGGAGAGTTCTGGCTGCGCTGCAGGCCCCCGAGAGTGCTCGTCACAAGACGCGAGATCTCGGACAGCTCTGAACCCTCCGCCTCCTCGGCGTCGTCGGGCTTGCGTCGCTTGCGAGGAGCAGACCGTGCGGTGCCGGGGCCCAAGAGGCGCTCGTAGAAGAGGAACTCGTCGCAGGCGCCGGGCAGCAGCTCGGAGGTTGAGCCCTCGACACCTACTCCGATCACCCGCTTGTTGAGCTCTCTTAGTTTCAGCACCAAGGGCGTGAAGTCGGAGTCTCCCGAGCCGACCACGAAGGTGGTCACGAAATCCCGTTGGAAGGCGACCTCCAGGGCGTCTACTGCAAGCTTGATGTCGGCCGCGTTCTTGCGCACCATGCCCGCACGCTGAGGAATCTCGATCATCTCTATCCGCTGCGAGAGAAGGCCCTGCCGGTAGTCGGAGAAGAGATTCCAGTCGGCGTAAGCGCGCCTCGCCACGACGCGGCCCCGTTCGGTGAGGGCGTCCATGATGACCGCCATGTCGAGCTTCTCCCCCCGGTCCCGGGCACCCAAAGCGAGGTTTTCGAAGTCGAGGAACAGCGCTATGCGCTCTTCGTCGTCCGCCATCAACGCGCCTTCATCTCGGCTGCACCTCTCCGCTCTCTGTCATTCTAGAACGTGGCACCTCTGCCATGTTCTTCACCCCCCCAGATCCACTTCTTCGATGTACGGGGGGAGATCAGTCGACCTCACCGCGACCCTGCCCTCGGCAACGGCAAGCACCGCCTCGCCAGCCAGCTCACGGCGCCATCCTCGCAGTATGCGGTAGTCGTCCTCCCTCAGGGAGCCGGCCACGATGAATGAAAGCAGCGACTCCAGCTCAGAGCGGGTGGCGACGAGCTCGGTGGCGACCCCTGCGTCCTCGCAGCGTGCCCTGACGACCGCGTCGGCCAGGGACGACAACAGGCGTGCCCTCCTCTGGATAACCCGTGAGGGGGCCGGATGCTCGGCCTCGATGGGATGGGAGCGACCCTTTGCAATGGCCTCCAGCAACGCCTTCTGGGAACGTTCGGCCTCCTTTGGGCTCAGGCCTCGAATCGCCTCGAGCCCCCGGAGATCCTTGGGGGCTCGCCGGGCGATCTCGACCAGAGTCGGATCCTTGACCACCCAGCCGCGGGGCAGATCGCGGCGGGACGCGCTGCGTTCACGCCAGGCGGCCGCCTCGCGCAGAACTCCGAGCCGGTTCGCGCTCAGGCTGCCCCTCCCGGCCACCCGGCGCCAGGCCTGTTCGGGATCGTTTTCGTAGGCCGAGGCCTGCTCAAGCGAACTCATCTCCTCCTGCGCCCACGACAGGCGGTGGCGGTCTTCCAGCTCTGATTCGAGGCGGACGGCCACCTCGAGCAGGTAGGCGACGTCGTCTGAGGCGTAGCGCAGCTGCGCCTCGGTCAGCGGCCGCCGGCACCAGTCGGTATAGGACTCCCCCTTCTCGAGGGCTCGTCCGGTGACCGCCTCGACGAGTCTTCCGTACGGTAGTGAGGAGCCGTAGCCGAGGAAGCCCGCCGCGATCTGGATGTCGAAAACATTGGCCGGAACGGCCCCGAAGCGGTCGAAGAATAGCTCGAAATCCTGCTTGCCTGCATGGACGATCACCTGAACCGAGGGATCGGAGACCAGCTCTGCAATTGCCGCCACATCGAGGCCCGATACCGGGTCGACTATGAAGATGTCCTCGGTGGTGGCGAGTTGCACCAGGCAGAGGCGAGCTCGATAGGTGCGCTCCCTCAGAAACTCGGTGTCTAGCCCCACGCATCCGGAGGCCTGCGCGCCGGCCACGGCGACGGCGAGCTCGGCAGGCGATGAGATGACCTGGGGGAGCCCGCTCACGAGCCGGTGAGACCAAGCTCGCGTGCGATCAGCACTCTCATGATCTCCGAGGTCCCCTCGCCGATCTCCAGGATCTTCGAGTCTCTGAAGTGACGGCAGACGGGAAACTCCTCGATATAGCCGTATCCGCCATGGATCTGCACGGCGTCGCGGGCGACGTCGACCGCGCTCTCAGATGCAAAGAGCTTGGCCATACAGGCTTCTTTACGGTACGGGCGCCCTTGCTGCTTGAGCCACGAGGCCCGGTAATAGGCTCCTCGGGCGAGCTCGACTTTCATCGCCATGTCGGCAAGCTTGAACTGCAGGCCCTGGAAAGAGCCGATTGGGCGCCCGAAGGCGGTCCGGTCCGAGGCGTAGCGGAGGCTCTCGTCGAGGCAACCCTGGGCGAGGCCGACGGCGAGCGCGGCGATGGCGATGCGGCCGTCGTCGAGGATGCGCAGGAAGTTGCGAAAACCCTCACCTTTGCTACCCAGGAGATGATCTTCGGGCACCCGGCAGTCGCTGAACGAGAGCTCGTGGGTGTCCGAATGCCACCATCCCATCTTCCGATAGTCCTTGCCGACCTGAAAGCCGGCTGTCCCCGTAGGAACGATGAATGCGGAGATCTCCTTGTCGCCGTCCCTGGTTCCAGTCACGGCGGTGACGGTCACGAACGACGTGATTGCCGTCCCCGAGTTGGTGATGAACGACTTCGAGCCGTTGATTAGCCAATGGCCGTCGGCCAAGCGGGCCGAGGTTCGGGTTGCACCCGCATCAGAGCCACCACCCGGCTCGGTCAGGCCGAATCCGGCAAGCGCTTCCCCCGCCGCCAGAGGTGGCAGCCATCTGCTCTTTTGCTCCTCGGTGCCGAAGAGATAGATCGGCATGGCGCCGAGCGAGACCGCCGCCTCCAGCGTGATCGCCAGGGAGGAGTCGACCCGGGCGATCTCCTCGATGGCGAGGCAGAGGGTGAGGAAGTCGGCACCCGAGCCCCCGTACCTCTCGGGGAAGGGCAGCCCGAAGAGCCCTAGCGAAGCCATCTGCTCGACCGCCTCCAGAGGCAGCTCGTGGGACTCGTCCCAGGCCTCGGCTCGGGGCCGGATGACGTCGTCCACGAACGACCGGAGGGACCGAACGAAATCATGCTGCTCATCGGCGAGGTCAAAATCCATTGGCCACAGGTTACCGAGAGGGCGCCGGGCGGGGAACTCGAGATCTAAATATCGATACGGGCGGGCGGGTTCCTGTTGGGTGTGCCCCCCTGGCCCCCCCACCAATGCGCGCAACGCGCGATCCGCTACCGTTCCGGTCCTCGAACGCGAGGAACGCGCGACCGACTACCGCGCTGCTCGTCCCGGCCGGCGTAAGGGAGTCATTGACCAGTAAAGGTTTCCGTACTCCCCGGCGGGCGGGTCGACCTGCCGAATGACAACGGTAGGCCGAAATCCTCCTCGTGAGTTGCGCCTGTCCCAGCGCTCGGCAAGCTCCGCGAAACGGACGCGCAGGTCGTTGGAGCTGCGCTCGGGATCGTCAAAGGCCGCCAGCGTGGCTCCCGATAGCTGCCACAGGAGAAAGGCGAGGCGGTCGCCGCCGTCGCCCCGGACGCTGACCACATCGCCCGGGCTCAGGCGGGCCGCAACGCTGCGGGCGAACCCGTCGGGCGCAAGATCGGGCCGGTCGTAGGTGAAGCCCTGGAGATTGTCCTCGAGCAGCTCGGTCATGCGCGCGGAGGCGAGCCACACCGAGAGCGAGCCCACCCCAACCAGAAGGGCACATGCCGCCAGGGCGGCCGCACCGGAGCGAGATGCCAAGCGGGTCGCAAGCTCGGTCAGCGCCACTCCCGCCAGCGCCGCCGCCAGCAGGTGAGCTACGGGCCACACGCGGCCCTGATGCAGCAGCGTGGAGTTGCCGGCAAGCTCGAGCCCCAGCACGTCTCTCACCGCGGCCGCCAGCAACAGCACTCCGGTGGCGGCGCACAGCCACGGCACGAGCGCTCTGGGGCCGCTCGACAAGTACAGCCCGGCGGCGGCGAGCGGCAGCAGCAGCCCCCAGGATCCCAGGGCGGTTCCCAGCGCCCACTCGACTCCGAGCTTGGGCGTGAGAGCAATGAAACCCCCGTAGCGGAAAAAGTCGGCCGCCACCGGCGCCGCCCACAGGGCGATGACGAAGAGGGCGGTTAAGAAGACCGTCACTGCGAAGCGCAGCCGGTTGGGGGCACGCAGGGCGCAGACTGCGGCCCACAGGGCTCCGCCGAGAAACAGAGGCGCGCTGACGAGACCCGTCAGCCCCAATGCGGTCCCGGCCGCGATCCTCGCCCCTATGTCAGGTCGGCGCACGGCGGTCATCAGGAGCATTCCGGCCAGGGCAAGCAGCACGAGGGCCAGCTCGCGCGGGAGGGCGGGAGGCAGGAGCGCGTAGGCGCCGTTGGGAGAGGCGACGGTGAGATCGGCACCGTAGCGGGCCCGGCCGGGAACCGTCGAGAGGTACGGCTCCCGGGTCGCCACCCAGCCAAAACCGCCGATGAGCCCCATAGCCGCCGCGGCCCCCCATCCCGCCTCCGGGCGCACTCGGCGGGCGATGCAGGCTGCCCCGAGGGGCAGTGCGAACACGAGCAGCAGGTGCCAGGCATCGTGAGCGTCGAGGGCGTCGGAGCCGGGCACGAGACGAGCGGTGGTAGCCAGCACCGCATGCCACCCCCACGGATAGGCGTTGCGGGCTTCCGGGGCCGGGCCTGTTGGGATCGCTTGCCCACCCAGAAGCTGCTCGGTCCAGCCGAGGTGCCAGGGAGTATCGCCGGTGCGGGCGCCGGTGCCGCCGCGCAGGACCGGAACGATGAACGCGAGGGTGAGAACGGCTGCGAACAACCCGAGACGGAGCCACGGGACCCCCACCGGCCGTCGGGCGCGCAGCATCCCGTAGACCAGCACCCCCGTGCCGACTAGGGGCACGACCGCGGCGACACCGAAGACGACACCGCCGGTGAGGAGATTCGTGATCATGAGGACGACCGCCAGAGCGACGAAGCTCCCGATCGCACCGAGAGCGCGCTCGGGCAACCCGATCTCCTGCGGGGGGTCACTTCGGAAGATCGCTCGGAGGAACCCCTCGCAGCACACCCACCCCAGGACGACCACGAGAACCGCAAGGGCAAGTACCCGGAGCAAGTCGGGGCCGCTCACTCCATATCCACGCGATCCACTTCCAGCTCGACCACCACGCCGCCCGACGGCACCGTCTCTCCCGGAGCCACAGCCACGCGCGTGACCTCAGCCTCCCGAGGAGCGCACAGCACGGTTTCCATCTTCATGGCTTCGAGCCTCACGAGCGTGGCCCCCGCCACGACCCTGTCGCCCTCCGCCACCAATACCTCGAGCACGACCGCCTGCATCGGCGCCACCACCGCACCTCCGCCCGTCGAGCCGGTTGCCTGAGTGGCCGAAGCCGCCATGGCCGGATGCCACAGATGGGCCTGCCGCCCGCCCACGACCACCACGCCCCCAATCTCCGCCCTCGGGGAAGCTGCAGGCTCGAAACGGGCCGCCAGCTCCCCGACCGTGGCGGTGGTGTGAGAGCCGGCCAGGAAGGACTCGTCGGACAGCAGCGCTCGGTGGGCCGAGATCGTCGTGGGCACGCCCTCGATGACGAAATCGTCGAGCGCCCTGCGCATGCGGCGCACGGCCTGGTGCCGGTCGGAGCCCCAGGTGACCAGCTTGGCGATGAGGGAGTCGTAAGCGCTGGGGATCTCATCGCCGGCCCGGTAACCCGAGTCGACCCTCACTCCAAGCCCGGCAGGCTCTCGGTAGCCGGAGATGCGTCCGGGGGCCGGGGTAAAGCCTGCGGCAGGGTCCTCGGCATTGATGCGACACTCAATGGCGTGGCCCCGCGGCTGAATGTTGTTCGGGCGCGCCTCTCGCCAATCGCCCGAGGCGATCAGCAACTGGCAGGCGACAAGGTCTATCCCAAAGACCTCCTCGGTCACGGTGTGCTCGACCTGGAGCCGGGCGTTCATCTCGAGGAAGTAGAAGGACTCGGTCGCAGTATCGACCAGCATCTCGACGGTCCCCACCCCGACGTAACCGCAGGCTCGGGCGAAGCCGGCCGCCGCGGCCCCCATCGCGGGCTCGAGATTTCGGAACAGAGCGGGCGGCGTCTCCTCCACCAGCTTCTGATTGCGTCGCTGCAACGAGCAGTCCCGCACGCCCAGCCACAGCGCCTCGTCGGGCGCGGGTGCGAGGATCTGGACCTCGAGGTGCTTGGGGGCCGGCAGATAGCGTTCGACGTAGACCTCGGAAGAGGAGAAATAAGCCTGCGCCTCTCGCCGGGCCCGGTCGAAGGCGGAGGGTATGTCGTCCAGCGAGTGGGCCACCCTGAGGCCCCGCCCCCCGCCCCCTCCTGCTGCCTTGATCGCCACCGGCAGGCCCACTCTTGCGGCGAGCGCGGCTGCGGCCTCGTGATCTGGGCAGGGCTCGCTGCTCCCCGGCACCGTCGGGACCCCTGCAGCCGCTGCCAGCCGCCGAGCTCTGAGCTTGTCGCCCGAGGCCCGCAGCGCCTCCACGGGAGGGCCGATGAAAGTGATTCCCGCCGCCGTCACCGCTTCGGCAAAGGGGGCATCCTCGGACAAGAAGCCATAGCCGGGATGGATCGCCTCGGCCCCCAGATCGTGCGCCGCCGCGATGAGGGCGTCCGCGTTCAGATAAGTGGTTGCAGGATTGTCGCCCTCGAGGCCGACCGCGTCGCGCATCTCTGAAACGTGAAGGGAGCGGCGGTCGAGGTCCGAGTAGACGCCCATCGGCGTAACGCCGAGCTCACGACAGGTCCGGGCGATTCGGACCGCGATCTCCCCCCGGTTGGCGATCAGCACCCGCTTGAACATGTCGTCCTAGCGGTTGCGCCAGCGAGGGCTGCGCTTGTCGTTGAAGGCGGCGATGCCTTCGGCGCGGTCCTCGGTGACGATCACCCGGGCCCAGGCCTCGTTCTCGAGCTCGAGGGCCCGGGGCAGCGGCTCGCTCCACGATGCCTCGATGAGGCGCTTTGCCTCCCGCACCACGACCGGTGACGAGCCGCACACTTCTGCGGCTAGCTCGAGGGCGGTGGCTTGCAGCTCCGCCGCGGGTGCGCTCCGGGTGACGAGCCCCATCTCCAAGCCCTCTGAGGCCTCGAGGCGGCGGCGCGTGTAGACGATCTCTTTGGCGCGGCGAATCCCCACCATGCGCGCCAGCAACAGCGTCCCCCCGCCCGCCGGGAGCAAGCCCACGCCGGCCTCCGGGAGCCCCATGCGCGTCCCTTCTGCGGCAACCATGAGATCGCACGAGAGGGCCAGCTCGAAGCCGCCTCCGAGCGTCCACCCGAAGACCGCGGCGATGCTGGGTTGGGGGAGCTCTCTGAGGGCCTGGAACATTCCTGAGATCTGTCGCCTGTTCGAATACCAGTCGTCGATCTCGAAGTTGCCCCTCTCCTTCAAATCGGCCCCCACACAGAAAGAATCGCCCGCCCCGGTAAGAACGGCGACAATGATGTCGGGGCGCGAGCCGACCTCTCTCAGAACCTCGCGCAGAGACTCGGCGACGCTCGACGAGATTGCATTCAGAGCCTCGGGGCGCTCGAGCGTGATTACTCCGATATCGTCTTTCACCTGAAGAGAGACCAGGCTCATACCGGGGGAACCCCTCGCAGGCCGCGAGGGCGCGACGCCTTGACCTGAAGTGCACCAAGGCGGCGGCAGATCTCTGCCCTCAACTCGTCGGGCTGAACGACGGCATCCACCACGTTGTCGGAGGCGAGGCGGACGAGGTCGATGTCTTTCTCGTACTCCGCACGCTTTCTCGCGACGAAGGCGGCACGCTCGTTATCATCTTCGATGGCTTGGATCTTGTTGAAGTAGACGGCGCTGACGGCGGGCTCTGGCCCCATGACCGCAATGCGTGCGGTAGGAAGCGCGATGGTCGCGTCCGGCTCGAAACCCGGCCCCGCCATGGCGTAGAGGCCTGCTCCATAGGCCTTTCGAACCACCACGCACAGCTTCGGTGTGGTGGCTTGCGACACCGCGGTGATCAACTTGGCTCCGTGCCTGATGATCCCGCCGCGCTCGACATCGGCACCGATCATGAATCCCGGCACATCGGCGAGGAACAACAGCGGGAGGTTGTACGCGTCGCACAGCCATATGAAACGCGCGGCCTTGTCGGCCGAGTCGATGAAGAGCACGCCCCCCTTTTGCTGCGGCTGATTGGCAACGATGCCCACAGCGCGGCCCTCGATGCGGGCCAGCCCGGTTATGAGCTCGGGAGCAAAGCCCGGCTTGATCTCGAACAAAGACTCTTTGTCGACGATGCCAGCGATCAACTCGAACATGTCGAAGACGCGGCTCTCGTCGTCCGGCACGATCTCAGCAAGCGAGCCGGGATAGGCGGGGGCCCGGGCCTCCAAGCGCGGCGGAGCTAGCTCGAAGGACTGCGGGAAGTAGGAGAGGTAAGCGCGTGCGGCCTCGATCGCCGCCTTCTCGTCCGACACCAGGAGGTCGCCGCAGCCGGAGATCTCGCAGTGCATGCGCGCCCCGCCCATCTCCTCGAGAGTGACCTTCTCGCCGACGACTTCCTCGGCCATGCGCGGCGAGCCCAGGTACATCGAAGCGTTGTGCTCGACCATGAACACGACGTCGCAGAAGGCGGGGATGTAAGCGCCGCCGGCCGCCGAGGGCCCGAACAGGCAGCAGATCTGCGGGATGTGCCCGGAGGCCTGGACCTGGTTATAGAAAATCTTTCCGGCCCCCCGACGCCCGGGGAAGAGGTCGACCTGGTCGGTGATGCGGGCGCCGGCGGAGTCGACGAGATAGAGGATCGGATGGGAGTGCTTGCGGGCGAGTTCGATGATGCGGATGATCTTTTCGACCGTTCGGGCTCCCCACGATCCGGCCTTGACCGTCGCGTCGTTGGCCATGACCGCCACCGGGCGCCCGTCGATACGGCCCACCCCGGTAACGACTCCGTCGGCCGGGAGATCGCCGCTCAGAGCATTGACGAGAAGCCCGTCCTCGGCAAAGCCGTCCATCGAGTCGAGCAGCAGCGCGAGCCTTTGGCGTACGAATAGCTTGTTCTGCTCCGCCAGCCGGGAGTGGTATTTCTCGGCTCCCCCTTGCTCGGCGCGCGAGGAGAGCTCGGCGAGATTCGAGAGCCGGGGGCCGGGATCGGTCATCGTGGCGGCGATCCTAGCGTCGAGTGGCCGCCGGGTACATCTATATGGCCAGCTGGCGACACCTCGCCCCCGGCCCGGCCCCCGCCCCCGACTCTTGGTCGGTACCCCAGAGCGCGTAACGCGCCATCCACTACCGGA
>Ga0136615_10001526_pt1 | contig 11258 bp, 8 predicted proteins | sample AntDrymUQ2882206_2_FD_106647 | JGI IMG/M metagenome (GOLD analysis project Ga0136615, IMG submission 106647) | Polar desert sand microbial communities from Dry Valleys, Antarctica - metaG UQ288 (22.06) | ecosystem: Environmental > Terrestrial > Soil > Desert | place: Antarctica: Dry Valley...
AGGCCGAGCTGGAGGAGCTGTTTGAGCGCAATCTGCGCGCCGCCCGCCGCTGGGCGTTTGCCTTCCCGATGACGTTGTTGCTCTCGGGGGTCGGCTTGGCCGCCGTCCTCTGGCTGGGAGGTTATCAAGTGCTGACCGGGGCCATCTCGGTCGGCACGCTAGTCGCCTTCAACCGCTACCTAACCCTGCTCAACGATCCGGTCCGCTGGCTCGGTTTGGTCGTCAACAGGATTGCGCGGGCAATCGCCTCGGGGGAGCGGATCTTCGGCACGCTCGATACCAAGCCGAAGATTGAGGATCGGCCTGACGCGATCGAACTGACCAAGGCGCGGGGTGAGGTCCGGTTCGACGACGTCAGTTTTGCCTTTGCCGGCACGCGGCGAGCGGCGCTGGAGAACGTCTCGTTCACCGCGGAGCCGGGTCAGATCGTCGCCCTCGTCGGCCCGACCGGAGCTGGCAAGTCAGCCATCGTCAATCTCATCCCGCGCTTCTACGATGCGCGGTCGGGGCGTGTCTTGGTCGATGGTCACGATGTGCGCGATCTCACCCTCGATTCACTCCGGCGCCAGATTGCGATCGTGCCGCAGGAGACGTTTCTCTTCTCCGTCAGCATTCGCGAGAATATCGCCTATGGTCGCCCCGCGGCGAGCCAAGCGGAGATCGAAGCCGCCGCCAAAGCGGCGCAGGCGCACGAGTTTGTCGCCGCCCTGCCGGAAGGCTATGAGACCGAGGTTGGCGAGCGCGGCGTCTCGCTCTCGGGCGGGCAGAAGCAACGACTTGCCATCGCGCGGGCCTTGCTCCTCGACCCCCCGATTCTGATTCTTGACGACGCGACGGCGAGCGTCGACACCGAGACGGAAGAGGCAATCCGGCGGGCGCTGCGAACGGTGATGGCCGGCCGGACCTCGTTTGTCGTGGCGCAGCGGCTGACGACCGTGCAGGCCGCCGACCAAATTCTCGTCCTGGAAGGCGGCCGCATCGTCGAGCGGGGCACCCATCGCGAATTGTTGGCGCGAGCTGGCTTCTATCGCGACCTCTACGATCTCCAACTGCGGGCTCAGGAGGAAGCGGTGTCGGCCGCGTCGTCCCCCTCGCTCGCACGCGGGGGGACGCGGCCATGAAGCAATACGATCCCGACGATCTGCTGGGGAAGGCCTACGATCCGCGGATTGTGCGGCGATTGGCGGCATTTGTCTCGCCCTATCGCCAGCGGGCAATGACAACCCTCCTCTTGATCGTCGTCGCCACGGTCTGCGAGCTGCTGCTACCGAAGCTCTTCAGCGTCGCGATTGACGAGGTAACTGGCGCTCAACGGCTGCGCGTCATCAACCTCCTCGGCGTTGCGTTCCTCGTCACCCTCGTGGCCCGCTTTTTCGCCACCTGGGGCGAGTTCTATTTCGTCTCCTGGATCGGCAATCGGGTCGTCTTCGATCTCCGCAACCGGATGTTTCGGCACCTCCAGACCCTCAGCATCGGCTACGTCGACCGGCGTGGCGTCGGCTCGGTGATGACCCGCATTCAGAACGATGTCGCCGTCATCAACGAGTTCTTCGGTGAAGGGGTCATCGGCGTTGCCAGCAGCTCGCTGATTCTGATCGGCGTCATCGTCGTGATGCTCTGGACGAACTGGCGGCTGGCTCTCTTCGCCTTTGCCCTGCTGCCGGTGATGGTGCTGCTGATGCGTTCCTGGCGAGAGTACGCGATCATCACCTACCGGGCGACGCGGCAGACGATCTCGATCGTCAACGCGAATTTGGCGGAGAGCATCGCCGGCATGCGGGTGACCCAGGCGTTCACCCGCGAACCGGCCAACATGCAGCACTTCCGCGATCTCAACTACGCCAACCTGGAGGCCTCGATTGATGCGGCGAAGCTGTCCTCCGTGCTCTTTCCGATCGTCTCGCTCGTGGGAGCGCTGGCGACTGCCACCATCGTCGCAGTCGGCGGCCGCTTCGTCTTCAACGAGACCTTGACCGTCGGTGAGTTGGTGTTGTTTATCGCGCTGATCGACCGCTTCTTTGAACCGATCCGCGATCTCAGCCAGCAATACAACGTGCTCCAGGCGGCGATGGCGGCCGGGGAGCGGATCTTTGAAGTGCTCGATGTCGAGGCAGAGGTCCGCGACGCCCCCGATGCGAAACCGCTGCCGCCGATCGTCGGCCGGGTCGACTACAACCATGTCTCGTTTGGGTACGGCGCGACCGAGATCTTGCATGATGTCGAACTCCACGTCGAACCGGGGCAGACCGTCGCGTTCGTCGGTGAGACGGGCGCGGGCAAGACCTCGATGGTCAACCTGCTGTTGCGCTTTGCTGATGTTTGGTCGGGGAGCGTCGAGATCGACGGCTACGATCTGCGCGACGTCACCCAGCGCTCGCTTCGCTCCCAGCTCGGCATCGTGCTCCAAGACACCTTCTTGTTCGGTGGCACGGTGCGAGAGAACATCGCCTTCGCCAACCCGGAGACGTCGCTGGCCGAGATTCAACAAATCGCGACCGAGGTTGGCGCCCACGGATTCATCGCTGACTTGCCGGAAGGGTATGAAACCGAGATTCAAGAGCGTGGCGCGCGCCTCTCGGTCGGGCAGCGCCAACTCCTGTCCTTTGCGCGCGCCCTCTTGGCCGACCCCCGCATCTTGATTCTGGACGAGGCGACAAGCAGCGTCGATACGCAGACCGAGCGCTTGGTGCAGCAGGGGCTGCGTCGGCTGCTGCATGGCCGGACCGCCTTTGTCATCGCGCACCGCCTCTCGACGATCCGGGAGGCCGATATCGTCGTCGTCATGAGTCAGGGCCGGATCGTTGAGCAGGGGAACCATGACAGCCTGATGCGCGCGGAAGGCATCTACTACGACCTCTACACGATGCAATGGCGTGGAGCAGGCGTGGGTGGTGAAGAGAGCGGCGCCGGGGAGGTGCGACCAGCCGAGCGGTGAGGCTGACCGAGATTGACGAGAGGAGGACCGAGCGCGAGTGCAAGCGAACAGATCGCTCGATCGACCGAGCAATGACAGGCTGACCGACGAGCGGATCTTGGTGCCATTGGATGGCTCGCCGGTCGCCGAATCGGCCCTTGCCTTCGCCGAGCTGATCCCGGCGCGGTCGATTCGGTTGCTGCTGGTGGAGCCGGACACGATGGGGCCGACGCTGGCGAGTGCGCCTGAGGTGGCGGCCTGGCGAGTTGAGCGAGCGGCGCTGGCCGAAGCCTACTTGCAGCGGGCCGGCGAGCGACTGCAGCGACTCGGCCGGCAGCTTGAGACGATGTTCACCTTTGGCGACCCGGCCACCCGGATCATCGAAGAAGCCAAGCATGTCGATCTGGTGGTGATGACGACGCACGGTCGCGGCACCGGTGGACGCGCGATGTTCGGCAGCGTCGCCGACCGGGTGGCGCGACATGCGCCGACGGCGACGATGATGGTGCGCGGTGGGGCGCGCGCGATCGTGCCGGGTCCATTGACCCGCCTCCTGGTTCCTCTCGATGGGTCACCTCTGGCGGAAGGGGCGCTGCCGACGGCCATGCACTTGGCCCGCAATCTGAGGTTGCCGCTTCATCTGGTTCGCGTCGTTGACCGTGAGTCGCTCGTCGGCCTGATTTTGGCCGGAGTTACCGCCGAGCGGCCGGCCCGGCTGGCGGAGGCGAGCGCGAAGGAGGCGCAAGCGTATCTCGATCGCTGGTGCGCGCGATTGGCGGAACGGAACCTCGCCGTCGACTGCCGCCTGCTCTCCGGTTCACCAGCGGTCGCCTTGCTCGATCTCTTGCAACCGGGTGATTTAGTGGTGATGACCACCCACGGCCGTACCGGCGTTCGCCGCTGGCTCCTCGGCAGCGTCGCCGACAAGCTCGTTCGCGCCGCCCCCGGCCCGGTTCTGATCGTGCGAGCGGAGAGTGGGGAAGCCCTGGAGGAGGCGCCGTCGTCCGCGATGCCGGGGTAAAGCGACCATGGTAGGCTGCGGCCTTGGGGAAACGATGAGATGGTGATGCGGCTTGGCTCGGGTGCGGCACGATGGTGGAAGGATCAGTGGAGATGACGAGGTCGGTGAACGGGCAGCCGCTGCCGGTAAGCGAAGCGGACGTGGTGGTGATCGGCGCCGGTGCTTTTGGCGTCACCGCCGCCTATCAATTAGCGAGGCTCGGTGCGGGACGTGTGGTGCTCGTCGATCAATTCGCGCCCGCGTCGCAGACATCGCCGCGCGCGGCGGGTCTCTACAAGCAGATTCAGGCCGACGCAACGCTGACGAAGCTCGCCCAACTGAGCATCGAGATCGTGACCGGATTCGAAGCCGCGACCGGGGTGCCGTTGCCGGTTCTCCGCTCTGGCAGCCTGCTCACGGCGCGCACTCCCGCCCACGCCGCGATGATTCGCGAAGAAGCGGCGGCGTCCGCCGGCTGGGGCGTTGATTGCGAGCTGGTCGACCCGGCCGCGGCGCGGCGATTGGCACCCTATCTGACGACGGACGGGCTCCGCGCGACGTGTCATATTCCAGGCGATATCTTCGTTGAGGAACCCTCGACGCTGTTGGCCGCCTATCTGGCGGCGGGCGAGAAGCAAGGCGTGAAAGTTCTCGCTGAGACGCCGGTGACGGGCCTTCGCGTCAGCAACGGTCGCATCGGCGGCGTCGTCACAACCCGCGGCGAGATCGCGACCGAGAGGGTGGTGGATGCGGCCGGGGCGTGGTCGGCGATAGTCGGTCGCCTGGGGGAGGCGACGGTGCCGGTCGTGCCGGTCCGTCATCAATTGCTGATCACGGAACCGATCGCGGGGATCGCGCCGGAGGAACCGATTACGCGGATCATCGATGCGGCGGTCTATCTCCGCCCGGCGCGGGGGGGACTGATGATCGGTGGTTTTGAATCCGACCCGATGCCACTCGACCCGCGGCAGGCGGGTTCAGATTTCGCCATGGACCAGGTGCCGCTCGATCGCGATGTGCTTGACCGGCTCGCGGCCGATGTGCGCGATCAGGTGCCGGTCTTGCCGGATTCCGGGGTGGCGGAGCATCGCGGCGGTCTCTTGACGATGACGGCCGATGCCCGCTTCTTGCTTGGACCAGCGACAGGGGTGGACGGGCTGTGGCTGGCGACCGGTTGCAATGGCAGCGGTTTCTCCCTCTCGTCAGGTTGTGGTCGCGTTTTGGCGGAGTGGATGATTGGTGGCGCGCCGCCGTTCGATGTCAGTAGTCTCGACCCGCGACGTTTCGGCGAGACCGCGTTCGATCCTGACGCGCTGACGAAAGCGGGGCTCTGGCAGTACGCGAACTATTACACGCCGGCCGGGGTCACCGTCTAAGCCACGGCCCAATGTGGGAGAAAGTGAGGCGTCGCCGCTGGCGATCATGGGAGGAAGGTGCGAGTATGTCGCCTAAGATCGGAGGTGTTGATGTGGTCCGGTTGATTGTCGCGATAGCCGTTGGCGTTGGATTGCTGATTGGTCCTATGGGAGCGTCGCCCGTCGCGGCCCAAGATTCCAGCCCGCCGGCGGCAACCTCCGCCGCTGACTGCCCACCCGTGGACCAGGCAGCGAATGAAGCGATCGCACGACGCTGGCATGAAGATGCGCTCGGCGCTGGCGACTTGTCCGTCTTTGATGAGATTCTCGCCGCGGACTTTCGTCACGACTCGGCGACCTTCGCGAGCCCGGACGACCTTGAGGCGTTCAAGGCGATCTTTGCCGAGTTGACCTTGGCCTTTCCCGACCTCTCGTACACGATTGATGAGGTGATCAGCAGCGACGATCTCGTCGCCGTGCGCTGGACCGCGACCGGCACCCACGAAGCGACCTTTCAGGGGATCGAGCCGACCGGTATTCAGGTGACCTGGCCAGGGAACAATCTCTACCAGTTCGCGTGCGGAGAAGTGGTTGCCAGTTGGTCGGAGATCGATAGCCTTGGCCGCCTGCAACAGCTCGGCGTGCTGCCAGCGGCGGATGCCGCCGCGGCGACCGCGGCTGACGCGACAGTGGCCAGCGATGCCGCAACGCCAGTCGTTAGCTGCCCGGTGACCGATCCCAGCACGGCGGAGGCGCTTGTTCTTGGCTGGTGGAATGAGGTCTGGAATGGCGGTGACCTCGACCGGCTTGATGAGATCCTGAGTGATCGTCACCAGCATCATTGGGCGTTAGGCCCAGACACCACCGGGGCAGATGCGGTCAAGGCACGGCTCGCGGCCCTGCATACCGCCTTCCCCGATCTGCAGATCAGCGCCCACGAGATCGTGATCGACGGCGATCTGGTCGCGGGGCGCTGGGTCGCCACCGGAACCAACTCGGGGGAGCTCATGGGCGCCGCCCCAACCGGCGCTACCGCGACGTGGCAGGGGATCAACATCTTTCGCCTGGAGTGTGGGCGGATCGCGGAGGTCTGGTCGGAAATGGACGGGATCGGGATGCAAGAGCAGCTCGGGATGTTGCCGGCGATGGCGACGCCCGCGCCTTAGACGCGGTACACCACGAACCACGACGAGGTTGGCTGAACCTTGCAAAGCGTGATCCGGCAACGTTGACTTTGGCGGAGACAGTGCCTCTCAGCGCTTCAGCGGCGCGAGGATGACACCGGTTCGCGTCTGCACCGCGAGCATCGTGACGCAACGGGCGATGCCGGGCGTCCGCGCTACGGCGAGCGAACAGGGCGCGGCGACCGATCTGGCGGACAGGATGAAACGCGGAGAGCGAAGTGATGGGATCAGAGCGATTCTTGGTGACCGGGGCGTTTGGCTGCATCGGCGCCTGGGCGGTCAAACGCCTCGTCGATGAGGGCGTCCCGGTGGTGACGTATGACTTGCCGGGGGAGCCGCGTCGTCTGCGCCTGATCATGCCGCCGGACGCGCTGAAACAGGTCGAGTTTGTCGACGGCGATATTACCGATGGTGATGCGTTTGAGCGGGTGGTGATCGACCACCGGATCAGTCACATCATCCACCTGGCGGCGTTGCAGGTGCCGTTCGTGCGAGCCGATCCCGTGCTCGGGGCGCGGGTCAATGTGGTCGGCACCGCGAACGTGCTGGAGACCGCCCGGCGGCAGGCATCGCGGATCGACGGCCTGGTCTACGCGAGCTCAGTTGGTGTCTATGGTGCAGCAAGCCTCTATCCCCCTGGCCCGCTGGCTCACGATGCGCCACTGGCGCCACCGACCTTGTATGGGGTGACGAAGCAGGCGAACGAGGGATATGCGCGGATCTATTGGCAGGATCACCAGCTTCCGAGCGTCGGTCTGCGACCCTTCTTTGTCTACGGGCCGGGGCGTGACCAAGGGGTCAGCTCGGCACCGACGAAAGCGATGGCGGCTGCCGCGGCGGAGCGTGACTATGAGATTCCGTTCGGTGGCACCGCGGTCTATCAGCATGCCGACGATGTCGCCGCCGTCTTTATCCGGGCGGCGCGTCAGATGCCGCAAGGGGCGCCGGTCTACAACCTCGGCGGGGCGACGGCAACCGTGGCGGAGGTCGTCGCCGCGATCGAGCGCGCGGCACCGGCGATGACGGGTCGCATCACCTTTCTCCCGAAACCGTTGGGGGTTGCCCCAGACGCGGTGGACGGGCGTGAGCTGGAGACCTACCTCGGCCCGATCGCCTGGCGCGGCCTCGACGACGGCGTCCGCGAGACGATCGACGATTTCCGCGGCGCGATCCGCGACAATCGCGTCGATATTGCGCGCGCGATCGGCTAGCGATCGGTTGCCATCGCCGTTTGACTCCTGATCGGAACGACGAAGAGGCTTTGAGCCCCGCGTGGGACGCTCTCCCTGGATGCCGCTGGCGGGACAGGCTAGGTGGTCGATGACCAGGGATCCGACGGGACGCGTCGAGGGGAAGATGCCAACGAACGAACCGCCAGTGCCGTCGCCGTCGTGGCGAGTGGCGTTGGCCCCTGGTGAGTCGCATCCTTTTGGCAAATCACCCGGTTGGTGGGATCTGCGCGACCTCGGCGACGACGCGGACGACGTGCCGGCGGCGAGAACGGCGCTGCTCCGCGCGCTGCCGCCGATCCCCGCCAATGGCAACGTCCTCGACATTGGCGCCGGCACGGGAACGCTTGTCGCGCTCCTCGCGCACTCCTACCCCCACGTGCATTACACGCTGCTCGATGCCAACCCCGCCGCCCTGCAACGGGCATCCGAGAAGCTGCATCGATGCCGATTGACGACGATCGTGGAGGCGGTCGCGCCGATGGCCACGGAGCCGCTGCCTGGCGGACCATTCGACCTGGTGATCTCGTCGATCGCGCTTCACGACATTGCGGTCCCGACGGCGCCGGACGATCTGCCGGGGCGGGCGCGCCATGCTGGTGAGCACCGCTCGCTGCTGCGTCGCATCTTGGCGAGCCTCGTGCCCGGCGGCCATCTGATCTACGCCGACGCGATGCGCCCGCGCTTCCGGGTGGTCGAGCATATCGATCAGCTCGTGGCCGCTGGGTTTGTCGAGGTCGATTGCGCCTATGTTCGCGGGCGGATGCTGGTCGCTGGCGGGCAGCGTTCTATCGCACCGGTTGCAGCCGTCAATCAGGGACCGGCGCCGTAAGGGCGCGACTCACCTCTTTGGACCGACCAGCGATGATCGGGGCGCGGATCGCCGCCACCGCGCGCATTCTCGGTGGCAACGAATCGGCACCTCGTTGGTACGACACTACCGGTGTAGCGCTGCCAGCCGCAGGCGGGAGCGGCGCCCCTCCGACGAGAGAGGCGCGGCCAACCTCGGGCGAGAGCGGCGCCGCAACGATTCGGGCCGGGACAAACCGGTCGAATGATGTGGAACAGGTGCGATGGATCGCTTCTGCCCGTATGATGCCCGGACCGCAAGATTGCACAGTGTATTCAACGAAGGATTTCGATCATGCAGATGACCAGGCGAAGACTCATCGGCGGTGCGTTGGTGGCCGCCACGACCTCGGTGGCACCCGGGCTCATCGTCCGCGCCCAGGAAGCTACGCCTGGCACAGAAGCGGCGGCTCCTCCGGGATTCGGTATCGCCAGAGTTCGGAAACACCCGACAGCGGAGGTGGCCCAGGCGGTCTACCCGGATGTGATGTCCCGGTTCCTGCCGATGACCGCTGCCCTTTCCGGGTATCGCGGCTATATTTTCGCGTTCGACGACGCTGATCCGAAGATCACGATCAATGTGACGCTCCTCGCTGATGCCAACGCCGCCGACGAGGCCAATGCCGTAGCCCAGACCTATGTCCGTGGCATGGACACGCGCTTGACGCCCGAGACGCCAGTGGCCGAGCAGGGTCCGGTGCGCATCTATCAGCTCACGGACAAACCGCGGCTGGAGGTGCCGCCCCTTCTTCATGGTTGCCAGATCACGCTGCGCCACCAGATCGCGCTGCCTGATGTCGATCGGGACGCGGTCGCCAGCTCCGCGACCGAGCGGCTCGTGCCGATCCTGCATGGGATGGACGGCTTCGTGCTGTACTGCGGGATCCTTACGGAAGGCGGTTGGGTGGCTATCGATATCTGGGAAACCGCCAGCCAGATGCAGGCCGGAAACGAGGCGGTCGCGGTCTGGGAGGCCGAGAACAGCCTCGCCTCAGCCGGGGGCGAATCCGTTACGCATCATGGCGTGATCAGCTACTCGGATATTCTGGGAAGAGACTGACGGAGGCGCGCCCGCGCGGCGAATCGTACTGACGCTGACCTGCTCGATCGGCGCCCATCGACGGCGAGTCGATCGTCTTGGTCGACTGGCTGAACGATGATGATTGTGGCTGTGGCGCTCCGCGCCACGGGCGCAGCCAGCAGTAGGCGAGAGCGGCGCCCCGACGGGTTGCGGTTGGTGACTGCGGGAGGTGCTCGGTGGAGCGGGTGCAACTTGCACTCACGACCGTGCATCAATGCTCGGGGAGGTTCGCGACGGCGAGATGCACCCGAGCGGCGCGGAAATCGCGATCGACCTGGCGTGGACTGCCCTGCCAGACCGGTTCCCAGGTGTTGGACTCGATGCCTGCATGGTGATGCCGGACCACCTGCACGGGATTGTCATGCTCGGTCACGACCCTGATCTCCCATCCCCGTGCACCATCCCGAATCTGGCCGCCGTTCTGCGCACTTTCAAACCCGTTTCGGGCATCGCAGGCAATCGGCTGCTGGGGCGATCGGGACGGCCCTTCTGGCAGCGTAGTTACTTTGATCGGATCATCCGCAACGAGCGGGAACTGACGCTCATCCGGGACTACATCGACGGCAACCCCGCGCGCTGGATGGAGGAGCCGGACAGTTCGTAGGGGCGCTGCTCTCACTCGCGGCTGGCCGCGCCCGTGGCGCGCAGCGCCACAACCACAGTTATCATCGTCCAAACAGACGATGATGGCCGACCTGCGGCCGACGGGCGCTGCTTGCCGCGGCGACTCGGTTAGTGACTCTCCCAGTACGGAGTCGTGCCGAAGTAGCCGCAGAGGGCGCGCTCCTCGCGGCGGCTGAATGGGCTGTCGTGGTCGAAGTGGGGAGCGCGTTCCAAGAGCGCTTTCGTGATCGAGAGCCGAATCGGGGTCATCGTCAGGTCGGCCAGCTCTGCTGGCACGGCCGCCTGATGCCGCCCGATCCCGAACAATCCACCGAATCCGATCACGAGGTAGCGGACAACATCATGCTCGCTGTCATCATCGTCGGTGATGTGGTGGTTCACCCCTTCGATAATCACCTCTTCTACCCGGCCGACCGCCTCGTCACCGGCATCGACGACATCACGGTGATGGAGGGCACCAACCGTCGATGAGCCCTCCCCGGTCGAGATGCGGCGCAGCGGGGCGACGGCGTCGGTGACCACCACGTCGCCCCCGCTCGACGATTCGGGTGGCGCGTTGAGCAGGGCGAACGCCTCGCTTAGGATCTGGGGATTCGCTTGGGCCATCCCGATGTAGACCGCATTTTGATCGGCGAACGTCCGGCGCGTCGCGAGCAGAGTGCTCCGGTCGTCGGTCGTCACCGCGAGGAGGGCGACCCCAGCGGTCAGCCGCGATTCGAGATACGTCGCCTCATCGTGGGTAAAGCCAAACTCGCGGATCGTGCGATGAAGTCCGCCAGCACCAACATCGATGTCCGATTCCGCATCCAGGCTGGCCGCCGCGTCGGCACTGATCCCCGCCAGAGCGGCACCGATTGGACCAGCGACGAGGAAGGTGCCCCGCTCCGGAACGATCAGCGCCGCCAGGCCATAGAGCCAATCGCCGACCGATTCGAGCGCATTCGCGACCAGGGCACTCGCCACGGCCCCGGCGCGGTCGGCGCTTTTCTTGCCATCGGTGGCTTTGTCGCGCATCAAGAGGG
>Ga0136615_10001529_pt1 | contig 11247 bp, 9 predicted proteins | sample AntDrymUQ2882206_2_FD_106647 | JGI IMG/M metagenome (GOLD analysis project Ga0136615, IMG submission 106647) | Polar desert sand microbial communities from Dry Valleys, Antarctica - metaG UQ288 (22.06) | ecosystem: Environmental > Terrestrial > Soil > Desert | place: Antarctica: Dry Valley...
CGGAGGCCGAGGTACACCCGGCCGTCGGGGCCTCCCACCATGAGGTAGTAGGTCTCGTGCTGCGGGTACGGCCACCCGAAGACCTCCCGCATGTAGTGGGGGCGTGGGTGGCAGTGCACCGACAGGTTGCCTCCGCCGACGGTGTCCAGGTAGTCGAACCTGATCGGGAACGACGTGCCGAAGACCTCGTGCACCTCCGGTCCCAGGACCTCGCGCGGATGAGCCGCCACGACGAGCTGGAACGGCAGCTCCACCGCCGCGTCCTTGGTCCCCACCAGCACACCGCTCTCTGGCGCGATCAGCTCGTAGCCCAGCGCAGTGTTGGTGGCATCCAGGTTGAAGCCGAGCCGACGCTGCCCCCAGTGACCACCCCACGGCGTGGTGTTGAACGTCGGCCGGGTCCGGAACGGTCGGCGCGCGAGCGCCTGCATGGACGCGCGCAACGTCGTCCCGTCGACGGACGCTGGGCGGCCGGGATCCTGCAGGTCGACCCATCGGTCGATCCGGGCCGCGATCGCGTCGCGGTGCCGGTCCAGCAGCGGCCAGTCGATGTAGAACAACCGCTTCGTCGTCGGCCCGCCGTCTCCGTCCCGCTGGCCGAGGTTGTGCCCGCGCCCGGCGGCGACCTCGGCCTCCGCGTAACGCTTGGGCAGGTCGACGTACCAGAGCCGGTCAGCGGTGAGCAGCGCAGCTCCCGGTCCGTACGCGACGAGCCCGCCGCTGGGCGGAGGGTCGGTCGCCGGAAGCTCACCGAACAGCTGCGCCAGGTCACCGCTGGCGAGCCGGTCGAAGTCGGGGTCATCGGCCAGCAACCTCGACCCGATCGCCCGGACGACGTCCGGCCAGGGCGAGAACCAGGCGCGGAGGTCGACCCGACCTGCCGTCGTCCCGCGGCCGGCCAACGCGGCGCACACCTCGTCGACGACCCGGTCCCAGTCGAGCAGCGCGGGGCCGTCGATCGCCAGCACGAACGGTGGGTCGGGAAGTCCCGCGACCGCGTCCGCCCAACCGACCGACACGACGCCACCGACGGTGGGGTAGCAGGGATCCGCGTCGTAGGTGGAATCTGGCACCGCTTGATCATCCTCCCTCCGCCTAGACGGTCGGTACGCTGATCGTCCCGGCCCGTTGGAGCTGCCATGGTCGCCGATCGGCCGCCCGAGCCCGAGGACCTGAGCGCGCGGGTCCTCGGCCTGCTCGAGCAGCACTGGGACGGCGGACGCGGGTTCTGCGTGCCGAACGCGACGGTCTACCCGCACCTGTGGCTCTGGGACTCCTGCTTCCACGCGATCATCTGGGCGCACCTCGGTGACTCGCGCGCACCGCGCGAGCTCGGCGCCGTCCTGGCCGGTCAGCTGCCCGACGGGCTGGTCCCGCACATGCGTTACGGAGGTGCTCCCCCGGACACGTGGCTCGGACCGCTGCCGACCACGTCGTCGCTCGCGCAGCCGCCGATGTTCGGGCACGCGATCAGGGTGCTCCGATCCCGCGGGATCGCCGTACCTGCCGAGACGATCACCCGAGCCCGTCGTGGCCTGGACTGGTTGTGGTCCCGACGCCGTACCGATCGCGACCTGCTCTACGTCGTGCACCCGTGGGAGGCCGGGAACGACCACTCACCCCGCTGGGACGGCTGGGGGGCGCCGGGTACGACGCGCGAGAACTACGACCGGGCGGCCAGGACGGCGTGGAACAAGGCCCGCATGCGCGACGTGATCTTCCACGACGACGGAGCGGCTTCGTGGTCGTCGACGTTCGTCGCCTGCCCGGCCGGTTTCAACGCCTACGTGGCGTTCAACATCGCGGAGCTGGCCGTGGTGCTCGGCGATCTCGAGCTGGCCGAGCGGGCCGACCGGATCACGGCCGCCATGGACGAGCACCTGTGGGACGAGTCGCAAGGGCTCTGGTGCGACCTGTCCTTGCTCGGCGGCGGCGGGGCCCTGGCGACCACCCCGATCAGCGACGGGGTCATGGGCTCGCTGGTGACGAACGACGCCGGGCGGGCAGACCGCGCGCTGGCGCAGCTCGAGCTGCCAGACCGCTTCGGCGCCCCGTTCGGCCCGACGAACGTGGCCCGGTCCGACCCGGCGTACGACCCCCGGATGTACTGGCGGGGCGCGGCCTGGCCACATCTGAACTACCTGCTCTGGCTGGCGCTCCGGCGCGGGCGGCGGATCGACGAAGCAGCAGCGCTGGCCCGGCGCACGCGCGAGGCCGCTGTGCGCAGCGGCTGGGCGGAGTACTGGGACCCCGAGACCGGCGACGGGCTCGGCGCGATCCCGCAGTCCTGGACCGGCCTCGCACTCGCGATGACCCCGGACGGGTGAGCACCCCACGCGCTACCGGTCGCACCCGCCGTCGCGGTCCTTCCGCAGGTAGGGCGCCACGATGTCCGGCGTGCCCTTGTACGCGTACGGGTCGCGACCGGCGACCAGGATGATGTCGCGGTGGTCGAACTTGCCGATGTGGACGCCTTCCGGCGGCGGCCCGCGCCATGGCAGCAAGGACTCCGCACTCATGTAGTGGTTCACCAGGGCCCGTCGGAAGCTCCCCGGCCGGGTGTTCGGCAGTGACTTGTGCAGGAGGTAGCCGTTGAAGAGCAGGACCGAGCCGGCCTCGATCTCCACCGGCACCGCGTCGTCGTCCTCGTGCGGGAAGTCGAAGGCCTCGATCGCGCAGTCGTAGCGGGGGTCGTCGTGCTCCCGGTCGGGGTAGAGCACCCCGGCCCGCTGCGAGCCCGGCAGCACCCAGAGGCACCCGTTGTCGACGGCGGCGTCATCGAGCGCGATCCATGCACCGGTCAGCGAGCGGTCGCGCGTGGGGATGAAGTGCTCGTCCTGGTGCCACGCCTGCCCAGCCTTGCCCTCGGCCTTCATGAAGAGCATCGATTGCATCGCCTTGACGTTCGGGCCGATCACCCGGGTCAAGGCGTCCACGACGACGGGGTGGTGCATCGCCTGTTCGAGCACCGCCGAGATCTTGTGCGGGAAGTTGATCGCCACGTACCGGCGCATCGCCTCGTCGTCGGACTCGTCGGGAGCAGCCGGCTCGAGACCCCCCACGGGTCCTCGTTCGCCACGACAGATCGTTGCCGCCTCTCTGCAGAGCGTTGCCACCTCGCTCGGCGACAGCGCACCGCGAAGCACGACGTAACCGTCCTCGGTGTACCGGTCAAGATCCACGTGCTGATCAACAATGGTCATGTCACCACCGTCGCTGGTGGCGCTGCCGCGCGCCATGGATCGATGACGCATGAGACTGTCTGATCGTGACCTCGCTCTCGGTCAGCAAGTTCGGCTCGGCGGTGTACCTGCCGGGCGCGACGGTCGGGCCGCGCACGATGTCGGAGTTCCAGCTCGTGTGGATCCTGCGCGGCAGCGCGGAGTGGTCGTGCGAAGCCCGCACGCTCGCGCTCCGACCCGGTCAGCTGCTCCTCGTGAGGCCAGGGATGCGCGACCACTGGCAGTGGGACCGGCGCCAGCCGACGACGCACGGCTATGTCTACTTCAGCCTCACCGGTTCACGACCGTCTTCGACGGCAGCTGCCTGGCCGCTGCACCGCGTCAGCGGCGACGACGACCCGCTCCCGGCCACGCTCCGGTACCTGCTCCGTCTGGACGTCACGTCCGCGGCAGACCTCGACACCGCGAGGGAGCTCGTGCGGTTCGTGCTCCTGCTTCTCGCGCGCGGGCCGGGTGCTCAGGTCGGGCTCGTTCTGCCGACCGCGGTCGAGGCAGTCGTGGAGCACGTCTACGAAGCCTGGGCACCTTCTGGCATCGCCCGGGCAATGAGCCTCGACGAGCTGTCCGCGGCAGCCGCCGTCTCGCCCGGTCACCTGTGCCGGGTCTTCCGCGATCGCTTCGGCATCGGCCCGGTCACGACGATCGAGCTGCTGCGGCTCGCCCGGGCTGCCACGCTGCTCTCGCAGAGCGACCTGGCGATCGGCGCGGTGGCCAGGTCGTGCGGCTTCGCCGACCCTGAGCACTTCTCGCACCGGTTCAAGCGGGCGTACCAGAGCCCGCCCGGCCGCTACCGCCACGCCGCCGACGCCCCAGATCCGTCCGCGCCACTCGCCGCCGCCGGGCTCCTGCCGATCGCCAGCCGGCTGCTGCCGTGAACACCCGGCTGAGGCGGACGCGGGTCGGTCTCAGCCCCGGCTGGGACTTGTGAAAACGGCTGCACGGACCACTGCGCCAGCCACTTCGGCGTGCCCGGCGTCGTTGGGGTGGACGGTGTCGTCATCGAGCATCGTTGCCGCGTCCCAACCGGCCACAGTTCCCACGTCGACCCGGCGATGACGGCGGGCGACCGTGCGGAGCTGGTCGTTGTAGGCGGCGAGGATCTGGTGGGAGCCGCGGTCGTGCGGGGCATGCAGCGAGTAGCTCACGAGGTCCGGCTGCTCCACCGCGACGACGCGGGCAGCTGGTTTCGCTGCCTCCAGCGAGGTGAAGATCGTCTCCAGCGCGCTGCCATAGGAGTGCAGCGCCGCTGAGGAGCCACCGTGCAGCCGGGCGTCGTTGAGCCCGGTCATCACCAGGTAGAGCCTCGCCGGCGGCGCCGGACGGCGTGACAGCAGGTCCGCGGTGTCGGTGCTCAGGCTGCCGCCCAGGCCGAGGTTGACCGCTGTGCATCCGAGCCGCCGGGCAGCCAACTCCAGGAAGGAGCAGGACGAAGAGCTCGCTCCGGCGCCCCCGACCCATGAGTGGCCGTACGCGACTAGCCCGTGCATCGGCGCAGGAACGCAGTCGAGCGGGGCAGCACCTCGACGGCGTCGCCGGACAGGCGGCACTCGTAGGCGAGCGGTGCGGCGAACCCGGCTGTCTCCAGCGCGGCCAGCACCGCCGGCCAGTCGAGGTGACCGGTGCCCGGCTCGAGCCGGTTGGAGTCGCTGACCTGGACGTGCTGGAGCCAGGCACCGACCGCCAGCAACGACTCCGCCAGGTCGGTCTCCTCGATGTTCATGTGGTACGTGTCGGCGCAGACTCCCATCGCGGGCGACCCGACCGCCTGGCAGATCTCGACGGCCTGGCCGAGCGTGTTGATCATGTGGTCCTCATAGCGGTTCAGCGGCTCGAGGCAGATGCGGACGCCCTCGGCGCGCGCGTGCTCGGCGAGCTCGCCGAAACCCTCGACGAGCACCCGGCGGTCCTCCTCGGACGAGCGCGGTGGCTCGAACGGTGGCAGGCGACGGCTGAACATCCCGTACGACGCCGGCGTCACCGCCAGCGCGCCACCGGCAGCCGCGATCGTGGTCAGCTGCTGCTTCATCTGGATGATCGCGTCAAGGCGGAGGTCCGCGTCGAACGCGCCGACGAAGTACGCCATGTCGACGCAGACACTCGTCATGATCACTCCGTCCGCCCGGGCGCGACTCAGCTCGGGCAGGCGGGCGAGGAACGCGCCGGAACCCTTGCCCCGTAGCTCGATCGCGTCGAACCCGGCGGCGAGCGCCGCCTCCCACTTCTCCTGCAACCGCAGACCCGGCAACAGCTGCTCCTGGCAGGCCAACCGGAGCGGCAAGGTCATGATCCGCTCTCGGACGACGGCCCATCGGTGAAGTCCAGGACGACCTGGAGCGCGTCGGCGGGCTGCTCGTCGAGCATGAGGTAGGCATCGGCGACCTGCGCCGCCGGGATCACGTGCGAGATCAACGGCGCGACGTCGAGCTTGCCGTTCGCGATCATCCCGACGAACGTCCGTTCGAGCCGCAGCACGTCCCAGCGTGCGCGCAACGGAGTCGGCACGGCGCCGATCTGGGACGCGACGATCCGTACCCGGTTGTGGTGGAACTCCTCGCCGAGGCGAAGCCCGACGCCCTCGCCCTGGTAGAACCCGGCAGCCACGACCGTGCCATCGACCCCGGCCGACCGGATCGCCTCGTGCAGCGCACGGTACGAGCCGGACAGCTCGACGCACACGTCCGGACGACGACCATGGGCGGCGTCCCGGACCGCATCGGCCACCCCTCGCGGGTCCAGTGCCGACACCGCAGCCGCGCCCATGGCCCGGGCGACCTCGAGCCGCCGGTCGAGGGCGTCCACGGCCACCACGTCGACACCGCCGAGGACGGCGAGCCGGGTCGCGAGCAGGCCGATCACGCCCTGCCCGAAGACAGCGGCGACCTCACCGAGCTTGAGATCACCGGCCAGCACCGCGTTCAGCGCGATTGCGCCGACCCGGGCGAACACGGCCTGGATCGGTGTCACCGGCCCCGGAAGCCACCGCGCGGCGGTGCGGTCCAGCGGGACGACCGCGTCGCTGCGGTGCCCCCACGCCCCCCACACGAGCGATCCGACCTCCAGCGGCCGCAGACCCTCGTCCTCGGGACCGCCGTACGGCTCGACCTCGACGACCTCGCCGACCTCGGAGTAGCCCCAGCCGATCACCGGGTACGTGAACGTCGCCGCGTCGTCCTCGAACCGGTGCAGCAGCGGGTCCCAGCGCTTGGCCAGGTAGGGGTTGGAGCCGCGGTACGCCGTGAGCTCGGTGCCGGCCGACAAGCCCGAGTAGAGCGTGCGCACTCGCGCGCTCCCTCGCCGCATCTCCTCCGGTGCGATCTCGGCGAGCCGAACGGCGCCTGGAGCAGTGAACTCGACGACCTGCTGCGTGCCGACCCCGCTCACGAGACCCCGCCGCCCGACGCGGCAACCATCGGCGTCGCACTGACCGGGTGCTGGCCGGCGAGGCGACCGTCCACGGCCTCGGCCGAGAAAACCTCCTCGATCACCAGCCGGGCTGCCCCAACCACGCCGGCACGATCACCCAGCGGGCTGGTGAGGACCTGCAGGTCCCGGATCGCGAACGGCTGGGCCCGCTGGTGCAGCCGTTCCCGCAGGCCACCCATGAAGTGTTCCTGCGCGCGGACCAGGTCGCCGCCGACCACCAGCACCGCGGGGTTGAGCAGCGAGACCGCGGTCGCCAGCACGTCGCCGAGGAGCAGACCAGCGTCGCGGATGAGCTCGATCGCCTCGAACTCGCCGGCTTGTGCGAGGTCTGCCACGTCACGGCTCGTGTCGACCGGCCAGCCCCGCTCGCGCAGGCTGCGGGCGAGCGCACCGCCGCTCGCCGACGCCGCGAGACAACCGCGGGCGCCGCACGCGCACGCTGGTCCCGACTCGCTGTCGGAGATGCGGACGTGGCCGATGTCGCCGGAGCCGCCGTTCGCGCCACGCACCAGTCGACCATCGACCACCATCCCGGCGCCGATCCCCGTCGCGACCTTGACGAACAGCAGCGACGGGCATTCGGGGAACGAGACGTGGAACTCGCCCAGCGCCATGATGTTCGCGTCGTTCTCCACGAAGCCGGCGACACCGAACGCCTGCTCGAGCCGCTCACGTACGGGGTAGTCGTGCCACCCCGGCATGATCGTCGGCCGGATCGGGCGGCCGGCGTTGAAGTCCACCGGTCCGGGGACGCCGACTCCCAGGCCGACGACCCGGTCCCGGCCGAACCCGGTCTCGTCGACCAGGCCACGCCACTGGGTCTCGAGCCAGCCCAGGACGGCGCTCGGACCATCGCTGATGCGCAGCTGCTGGGCCACCTCGCCGAGCGTGCGCCCGGCCAGGTCGCAGAGCGCGGCCCGGGCGTGCGTTGCGCCCAGGTCGGCGGCGAGGACCACGCCGTGGGTCTCGTCGAACGCGAGGAGGTTCGACGGGCGCCCGCGCGATCCGCTCTCGACGCCGACCTCGCGGACGTAGCCGAGAGACACCAGCCGGTCGAGGCGGGCCGCAACGGTCGAGCGGGAGAGCCCGGTGGTGTCCAGCAGCTCTCGACGCGTACGGGCTCGACCGGTACGGATGAGGTGGAGCAGGTGCCCGGCGGCGGACTGGGCGGCCGGGAGCGTGCCGGCGGCCCGTTCAGTCATCACTGCCCCGTTCGTGCTGAGATCGGTGCTGGTCGGTCGCGCTGATCAGGCGACCAATCAGCCCTTCTCGGCTCCAGCGGTCAGGCCCTCGGTGAGCAGCCGCTCGCTGGCGAAGAAGATCACGATGATCGGCACCGTCACGATCACCGAACCCGCCATCAGGACGGTGGCCGGGACCTCGATGCTGCCGGCGAGCTGCGACAGCCCGAGCGAGACGGTCCACCGGTCGCGTGCATCGATCAGGAACAGCAGCGCGAACAGGAACTCGTTCCACGCGATCATGAAGACGAACAACGCGTTCGCCATGATCGCCGGCAACGCGAGCGGCAGGCTGATCCGGCGCATGATCCCCAGCCGGCTGGCGCCGTCGATCGCCGCCGCCTCCTCGAGGCTCACCGGGATGGTGTCGAAGTAGTTCCGGAGCATGTAGATCGACACCGCGACGATCTGCGACACGTACACGATCAACAGGCCGATCAGCGATCCGCGGAGCCCGATCCTCGTGAAGAACACGAACAGCGGGACCGCCAGCAGGATGCTCGGGAACAGGTACACGGCGAGGAACAGCCCGCTGACCTGCCGTCGGCCGAAGAACTGCAGGCGGCTCACGGCGTACGCACCGGGGATGGCGACCAGAAGGGTCAGGACGACCGTTCCGAACGCCACGATCGCGCTGTTGCGCATGAACTGGATGAAGCCCTGCCCGCCCTCGGCGGCACTGGCCAGCACGCTTCGGTAGCTGTCCAGGATGATCTCGGATGGCCCGACCCAGAGCGCACCGGGGTCCTGCACGACCTGGTCCAGCGGCCGCAGCGACAGCAGGACGCTGTAGTAGAACGGGAAGATCGCGATCACGAGCAGGAACGCGATCACCAGCCAGCGGAGCACGCCGAAGACTCGCGTCTCCACCGCGTCGCGAGTCCAGGTGCGCCGCGGCGGTCCCGGATCGGCCGTCGGCGGACGCCGGCGCTCGACATCGGTCTGGGTCGCCATCACGCCTGCTCCTCCCTCGTCGCGAATCGCTTCAGGTAGAGCCCGACCAGCACCGCCAGGATCGCCGCGAGCACGAGCGCCTGAGCGGCGGCGGCGCCGATGTCACCGCGCGACACGAGCGCGTTGAAGACCCGGACGCTGACCACCTCGGTGCCGGCGCCACCGCCGGTGAGGAGGTAGATGTCGTCGAAGCTGTTGAACGTCCAGATGAAACGCAGCACCGACAGCACGGCGATCGTGGGCAGCAGCTGCGGCAGGACGATGTAGCGGAAGCGTTGCGTAAGCGTGGCGCCGTCCACCTTGGCGGCCTCCTCGAGGGTGGCCGGGGCGGCCTGCAGCCGGGCGGTGAGGAAAAGGAACGCGAACGGGAACGATCGCCACGCCTCGAACGCGATCACCGTAAGCAGGGCCGTCGGCACGCTGAAGCTGAGCCCGAGGATCGACACCTCGCCGCTGACCTGGCTGAGGAACGCGATCGGGTCGTCCCAGCCGAGGAGCCTCTGGCCCCAGTAGTTCACGACGCCGAACTGCGGGCTGAGCATCGTGCTCCACGCGTACGTGACGGCGACGACTGGAGCGACGTACGGGAGCAGCATCGCCGCGCGGACGAACGTGCGGCCACGGAACGCCTTGCGAAGCGCGAGCGCGGCGACCAGGCCCAACCCGATCGCAGAGCCCGTGCCGAGCACCGAGTAGATCAAGGTCGTCCACAGTGACGTCCAGAATCCCTCGGAGGTGAAGATGCCGCGGAAGTTGTCGATCGTGTAGCTGCCGAAGATCCCGGCCGAGCTGAGGTTGAGCAGCCGGATCTGCTGGAACGCGAGCGACACCGTCCAGATGATGGGGAGCACGACCATGACCACGACGATCACGAGCGTCGGCGAGATCAGGCTGAGCCCGGCCCGCGCCTCGCTGCGGGCCAGGCTGCCGCGGGCTCGGCCGCCCTGGACCGACTGAGGGATCGGCTCGGTCGTCGGCGGGGGCGGAGGAGGTGCGCCGCTGACGTCGGCGCGCTCGCTCACTGAAGGGAGTCCTGGATGACGCGGAGCGCCTCGGCGGCCTGCTCGGCGGCGGCCTGCGCGTCGCTGCCACCCCCGGTCAGCGCGCCAATGGCTTGCGGCACCGGCAGCTCGCCGAGCGAGGCACCGACCAGGTCACCTTGTCCCTGGGTGATGCCCCAACGGGAGAACGTGTCCGCGCCGCTCTGCAGGATGTCGATGACCTCCTGCGGGTAGAAGTCCGACAGCGGGGCCGACGTGTCGACGCCCACGTCGAGCCCCTGCCAGGCCTCGACGTACTCCGTCGGGTTGTCCGCGGTGCCGTTGCGCACCGGGAACTTGCCCTCCGGGGCGATCGCGATCCAGTCCACGTAGCCGTCGGAGAGCATGTACTCGATGAACTGCTGGGACGGCTCGGTCGCGGCGGTCGCGGTGATCGCCCAGGACGAGACCTCGCCGAACTGGGCCGGTTCGTCTCCGGACGGGCCCTGCAGTCCAGCGACCACAGCGGTGTTCGCGGCCAGGAACTCAGGGTCGTCCACGCACTCCGGGCAGCTCGGCAGCGCGTCGTTGCGCAGCCCGGCCAGCTCGTCGAGCAGGAACGTCGACCAGATCGCCATCGCGGCCTGGCCGGCGAAGTACCCGGCGCGAACCGTGTCGACGTCCTGGGTGCCCGCGACCGAGAAGTTCCCGATCAGCTCCTGGTAGAACTCGAACGCCTCGACGCACTGGTCGCTGGCGATCACGATCTCGCCGGACTCGTCCACGAGCTCGCAGCCGTTGGCCAGGGCGAGGTGCTCGAAGGTCTGCTGGGTGAACGCGTCACCGGGCGTGGTCGCACCGACGAACCCGGCGACGTCGTCGCTGTCGAGCGCCTCGGCGGCGGCGAGGATGTCCTCGTACGTCTCCGGCGCGTCGAGCCCGGCCGCCTCGAACAGATCGGTGCGGTAGTAGAGCAGCTGCGACCAGGCATCCGTCGGCACCGAGAGCTGTTCCTCGCCGTCACGGGTCAGCTCGAGCGAGCGCTCGGAGAACGTGTCGGCGCCGAGTGCCTCGATCACCGCCGCGGTCGCCTCGGTGTTCAGCAGCTCGTTCGCGGCGAGGGTGCGGACGGCGGCCAGCGGCTGCGAGCCGACGACGTCGGGAAGGTCGCCGGCGGCGGCCGCAGAGGTCAGCACCTGGTTGAACTGGTCCTCCTCCACGCCGACCAGCTCGACCTCGATCCCGGTCTCCGCGGTAAAGGCAGCGACGATCTCCTCGGTCGCAGCGACCCGGTCGGGGATGGTGTCGCCGGTCCACACCACGATCGAACTGGCGTCACCGCTGTCCCCCTCGTCGGCACCACCGCCGCCGCTGTCGCCGCCGTCGCCGCATGCGGCGAGGGCGAGC
>Ga0136615_10001532_pt1 | contig 11235 bp, 10 predicted proteins | sample AntDrymUQ2882206_2_FD_106647 | JGI IMG/M metagenome (GOLD analysis project Ga0136615, IMG submission 106647) | Polar desert sand microbial communities from Dry Valleys, Antarctica - metaG UQ288 (22.06) | ecosystem: Environmental > Terrestrial > Soil > Desert | place: Antarctica: Dry Valley...
CTCGCGGGCCCGTGCCGAGGGCCTCGCGGCGCTCGCCGAGCTCGGGGTGGAGGAGCTGGCCGACCGCTTCCCGGACGACATGTCGGGCGGCGAGCAGCAGCGCGTCGCGATCGCGCGCGCCGTGATCGGCCGGCGCCGGCTCGTGCTGGCCGACGAGCCCACCGGCGCCCTGGACTCCGGCACGGGCGAGGCGGTGCTGCGCTTGCTGCGGTCGCGGGTCGACGCCGGCGCGGCCGGCGTGCTCGTGACGCACGAGGCGCGCGCCGCGGCGTGGGCCGACCGGGTGCTGTTCCTGCGCGACGGCCGTGCGGTCGACGAGACCGCCGCGCCGGCCGCCGAGTCGCTGCTGGGCGGGGCGGCCGGTTCATGAGTGCGTCGTGGCGGGTGGCGCTGCGGATCGCACGGCGCGAGGCGCTCCGCGCGCGCGGCCGGACGGCGCTCGTGTTCTGCATGGTCGCGCTGCCGGTGGCCGCGGTCGTCGCGATCGTCACGCTCGCGCGCACGTCGGAGGTGTCGCCGCGCGAGTCGCTGCGGCAGGAGCTCGGCCCGGCGGCGGCGGTCGTGCGCGACGAGGGCCAGCGCGTGCCGATCGAGCAGGATCCGCTCAGCGCGTTCGGCAGCGCGACCGGCGACGAGCGGCTGCCGCCCGCGCGCGAAGCCGATCTGCTGGCGCGGCTGCCGGCCGGCGCCCGGCTCGCCGAGGTCCGCGAGGGCCAGGTGCAGCTGCGCACGCCGCGGGGCGCGATCCCGGCGACCGGCCTCGGCATCGACCTCACGGACCCGCTGCTGCGGGGCGTCTACCGGGTCACCGGCCGCACGCCGGCCACGCCCGGCGAGATCGCGGTCACGGCCCGCCTCGCCGAGCGCGGCTTCGCGCCCGGGACGCGGGCGGAGCTCGAGGGCGTGGGCACGGTGCGGGTCGTGGGCACGCTGCGCGGCCCGGTCGGGCTCGGGCGGATGGCGCTGGCCGGGACCCCGGAGACGCTCGCGCTCACCGGCCGCCCGGTGCGCTGGTTCGTGGCGAGCCGACTGCCGGTCGGGTGGGACGCCGTGCAGCAGCTCAACCAGCGCGGTCTCTCCGTGCTGTCGCGCGCCGTGGTCGAGGACCCCCCGGCGCCGGACCCGGCGGCTGGCCAGGACACCCCGGCGGACGCCGCCGGCGCCGCCGTCCTCGGCCTGGTCATCGCGATGGCGCTCCTGCAGGTGGCGCTCCTGGCGGGCCCGGCGTTCGCCGTGGGCGCCAGGCGCCAGCGGCGCGCGCTCGCGCTGCTGGCGGCGACCGGCGGCACGCCGCGCGACGTGCGCCGCGTCGTGCTGGCGGGCGGCGTCGTGATCGGCGCCGGCGCCGCGCTGGCCGGCGCCGTGGGCGGCGTGCTGGCCGCGCTGGCGGTGCGCGGCGTGTTCGACCCCTCGGGCGAGCTGGAGCCCGGTCCGTTCGAGGTGCCGCTGCGCGAGGTGGCGCTGATCGCCGCCTTCGGGCTCCTGAGCGCGGTCCTGGCCGCGCTCGCGCCGGCCGTCGCGGCGAGCCGGTCGGACGTCGTCGCCGTGCTCGCCGGGCGCCGCGGCGAGACGCGCCGGTCGCGCCGCTCGCTCACGGCCGGCCTCGTCCTGTTCGGCGCCGGTGCGGTCGCAGCTGCGCTCGGCGCAAATCGCGGCGGCGAGCTGTCGGTGGCGTTCGCGGCCGTGCCCACGGTGCTGGGCGCGATCCTGCTCGCCCCCGCGCTGCTCGAGCGCACCGGCCGGCTCGCGCACCGGCTCCCGCTCCCCGCCCGGCTGGCGGTGCGGGACGCCGCCCGTCAGCGCACGCGCACGGCGCCCGCGGTCGCGGCGGTGGCGGCGATCGTCGCCGGCGTGGTGGCGCTCGGCATCGGAGCCTCGAGCGACGCGTCCGAGCGTGAGGCCACGTACACCGAGCAGGCCCCGCTCGGGACCGGCGTCCTCGTCATGCCGCGCGGCCACGGAGCCCGGCCGGCTCGCGCCCGCGCGGCGGTCGCCGCCGAGCTGCCGGATGCCCGGCTCACGCCGCTGCGCGGCGTGCCCGAGTCGTTCCACGAGCCTGCGGCCGGTCGCACGGTCGTCGAGTCGCTGGAGGTGTGCGCGTCCGGCGACGGGGAGACCTGCGCCACCGCCGCGTCGTACGGGAGCTTCGGCACGCAGACCCTGATCGGTGCCGCCGCCCTCCCGTGGCTCGACCTGCCGCCCGAGCGGCTCGCGGACGCACGCCGCATGCTCGCCGCCGGCGGCGTCGTCGCGTTCAGCGACGCGCCGCTCCCGCCCGGCCCGGCGACCCTCACCGCGCGGCGCACGATCCTCGACGACGTCACGGGCGCGACGACCGAGCGGGTCAAGGCCCGCGCGAGCGTGCCGGTGCTGAGCGTACGCCCCCGGTACGGCGGCGCCCGCGCCGCGGCCGTGCTCTCGGAGGCGGCTGCGCAGAAGCTCCGCCTGCGCCCCGCCCTCGTCGCGCTCCGCCTGCGCCCCGCCCTCGTCGCGCTGGTCGTCGACGGCGCCTCGATCGGGCGGGCGGCCGAGGAGCGCGTCGGCGAGGCGCTGACCGTGCTCGGCGGCAACGCGTACTTCCGCGTCGAGCGCGGCCCCGACGACGACGACCTGTGGCTCGTGCTGCTGCTGCTCGGCGGCGCGGGCGCCGCGCTCGTGCTCGGCGGCACGCTGACCGCGACGCTGCTGGCGCTCTCCGAGGCGCGACCCGACTTCGCCACGCTGCAGGCGGTCGGCGCCACGCCGGGCATCCGGCGCGCGACCGCCGCGGCCTACGCGGCGGTGATCGGGCTCGCCGGCGCGCTCCTCGGGACGCTCGCGGGCGTCGTCACCGGCATCGCCGTGGCCTTCCCGCTCACCGGCCGGCGCACGGGCAGGATCGGCGGGCCCGACGTCTTCCTCACGATCCCCTGGCCGTTGCTGGCGGCTCTGGTGGTCGGCGTCCCGCTGCTCGCCGCGCTCGGCGTCGGGCTGTTCACCCGGGCGCGCGTGCCGCTCATGTACCGACCGGCGTGAGCGGGTCGTCGCCCGCCAGCACCGCGATCACGTTCGCCGCGGCCAGCTCCGCCATCGCCGCGCGGGTCTCCACCGTCGCGGATCCGAGGTGCGGCACGAGCACCACGTTCTCGAGCCCGAGCAGGTCCGCGTGGACCTCGGGCTCGCGCTCGAACACGTCCAGGGCGGCGCCCGCGATGACCCCGTCACCCAGCGCCGCGGCCAACGCGGGCTCGTCGACGATCGGGCCGCGCGCGGTGTTCACCAGGTAGGCGTCGTCGCGCATCCGGGCCAGCGCGGCCGCGTCGATCAGATGGCGCGTCGCGTCCGTCAGCGGGCAGTGCAGGGAGACGACGTCGGCGCGCTCGAGCAGCTCACCGAGCGCCACCTGCCCGGGCGCCTCGCCGCGCGAGCGCTGGGCGTAGACGACCTCCATCCCGAACGCCCGGGCGCGCACCGCCGTCGCCTGCCCGATCGCGCCGTAGCCGACGACGCCGAGCGTCTTGCCGCGCAGGCCCCGGCCGAGCATGAAGTCGATCGCCCACGCCCACGGCCGGCCGGAGCGGATCCGCCGCTCGCCCTCCCCCAGCCGGCGCGTGATCGCGAGCAGCAGCGCGATCGCGAGGTCGGCGGTCGCGTCGGTCAGCACTCCGGGGGTGTTCGTGATCGTCACGCCGTGCCGGCGTGCGGCCTCGACGTCGACGTTGTCGTAGCCGACGGCGACGTTCGCCACCACCCGCAGCTGGTCCCCGGTGGCGGCGAGGAACGCTTCGTCGACGCGGTCGTGGAGCATCGCCACGACGGCGTCGGCGCCGCGGACCGCCGCGTGCAGCTCGCCGGGCTCGAGCGCGCGGTCCTCGGGCGAGACCCAGACGTCGGCGCCGCTCCCGCGCAGCGCCTCGAGCGCGGGCTCGGGGAGGCGGCGGGTGACGGCGACGCGCAGCACGGCGCGGGACTATGCCAGCGCGTCAGACCTCGGCGAGCGCGGGCGCCGGCTCGAGCACCGCGTCGAGCGCGGCGAACACCCGGTCGGCGGTCGCCTCGGTCGCGTTGCGGCCCATCAGGCCGATCCGCCACATCGGCGGCGCGGCCGGGCCCAGCCCGCCGCCGACCTCGATCCCGTGCTCGGCGAGGAGCCGTCCTTGCACCGCCTTGCCGTCGATCCCGTCGGGAACGCGAACCGCGGTGAGCGGCGCGAGCTGATGGGCCGGATCGGCGATCAGGTCCAGCCCGCGTGCGCCGAGCGCCGTCCGGAGGTGCGCACCGGCGGCGGCATGGCGGGCCCAGCGCGCCTCCAGCCCCTCCTCGAGCACGAGCCGCAGCGCCTCGTGCAGGGCGTAGACGGCGAGGATCGGCGTCGTGTGGTGGTAGACCGCGGGCCGCGTGACCCAGTAGTCGCGCAGCAGCGCGAGGTCGAGCGAGAACGGCACGGGCGCCTTGCGGCGCCCGATGCGGCGCCACGCGCGCGGCGAGATGGCCACCGGCGCCATGCCGGGCGGCGCCGCGAGGCACTTCTGCGTGCAGGAGTACGCGTAGTCGATGCCCCAGGCGCCGACCTCCAACGGCACGCCGCCGAGCGAGGTCACGCAGTCGGCCATCAGCAGCGCGTCGTGGCCGGCCAGCGCGTCCGCCAGCTCGCGCAGCGGATGCTGCGCGCCGGTCGAGGTCTCGGCGTGGACGACGGCGACCACGCGCGCCTCGGGCTCTCGCTCGAGCGCTGCGAGCAGCGCGTCGTTCGGCACGGTCTGCCCCCACGGCGCGCTGACCCGCACGGCGCGGGCGCCGCGGCGCTCGACCATGTCGCCCAGGCGGCGGCCGAAGTAGCCCGCCTCCGCGACGATCGCGACGTCGCCCGGCGCGAGCAGGTTGACGATCCCCGCCTCCATCGCCGACGTGCCGGTCGAGGGGAGCGCGAGCACGTCGCCTTCGGGCATCCGCCAGACGTCGCGCAGCATCGCCACGACCGCGTCGAGGATCGCGTGGAAGGCGGGATCGAGGTGCCCGAGCATCGGCCGGCGCATCGCGTCGAGCACGGCGGGATCGACGTCCGAGGGCCCGGGACCGCAGAGCAGGCGCACCGGAGGATCGAGGGTCGTCATGCGGCGAGCCTGGCGAGGGACGGCGTGGAACTCAAGCTGGAAATTTCGGTACGACCGATCGAGGCGGCTCTATACCGGCTTGCGCTGCCGGCCGCCACGCGTCGACACTCCCGCGTCCATGCCGAACCCGCGCACCCGCCTCCACCGTTCCGAGCTCGCCGTCCCGGGCAGCAACCAGCGCATGCTCGAGAAGGCGCCCGCGCTGGGCGCCGACGTCGTCATGCTCGACCTCGAGGACGCCGTCGCCCCCGACGACAAGGAGCGCGCGCGGGAGCAGATCATCGCCGCGCTGGGCGAGCTCGACTGGTCGGGCTCGTCGGTCTCCTTGCGCATCAACGGGCTGGACACCCACTGGTGCTACCGCGACGTCGTGGACGTCGTCGAGCAGGCCGGCGCGCACGTCGACACCGTCCTGATCCCCAAGGTCGCTTGCGCCGGCGACGTCCACCTCGTCGCCACGCTGCTGTCCCAGATCGAGGCCGCCAAGCGGCTGCCGCACCGGATCGGCATCAGCGTCCTGATCGAGACGGCGGCCGGCATGCACCACGTCGACGAGATCGCCGCCGCCTGCCCGGAGCGGATGGAGGCGATGGTCTTCGGGGTCGCTGACTACGCGGCCTCGCTGCAGAGCCACACGACCTCGATCGGCGGCTCGACCGACGCCTACTCGGTCCGCACCGACGACGGCGCGCAGCACTGGGGAGACCAGTGGCACTACCCGCTCGCCCGCATCGCCGTCGCCTGCCGCGCGCACGGGCTGCGGCCGATCGACGGTCCCTACGGCGACTTCGGCGATCCCGAGGGCTATCGCACCGCCGCACGCCGCGCCGCGGTGCTCGGCTACGAGGGCAAGTGGGCGATCCACCCCTCGCAGATCGCCCTCGCGAACGACGTCTTCACGCCCGACGCGGCGGCCGCGGAGAAGACCCGCCGGATCGTCGCGGCGATGGCCGAGGCGGCGCGCGAGGGCCGCGGCGCCGTCTCGCTCGACGGCCGGCTGATCGACGCCGCATCGCTCCGGATGGCGGAGACGCTGCTGCACAAGCTCGAGCAGATCGAGGCGCGCCAGGCCGCCGCCGCGCCGGAGCTCGCAGCCGCCGTCTGACCTGACACGAGCCGCCGTGCTCGCGCAGTTGCCCGACTGCGCAGCTCGATCTAAGCGTGCGACGGTGTCGGATCGCCGGCGCTCGCCCGCCAATCCCGCCCGATCTCTCGCATCAGCGGCGGGTAGACGATCAAGTGTCGGAACGGCATGATCGCGGCCATGTAGGCGGCCCCGAGCAGCCCGTTCGGCTTCACCAGAACGGCCATCTGGCCGCGGAAGCCGCCGCTTCCGTCCCCGACCCAGCCGACGTGCATCACCCCGTGCACGGTCCGGTTGACGATCTCCGCCGCCCACTCGTCGTCGAGCAGGTACAGCGAAGTGAAGGGAAGCGTGTCGAAACCCGGGCCGGGAGCCTCGCGCAGATCCACCGGCAACCGGTCGCGGAGCGTCGGCCGCTGCGAGCCGCGGCCGGCGCCCGGGTCATCCCAGCCCAGCAGCTCCCCCACCTTCCACCGGATCGCGAACAGCGCCCGGGCGGCACGGGAGGGGTTCGTCGACGTGTCGCCCGCGGCGATCTGCGCCACGAGGCGAGGGAGGTCGTCCGGGCCGCCGGGCGTCGGCAGCGCCCACACGTCCTCAAGCCGGAAATCGGCGGTGAGCTCGTGGATCCGCCAGGGCCGGGAGGTGTGCTCGGTGTTCGGGAGCCTCATCCGTGGACCTCCATCCATACGGCAGCGTATGTGTGCAGGGTAGGCATCGCCTGCGGCGGTGTCAATTCGTCGTCGCGAACGACGCTCATGTTCAGCCCGTAGCTCGCGAATCGCACGTACGATCGCCGCATGTTCAGCGCCCGGGAGCGGGACGACCTTCGCGATCGCCTCATCGCCGCCGCGCGGGATGACGACCGGATCACCGCCGCAGCCGTCGTCGGATCGAGCGCATGCGATGCCGAGGACGCGTGGTCCGACATCGATCTGGCCTTGCGTCTATCCGACGGCCTCGAGCCCGACGACGTCGCCGGCGACTGGACCACGCGGATGTACGAGAGCGCCGGCGCCGTCGACCATCTCGACGTGTGGTCCGGCACCACGCTCTTCCGCGTGTTCCTCCTGGCGAGCACTCTGCAGGCGCTCTACATGATCAACGGCATGCGCGACCAAGCCGTCGCGCTCGCGTGCTTGCGCCACGACCTGCCCGCGCACGAAGGTCGCGGCGTCGACGACCTTCCCGGCAGCCTGCGCCTGAGAATCGCCGAAACCGTCGTGCGTGAACTGGGCGCAGGCGAGCTGCGTCGGGCCTTCGCCGCGTCCGTGAGTGTCCTCCTCGAGCAGGCGCAGGAGATCGACGCCGATCGCGAGCGACGGCTTCGAGCGGCAGTCTGGGAGCTCGCGCGCGTATGAACTTTGAGCAGAGCGATGCGTCGCCCCTCCAGCACGCGTCGCGGCGGGCCAGCCGATCATCATCCGCTCTGCTCGCCTTCCGCTGTCGCTTGTCACACATGGATCGTGCCTGCCTGCGGCGGCAAGGCCGGCCGCGTCGCCAAGCCGGGGGCCGTCTGGATGCGACGTAGCTTGTCCGGGTTGCGCACGACGTCGATGCGCCTGATGCGGCCGTCGTCGACCATGAAGCAGACGACCGAGCGGTTCCCGTCGACGCCCGCGATCATCAGGCCGAGCCGGCCTTGAGCTCGATCGGCGTCGCCGTCGGCTCGATCGTCGCCTTGCGCCGCAAGGCGACCCATGCGCGGGCGACGCGAGAGGCGCCGTGCAGCGGCTTGCGCGAGGCGATCGCGCGGTCGCAGATCTCGCGAAGCGCGCTGCGGTTGTCGTCGATTGACCCGCCGCTACTTCAACTCGAACACGCGGTCGAGCGCCTGGCGCGCGGCGGGCGAGCCGAGGAAGGCCACGAACGCGTCGGCGGCCGGCCGCGCCGGGCCCACCGTCGAGCGCACGACGAACCAGCGGCGCTGCGGCAGGCCGCCGCGCGGTTGGATCGTGCCCAGCAGCCCGAGCTTGAGCTCCAGCGCCGCCGCCGTGCGCGAGATCAGGCCGATGCCCAGCCCGGCGCGGGCGGCCTCCCGCACCGCGGTGTTCGAGCCGAGCGTCAGCACGCGCGGGACGAGGCCGTGGGCGCTCAGCCACTCCTCCGCCATCGCGCGCGAGCCCGAGCCGGGCTCGCGCAGCAGCCACGGCCGCCCCGCGAGCTCCTCGACCGCGACCCGCTGGCGCTTGGCCAGCGCGTCGTCGGGCGCGGTGACCAGCACGATCTCGTTGACCGCAAATGCCTCGCCGCTCAGCCGCTCGTCGTCGGGCACCCGGCCCGTGATCGCCACGTCCGCCTGGTGGTCGAGCAGCTGCGTGAAGACCTCCGAGCGGTTGCCGATGTGCAGGCCGATCTCGAGCTCCGGATGCGCGTCGCGGAACGCGCGGATGAGCTGCGGCACGAGGTGGTCGCCGGCCGACGTGACCGCGGTGATGCGCAGCGTCGGGCGACCCTGGTCGGTCGCCTCGAGCGCGGCGCGACCGCCCTGCTCGAGCAGCCCGAGCACGTGCGCCGCGTACGGCGCGAACGCCGCACCGGCCGCCGTCGGCCGGAGGCCGCGGCCGTTGCGCTCGAGCAGCTTGGCGCCGATCTCGCGCTCCAGCGCGGCGACCGCCGCCGACACCGACGGCTGCGTCACGAACAGCTCTTCTGCGGCGGCCGTCACCGACCCACGGCGCACCACGGTGACGAACGCCGCGAGCTGGGTGAGGGTGACGGCCATCGCGCCGCACGTCAGTGCGCGGGTGGCTCCCAGCCCTCGAGCACGTTCGGCTGCCAGTTCGCGCCGACGGTCTTCGAGCCCTCCACCCACGAGCCCAGCTCGGGCTGCGCGAACTTCGTGTGCTTCTCCTTCAACACGATCCCGTACGAGTTGCCCGACTGGAGGTGGCGGATCAGGACCTTGCGCGCGAACTCGTCCTCGCGGCCCGCCGGGATGTCGAAGTAGATCTTCAGGAACGCGTTGGAGTAGCGGTCGAACACCGCGGGCTGCCCGTCCTCCTGCAGCAGCGTGATGTCCTCGAGCCAGTTGATGTCCTCGCCCGGTGTCGCCGCGAGCAGGTCGACGCCCTCCACCAGGCTGACGTTCTCCTGGTAGGGGAAGCGCCGCCCGGCGAGGTACTCCGAGTCGATCGCGGAGATCTTCTCCGGCTCGTCCCGGCGGCTCGCGGCGCGGGCGGCCTGGTCCTCGGCCGCGACCTGGTCGCGGACCTCGATCGCGCCGCCGTCGATCGGCGTGCCCTGCTCGCTCATGCCAGCGCCTCCCCGCCGTCGGCGTGCCCGTTGCCGCCCACCGGCACCGAGTCGGACACGTAGGAGTCGATCGGGTTCTCGAGGTGGCGCTCGAGCAGCCGCTCGATGCGTGCCAGCGAGCGCTCCTCGCTGACGCCCGGGATGTAGTCCGTGCCGGTCAGCGGGACCTTCGCCATCGCGGCCGCCTCGACGGTCAGCGCCGCCAGGTCCTCCGGCTCGAGCGAGTGGATGTTCGTCTTGCCGCACGCCCGCGCGATCAGCTGCACCTCCATCGTCAGCGTGTGGAGGAAGTTGTAGACGCGGTCGGCCGCCTCGTCGACTCCCAACCGCTTGCGCAGCTCCGGGTCCTGCGTTGTGATTCCGACCGGGCAGCGGCCCGTGTGGCAGTGATAGCACTCGCCCGCCGGCACGCCCATGGAGCCCATGTAGTCCGTGACGCCGGGGATCTCCTTGTTGCAGTTGAGCGCCATCAGCGCCGAGTGGCCGATCGCCACCGCCTTGGCGCCCAGCGCGATGCACTTGGCGATGTCGCCGCCGTTGCGGATCCCGCCCGCCACGACGAGGTCGATCTCGTCGGCGAGGCCGACGTCCTCGAGCGCGCGGCGCGCCTCCGGGATCGCGGCCATCAGCGGGATGCCCGTCTCCTCCGTGGCCAGGTGCGGCCCGGCACCGGTGCCGCCCTCGGCGCCGTCGAGGTAGATGATGTCGGGCCCGCACTTCGCGGCCATGCGAACGTCGTCGTACACGCGCGAGGCGCCGAGCTTGAGCTGGATCGGGATCTGGTAGTCCGTCGCCTCGCGGATCTCCTGGATCTTCAGCGAGAGGTCGTCCGGCCCGAGCCAGTCGGGGTGACGGGCGGGCGAGCGCTGGTCGATGCCGGCGGGCAGCGAGCGCATCTCGGCCACCTGCTCGGTCACCTTCTGGCCCATCAGGTGGCCGCCGAGGCCGACCTTGCAGCCCTGGCCGATGAAGAACTCGGCGGCGTCGGCGAGCATCAGGTGGTGCGGGTTGAACCCGTACCGGCTCTGGATCACCTGGTAGTACCACTTGGTCGAGAGGTCGCGCTCGGGCGGGATCATGCCGCCCTCGCCCGAGCACGTCGCCGTGCCCGCCATCGAGGCGCCCTTGGCCAGCGCCATCTTGGCCTCGATCGAGAGCGCGCCGAAGCTCATGCCGGTGATGTAGACCGGGATGTCGAGCTCGATCGGCTTCTGCGCGAAGCGCCCGCCCAGGATCGTCTTCGTCTCGCACTTTTCCCGGTAGCCCTCGATCACGAAGCGCGTCAGCGTGCCGGGGAGGAAGACCAGCTCGTCCCAGTGCGGGATCTTCTTGAACATCGAGAAGCCGCGCATCCGGTAGCGGCCGAGCTCGGCCTTCATGTGGATGTCGTTGATGACCTCGGGCGTGAAGATCTTCGAGCGCCCGAGGACGGTGCGCTGCGAAGGCGCCGTCTCTTCAGCCATGCCTGCCTGCCTCCCTCGCCTAGAGAACGAGCTTGCGCTCGGACGGCTCGAGGTTGTCGTAGTTGTAGAGCTGCTTGCCGCAGACGAACTTCTGCAGCTCCGGCGGCTCGCCCAGCCCGTAGATCGAGAACTTGCGCGCGATGAGCTCGGTGTCCTTGTCGGTCCACTCGCCCGGGACGCAGTCGACCCCCAGCGCCTTGACCTTGCCGCCGACGTAGATCTCCCCGTCGTACATCGAGTCGCCGAGGCCGGGGCCGACGTCGCCGAGGATGATCTGGCGCCCGCGCTGCATCATGAAGCCGGTCATCGAGCCGGCGTCGCCGAGCACGATCACGGTGCC
>Ga0136615_10001535_pt1 | contig 11228 bp, 8 predicted proteins | sample AntDrymUQ2882206_2_FD_106647 | JGI IMG/M metagenome (GOLD analysis project Ga0136615, IMG submission 106647) | Polar desert sand microbial communities from Dry Valleys, Antarctica - metaG UQ288 (22.06) | ecosystem: Environmental > Terrestrial > Soil > Desert | place: Antarctica: Dry Valley...
GAGGTATTCGTCCGAGGGCAGGTCGCCGTCGCGCACCATCTCCCAGAGCGACATCCAAAGCAGCTCGCGCAGCAGCGGATCCTCGACTTCCCGCAGGCGTTCTCGCACGAATCGCAGGGAGATGGGATCGAGGCGGACCTTGGCGTACGCGTGGTCCTCATGGTTGGGAAAGACGAGCACCGGGCTGGCTCGCCCGATGGCATCCTCCACGTCCGCCCTCGGCCCGTCGATGGCAGCCTTCAGTGCCTCCGGGCCTGATCCGCCCCTCTCCTCCTCCAGTAGGCCGATCCAGAGCGTGTGCGGGCGCATGACAGGATGCGCGTCAGGAGCCGTCTGCTGCAGCTCCAGGCTGGCGATGCGACCGTTCTCGCTGGTCCACTCGGCGGCGATGGTGTTGACCGAGGCGGTCTCCAGCCAGAGGCGCGACCACTCACCCAGATCGTGGCCCGATCCCTCCTCCAGCGCCGCCAGGAACTCGGCCAGCGTGGCGTTGCCCCAGGCGTGGCGGCGGAAGTAGAGACGCAGACCGTCGCGGAAGCCGTCACGGCCGATGGTCGCCACAAGCTGCTTCAGGACGGATGCGCCCTTGCCGTATGTGATGCCATCGAAGTTCAGAAAGGCGCTGTCCGTGTCGGGCGCCTCGCCCGCGATGGGATGCGTGGTGGGCAGCTGATCCTGGTGATAAGCCCAGCGCTTCATGTCTCTGGTGAATGACCGCCAGGCACCCTTGAAGCGGGTCGCCTCGGTGAGGGCCAGGTAGGAGACGTACGAGGCGAAAGACTCGTTCAACCAGAGGTCGTCCCACCAGCGCATGGTCACCAGATTGCCGAACCACATGTGAGCCAGCTCGTGGAGGATGACCTCGCCACGGTCCTGGCGCTGAGACTCCGTGGCCGGGTCACGGAAGACGAAGTTCTCGCTGAAGGTCACCGCGCCCACATTCTCCATGGCCCCGATGTTGAACTCGGGCATGAACAACTGGTCGTACTTGGCGAAGGGAAACGACTGATGAAAGAGCTCGGCATAGAAGTCGAAGCCCTGCTCGGTCACCTGGAAGATCTCATCGGCGTCTGCGGCCAGCTTCTCGGCCAGCGACCGCCGGCAGTAAAGGCCCAGCTCGATGCCGTCCGGTCGCCGGCGGCGGATGACGTGATACGGCCCGGCCACCAGCGCCAACAGGTAAGTGCTGAAGGGCGGTGTGCGCTGAAAGGAGTGCCGCCGGCGGCCGTCCGCGAGCGCCTCGGGCTCGCCGCTCGGCCGGTCGCTGGAGACCACCTGCCAGTCCGTCGGGGCGTCGACCGTCAACTCGTAGGTGCCCTTGATGTCGGGCTGGTCGAAACAGGGAAAGAGCCGGTGCGCCGAGAAGGGCTGGAAATTCGAGTAGAGATACTCCTCCCCGTCCTCGGGATCCACGAAACGGTGAAGCCCATCGCCACCGGTGTCGAACGCGTTCTCGTAGCGCAGGCAAAGGCGCATCCGCTCGGCCAGCGACTCGGCAGGGATGATGATGCGATCGCCCTCACGCGCCGGAACGACGCTTGAGCCGTTGACCGTGAACTCATCGATGCGGCCGCCCTTGAAGTCGATGAACAGCGGCTGCGAGGTGTCACGGACGGCGAATCCGATGGTGCAGTCGCCCCGGTAGGTGCGCTGCCCGGGCTGGAGATCGATGCGCAGCGCGTAATCGACAGCGGTGACCCGTCCGGCGCGCTCGATGGCCTCGGCCTGGGTCAGGACGTCGCGGATCGGCGTCTCGGAGGTGGGGGTGAGCGTCTGGGACACGGTACCTCTCACAAGATCGTGGCCCCACGGGGCCGGGATGGTACCGCGTGCCCTGCGGCCTGGATGCAGCGGCCCAGCGTATCTGAGGGCGCAGCCAGGCGAGTCTACCCAACCGAGCCATGCGCGTCTCGCGGCCGTGCGCGTTCGGTCACTCCGCGCTCGTGGCGGCGCCACGGCGATGCCTCGTGGTGTGTCACCCTGTAGCCATGCCCACCACCCGCTCCGCTCTCGACCTCCTGCGCGGCGTCGGGTTGATCGTCGATGGCCCTGCTCGCTGGGGGGAACGGATCGCCGGTCGAGGACCGGGTGTCTACCTCATCGAGCTGCCCGATGCGCCGGAGGAAGCGCCCATCGACCCCTCCCTGGTCCGCGGTTGGATCGAGCGAACGCCTGGCCTCCTCCTGGACGGCGAGCGGCCCACGCCGCATCGACTGGCGCAGCGACTGGCCTCCTTCTGGCTGCCACGCGTGCCCGTCCTCTTCATCGGTCAGGCCCCTCGCTCCATCGCCGGACGGATCGCCGCGCAACAGCAGACGCCGCTGGGCATCAGGCGCCCACATCCCGGCGGGCACTGGCTGCGCACGTTGCGGGACACCGGAAAGTGGCGCATCTGGTGGGCTGAGACAGAAGCCGTCGAGGAGTATGGCGACGCGCTGGAGACGGCTTTCGTCGACGGCGTCGACCCGGATATCGCGGCCACCCTGCCCGACGGTGCGCCGCTCATCCCCTTCGGCAACCTGGAGAGCTCGTCGGGGGTACTACGCGCCCACGGCATCACCGGCGCACTGGTCGATGAGCCGGCTGGTGCGGCAGCAGGTGGGACGAGCGCGAAGGGCGCCCGGGGCACGACCACCGCCCGAGGCGGGAAGGTCGCACCGAAGCGCACGACCCCGGCGCGTGCAAGCGCTGCCGGCGGAACCCGGCGCAGCTCCGCGGCATCGAGCAAGCCCGCGCCCGAACCGACGCACATCTCCGAAGAAGGCCTGGCTCGTCTTCGAGCGGAGCTGGATGATCTGCGCATCGTCCAGCGTCCGCAGGTCATCTCGCGCGTCAAGCACGCTCGTGAGCTGGGGGACCTCCGGGAGAACGCCGACTACGAGGCCGCCAGGAACGAACAGTCCTTCTTGGAGGGCCGCATCCAGTCACTCAACCAGCTCATCGACAGCGCGGTCATCATCGCCGGCGACCGAACCGGCCAGGTGATGCTCGGCTCGACGGTGGTAGCTGAGGTGGGCGGCGACCAGACCACCTTCCACATCGTCGGATCGACCGAGGCCAGTCCCGGGGACGGACGGATCTCCAACGCCTCGCCGGTGGGCAAGGCCATGATCGGACGCCGTGCCGGCGAGGAGGTCGTGGTCAAGCTGCCCGTCGGCGAGGTGAGCTACCGCATCGTCGAGGTGCGCTAGAAGAGCGAACGGCGGGTCGCCCCGCCGCCGCTCATGGTCGCTAGCCGCTAGCCGCTAGCCGCGGATGCGGGCTGCCAGGATCCGATAGCGGACCCAGCCGCGCGTACCGTCAGGCGCCTCGAGCCGCACCCATGCCCGCGGCTGACCGTTGATGGGCACCCACTTCGACCTCAGCACGGTCAGCTCGCTGCGGCGTGGCAGGCGAACGAGTGATGCGCTGGGCCAGGACGGACCCGCGCGCAGGCGGAAGGACCGGTCCGTGCGCAGCACGTCGCCGCGGTCCAGCCCCGTGTTCGGTCGCGTGGGGGTGGGACCGTCGCCACCACCCGGTGCGCGCTTCATCAGCGACATCACGTTGGTCACGTAGTTGCGTGCGTAAGAGGACCAGTTCGACTTGTCAGGATCCCTGAGGCCGCTGAGCCACCAGTAGGCCACCCGATCGTAGCGACGCAACCAGCGATGCAAGTCGATCACCTTGCCGGCAGCCACGATCTCCTGATTGACCGCCGTCTGGGGAGCGTGCGGGTCGCCGATGTAATCGCGCGACCAGTTGGGCCAGTTGAAGGGCATGATCTGATACTTGCCATAGGCGCCCGAGGAGGGGTTCTCCGCGCCGTAGCGCCAGCCGGACTCCTGACCGGCCAGGGCCCATAGGAACTCGGCCAGACGCGCCGGAGCATGCTCGGCCGCCGAGGCACGCGGCGGCGTGCCCACGAAAGACATCGCTGGCGTCAAGAGGCCAACGGCCAGCGCGGCGAAGACGAGCGAGGCCAGCATCCGCCGGCGCGGGGGGGCCCTCTCGGGGCGCACGGAGTTTCGATCCACGGCTGATCGTCCTTTCCTCTCCACGCGCCGCGTGGGCATCGAGCGGCGCGAGTGAGGCCTTGCCTTCCCGGGCACAGGTGAGGATCGGCCTATGGTTGACCCTTGGTCAACCCAGTTTCTCCTAGGTCGTCAAGTCAGGGACGCGCCTCGCTCGCCTGACGCGCCAGGCGAGCCTGCAGCCGCTCCTTCACCTGGGCCCACTCCTCGCGGATGACCGAGTAGTAGGCCGAGTGTCGGAGGCGGCCATCGGCGACGATGATGTGATCGCGAAAGATGCCTTCGAAAGTGGCACCGATGCCCAACAGCGCAGCGCGGGAGCGCTCGTTGAGCGCGTCGGTCTTCCACTCCACGCGGTTGGCCTTCAGTCGCTCGAAGGCATGCTGCATCTGGAGCCATTTCGCCTCGGAGTTGTAGCCGCGGCCGTGGACACTCGGGGAGAGCCACGTGTAGCCGATCTCCAGACGGTGGTGTACGCGCTCGATGTTCAGGAAGTGCGTGCTGCCCACAGCCCGCCCGGTGGCCTGGTCGACCGTCGCGAAACAGACTTGTGTGCCATCGTCGGTGGCTGCCACGGCCCACTCCACATGGCGCCTCATCTGCTCCCGCGTCTCGATGGGATCGGTGAACCAACGAAAGGCGTTCGTGCCCAGACCCACTTGGCAGAGCGCCTCGAGGTGGTCCAGCGTGAGTGGCTCAAGGCGAACCAGGCGGCCCGCCAGGACGACCGGCTCGACCACCATGGGGGGCGGGCGTGTCATGCGTAGCTCAGATCCGAGCTCTCCGCGTCGACGACGCTGCGCTCGCAGGTGGGGCAGTACCAGCGCGCCTCCAGGGCCGTCCCGCACGGCTCGTGCTGAAGGCCCGTCTGCCCTGAGTCGGAGGGACCCGGACCTCGGTCGCCCCACGCGGCCAGCAGGCGCAACACGCCCGCCAACTCCAGACCGTCCTCGGAAAGGCGGTACTCGAGGCGCAGCGGGCGACGGGAGTAGGGCTGGGACACGACGACGCCCTCGCGTTCCAGTCGGCGCAACCGCTCGGCCAGGATGTTGGGAGCGATGCCCGTCACTTGGCCGGCCAGCTGATTGAAGCGGCGCGCGCCATCGAGCAGCGCTTCCACGATGAGCAACGACCACCGGTCGCCGACCCGGGATAGCGCCGCATCCAGAGCGGCCACGGGCGAGGTCGCGGCTTCCATGCACGCATCCTACCGCGCGCCTGGGTCGTGATTGCGCGCGCACTCTTGAGGGTGTACCTTGCGACTTGCAAGTAACTCCTTCAAAGGAAACGACGACCGATGAACACACTGGAAGACATCCGATCGACCATCAGCAGCCTGGCCGAGCGACACTCCCCGGCTGTCGTCCGCATCGAGGGCGGTTGGCGGGGCGCCTCAGGCGTCATCGTGGCCGCGGGACAGGTCATGACCAACGCGCACAACGTGCGTGGCGACGACGCCCGGGTAACCTTCCATGACGGGCGGACGGCCAAGGGGACGGTGGTGGGCGTCGATCCCGATGGCGACCTCGCCGTGCTGACCGTCGACACTGCCCAGATCGAGCCCATCGAATGGACACAGGGCGAAGCCGCCACGCTGGGCACGCCCGTCTTCGCATTGAGCGCCTCAGGTCAGGGTAGCCGCATCACCTTCGGGTGCGTCTCCAGCGTGGCGCGCGCCTTTCGCGGACCACGCGGCCGTCGCATCTCCGGCAGCATCGAGCACACGGCGCCCATGGCACGAGGCTCCTCCGGCAGCGCGCTCCTGGACGCGCAGGGACGGCTCGTGGGACTCAACACGAATAGGGTGGGCAGTGGCTTCTACCTCGCCCTGCCGGCCGACTCGACGCTGCGTTCCAAAGTCGAGTCGCTGGCTCGGGGTGAGACGTCGGCCCGGCCACGCCTCGGTGTGGGTATCGCACCGGGCGACGCCGCGCATCGGATGCGTCGGGCGGTCGGCCTGGCCGAACGTGACGGACTGCTGGTGCGCGACGTCGAGGAAGGTTCGCCAGCGGCACGCGCGGGTCTGGCGCAGGGCGATCTGCTGGTGGCAGTCGGCGGCCGGTCGCTGGCCAGCGTCGACGATCTGTACGACGCTCTGGCCACGGTCGATGCGGCGGGACAGCTAGAGGTGGTGGTCGTGCGCGGCGCCGAGGAGCGGACCGTCAGCGTGGACCTGGCCGTGGAGCCCACCGCGGGATAGCGCGCCCGCGGACGGGCATGGCGCTCAGCCGCCCGGCTCGCCGCTGAGGAGTTCCACCGCACGCAGGAGCTGAAGGTCGGTCGAGGCGGTGAACTCCTCAGGGCTTAGGTCACGCAGGTCGGCCGGCTCCAGGAGCGCTCCATCGAGAGGCAGCTCCACGATCTCATCGGGCGTGATGCCCCGGTCGAAGATGAGTTCGCCGTCGGGAGTCAGCCAGCGCTCGATGCCCACGCGGACGGCGGAGCCATCGGAAAGCTCGATGGTATTCAGCACGGTCCCCGTGCCGAAGGTCTGCTCCCCGATGAGCGTGCCTCGCTCGTTGTCGGCGATGGCGCCCGAGACGATCTCTGCCGACGAAGCGGTGCCCAGGTCGATGAGCACGACCAGCGGCAGATCGGTGGCCAGGCCGTCCGGCAGGACGGAGACGGGCGCGGTGGCGTCTTCGGCGTCACGTCGCTGATAGACCACGCCGTCGTCGAGGAAGTGGCTGGCCACACCCACGGCCTCGTCCACGAGGCCGCCCGGATTCGAGCGGAGATCGAGCACGATCGCCTGGGCGCCCTGGCCGATGGCCTCTTCCAGCGCGACCCGCACTGCGTCCGCCGCCCCGGCGGAGAACTGGATGAGCCGCACATCGGCGATCATCGTGCCAGGCACGAATGACCAGCTCACAGGCTGGAGCTGGATGCGCTGGCGGACGATGGTGATGTCCTCAGGCTCAGGCACGCCCCGGTGCATCACGGTCAGCGTGACCTCCGTGCCCTCCGGGCCACGCACCAGCTCGACGATGCCTTCCGTGCCGAGGCGTTCCGCCGAGGTGCCATCGATGGCCAGGATGACGTCGCCCGAACGCACGCCCGCGGCCTCCGCCGGGGTGCCACTGATGACCGACATGACCACGGGCCGGCCACCCCGCTCGCCCAGCATCACGCCGATGCCGGTGAGGGTGCCGCTCAGCGAGTCCTGCTGGGCCTGCACCTCGTCCGGCGTGAGGAACTCGGTATGGCCGGTGTCCCCCAGGCTTTCGACCATGCCTCGGATGGCACCGTAGGTCAGGCTCGTGTCATCCAGCGCGGAACGGTCGACATAGCGTTCCTGGATGACCTGCAGGGCTTCCCAGAAGAGCCCGAAGTCGTCGGGAGCGCCGGCCGGGATGGTCGGCTCGGCAGCGGCCGCCGCGGGGCTCGCGGCCGGCTGAGGTGACGCGCTCGGCGTGGCCGACGGCGGCGCGCTGCTGGGGAGAGGCGTGGCCGTGGGCGAGGCACTCGCCGGCGGCGCCGTCGGCGGTGGCGCTGCAGGAGACGCGATGGCTGAGGCGGACGGAGCTTCGGCAGTCAGGCTGGGCGACACGACGGCCGCCACGTTGGTGGCCTGGGGCACGTCACTCGCACCTGCCGCCCCTCCCCCGCTCCTGCCGAAGCCCTGCCCCACGAAGAGTCCCGTGGCGAACACCAGGGCAAGGACGAGCAGACCTGCCGAGACTAGACCAGCGCCGGGGCCGCCTGGCTTCCTGGAAAGCCCGGTCTCCGCCGTCGGGACGTCTGTCTCAGCGGTCAAGGTGGTCGGTCGGTCGAAGTGCTCCATGCCCCGCATCATCGCCGGGCGGAGCGGAAGCCGCTCTTCTCGGGCCCTCCGAACGCCCGGCTAGTGCGACCGCAGAGCGCCGACCGCTTCCACCAGCCGGTCGAAGCTCTCGCGGTTACCCGGTTCCAGGGAGCAGATCACGTGATCGACGCCGAGCTCGGCCCACTCCGCCAATCCCTCCGTGATGGCCGGGATCGAACGCAGATCCATGGCCGCCTCGGGGTCCGACTGGCCGTCCGACTCCGTGGCGGGGTCTGCGATGCGCACGCCGGCCGTGAAGGCCAGGGTATCCGGGTCGCGGCCGACCTCATCGCAGACGGCGAGCAACTCATCGCGGCGCTGGAGGTATCGCGCCGGCCGGCCGAACCAGGCCGCGTTCCAGGCGTCGGCGTGCTCTGCGGTCAGACGCAGCATCCTGGGACCGCGCGCGGCGATGAGGATGGGCGGGCCCTCCTCGCGCGGCCCCCGCGGCAGCAACTCGGCCGCAGCGGCTGAGTTCCAGCGACCCTGCACATCCACCTGACCATCACGCAGCAAGCCGCAGATGATGGCCAGCGCTTCCTCGAAGCGTGAGAAGCGGTGATCGAAGCCGAGGCCCAGGGCGTCGAACTCAGGCTCGTGCCAGCCCGTGCCGATGCCCAGGATGATGCGGCCGGCGCTCACTTCATCGGCGGTGGCCGCCATCTTGGCCAGCAGGGCCGGGTTGCGGAACGGGGTCGCCAGCACGAGCGTACCCAGCTCCAGCCGTCGTGTGGAGGCGGCCAGCGCGGCCAGGATGGTCCAGCACTCCCAGATCCCGAATGCCGGCTTGTCGGGGAGGCGGAAGAGCACATGGTCGAAGACCCAGACCGAGTCCAGGCCCCCGGACTCGGCGCGCTGGGCAAGCTCCCATATCTCCGACCAGGGCTGGATCTCGCCGGTATCCGGTGACTGTCCGATGGGCAGTACGACGCCGATCTTCATCCTCCGCCCCTGGCGCGACCGCCCATCAGAAGACCTGCGGGCACCATGGCGCCTGGTCCGCGCGGAAGAGATCGTCCAGCCGTCGGTGTGCGCCGTCGGTCAGTCCGACGGTTCGCCCCGCGCGTGCCAGGTCACTGGCGCTGAAGGCACCCAGGTAGAGGCAGGCAAGATCCGTGATGTCGAGACGGATGTCGGCTGCATCCTCGGTGCGTCCGACGCGGGCACGTCCATCGGTCGCTTCCAGAGCCCAGCGGCCCGCCGTCTGCGGTCGGAACGCGTCGGAGATCTCCAGCACGACTCTGTCCCGGGCGGCGTAGCTGCGCGCGGACAGTGCAGCGGCGACATCAAGGATGCGCAGCCAGAGGGCGTCACCGACCTGCAGCGCCAGCCGTCGCGGTTCGGCCACCAGCAGCGTCAGCGGATGGTCCACCGGCTGACGCCCGGCACGGATCGTCGTGATCAAGTCGTGGCCGAAGCAGAAACGCCACAGCTCATGCAGCGCGCGCGGCGTCGTGGCCATCAGCTCGAGCACTTCCAGGGCGCGCTTCTCCCAGTCGCCCGAGATGCGGTAGATGAGGTAACCCTCGGCCTTGCCGTCGGCTTCGTAGAGCACGTACCGTTTAGGGCCCGCTCCGTGACGGTGGTACTCCGGGTCATCCAGAACCTCCACGTCCCACCAGGTGCTCGACCGATCGAAGAACCCCGCGATGTCGACGCGTAGCGCTTCGTAGATGGGTGGGAAGGACTCTGCCGCTTCCTCCCGGGAGACGAGCCGGGCCTTGCCGTCAGGGCTCGCCGGCAGGCGGAAGGCGGAGTTGGTGCGGGGGACCTCGAGGCGCGCCTCCAGCGTAGCCAGCCCATAGCCGAAGCGCTGGTAGATGCTGCCCTCCGAGGCCCACAGGATGGCCACCGGCTCGCCGCGCTGCGCGACATCGTCGAGCTGCCCCCGCATCAGCTGGGTCAGCGCACCCTGCCGTCGGTGTGTGGGCATGATGCCCACGCCGGTGACACCGGCCGCGGCAACCTCGCCACCCGGCACCGTCAGCCGATAGGTGAAGGCGCCACCACCGCCTACGATGACTTCACCGTCGATCGCGGCCAGGATCCGGTCAGGCTCAGCGATGCGCTCGAAGGACGGGAAGTCCTCGTCGCGCGGCTCTTCGCCAAAGGCGATACTGACGGCCCGCCTCCAGTCGCGAAGCTCCCCGTCCTGGAGCGGTCGTACGTGGATGCTCATGCTCTCCTCAACCTGTCGAGTCGCGCGCTGGCGCCAACTCCGGGTCACTCGGGCGACGGCGGTCGCCAGCGCCTTCCAGCTGCGTGCCGGCGGGCGCCTCGGCGTCGCGGAACCACCACCAGTAAAGGCTGGTCGCGACACTGTAGAGCACGATGATGGTGATGAAGGCCACGGTGTAGCCACGCTCGAAGCCCAGGCTTGCCTGGACCAGGCTGTACCACGGTCCGGCGATGACCCAGCCCACGGACCAGAGCACGCTCATGGCGGCAGCCAGGGTGGCGCGCTCGTCGGGACGGACCTGTTCCATGGCGAAGGCGTTGAGGATGGGGTTCCCGGCGTTCATCAGCGAGTTGCGTACGGCCATGGCGATGATGACCAGCCACAGGATGGGCGAGAAGCCCAACACTGCCAGGAAGGGCAGGCTGGCGACCTGCACGATGACCACCGAGCGGACCTTTCCGAAGCGTCGCGCCAGTGCCGGCTGGATGAGGATGGCCAGCACCGTACCGAAGCTGGTCAGGGCAAAGACGCCGTTGATCTGAGACAGGTCGAGCGCGAACTTTTCGCTGACATACAGATTCAGGAAGGGGATGACCTGCCCGGCACCCAACGCGATGAGGAAGCCCGGCAGGAGGATCTTGAAGAAGAGCCGCCGATCACTGACTCGGATGCCCAGGCGACCCAGCCGGCTCTCGGCCGCTGGCGTGCGACCGGCAGCTGCACGGTGCCGGTCATCGTGCACACGAGTCATGACCAAGAGCGCGGCCACCAACAGCGCCGTCTGGATGATGAGCACGATGCGGAAGACGCCAGCTTCGGCAGGACCGATGCCCACGGCACCGGCGATGGCCGTGGCAGTCAACCCGCCCAGCACCGCGGCGGCGACCTGGGTGACCTGCATGAGGGCGAACTGCAGGGAGAACAGCTCGCTGCGCTGATCGGCTCGGCTGTGCTCCGTGAGGAAGGGGATCTGCACCACGAAGAGGCTTTGCTGGCCGGCCGCGTACATGGCCGCCAAGAGGAACACGAGCGGCAGGGAGTCGACCGCGGAGAGCAGCGCCAGGGCCGTCGCCATGAGGCCGATGCCACCCATGATCACGCGCCGCCGGCCGATGCGGTCGGAGAGCATGCTGGCAGGGAAGGCCATCAGGGCGCCGGTCAGCGAGCCGGTCGCCGCCACCAGGCCGATGGTCGCCCGGTCGAGACCGAGTGCCGCCAGATACAGATTGAA
>Ga0136615_10001539_pt1 | contig 11218 bp, 8 predicted proteins | sample AntDrymUQ2882206_2_FD_106647 | JGI IMG/M metagenome (GOLD analysis project Ga0136615, IMG submission 106647) | Polar desert sand microbial communities from Dry Valleys, Antarctica - metaG UQ288 (22.06) | ecosystem: Environmental > Terrestrial > Soil > Desert | place: Antarctica: Dry Valley...
GATGCCGCACGAGCACCTGTCCAGCGAGCGACCTCGCCGGCATTCAAGCCACGTTGCTGCACGATCCCTGAGACCGTCAACGCGAACGCGGCGGCGCCCGCGGCCGTGCGGGTCACCTCGCGAGGCCAATCCGCCTGAGTGGCGACGGCGCCAAGAACGGCGCCGACGATGAGCAGGGCGAGGTTAACGCTGCGCCACTTCTCCAGTCGCGCTCGCCCGCTATCGGCGGCTCGCGACCACAGCCGATGCCACCGCCAGGCCGCTTCCACTGCGCTGGACGGGCCATCCATGGCTGCGCTCCTGACTCCCACTTCGACCTTGCGTCCGCCCATGCGACGGTCAGGACACTACGGCGGGATCGATGACGCGCAGCCGGTCATCGGTCACGCCCTCGTTGCGGGCGCGTTGGATGAAGTCGGCGGTGCCGCCCGGTCCGTCGCCGTCCTCTCCGTTCCACACGACAATGGCCCGCAGGTCATGGTCCGTAAGGGCGCGGGCGGTCTGCAGCATGAAGACGTTGGCGCGGGCGAAGACGTCGTCGGAGACCGACCTCGCCTCGTCAGCCAGCACTCGCACCTCCGCACGTTCGAGCAGCCGTTGGAAGCGCGCGGTCCAATCGGTATCGGGCAACGCCACCGACTGGGACGCGAACTCCTCGGGTGGCAGGGCCAGGCACAGCAGCAAGCGCGCGCTCAGCGCGAGGCCGCTCTCGGCGACGATGATGTCAGTCCCTCGAGCGCCGCCGGTCACGATCGTCGAGTCCGGTCCAATCTCCCATGCCTGGAGGGTCTCAGCCACTGCGCGGCTGACCCGCCCGACCTGCGACGGCGGGAACCGCGGTGTCGGACGGTCAGGCGCATCGACCATGTGGCCGCTGCCCACGACGACGGCTCCAGCGCCATGCTGCTGCGTCACCTACCCACCTCCCGATCCGCCCGCCGGGAGGCCCGCCGCGGGCAGCAGCGCCTCCAGGCGAGCCAGGGCCGCTGCCAGCTCGGCCACCACAGTCGCGTCGCGCTGGAGGCGCACGCTGCCGCGCAGGTCCTCGATGGTCGTGTTCAGCTTCCACAGCGCCGGGCCGTCCCGCGACACCGCGTCCGCCAGGCGGGCCACCTCGATCGTGGTGCCGGCGTCGAACGCCATGCCGAGCAGCGTCGGCCGTGCCCACTCGTCGTCGGGATCGCGTTGCAGCGCGCGCCCGGATGCCACCATGGCGACCGTCGCCGCGGAGGTGGCCTTCTCCTCATCGCCCGGATGCGCCCTGGCGCGGTAGAGGCGCGCAAGGTTCGAGCTGGGGTAGTAGTCGTTCAGATCGGCGCGCATCCCCATCTCGTACTGCTCGATCGCGTCATCGAGGTAGCGTCGTTGATCCGCCTCGTCGACCGCCCGTCGCCACAACGTCTTGTAGCGACCTCCGAGCAGGCCCCGCCGCTCGCTCGTCTCGCCCTCCTCCGCGATCAGCTGCTCGAGGAGGCCGGCGGCGGTCAACGGATCACCCCCCTTGGCCACCGCGAGGCAGCGCTGCTCCTTTACCAGGGGATGCCCCGCCACGTGGTCGGGCAGCGTCGCGATGTAGTCCAGCAGCTCGCCCCAACCGACGTAATCGCGCAGCAGGCGGATCAGCGCGAGCACCACCGCCTCCACGACCACTGCGCTGCGTCCGTAGCGCTCACGAGCGTCCAGCGCCAGCCTGCGGCGGTCAGACTGAGGCGCGTGGTGCACCTTTCGCACCTCGGCGTCGAAGTCGGACAGCTCGTTGACGAAGTCGGTGAACATCGTCACGCGCCCCGGGTCCGCTTCTGTGGGGTACCCGGGAAGGGCCTGGAAGACGGGAGAACTTCCCACGGCGAACCGGGACAGCTGCGCGGCCAGGACCCCTCTCGCGGCAGTGGCTGTGGGCTCCGTGATCGCGCCCTCGGGCAGGGGGTAGCGCACCTGGCGCATCTGGGCCAGGTCAAATACGGGCCGGGCCCATTCGGCGGCTACTAGCACGCAGCCGACCTTCTTGGCGGCGTGGCGCACGCCGACCTCGTAGTAGACGTTGGCGTTGGGCAGGGTCAGGTCGGCGACGACAAGATCGGCCAACGCCACTCGCTGGAGCATCTCTGTCAGGATCAGCGCCCCGACGTCGCCGTCGGCCCGTATCGGCACATAGCCCAGCTCCGAGAGCATCGGCTTGTACACCCGCTCCCACAACGCGTCGAAGTCGATCTCGGCCGGGGCGCCGCGACGCCGCTGACCGGTCCGCTTCCTATCGAATGGCATGATGAGGAAGGCGATCGCCTGTGCCATCCGTCAGGTCTCCGCCTGGGGACGGGCATAGCCCACCAGCGCTTCGATCTCCAGAAGCTGTTGCAGGGCGGCGTCGAGGTCGTTCTGTAGCGGCTGCAACGTCATGTAGCCAGATACGACGCGTTCGCGCGCTGCCTGTTGCTGTCCACCCAACAGGAGATTAATAATCACCCGGGACGCGCCCTGCAGCACCAGACCGATCTCCACGAGCTGTGCGAACAGGTCACCATCGGCGGTACTGAGACGACCAAACGTCTCATCAGCCTCGTGCAGGAGCTGAGGTGCGACCCGACGGATGGCATCGCGAAGGCCGCCGACTCGTGCATAGTGCACCGCGATCTGGTCGCAGTGGCCACGGCCCTCTCGTATGGTTGCAACGAGTGACGACGCCATCGTCGAGTAGGGCTCGCCGTCCAGCGGCCCTGCGGTCAAGGCCGGTTTGGTGAAATCCTCGATTGCGGAGTGCACGATGCGATAGGTCTTGCCCACCTCGTCCAGTGCGCCCTTGAAGTCTCGGGCTGCCTCGATGTCGTTCGTGCTGGCCAGCAGCTCGGCGATCGTGCGCGCGCGACCGGTAAGGTCGCTGATCTGTTTCACTGCCCTCCGCGAGTCAGTCAGCACCCACCCGTCATCGAGTACAGGAGGATCCCCCTCCGGCGACGCATGCCCCTGCTCGACGAGCCGTCTCACCCGCCGGACGAGGCTCTCGAGTCCGGTGCGTCGGGCGTCATCAGAGCCCGTCAGGTCCACGTACTGGAGTTGTCCAAAGCCAAGGGGCGCCTCGACCGCAGCATCGAGCTTGACCGGCACCAGCGTTCCGAACCTGCGCGCCCGATCCGCCTCGTCCCAGACGAAGTGGCTGCCCACGGAGTTCACCGTCCACACGACAATGGTGCACGACGCCGACATCAGCATGTCGTGTAGGCGGTCACGCCACACCGAACCCGGTTCGAGATCATCGTCCCAGAAGACCGCGACACCCTTGGCAGTGAGGTGCTCGACCAGCGGTTGGACGCGGGGCAGGTCCTCGTGGGCGTAGCTGACGAACGCGTGGCCTTTACCCATCTCGCACCCCACGGTAGGGGCCGTCGGCGCTGCAGAGGTGAAGGGTGAGCCTACGCCGCTCGGTGGGACAGCACCACACTCGCGACGATCTCACGACATCGGCACACTTCTGACATCGGTCGCGAGTTGGGAGGCGGATGCCGTCGACGGCAAGGACGTTCAGGGTCTTCGTCAGCTCGACCTTCGCCGACCTGCGGGCGGAGCGTGACGTCTTGGCGACCCAGGTCTTTCCGCGGCTCGCGACGTACTGCAGGGAGCGGGGGGCTCACTTCCAGGCGATCGACCTGCGCTGGGGCGTGAGCGAGGAGGCGGCTCTCGACCAGCAGGCCATGGCGGTGTGCCTGGCAGAGGTGGAGCGCTGCCGAGCGCTGTCGCCGCGTCTCAACTTCATCGCCCTGCTCGGGGACCGGTACGGCTGGCTCCCACCGGCTGCGCACATCCCCGACGCCGAGTTCGGCACGCTGCTGGCGGCGCTCCCCGCGGAGCAGCGAGCACCGCTGCTGCGCTGGTACCGGCGGGACGGCAACGCGGTCCCTCCCGTCTGGGACCTACAGCCTCGTACAGGACCGTACCGGAACCCCGAGCGGTGGGGCCCCGTCGAAGCCAGCCTCCAAGCGGCGCTGGCGAGCGCCGCCCCGGCTCTGGCAGTGGAGCGCCGGTTGGCCTACGGCGCCTCGGCGGTCGAGCAGGAGATCGCCGCCGGGGCATATCCGATGGCGGCGGCCGGTGAGCCCGTCTTCGCCTTCCTTCGCACCTTGACGGGGGTTCCCGAGGACGGCCCCGCAGACGCCTACGTGGAGCGCGACCCCGACCGTCGCGCACAGATCGAGCGCCTGAAGGCCGAGCTGCGCCGACGGCTTCCCCATGGCGTCTGGGACTACGACACCCCGTGGGAGGGTGCTGCTCCCGGCGCGGCGCACCTGGCAGCGCTCGCTCGGGACGTGCACGACGCCCTCGCGGCGGTGATCGCCGATGAGCTCGAGCGTGGGGAAGAGGCACTCCCGGATGAGCGGGAGCGGCACAGCCACCGGGCGTTCGCGCACCGCCTGCTGGCCGCTCCAGCGGACCTGCACGTCGACGCCTCCACGGGGGACGACGCGTTCGTGGGGCGGGAGCGCGCGCTGCGGCGTATCGAGGACTACGTCGAGCAGGGACCGCCCCAGCCCCTGGGGATCTTCGGCGCCGCCGGGATCGGCAAGTCCACCCTCATGGCCAGGGCCGCGCAACGGGCGCGGGAGCGATGGCCCGACGCCCGTGTGGTGGTGCGCTTCATCGGCGCCACGCCGGCCTCCAGCGACGGTGCGACCCTGCTCGACGGGCTGTGCCGCGAGCTGGCGCAGGCGGAAGGCCAGGACTACTCCAGCAACCGCGAGTACGCCGATCTGGTCCGGGAGTTCTGGGTCCAACTAGAAGACGCCCGGGAGGAGCGGCCGCTGCTCATCTTCCTCGACGCGCTCGACCAGTTGGACGATCCGCAGGCCCGTCGTCTGACCTGGTTGCCTGCAACGCTGCCCGAGCACGTGCGCATCGTGGTCTCGACCCTGCCGCAGGAGTGCCTCGACCTTCTCCGGGAGAGGGGCGTCGCGCTCGAGGAGCTCGATGCCATGCCGCGATCGGAAGGCGAGCTGCTCCTGGACCGCTGGCTCGCCCGGTCCGGCCGCACCCTGCGCGACGACCAGCGCGCCGAGGTGCTCGATAGGTTCGCCGGTTCGGGGCGCCCGCTCTTCCTCCGCCTGGCGTTCAGCCAGGTTGTCCGGTCAGCGTCCTACGACGAGCCGTTGGAGCTGGCCGTGGACACCCCCGGGATCATCCGCGACGTGTTCGCCCGCCTCGGCCATGCAGATCAGCACGGCCGACTCCTGGTGGACCGGGTCGTCGCCAACCTGGCCGCCAGCCGCTCGGGCCTCGCCGAGGATGAACTGCTGGACGTGCTGTCGGCCGATGAGGACGTCATGCGGGAGGTAAGGAACCGTACCAACGTGGCATGGCGGGACGGCCTGGATCGCCTCCCCTCCGTGCTGTGGTCGCGGCTGTCGCTGGACCTGGAGCCGTACCTCTCGGAGCGGCTCGCGGACGGCGGCACCGTCACGGGCTTCTACCACCGCCAGCTGCGGGAGGTCGCCGTCGCCGACTTCCTGGGCGGGGGGGCGGGAAGGGATCGGCACCGGGCCTTGGCCGGCGAGTTCCGTCGCCGCGCGGATCGCGACGGCGACGGGACGTGGCGCGGGGGCTATGCCCGCGGGCTGCGCGAACTGCCCTACCACCTCACGGCAGCGGACCGCTGGGACGAGCTCTATCAGACGCTCACCGACTTCGTGTTCCTCGAGCGCAAGGCGACCGATGTCGAGCGCGTCGGCGAACCCGTTGGCGAGCGCGACACCGCGACGCATCGGGGGGTGCTGCTGCTGCGCGACGACTTCCAGCGCGCCTTGGAGCGCTGGCCCCAGTCGGCCGCCGATGGGCGGGGGGTCCTGGAGCAGCTGGTCCGGGCGCTCCGGTTGGACGCCAACACCCTGGTCGAGCGTCCCGACCTGCTGTTCAGCCAGCTGGTGAACCGGCTGCGCTGGTCACTGGGCCCAGTCGCCAAGATCCTTGCCACCGCGACCGCTCGTCGCGCCGCCGATGACCCACGCTGGTGGCTCCGCCTCACCGCGCCGTTCGCGGAGTCGACCGCACTGCTCGCATCGATCCAAGCCCACGAGCGCGCCAGCGCCTGCGCCATCAGCCCTGACGGTGCCTTCATCGTCTCCGGCAGCTGGGGCCGGACCGTCAAGATCTGGGACGCCGCAAGCGGCGATCTCCTCAGCGTCCTGCCCGACCACGGCTTCAAGGTCAACGCGGTCGCGGTAGGACCCGACAACAGCCTGGTGGTGTCCGTCGATGAAGAGGGCACGTTGCGAGCGTGGACCTGGGACGGGACCCAGGCCCATCAGATCGCGGAGCGGATCGGCCATCAGGGTGAGGTGCTCGGCTGTGCCGTCAGTGCGGACGGGCGGTTCGTGGTCACCACGGGCTCAGACGGTGCGCTGCTGCGCTGGCCGATCGGCACGCTGGCGCCCAAGGAGGTGTTCAGGGACCCCGAGGTCCCGCTGCGCACCTGCGCCATCAGCCCTGACAGCAAGCGGATCGTTGCGGGGGACGATAAGGGTGTCGTACGCCTCTGGCGGGTGTCGGACGCGTCCGACACCCTCGAGGTCATGAGGACGGGTCACGGCATGCCCGTGGAATCGTGCGCCATCAGCCCGGATGGCCAGCTGATCGCCACCGCCGACCGGGACGGCACCATCCGATTCTCGGACATGGGCTTGGAACCGCAGGGCGAGGACATCGCCTTCCCCTACTCCTGGGGCAAGAGTTGCGCCTTCAGCCCGGACGGACGGCTGCTAGTCGGCAGCGGGTCGCGTGGCATCGTGCGGATTTGGGACGTGGCGTCGCGCGCGGAGCACGCCACCCTGGTGGGGCACGCAGGACAGGTTCACTCCTCCCGCTTCAGTCCCGACGGGCGTGTCGTCGTCTCCTGCGGCGTCGACGGCACGCTGAAGCTGTGGGACGTCGCGAGCGCGAGCGACGGGCCGGCCGTGTCGCGGCAGGGCGGGGCGGTTGTCGCCGTCTCAGTGAGCGCTGACGGGGCGCGGGTGGCTACCGCCGACATGGACGGCGACGTGCGCATGCGGGACGGCGCCACAGGCGCAGAGCTGCTGGCGCTCAATACTTGCCAGGGGTTCTGTCAGGACGCAGCGATCAGCCGCGACGGGAATCTCGTCGTCACGGCCGACTCTGACGGGGCCCTGGAGGTCTGGCCCTTGGACGATCCCGATGGTCGGGTCGGCCCGCTGCACCGCCTCCCCCACCCGGGGATCTCGTCGTGCGCGACCGGAGCCGCGGGTACGGCCGTCTCCGGGGGTGGCGACGGCCGCGTGCAGGCATGGCACGCCGCGACCGCCAAGCACCTGTGGGAGGCCGACGCGCAGGCCACTATCTACTCCTGCCGGGTCAGCCCGGACGGCAGCATCCTTGTCAGCAGCGGTGAGGACGGCAGGCATTGGGTCTGGGATCTGCGCAGCGGCGAGCAGATAGCCGTCTTAAAGGGGCACACGGGGCGCGTGTGGGACTGCGCCATCAGCCCGGACGGCCGCCTCGTCGCCTCAGCTGGCGAGGACGGGAGCGTACGGCTGTGGTACCGCTCAGCCGACGGCAGGGTCCTGGGCCACCACGCCGGACCAGGTCTGTCGACCGCTTTCAGTCCGGACGGCAGCCTCGTCCTGTCCGCCAGCGCCGATCACCGGCTCGGGGTCTGGGACGCCGCCAGTGGTCGGCACCGAACCTGGCTGATCGGTCACGGGGCACCGGTCCGCAGCTGCACGGTCACCCGCGACGGGAGCGCGGTGGTGTCTGCCGGTGATGACAACATGCTGCGCGTCTGGGACCTCCAATCAGGAGCGGAGCACACCGTGCTGCGCTTGCAGGGCCGTCCTGGTGTCGTCGCGCCCTTGGCGGCACCGCGGTCATTCATCTGTGCCGACGACGGCGGCGGTGTCTACGTGGCGGAGGTCATGCGACCGACTCGGTCCAGCTGACGTCGCGGCCAGGCAAGGGGCCGTGCGGGTCCCACCACATCACTGAACCCGTCGTGTTCCCGCACGGCGGCCTCAGCGACTCGCGCGACTCCACGATGGCGCCGATCCACGGGCCAGCTGACAGGTACGAGTGGGTCGACCTGCCCTTCCCGCGAGGCGCCCAAGTCGGCCCAGCGCGCACTCGCCGCGACGGGCTACACGCGGCTCGAGCACCTCACCCAAGGTCTGCGAGGCCGGCTTCGGGTGGTGTCGGCGCGACCTGTGTACAACCAGATGCCCTGCGGTGCACCAGGGTGCTTTTTACGCTCCTGTTACATCGAGCCCAACAGAAGCGCAGGTCAGAGCGAGTTTGCCGGAACCCTGTCAAGGTGAAGGTCGCGGGTTCAAATCCCGTCAGATCCGCACGGCGAACGCCCCTCCCCGGAGGGGCGTTCTCGCTGGTCAGGCGCTTATGGGCCGCCTGGGCCAGACTTCCTCGGCTTGCAGGGGGAGGTTGGACACATCCTTCACTCGTACCCTGTAGCGCCCTCAGGTGCGCTGGAGGTTTACGTTTGCCAGCCTGCCTCCGGCAGTCTCCCAGGGGCGGGCCGCCCGTCGCTGTCTGCCGGTCGTGCGACGATGAGCGCCGCTGATGAGGAGGGCGCGATGACAACTGCATTGCGGGTGGTGTTGCAGGGACCGGAAGCCGAGCTGGGATCGGTCACGGCCGCCGACGTCGCTCGTCTGCTCCTCGGCGTGGAACGGGCAGTCGGGCGAGCCGCGGCGGGAAGGACCGGTCGGCCCGCCGGCAGGACCGGCAGACGTGGCGCCGCCGTTGAAGCCGCCACGAGACTGGTGTTCAAGGCGGTGGAGGCAGGCAGCGTGGCAGCCGTGCTGGGCCTGCCCGCGCCCACCAACGGCGACCAGGCGCTTTCGCTCGACGACGAGTCATTGGGTGAGTTCGCGGTGCTGACCACCCATGGCCGTGCTCACAGGTGAAGGTCACGACGCCGCAGTCGCCGGCGCGCTGGTGCAGCTAGGAGACCGCTGAACAAGGCGACGTGGTTTGTGTCGGGACGTGGCGCCGGGGGTGTTGGGGGAGGCAGAGTGAGGTCCGGTGCTGAGGTGGGAACGGTTTGGGTGGCGTGGAGACGTCGTTACCGGCCGTCCCCCGGGCCCGCCCCACGGTTGTGTCAGGCAATAGCCCAGCCGTGTCCGTCGTGGGTGAGTCCGGCGCGGATGAGCTGGCGAAGGGTTGACCGCGGCGACGCGGTGGTGCAGCCAGATCTGGTTGCGGTCGATGCCGCGGTAGCGGACGCGGCGGTGGCCGTTGGCGACGATCCAGGCGATGGTGCGTTCCATCATCGGCCGCCACGTGAACGCCCGCAGCTACCTCTACGTCCCCGGCGACCGTCCGGAGATGCTGGCCAAGGCACCCGGCCGCGGCGCCGACGTCCTGCTGCTGGACCTCGAGAACGCGGTGGCGCCGGAGCGCAAGCCGTTCGCTCGCGCCACGGTCGCCGGGTGGCTGTCGCAGCACGCGGCCATCGCCGCCGGGCGCTGGGTGCGGGTTAACGCCGAGCACGTCGCTGACGACATCGCGGCGGTGGCCGTCCCCGGCCGGTACGGCGTCAGCGTCGCCAAGGCGACCGTCGCGGTCCTCGCGGCCGCCGACGACGCGCTGACCGCCCGCCGAGCGCCGGCAGGGGCTGGAGGTGGGCAGCCTGAGCATGATCCCGCTGGTGGAGTCGGCCGAGGCGCTGCTGCAGCTTGCGGAGCTCGCCCGACACCCGCACGTCCTGCGCCTGGCGGTGGGCGAAGCCGACCTCGCTGCCGATCTGCGACTGCGCCCGAGCCCCGGGGAGCCCGAGCTGCTGCCGATCCGCCTGCAGGTGGTTGTCGCGTCCGCCGCCGCCGGGCTGGAGGCGCCGATCGGGGCGGTCGCCACGGACTTCCGTGACCTCGACGCGTTGCGGGCGTCGACCCGCGGTCTGGCCGACCTCGGCTTCCGCGCCCGGTCCGCAATCCATCCGGCGCAGGTCGCCGTCATCAACGGAGGTGCTGACGCCGCCCGCGAACGAGGTGGCGCAGGCGCGCCGGCTCGTCGAGCGGTTCAAGACGTCCGTCGCCGCCGGGAGGGCGCCACGACCGGCGAGGACGGGCGGATGGTCGACGCGGCCGTCATCCGCTCGGCCCGCGAGACGCTGGCGCACGCCCGGCGCGCCGGGGAGCCCTAGAGGAGGGATCCGTGCAGCCGATCGACGACGCCGAGCTGGTCCAGTTCCCCATACCTGACTGCTCGCCGCCGGTGTGGGGTCCGCTCGGCTCCACTATAACGACGCCGGCTGGTTCAGCGCCATCGTCCGCTTCCCTCCGGGGTGGTTGCGCGACGTCCGGGGCGCCTACGCCGCCGCGGAGGAGTTCGTCCTCCTCGACGGCACGCTGTAGATGAACGGCCTGCGCTACGGCCCCGGCCGCGTCGTGCGCGTCCCCCAGCACGGGGTGCGCTGGCACACCGAGAGCCCCGGCGGCGCGCTCGCCCTAGCGTGGTTCAGCGCGCCGGCGAAGTGGGAGCGCGCCGACGAGCACGCCGACGACGAGACGACGGTGGCGCACTGGGACGACGTCGACGAGGAACCGTCACCGCTCGCTCCCGCCGCCGCCTGTGGCAGGTCGACGGCCACGAGCTGTGGCACGTCGCGGACCTCGCACCCACCCCTGCCCCCGCTGACACCGAGGTCCTCGCCCTGGACCAGCGCGCCTACGCCTGGGTCGAACGCGGCAAGCCCCTCCGAACTCCACGGCGCCGCCCTGGTCCGCCTCCACGTGGGATGACGGCGACGCTAGGGCTCCGCCAGGTGGTCGAACTCCCCCCGCTTCACCCCGTCCAGGAACGCCGCCCACTCCCGCCGGGTGTAGGCGAGCACCGGCCCGTCCGGGTCTTTGGAGTCCCGCACAGCCACCCCCTCGAGCAAGGCAGCCGCCTCCACGCAGCCGTTGTGTTCACTCGCGGCCGCCTTCTGCCACGCGAGGTCGAGCGTGGAGGACGCTACCGGTTCGCTCGGCGCCACAGGAGAACCCTTCTTCGACCCGTTCACCTCGTCTCCGTGCATTGAGGGAGCCCGATGGCGCCGTTGCCGAGGGGTACATGGCGTCCCTCCACCGAAACAGGATAGACCCGTCGTAACTGTTCAGGTAGGGGTGGCGGGTGGGTGCCAGGGTTGACCGTTGAAGGCGTCGCGTAGGGCGTCCAGTGGCGAGACGCCGTGTTTGCGGGCTGTGGCGGTGTAGCTGCGGACGACGCA
>Ga0136615_10001541_pt1 | contig 11210 bp, 7 predicted proteins | sample AntDrymUQ2882206_2_FD_106647 | JGI IMG/M metagenome (GOLD analysis project Ga0136615, IMG submission 106647) | Polar desert sand microbial communities from Dry Valleys, Antarctica - metaG UQ288 (22.06) | ecosystem: Environmental > Terrestrial > Soil > Desert | place: Antarctica: Dry Valley...
GCCGACCGCCCGCCGCAAGCCGCGCGCCCGTCGCACCGCGCACCGCCTCGCGCTTCGCGGCTCGTCACCGCTGCGCTCGCCGGCGTGGCGTGCCCGCATGCCGGCGCTCGAGCAGCGCCACTGGGACCTGATCGGGCTGGGCCTCGTGGCCGCCGGGATCTTCCTCGCGTTCCTCGTCTACCTGGGCTGGGACGGCGGCCGGGCGGGGGAGGGGCTGGTGGACGGGCTGCGGCGGCTGATCGGCGCGGTGCACGTGCTCGTCCCGGTCGCGCTCCTGGCCGCCGGCGCGGTGCTCGTCCTGCGCCCGGTGCTGCCCACCGTGCGCCCCCTGCGAGCCGGCGGCGCCTGCCTGCTCGTGGCAGCGTGCCTCGGCCTCGAGGCCGGCACGCTCGGGCTCGACGCGGCCGACGGCGGCGGGCTCGTCGGTGAGGGGCTCGACGAGCTCACGTCGACGCTGGTCGGCAGCGTCGGCACGCACATCGTCGCCGTCTTCGCCTTCCTCGCCGCGCTGCTGCTGCTGACGGGAGCCGGCGTGGCGAGCGTGCTCCGGGCGACGGGCGACTCGGTGACCACGACCGGCCGCAAGCTGCGCCAGGGGACCGAGCCGGTGCGGGCGGCGGTCGCGCGACGGCGCGAGCCGCCCGAGGAGCTCGCCGACCTCGAGACCGCGGAGGTGACGGCCGTGACCCGGCAGGCGTTCTGGTCCGGCGCCGACCGCTTCCCCGACCTCTACGACGCCGAGGGGGCGCCGGAGCCCGAGGACGTCGAGCCCGAGCCTGAGCCGCCTGAGCCGCCCGAGGAGCCACGGCTGGCCGAGGACCCGGACACCGACGAGCCCGGCGTGTTGCGCGGGGCGACCGACGTCGCGCCGGAGGACCTCACGCCGCAGGGCCGTCTGCGCCGCTCGGTCACGGACGCGCCGGAGTTCGTCTGGAGCGTCCCCGACCCCCGCTTCCTCACCCGGTCCACCGCCGACGCGAACAAGCCCGACACCGTCGGGCAGGAGAAGATCGCTGCCCAGCTGGTCGAGGCGCTGGGCCACTTCGGCGTCGAGGCGCGCGTGATCGGGATGGTCGCCGGCCCGCACATCACGCGCTACGAGCTGCGGCTGGCGCCCGGCATCAAGGTCGGGAAGGTCGCACAGCTCAAGGACGACCTGGCCTACGCGCTGGCCGCGTCGGACATCCGCATCCTGGCCCCGATCCCCGGGAAGCAGGCCGTCGGGGTGGAGGTGCCGAACGCGCGGCGCCGGATCGTCCACCTCGGCGACGTCATGCAGGAGGCTCCGGAGGGCTGGTCGCCGCTGACCGTCTGGCTCGGCAAGGACGTCGCAGGGCGCGCGATCGGCGCCGACCTGGCCAAGATGCCGCACCTGCTCGTCGCGGGCACCACGGGCGCCGGCAAGTCCGGCGCCGTGAACGCGATGCTCGCCTCGATCCTGCTCCGCGCCACGCCGCACGAGGTGCGGCTCGTGCTCGTCGACCCGAAGCAGGTCGAGCTCAACCACTACGACTCGATCCCGCACCTGCTCACGCCGGTCATCACCTCGCCCAAGCAGGCCGCGATCGCCCTGCAGAACCTCGTGCGGGAGATGGAGCAGCGCTACTCCTACATGGCGCTCGCCCGCACGCGCAACCTGATCGAGATGAACAAGGTGCGCGAGCGCCGGGGCGAGGCCGCGCTGCCCTACGTCCTGTGCGTGATCGACGAGCTGGCCGACCTGATGATGGTCGCGCCGGCCGACGTCGAGGACTCGATCATCCGGCTCGCGCAGAAGGCGCGCGCCGTCGGCATCCACCTGGTGCTGGCGACCCAGAGCCCGCGCGTCGACGTCATCACGGGCATGATCAAGGCGAACGTCCCCAGCCGGATCGCGTTCGCCGTCTCCTCCCAGACCGACTCGCGCGTGATCCTCGACCAGAACGGGGCCGAGACCCTGCTCGGCCAGGGCGACATGCTGTTCGCGCCCGTCGGCTCGTCCCGCCTGCAGCGGATCCAGGGCGCCTACGTCGACGAGGAGCAGATCGCCAAGCTGACCGGGCAGTGGCGCCGCCAGGGCGAGCCGGAGTTCCGCGAGGAGCTGCTCGAGGCGATCGAGGGGGACGAGGCGGTCGCCGGCGCCGAGGCGGAGTTCGATCCCGACGAGGATCCGCTGCTCGCCGACGCGATCCGGCTGGTGGCGGAGATGCAGACCGCCTCGACGTCGATGCTTCAGCGCCGCCTCCGGCTCGGCTACACGCGCGCCGGGCGGCTGATCGACATGCTCGAGCGGCGCGGCGTGATCTCGGGCTACGAGGGCTCCAAGCCGCGCCAGGTGCTGGTCGCCGAAGCCGACGTCGCGCGGGTGATCGCCGCGCTCGAGGAGCGGGGCGAGGCCGTGGCGGTGCCGGACGACGATGACACTGACGTAGCCTGAAGCGGGCATGCCGGAGATCGGGGACCAGCTGCGCGAGACGCGCATGCGCAACCGGATCGACATCACCGAGGTGGAAGCGGCGACCAAGATCCGGGCGAAGTACCTGCGTGCGCTCGAGAACGAGGAGTGGGACCTGCTCCCGGGTCCCACCTTCGTCAAGACGTTCCTGCGCACCTATGCGGACTATCTGGGCCTCGACGCGCGCAACCTGGTCGAGGAGTACCGCCAGCGCAACGAGCGCACCGCGGGACCGGAGCTGACGTCCTTCGGGAACAACCTCGGCGCGCGCCGTCAACGGCCGCGGCGCCCTGCGCTGGTGCCCTGGATGGCGCTGCTCGCCGGCGTGCTCGCGCTCGTCGCGGCGCTCTACCTGTACGGCATCTGGGGCGACGACGATCCCGAGCGCGAGGCTGGGGCGCCGTCCCCGAGCGCCACGGCGACGGGCACGGCGGGCGGCGACGGCGAGCGCAAGCGGAAGCGCCGCCGGGCGGCGGAGCGGCCGCGCAGCGTGCGGCTGCAGATCCAGCCCACCGGCGCGGTCAGCGTCTGCCTCGAGAACGCCGCCGGCGACGCGCTGATCGGCAACCTCACGCTGCAGGAGGGCGAGGACTCGGAGACGTTCCGGAGCAGGCGGTTCCGGATGTCCTTCGGCACGGGTGCGGCGGTGATGCGCGTGGACGGCAAGAACTACGACGTCTCCGACGACGCGCCGATCGGCTACGAGCTGCGGGCCAGCGGCGAGCCGCGTGAGCTGCCGGACGACGAACGCCCCACCTGCGGCGGATGACCACGCGCGCGGGCATCGTCGTGACCGGCACGGAAGTGCTGTCGGGCATCATCGCCGACCGCAACGGCCCCTGGCTCTCCGAGCGCCTGCGCGAGCGCGGCGTGGTGGTCTCGCACATCATGGTCGTCGCCGACCGGCCCGCCGACGTGCGCGCGGCGCTCGACTTCCTGTCGGCCTCCCGCGCCGAGCTGATCATCACCTCAGGTGGGCTGGGGCCGACGGCCGACGACCGCACCGCCGAGGTGGTCGCCGGCTTCGCCGGGCGGCCGATCGTGCTCGACGCGGCGCTCGAGGAGCGGATCTTCGCGATCCTGCTGCGCAACCGCGCCGGCTGGCGCTCCTACAGCGAGGAGGCGATGCGCGCCGGCAACCGCAAGCAGGCGCTCGTCCCCGAGGGCGCGACGGTGCTCGAGCCGGTCGGCACCGCGCCCGGGCTGCTCGTGCCGCCCGTCGACGGCGCGGGGCCCCTCGTCGTCGTGCTCCCCGGGCCGCCGAGCGAGCTGCAGGCGATGTGGGCGACGGCGGTCGATACCGAGCCGCTGCGGGCGCTGCTGGACCGCGCGGGGTCGCTCGAGCAGCGCGTGCTGCGGCTCTACGGGGTCCCGGAGTCCGAGATCGCGCTCAGCCTCCTCGCGCTCGAGCGCGAGGGCGTGCCGCTCGAGCGCCTGGAGATCACGACCTGCCTGCGCCGCGGGGAGATCGAGATCGCCACCGTCTTCCCCCCAGACGCCGAGGCGGACTACGCCGCGTTCGCGGCGGGCATCCGCGAGCGCCACGGCGACCGGCTGTTCTCCGCCGACGGGACGTCGATCGACGCGCAGGTCGCAGGATTGCTCGCCGGCCGCACGGTGGCGGTTGCGGAGTCCTGCACCGGCGGGTTGATGGCCGCGCGGCTGACCGATCGCGCGGGCTCGAGCGCGTACGTGCTCGGCGGCGTCGTCGTCTACTCCAACGCGGCCAAGACCGGCTTCGCGGACGTCCCGGAGGCGCTCATCGAGCGCCACGGCGCCGTTTCGCCGGAGGCCGCCGCGGCGCTCGCCGACGGCGCCATCGCGCGGTTCGGCGCGCAGGTCGGCGTCGGGATCACCGGCGTCGCGGGGCCCGGCGGGGGGAGCGAGGCCAAGCCGGTCGGGATGGTCTGCGTCAGCGTCGCGGAGCGCGGCGGGGAGCGGCTGGACCGTACGGTGCAGCTGCAGGGCGACCGGGCGCTGGTGCGCGAGCGGACCACCACGGTGTCGATGCACCTCCTGCGCCGGCTGCTGCTGCGGCTCGGGTGAGCGCGCGCCTGCGCTTGTTCGTGGCGCTCGACCTCTCCGCGAACGCGCGGGCGGCGCTCGCGCGGTTCCGCGACGGCGCGACGGGCGACTCGAAGGCGTGGCGGCCGGTGGGCGACGCGTCGCTGCACGTGACGCTCGCCTTCCTCGGGCACCGGCCGGAGCAGGATGCCGGGGTGGTCTCGGGCGTCTTGGCGGGCCTGACGGACCGGCCGCCGGTGCGGCTGCGCGTGGGGGCGGTGCTCCTGCTGCCGCCGCGGCGCCCGCGCGTGCTCGCGGTGTCCGTGGCCGACGACGGCGACGACGACGGCGGCGGCGAGCTGGCGGCGCTCCACTCCGAGCTCGGCGCCGCCTTGGTGGATGCGGACGTCTACACGCCCGAGGTGCGCGCGTTCCGCCCGCACGTGACGGTCGCGCGGCTGCGGAGCGGGGCCCGGGCGCCGCGGCGGATCTCGGCGGCGCCCGAGCCCGTGTCCTTCGTGGCCGGGACGGTCACGCTCTACGAGTCCCGGCTCGGGCGCGGCGGAGCGGTCTACGCACCGCTCGCCGCCCGCTCGCTCGGCTAGAGTCGGCCGCGGATGCGGTGGCGCTGGGCGCTCACGACGGCGGCGCTCACCACGCTCGCGACCCTGGCCCTCACCGTGCCCGCTCCGTCCCAGCAGGGCTGCCGAACGTCGCGGGGCGTCGCGTGCCCGCAGGTGCGCGTGCCGCTGGACCGCTCGGGCCGGCTCGCGGGCTCGATCGACCTGGAGGTCGTGCGGCTCGGCCGGGCTCGCCCCTATCTCATGTACCTGTCCGGCGGGCCCGGCGGCGCCGGCGTGGCGGAGCTGCTGAGCGTGCTCTTCGAGGTGCCCGCGCTGGCCGGCGACTTCACGGTGCTCGGCTTCGACCAGCGCGGCACGGGGGGCAGCGGGCTGCTGCGCTGCCGCGCGATCGAGCGCGACGGACGGTTGCGCTCCACCGCGGCGGCCGCGCGCTGCGCGCGGCGGCTGGGGGCCCGGCGGGCGTTCTACACGACGGCCGACACGGTGCAGGACATGGAGGCGATCCGCAGTGCGGTCGGCGCCCGCAGGCTCACGCTGTTCGGGATCTCCTACGGAACCAAGCTCGCGCTGGCCTACGCGCGCGCCCATCCCGACCGGGTGTCGCGCATGGTCCTCGACTCCGTCGTCGACCCGGACGACCCCGATCCGTTCGGGCTCGCGGGCTTCCGGGCGATGGCCGCTTCGCTGCGATCGCTGTGCTCGGACGGCTGCCGCAGCGTCAGCGCCGACCCGGGCGCCGACCTGGGTGCGCTGGTGGCCCGGCTGCGGGCGGCGCCGCTGCGCGGCGACCTGTACCGCGCGAGCGGCCGCCGCGTCCGGCGCGCGCTGACCCCGACCGCGATCGCCGACCTGCTCTACGACGCCGACTACGCGCCGGCGCTGCGCGCGGGGGTGCCGGCGGCGGTCCGGGCCGCGCTCGACCACGGCGACGCCGCGCCGCTGCTGCGGATCATCGACGCGGCGCGCGGGCTCACGGGCCCATCGGACCCGCGCGTCTTCTCCGCCGCCCGCTACGCCGCCGTGTGCGAGGAGACGCCGCTGCCGTGGCCGCGCGGCACGCCGCTCGCCGACCGGTTCGCCGTGGCGCGCGAGCGTGCGCTGGCCCTGCCGCCGTCCGCGTTCGCGCCGTTCGACGCGGAGGTCGCCTACGCCGACGAAATCGATCTCTGCCTGCGCTGGCCCGACCCGGGGCAGCCGCCGCCCCCGTCGGGCGGCGCCTATCCGCCGGTGCCGGCGCTGCTGCTGCAGGGGGCGGAGGACCTGCGCACCCCGCCCGAGGTCTCCGCACGGGTGGCCGCGCTCCTGCCGGGCGCGCGCCGCGTGACGCTGCCCGGCGTCGGGCACGCGGTCATCGGGGCCGACCCGAGCGGCTGCGGCCGTCGCCAGCTGCGGCGGTTCCTCGCCGGTCGCGACGTGCGGGCGGGCTGTCCCCGGGTGCCGACCGGCGTTCCGGCCACCGGCGTGCCGCCGGCTTCGTTCGCGGAGCTGGCGCCGGCGGCGGGGCTCGCGGGCCGGGTGGGGCGGACGGTGACCGCGCTCGACGCGACGCTCGACTGGGTCTCGTTCGCGCTGTCGCCGGGGCTGGGCTCGGCAGGGCGCGGGGGAGGGCTGCGGGGCGGCCGCTACCGGCTCGCGGGCGGGCGGCGGCTCGTGCTCGAGCGCGTGGTGGTGGTGCCGGGGGTGCGGGTCAGCGGCTCGTCGGTGCCGGGTTCGCCTGCGCGACTGCGGTTGCGCGTGGGCGGCTCCGCGGCCGCGCGCGGGACGGTGCGCGTCGGACGCCGGGGCCGGCTGAGCGGCCGGCTCGGAGGCGTCTTGGTGCGCGCGGCGCTGGCGAACCGCCCGCCGGGGCGTTCGCGGGGGTTCGTCGCGCGGGCGGCTTCGGTGTCGCCCGTGGCGGCGAGGCCGTAGCGCTCGCGCGCGCGGCGTCTCGCGTCCTGCATGCATCGAGGGAACGGATTCGACCGGAGGCGGTCGTCCCGGCGTCTGCGTCAACTGCGGCATCGAGGGGAGCGGGTTCGGCCCGGCGGCGCTCCGGCGAGCGAGCAGAACGTCGCATTCGTGCGCGGCGTCCCGACGTGCGACGTTTTCCACCGCCACACTCGAAACCTTTCCCTCGATGGCCGCCGTTGACGGAGACGCCTCAGGCCACGACCGCGCCCGAACGCGAAGCTACGCGACCGGTAGCCACTACCGAAAGGTGCGCCTTCCGGCACGACACCGGATGAGATCCGTGACACAGGTGGGTTGTTGCGTTCTCACGCGGGCCCCAGGCTGTCGTTCCGTCCGACCCCGAGCCCATCATGCACTTCCCCGGAGGCCTGTCCGGTGCCACGAACTCGAGAGCCGCAAGGAGCACACCGTCCCATGAGCCAGGAGCCGGCCGGCAAGGCCCGCGATACCGCCCTCCAGGGCGCGCTCGCACAGATCGAGCGCCAGTTCGGCAAGGGCACGGTCATGCGCATGGGCGATGAGGGGGCCCAGGTCCGTGTGGACGCCATCCCCACCGGTGCGCTGTCGCTCGACCTCGCGCTCGGGATCGGCGGCATGCCGCGCGGCCGTATCGTCGAGGTCTTCGGCCCGGAGTCCTCGGGCAAGACGACGCTTGTCTACCACGTGATCGCCGAGGCGCAGAAGCTCGGCGGCGTGTGCGCGTTCATCGACGCGGAGCACGCGATGGACCCGCTGTACGCGCAGAACCTCGGGGTCAACATCGACGAGCTGCTCGTCTCCCAGCCCGACTACGGCGAACAGGGCCTCGAGATCGCCGACATGCTGGTGCGGTCGGGCGCGGTCGACGTCGTGGCGATCGACTCCGTCGCGGCGCTGACGCCGCGGGCCGAGCTCGAGGGCCAGATGGGCGACCAGACCGTCGGCGTGCAGGCGCGGATGATGAGCCAGGCCATGCGCAAGCTGGCCGGCAACCTCAACCGCACGCAGACCCTCTGCCTGTTCGTCAACCAGATCCGCGAGAAGGTCGGCGTCATGTTCGGCTCGCCGGAGACACAGCCGGGTGGCCGGGCGCTGAAGTTCTACTCGTCCCAGCGCCTGGACATCCGCCGGATCGAGACGCTGAAGGACGGCACGGAGGCCGTGGGCAACCGCGTCCGCGTCAAGGTGGTCAAGAACAAGGTGGCGGCGCCGTTCCGGCAGGCCGAGTTCGACATCGAGTTCGGCAAGGGCATCTCCTCGGCGGGCTGCATCCTCGACCTCGCGATCGAGCACAGCATCGTCACCAAGTCCGGCTCATTCTTCTCCTACGGCGACGAGCGGCTCGGCCAGGGGCGCAACAACGCCAAGGCCTACCTGGACGAGCACGTCGAGGTCGCCAAGGAGATCGAGAGCAGGATCTACGCCGCGCTGGGCATCGGCCAGGATCTCGTCACCCCGATCGACCGCGAGGCGGGCGCCATCGACACCGCCGCGGACGTCGCCGCAGAGGCGGCGGTCGCATGATCGCCGCGCAGTTGCCGCCCCGCCGTCGGCGGTAGGGCGCATGGAGCACGGCCCGGCGCCGGCCGGCGAGCGTCGCCTCGATCCCGCGGCGCGGCTCGAGCACGCGCGGGCCGTCGCCTGGCGGGCGCTCGACCGGCGCGACCGCACCGAGCTCGAGCTGCGCGGGCTGCTCGCCGCCAAGCGCGTGGCGCCCGAGGACGCGCAGGCGGTGGTCGAAGAGCTGCGCGAGGGCGGCTTCGTCGACGACGCCCGCTTCGCCCAGCGCTTCGCCGAGGACCGGCGGCGGCTCGACGCGTGGGGCCCCGAGCGAATCGAGCGGCGCCTGCGCGGGCTCGGCGTCGCACCGGAGCATGTGGCGGCGGCGCTCGGCGAGCGGGCCGCGTCGGAGGAGCTGGAGGCGGCCCTCGCCCTGCTGCGCCGGCGCGTCCCCACGGTCCCGGCGACGCCGCGCGAGCGCGACCGGGCGCTCGGGCTGCTCGTGCGCAAGGGCTACGGGGCAGAGCTCGCCTACGACGCGCTCCGCCGCTACGCCGGGGTCGACGAGATCGCCGACTGAGCGGGAACTTGCCGCGCAGCGTTGCGCCGAGCCGCTCGCGGTACTACGATCCCGGCAGCGACAGACCGGGCCGTAGCCCATTGAAACTCCAGCAAAACAGCCATTTTCGACGCTAGTGACCAGCAAGCTTCAGCCGTGACGGCGATCCACTTCACCAGCACCGGGCCGGCCGGCCCGATCAGACACTCCGAACGCACGACCCAGCCGCCCTTCTGACGCGGTGGCCTCGCGGCCGCCTGATGCTGGCCTGACCGTCGTGTCCAGGGCACGACCCGGCCTGCCGCTCACCACATCGAGAAGACCAGAGCGGGGCCCGGATCCTCGATCCCGGCCCACCGGGGAGATGACGTGTCATGGAGATCCTGATTGCTGCGGTGGTGCTGGCCGTCGGCTTGGTGGCCGCGGCATCGCTGCTCACACGACGATCGCCCGGCTTCGCCGGTAGCACGCTCGCGCCGCCGCCGGCGGCGAAGACGGTGCCGCCGGCCCCGGTGCGGGCGCCGGCCGTCGCTGATCCGGCCGCACCGGCCACGACCACCGAGGACGGCAAGAGCGCCGAGCGGCGCGCGGACCTGCTGCGCCTCGAAGAGCGGCTGCGGGCGCGCGAGGAGGCGGTGGAGAGCCGCTTGTCAGAGCTCGGCGACCGCGAGCGCACGCTCGCGGCCAAGGCGACGGCGCTCGACGACGCGCGCTCGCACCAGGTGCTCGCACTCGAGCGGGTGGCGGGCATGTCGGCCGCCCAGGCGCGCCAGCAGCTGCTCAAGGCGCTCGAGGACCAGACGCGCCACGACCGCGCGAAGGTCGTCCGCCAGGTCGAGGAGGAGACCAAGCGCGACGCCGACCGGCGCGTGCGCAACATCCTCTCCGTCGTGATGCAGCGGCTCGCCGCGGGCCACGCCGCCGAGACGACGGTCTCCGTCGTCCAGCTCTCGGCCGACGACATGAAGGGCCGCATCATCGGGCGCGAGGGCCGCAACATCCGCGCGCTCGAGCACCTGACCGGCGTCGACTTCATCATCGATGACACGCCGAACGCGGTCATCCTCTCGGGCTTCGACGGCGTGCGTCGCGAGATTGCCCGGATGACGCTCGAGAAGCTGCTGCACGACGGCCGCATCCACCCGGCCCGGATCGAGGAGAGCTACTACCAGGCGAAGTCAGAGCTCGAGGCGCACATCGCCGAATCCGGCGAGCAGGCCTGCCTGGACGCCGGCGTCCAGGCGCTCGACGGCGACCTCGTGGTCACGCTCGGCCGCCTGAAGTACCGCACCTCGTACGGCCAGAACGTGCTGGCGCACTCGGTCGAGTGCGCGCACCTCGCGGCGATGATGGCGCACGAGCTCGGCGCGTCGCCGAAGACCGCCCGGCGCGCGGCGCTCCTGCACGACATCGGAAAGGCGGTTTCGCACGAGATCGAGGGCCCACACGCGCTCGTCGGCGGTGACCTGGCCCGCCGCCACGGCGAGGCCGAGGCCGTCGCCCACGCGATGGAGGCCCACCACAACGAGGTCGAGCCACAGACCGTCGAGGCGGTCATCGTCCAGGCGGCCGACGCGCTCTCCGGCGCGCGGCCCGGCGCCCGCGGCGAGTCGCTCGAGCAGTACGTCAAGCGCCTGCGCGACCTCGAGCACATCGCCACCCGCCACGACGGCGTCGACAAGGTCTACGCCATGCAGGCCGGGCGCGAGATCCGCGTGATGGTGCAGCCGAACGCGCTCGACGACGACGGCGCCGTGCTGCTCTCGCACGAGATCGCGCGCGAGATCGAGCAGGAGCTGGAGTACCCCGGCCAGATCAAGGTGACGGTGATCCGCGAGTCGCGCGCGACGGACTACGCGAAGTAGACGCGGGCTACGGTGTGCGGGCGATGAAGGGGTTCCACGTCACCACGTTCGGGTGCCAGATGAACGAGCACGACTCCGAGCGTATGAAGGGCATGCTCGAGTTGCTCGGCTACCACGAGGTGGGCGAGCGCGGTGACGCCGACCTGATCCTCTTCAACACCTGCTCGATCCGCGAGAAGGCCGACGACCGGTTCGTCGCGCACCTGCACGAGGCGAAGGCCCTCAAGCGGCGTGACCCGGAGCGCGTGATCGGCGTCGGCGGCTGCTGGGCGCAGTCCGTGAAGGAGCAGGTCTTCCGCCAGTTCCCGTTCGTCGACGTCGCGTTCGGGCCCGGC
>Ga0136615_10001542_pt1 | contig 11210 bp, 10 predicted proteins | sample AntDrymUQ2882206_2_FD_106647 | JGI IMG/M metagenome (GOLD analysis project Ga0136615, IMG submission 106647) | Polar desert sand microbial communities from Dry Valleys, Antarctica - metaG UQ288 (22.06) | ecosystem: Environmental > Terrestrial > Soil > Desert | place: Antarctica: Dry Valley...
GACTACCCTCAACATCGGCGTCTCCTTCCCGCCGGCGCTCTAACGCCGGCACCATCCTTTAGGTTCAGATGGGAAGGTACGCCGCGTGCTCCTTCGGGTTCTGGATTCCACAACTTCTGGTCATATCTCTAAGGAGGCCCGTGATTGACTCTGCCGGGGAGACGCCTGAAAAACGTGCTCGTGGAGTGGATGAGTGCTCCGCGCCGAGCACGATCGTCCTGGTCGTCGGTGGTCCGCTCACTCCTTCAAGCATCCTGGGACTTCGAGCCAGCCTTGATCTGTTGCTCGAAGGCAGCCCCGGTGATCCTGTCGTCTGCGACCTGGGCACACTCGACGGCTGGGATGCCGGCACGGTGGATGCCCTGGCGCGCCTTCAGCTCACCGCTCGACGGCTCGGCCGGCAGATCCGGCTGCGTCACGCCTCGGGCGAGCTCCAGGAACTGCTCGCTCTAATGGGTCTCTGCGACGTGCTGCCGCTCTGCGAGCCCTAGCGGGCGAGCCGCGGAGGCAAGCCGAACAGCGGGAACAGGGTGGCGGTGTCGAGAAAGAAGATGATCCCGCTGATCCGATCGTCTGATATCTCGAGCACCTGGAGCGACCATGGCTCGTAGCCGCCTTCCGCCGGAGAGGGCTTGTACTGCCCGAATGCGGGCATGCCGTTAGCCACAGTCGGGACTAGGCGGGAACCGTTGCAGCCGATACCGGGCCCCAGGCACCAGCGCTGGATGTCGAGATGACCCCGCAGCCACAAGTCGTAAGGCGGCATCGACCAGGTGGCGTCCTCGTAGAGCAGTGAGGTGAGCGACTCCATGTCGTAGCGCTCGAAGGCGTCGACGTAGCGGTCAAGGAGCGCCTGCTGCGCCTCCTCCACCGGCTGGGAGGGCTGGATCTCGCAGTCCGCAAGGGCGGCGCGAGCGCGTTGGAGGGAGCTGTTGACCGACGCCACGCTGGTTTCGAGCAGCTCGGCGACCTCGCCCGCCTTCCAGCGCAGGACTTCCCTGAGGATCAGCACGGCACGTTGCCGGGCCGGCAGGTGCTGGAGGGCGGCGACGAAGGCAAGCCGGACGCTTTCCCGCTGCTCGGCAACCTCGGCCGGGTCGCCGTCCGAGGCAACGACACTGCCGTCGGGGACCGGCTGGATCCAGGTGGTCTCCGGCAGGGGAGCACCGAGAGGGGTGTCGGCGGTGCCGGCGGGCCCCAGGTCCATGGGGCGGGCGCGCCGCTCTCTACCGCTCAGCATGTCCAGGCAAACGTTGGTAGCAATGCGATAGAGCCACGAGCGCACCCCCGAACGGCCCTCGAAGCGATCGAAGCTGCGCCACGCCCGTAGCAGCGTCTCCTGCACCGCGTCCTGCGCCTCGAACGCCGAGCCCAGCATCCTGTAGCAGTGGGCGGTCAACTCGACCCGATGCTGTTCCAGCCGGCCCTCGAGATCCTCGGCGCCGGGCGTTGGAGTGCTCTGGGCTGCTCGGTCTCTCGCCGCAAGCTCAGTCAATTCGGGCCCCTTTCTCTCTCCCAAACTCATCAACACAATATGACAGACGGGCCTGCGGACGGGAAAATGATCGCCGTTCTCCTTGCGCCCTGGGCCGCCCCCGGACCACCGCCGGCGGTGGCATGGGAACATCACGGGCGAACGATGAGTTCTGGTGCTCGGCGGCGTCTCAATTCTTGAGAATCACGCGAAAGGAGGATGGACGATGACGCAGAACGAGGCTGTGGTCGCACCTCGGGCCGGACGGCGGGAGTGGATCGGGCTCGCCGTGCTCGCCCTTGCGTGCGTGCTCTACGCGATGGACCTGACAGTGCTGCACCTTGCGGTGCCGCGCCTCAGCGCAGACCTCCAGCCGAGCAGCGCACAGCTGCTGTGGATCGTCGACATCTACGGGTTCATGGTTGCGGGATCGCTCATCATGATGGGCACACTCGGCGACAGGATAGGTCGCCGCCGGCTGCTGTTGATCGGTGCAAGTGCGTTCGGCGTTGCTTCGGTGCTCGCCGCGTTCTCGACCAGCGCAGAGATGCTGATCGCGACCCGCGCTTTGCTCGGTCTGGCGGGTGCAACTCTGGCGCCCTCAACACTTTCACTGATCCGCAACATGTTTCTCGACCCGCATCAACGCACGGTCGCCGTCGGCGTGTGGATTACAAGCTTCTCGGTCGGCGGCGCCATCGGCCCGCTCCTCGGCGGAGCCATGCTCGAGTTCTTCTGGTGGGGCTCCGTCTTCCTGCTGGCGGTGCCGGTAATGGCCGTACTGCTGGTACTCGGCCCGGTGCTGCTGCCGGAGTTTCGGGATCCGACCGCGGGACGGCCGGATCCAGCCAGCGTGGCGCTGTCCCTGGTCGCAGTGCTGTCTGTAATTTTCGGGCTCAAACAGATCGCTCAAGACGGTCTGGGGTTGTCGCCGGCACTCTCGATCGCATGCGGCATCGGCGTCGGCGTGACCTTCGTGCGGCGACAGCGGAGGCTAGCCGATCCGCTGATCGATGTGCGGCTCTTCCGCAGACCTGCGTTCAGCGCCTCTTTGGTGACGTTCACGCTCGCCATCTTCGCCATGTTCGGCACCTTTCTCTACGCCGCGCAGTACCTGCAATTAGTGCTCGGCTTGTCGCCCCTGAATGCGGGCTTGTGGATGCTGCCGCAGTCCGGTGCATTCATCGTCAGTTCGACGCTGGCCCCGGTCATCGTTCGACGGATCCGTCCCGCTTCCGTGATGGGCGTCGGCCTGGTGCTCACAGCCCTGGGCTTGGGGATCCTCGCTCAAGTCGAAGGAACCTCGGGACTTACGCTCCTAGTTACCGGATCTGTCATCATGTCCCTGGGACTCGGCCCGGTGTTCACTCTGGGCACCGACCTGATCATCAGCGCCGCTCCGCCCGAGCGGGCGGGAGCTGCCTCCGGAATCTCGGAAACCAGCGCCGAGTTTGGCGGCGCGCTCGGCATCGCTGTTCTCGGCAGCATCGGCACCGCCGTGTACCGCAGTGCGCTGGCGGACGCGTTGCCGGAGGGGCTCCCCCCAGAGGCAGCCGAAGCCGCACGCGACACCCTCGGAGGGGCTCTTATGGTGGCGGGCCAACTCCCCGAGCCGGTCGGCGGTGCGCTTGTCGACGCAGCTCACGCCGCGTTCACCCACGGGTTGCGGCTTACCGCCACGATCGGATGTGTCCTTATGATTCTCGTTGCCGTCTTCGCTGCGAGCATGCTGCGTCGCCTGCAGGCGGCGGGGCCCGATACCAAGCAACAATCAGACCTCGAACCCGCAACGGCAGAAGAGGTTTGGGACCCTGCCCCAGCAGAGGCTTGATCTAAACGCCGAGCCTTTAGTGCAGCCGCAGCCCCGTCCCGGTGAGCGGGGCTCAGGCTGCAGAGAAGGTCGGACGAGGGGCGACGCCCTCGTAGAATCCTCCCCAGACGATCCGGGAGCCCCAGTCGATTCGGGAGCCAGGAGGAAGAGCTCGGTTTGGAGCAACAAAGGGTGACAAGCGTGAGTCCGAGGCTGGTTTCGAGCGCCATGTTGCCCGTGAGGCGTGTGGCCGTGCTCGCTTACCACTCCTCTCCCCTCACCGAACCCGGCTCCGGCGACGCCGGCGGGATGACGGTCTACGTACGCGGGGTCGCTGCGGCGCATGCCGCAGCCGGGATCCACACCGACATCTTCACCCGAGCGACATCGGAAGGGGGCAGGATCGCCCGAATCTCCGAAGGCGTGCGCGTGATCTCGATCGATGCGGGCCCGCCCCGAGTCATCCCCAAGCACTCCGTGGCCCAATACATCGATGAGTTCGCTGCAGGCGTCCAGGTCTTTGCGGCAATGCAAAGAACGTCCTACGACATCGTCCATTCGCACTACTGGCAGTCTGGGCTGGCGGCGATTCCTCTGGCAGAGAGATGGGGCGCGCCTCTGGTGCACTCTCAGCACACTTTGGCGCGCGTGAAGAATCTCTATCTGGCACCAGGCGACACTGCCGAGCCGCAGGCGAGGATCGAAGGCGAGGAACGCGTCATAAACAGAGCGGACGTGCTCATTCCCTCCACGGACGACGAGTGGGAACAGCTTTCATGCCTTTATGGGGCGATGCACGACCGCATGAAGATCATTCATCCCGGCATTGACCACGCGGTCTTCAAGCCTAATGCCGGCGGTAATGAGCGGGCCGAAGCTCGCGAGAGGCTCGGACTGACCCCCGAGCATGCCGTGATCCTGTGCGTGGGCAGGATCCAACCGCTCAAGGGCCTGAGCCTTGCGTTACGGGCCGCCGCCGAGCTGGCTCCGCAGTTGGATCGAGAGCTCGCGCTGATCATCGTCGGCGGGCCGAGCACGCCCGCTGGCGAGGCCGAGCTCGCTCGGCTGCGGAGGTTGGCAGACGACCTGTCGCTGGGCGCCCGAGTGCAGTTTCTCGGCCCCCAACCTCACGGTGAGCTACCGGAGCTCTACCGGGCCGCAGACGTCCTCGCGGTGTGCTCGCGCACCGAATCGTTCGGGCTGGCGGCGCTCGAAGCGCATGCCTGTGGTGTCCCGGTGGTCGCAACCGCGGTGGGCGGGCTGAAGTACGTGGTGCACAACGGAATGTCGGGATGGCTGTTGGACTCTGCCGACCCTTCCAAGATGGCCGACCGGTTGCTCTCGCTCCTCGCCGATGAGCGACTGCACCTGTCGTTCTCTGAAGCCGCGGCGGCTTCTGCCCGTCGCTTCAGCTGGGATCGCACGGCCGCCGAGCTACTCGAGCTCTATTCTTGCCTGATCGCGGCTTCGGCCCCCGAGGCGTGCACCTGCTGAACTGACTCGATTCGGATCGAGAGAACCCGGGCGGGCTCGCGAGCGTCTATAACGCGTGAGGTTTGTTACACGAGCTCGTGAGGAGTCCAGCATGCGCCTACGAATGCTGCTCTTGATTGCGGTGATCATCCTATCCAGCCTAGTTGCCGCCGCCGCAGGCGGAGGGGGCTGGTGGTCCTACATCGATCTGGAAGGGCAGCACCTCGGCATCGGCGAGACCCTCACCGTTCGCTCCGAGGTCTGGTTTCGGGGCGTGGTTGATGCTCAGAAAGCAAGTAACAGTGACTACTATGCGTATCTCGTCAGGGGTATCGACAGAGAAGCCCTCCGATGGGCGATGTCGCGGCCCCAACCGAAGCGCTGGTGGAAACCGCCCGCGGAAATGACTCTTCTCGGGGACGTGGACCTTTCCCAATGGGACACGAACATCGCGCGCTCGACTGCTCGTCTCACGATTCCGGAGTTATCTCTGGGTCGGTACCACCTCATGCTGTGCGACAGAGGTTGCCGAAATCCATTGGGCAACCTCATTCCCGCCCGTGTTGAGGTCGTGGACGATCCCCTTACCGCTCAGACGTCTCGGAAGCTCCAGGACGCCACTGATCGCACAAGCCTGGCGCTCGCCCGGCTCCGCAAAGATCTGCGCCAGAGTGACAGGCATTACTATCTCGGAGCCACCGAGCAACTGAGGAAGCTCGGGGGTGTGAAGGCGAACGCCTCGGAGACTGCTCAGGCAGTGACAGCGTTGCGCAAGAGGTTGGAATCGCTCGACACCGATCCACGTTCGATGCCGTGGCCGGCATACCTTGCCTGGTTCGTGGGCGGATTGGGAGTTGCGACCGCTGCCGCGCGGGGTCGTCGACGGGCCTCACTCACGCCTACCGAGACTCCCGTCGAGCGTAAACCGGATGACGCTCGCGAGCTCGCGACCAGCAGGAGCCTCGAGTAACGAGCCATCTGCCGCTTGCGCAGCGCTCCGTAGGGAACGGAGTCGGAAATGATGTGCGGCTTTGCAACAGTCATGGACTCGGGTGGAAGAACGGCGTGTGCGGTGACGGGGAGAGCGAGTAACGCTGTTAGCAGCACTCCGGTGATTAGCCGCATCACGTCGTCGTGCGGGGCGGGCTTGGCCCGACCGGAGGGAAAGGGTGCCACTTGTTCTGTTCGTCATTGAGGAGACATTCTGCCGGCTGAGAAGCAAATGCGAGTAGGAATCCATGTCGGGCACTGGGAACGCGCCCCGGCCGACCTCACGGCGGTCGCACAAGAGGCCGAGCGAGCCGGGTTCGACTCGGTGTGGACTTCGGAGGCGTGGGGCTCGGACGGGCTCGTCTTGCTCACGTGGATCGCGGCTCACACCCATCGCATTGCGGTGGGGACCGGCATTCTGCAGATCCCGGCCCGCACTCCGGCGAATGTTGCCATGGCGGCCATCACCCTTGACCACCTGACCGGGGGCCGGCTGCGGCTCGGCCTGGGTACCAGCGGCCCCCAGGTTGCGGAGGGCTGGTACGGGGAGCGGTTCGAACGGCCCCTCGAGCGAAGCGATGAGTACATCCGCATAGTCAGAGCCATCCTTCAGCGCAAGGATCCCGTTCGCTTCGAGGGAGTCCATTACCGGCTCCCCGCCGTCGGCGGAAGCGGTCTCGGATTGCCTCTCAAGGCCGAGGTGGTCCCGCTGCGAGCGGACCTGCCCATTTATCTCGCCGCCATGGGGCCGAAGAACGTATCGCTCGCAGCGAGCGTTGCGGATGGATGGCTGCCGCTGTTCTACTCTCCGGAGAATCGGGACATCTTCGAAGACGGGCTCGAGAGGGGATTCGAGTCGGGCGGGCGGTCTCGAGAGAACTTCGACGTCTCCCCGGTGGTGCCGGTTGCGATCGGCGAAGACCTCGACGAGTGCCGAGACGCTCTTCGCTCCACAATCGCCCGCTACATCGGGGGCATGGGAACGCGGGGAGCGAACTTCTACAACTCCCTTGTTCGAAGGTATGGCTACGAGGAAGCGGCCGAACGGGTCCAAGCTTTGTTTCTCGATGGAAAGAGGGCCGAGGCGGTGGCGTCCGTCCCGGATGCGCTCGTGGACGAGCTCTCGCTCGCAGGGCCGGTGCAGCGCGTGCGAGAGCGGCTCGAGGTCTGGGCGGGGGCCGGAGTCACGACGCTGTTGGGCCGAGTACGAGATGCCCGAACGGTGCGATTGCTGGCCGAGGCGGCTGCCCGCCACCTGGCCTGAGCGGCACCGTTTAAGACGAATTGCAGGTACACGAACGCGCGCACCCGGCCGCCTCAGCGGGGACCCAAAGCCGTGACGTGAGCGGCGAAGCTTCAATCAGGCCGAGAGGCGACCTGAAGGGCGGCGATGATGGTCATAGCGTCGGTGATCTCGCCTGAGCGCACCATCTCGACAACGCTCTGCCAGGGAGTGGGCCGGACTTCTATGAACTCTGTGGAGTCTCCGCCGGCCCAGCCCCCGACGGTACTCAGCTGGCGCGCGACGAAGAGATGCGCGGTTTCGTCCACTACGCTCTTGCTGGTGTGAAACGAAGAGATGTAGGAAAGATGGCCGGCGCGGTATCCGGTCTCTTCCAGAAGCTCGCGCTGAGCGGCGTCCTCGAAGCGTTCCTCTGAATGCACACCCCCTGTGGGCATCTCCCACCTCGCCATACCTGCGACGTAACGGTACTGACGGATAAGCAACACAGTGTCGCCGTCCAGGAACGGAAGCACTCCGACACAGTTGCCGAGAGTCACTACGCCGTAGTTGGTCGTGTCTCCGCTCGGCATTTCCACGATGTCCTCCCGCAGGGAGAGCCACGGGTTTCTGTGGACCAGACGCGACGAACGCGTCCGCCAAGGCGTGGTCGCCTGATTGTTCCGCTCCGGTTCTTTCTTGATCGCCATCGACTCCCCAGCCTACGGCCGACCAGAGACCTCTCGAGGCCGGCTGCGGACACCTCCAACCCCGGAGATCAGACTCAAGCTCACCCGTATCGCCTGCCGGCGGGATCGGTGCGGTGGCGATCGAGCCGGTCCGAGACAGGTAACGAGCCCAAGGCGGCCGAATGGTCGTCACATGCAGCTGGCGACCGCCCGGCATCGAAGCTCCGCTACTTCGTCCCGATCCCAATGTTGACGGGACTCGTGAGAACGGCGATTCCGTTGTCATTCGACCGTTCACGGAGCATGCCGTCGAGCACCTGCCGCATCGTTGCTTGCTGCTCATGTGTCAGATCGGCGGTGAGCATGCCGGAGATCGGGTTTGAGTGCAAGACCCAGTCCCACATCTCCTGTCCGGACCTGAACTCGATCCTCTCTGCAGATGCCTCGACTCTGATGTCCTTCAACCCGGCATCGCTGAGCCGTTGGCGTAACACCGCAGGATCCGACGCCTGGAACTCGAGCGGCGGAGGATCGTCCGGCAGGCCTGCGAAATCGGGGACGACCGACTTGAGCGCGCCGATGAAGAAGTGCAGGAATTCGATTCCGGTCGGCGAGCCGTAGGCGATCACCAACACGCGGCCGCCGGGTTTGGTCACGCGAACCATCTCCCGTAGTGCGAGCGGCTGGTCGGGCACCAGCATTACGCCGAACTGCGATCCCGTGACGTTGAAGGTGCCATCTTCGAGCTCGAGTGCGTGGGCATCCATGACGCGGCCCTGCGCGTCGGAGATTCCCTCTGCACTTACCCGCGCCTCGAAGCACTCGATCATCGCTGGGGACCACCAGTCCGTCGCCAGGACCTTGGCTCCGAGTCGCGCGGCCGGAAGGCTCAATCCTCCGGTGCCGGCGGCAACATCGAGAAAGTGATGCCCGGGCTTCAAACCCGCCAGAGAGAGCGCCTCGTTCGCCAGGGGCACTTCCGTGGGTGTGACGTGCCGGTCGTAGCCCGCCGCAATTGCATCCCAGGCCCCCACCGGTGCCGTGTGCTCGTCGTGCGTGACTGCGAGTTGCTCGCCTGTCATGGCCGCCTCCTTGGTCGCTCCAACCGCTTTTATCCGGTCCCCATCGACTGGAACCATGAAGCTGACCTTAGGGAAAAGCGGGGGCCGCGACTACGGGCAAACGAACCAATCTGAAGCTAGGACGCGTGGGTATTTCTATGTAGCCTCGCCTTTCTAGACGAGTCCGTGCTCGTAGGCGTAGGCGGTGGCTGCGGATCGGGAGGACAGTCCCAGTTTGGTGAAGATATTGCTGACATGGCGGGCAACCGTCTTCTCGCTGAGGAAGAGCTCGGTCGCAATCGCTCGGTTCGTCTTGCCGGAAGCCACCAGCTCTAGCACCTCCATCTCGCGCCCGGTAAGCCCGTCGGAGAGTCCACCGGTGGGACCGTTCAAGAGCTTCGCCACCCGCTCGAGGTCGGGTAAGGCGCCAAGCTTCTCGAAGGCGCCGTGGGCGGCGTCGAGTTCCATCTCCGCGCTGCTGTCGTCCCCGAGCGCACGGCAGGCGAGCCCGATGAGCACCCTGACTCGCGCGGCATGATGCGGCGCGTCGAGTTCTCGCCAGGCCACGAACGCGTCGCGGAGTGGTGCCAGAGCGGCCTGCGCGTCGCCCTCGGCAATAAGGACGGCTCCCGCAGAGTCGGAGGCAACGGCATGCAGGTACGGCGCGTTGATGTGGAGTGCGATCGCTGCCAGCTCGTCGGAGGCACTCCGCGCTGCCGCGACGTCCTCTGCTGCAAGCATGATCTCGACGTGAGCGGGGAGCAACCGGGAACGGCCCAGGGGTTCCTGTGTCTCTTCCAACACGCGCCGGATCGTCATTGCTGCGACCTTGACTTGTTGCTGGGCGAGCCGGAGTAGCGACATGCCCGGCTCCGGTTGCCGTCCCGCTCGGCTGGCCTGTCGATAGGCCTGCTCCGCCTTCTCGAATTCGCCGCGCAGCCGCTGGATCTCCCCTAGTTGGTAGTAGGCCGAACCGAGCGAGTCCCATGCCGTGGGCCCCGAGAGCCATTCGCAAGCGCGCTCTGCTTCTTTCAAGGCGTCGGACCACGCTCCCTGGAGCTGGAGTATCTCGCAACGATGGACCAGGCAGTTCCCGCGATAGGGGACTAGATCGGGCTGGGTGTCACACCATCTGGAAAGCGCCGCAGTCCACTCCCTGGCGCGGCGCAGGTCGAAGACGCTCTGGCACAGGTCGATGACCGCGCAGTAGGCGACCCCGGCGACGAGGGGGGATACCTCGCCTGATACGACGGCGATCATGAGCTCGTCGAGCAACGCCGTGCCCTCAGCGGTCCGTTGCTGCATGATCAGCGACTGGCCGCGCCCCAGCCTTGATAGCGTCAGCACGTCCGGATCGTTGAAGCGTTCGGCGATGTGGCCGGCTTGCTCGAAGCTCGAGTGTGCGGCCTCGGGGTCGCCTTGGAACAAGATCGGCAGGGCGGTGAGGAACAGCAACCAGCCTCGCTCGGCGCAATCCTCCTCTGAGGACTCCAGAACTCGCCGCCCACGGGCCACCCATCCCATGGCCGGGGCCATGTCGCCCTTGAAGAACAATCCGCAGGCCTGCCAGAACGCACACCGTGCCGCGGCGGCCGGCCTGTGCAGGTGAAGGTAGTGATGATGCGCGCGGGTCCAAGCATCGGCGGAATCGTCATCCTTGCCGACCATGTACGCGGCAACGGCAAGCCGCTCGAGATCCTCGGGCTCCAAGGGCTTTTCTAGACCAGCACTGGACAAGCGGCCAAACGCGTCGGCCCATGCCTGCTTGCCGAAGGATTCTCGGGCCCCTTCGAGCGCATCGATTTTCGTCATCGGCCCGACTTTATTCGAACATCCATGCCGGCTCCACTTCACTAACGAGATCATCTTAGGAGAATCCGAGTTTCTCTTGCGGGGACTGCATTCTGGGCCGTTCTGTCACAGGTCTCCTGTAGCGTGATGTCATGGGAGAGCCTTGTTACGGCGGCTTCGACACCGATCAGCTCGGTGCCGCCATGGACCAGTTGAACGGCCTCCACAACGCCGCGCTGTGGCAGCTTCTTCGGGTGGTCGCAGGTTACGAGAGAAAGAGCGCATGCCAGAGCGACGGCATGAGGACCATGGCCGAGTGGTTGTGCACGCGCTACGGCGTCGGCCTCAATACCGCCCGCAGCTGGACCGAGGCCGCGGCCGCACTCGAGGGCTTGCCGACCGGGCCACGGTCGTGATCCACGCCGATGCCTCGGCGCTGGTGGCGCTCGAGGGCTCGGCCGAGACCGAGGAGGGCTTTGCGCTCTCCTCCGAGGCGCTGAGGCGCTCGTGCTGCGACTGTCGCCTCCAGATCGTGGCCCACGACAACGACGGCGAAGCTATTGGGATCGGGCGGGTGTCGCGCTCGGTAAGCCGGTGGCTGGTGCGCCAGCTGCGGGCCCGGGACCAGGGCTGCGTCTTCCCCGGCTGCAATCGCAGGCGCTATCTGCACTCACACCATGTCTGGCACTGGACCAAGGGC
>Ga0136615_10001543_pt1 | contig 11208 bp, 6 predicted proteins | sample AntDrymUQ2882206_2_FD_106647 | JGI IMG/M metagenome (GOLD analysis project Ga0136615, IMG submission 106647) | Polar desert sand microbial communities from Dry Valleys, Antarctica - metaG UQ288 (22.06) | ecosystem: Environmental > Terrestrial > Soil > Desert | place: Antarctica: Dry Valley...
GGTGTACCCGTGTCGAATGGTGTTACTGCTATCGCAATGGCGGCAATTCGGGGTTTGGGTCGTTTCGTCTTCCATCATGTCCCTCAGTGTATCCCGACAACACCAGTGGAACCACTACCCGGAGTGAAAGAGGCGTACGTGCCCAATGACGTGACCGCCACCGCGAATCAGCATATCGAGGCGTGGGCACAGTTTTGCGCGGAAGCCCGGATCAGGCACAATGGCGACATGAACGAGCCGCCTGCTCAACAGTTGGGTCTCTTGCTATGACGCCTACTCCATGCGAACAGATCGTCCAGGGTATGGGAGAGCTATTCGAGTGCTCCAAAATAGACGGCTACACCAGGATAAGGACGCCGTACCTCTACCCCGACGGCGATGTGATCGACCTGTATCTCACAGAGGACGACGGGACTTCGACGCTCACCGACCTGGGCGAGACTTTAGGATGGCTGCGCTCGCAGACGGTCTCCGACAGAAAAACCACGCGGCAGCGCCGGCTAATCGAGGAAGTCTGCCTCACCCACGGCGTCGAGCTGTACAAGGGCATGCTGGTCGTACGCGCACGGGGAGAAGAGGATCTCGGTTCCGCGGTGACGCGGCTCTCGCAAGCCGCATTAGGGGTGGCCGATCTCTGGACCACCTTCAGGGGTTACAGCGCCGCGTCCGTATCCGACGATGTGGAGGAGTTCCTCGTGGCGCGGCGGATCGGGTTCGACCGCAGGGAGAAGCTGGTGGGCAGGTCGCAAAGGATCTACACGGTGGACTTCCACACCAGGACACCGCAGAGGAGCGCCCTGGTTAACGTCCTGAGCACCGGCAGCCGCGCCACGGCGCGCCGTCTCGTCGAGCATAACGTCACGGTATGGCACGACCTCAACCACCTGAAGCTGGGCGCCGAGCCTCTCAGGTTTGTCTCCCTCTTCGACGACGAGCTCGACGTATGGACGCCCGAAGACTTCAGGTTGGTGGAGGATCTCTCCGAGGTGGCCTACTGGTCGCAGAAGGACGACTTCACGGAGATGCTCGTAGCATAAGCTCCCGCCAGATGGGCGGACGTCTGCCCTGATGCGAGTCCTACCACGTCTTCCCGGAGAGCAACTCGGCGATCTCTTCGATGCTCGGCAGGCGCTCCGTGTCCAGGACTTCCCCGAGGTCAAAGTATCGATGCGCCATCATCCCTCCGGGCGACCCCTTATGAAAGTTGGTCGGGTAGAACTCTTTGACCAGGAAGAACCTGTGCCCCGAAGTGATGTCCCAGCCATGCTGTTCCCTGGCGCGGAGGGCCACCTTCTCTATGCGGTCGCGCTGCTCGGAGGTGAGAGGCGAATCCTGGCCGGCGGCCCGCAGTCCATCCTCAGTGAGGTCGGCGACTACTATGGATTCGATCTCGCCGACGTACTGTACCCGCTTTTCCTTGTAGATGCCGATGTATTTGTGGTCCCGGTAGGAGCGGTCAACGGGCTGGTAGTAGACGCCGAAGTCGCGGTTGTCCTCCAGGGTCTTGCCGCAAGGCACGGCCCGCATCGTGTAATCCTCTCGCGGGAGGAGTTGGCCCTTATCGAACGTAGCGCAGAAGTCCTCGTAGTCTGTCAGGACGTCGTGCATCTCGTAGTCGTGTGCCGCCAGCGCGTCGCGGTAGCTGTGGATAACCTGCCTGAACGTGGTGCAGACCGGTGCGATGCGTAATCCACGCTCATCGTTGTAGTCGCGCACGGCTGTAGCGAGTCTTTCCCGAAAGTTCGGGCTCGGCTGCGTCGGCGTTAGCACCAGCAGTACTTGGCGGTGCTCGCTACCGAAGCTCTCCAAGTGGCGCACCAGCTGCTTTTGCTCTGGCTTTGAGTGTAGCTTCGTCTCGATAACGACCTTGAAGCTGGTCTGCTCCAGCAGCCCGTCCGGAACACTCTTCTTGGAGCCGGCCTCCTGTTGCGTGAAACGAACGCCGACCTCAGGGGCATCCGTCTCCATAAGGTTAGCGAGGAACGTCTCGAAGTGGAGGGTGCTGTGAGCGTACAGCCGCGAGAATAGCAAGAGCGTGTTGTTGGTGACGACATTTTCCTTCTGGGAGTACCGCTGAAAGTAGTGGAGGCTGCTCATGACACACCCCGAAGCTCCCTACGCGCTTCCTCCTTCTCGGCATGGGTGAGGTGCAGGTCGTTGTGGCGCTCGGAGCCGTCGGGGTTCTTGCCCCGATCCTTCTTCCAGTTGATCGTGAACTTCGAGCGCAGCACACCAGCCTCTACGAACGGGCGTACGTTGAGGCGGACGCCGTCGTTGAGGTCGGGCTCCCATCCTATGGGCTGCTCGTGGCGGGGCTTCCAGCGGACGTAGATGTCGTATGGAGGCTCGCCGAGGAGGATGGCTTCGAGCCTTGCCTTGAGGTTCTCGGCGGCGGCGAGGCGCACGTCCGCGCCAGCTACGTCCGAGCGGGCTTCGTCGCGCCGGGCGGAGATGTACGAGCCGAGGTAGGTGTAGATCAGCTTCTCTAGCTTCGCCCGGTCGAGCCCATGGTAGTTGACGAGCGCCGAGAAGCCATCCTTCCTGCCGTCCCAGACGTGCCAGATAAACGGGCGGTTGTGGAAGAGCTTACGGTGCTGGTCGAAGAACTTGTCCCGCAGCCAGGTGTGCAGGTCCTTGCCGCCGTGGTCCGCGCCTGAGAGCAGCTTCTCCAGGAGGCCGGGCGACCACCGCTCGCCGTAGGCCCTCGCCAGCAGCGCCCGCAGCCGCTCGGCGGCGGGCTGCTCCCCCGCGACCGCCGGCAGGCACGCGATGCCGTCCGGGTCGGCGAATGGCTCAAGCTCCCCGCAGCGGGAGATCCAGGCGCGTGCCTCGTCCGACAGCTCCATCTCCTCGTCGGTCTCCGCCGGCCAGCGGTAGCCCAGCAGCCGCGCGACGGCCACCTGCAACGGGGCGGTGGACGGCGCGGGGTGGCCGTGGAAGAGCCACTGCGTCGGGTCGTCCGAGTACGGCTTCGGCAACCCGTCCGGGTACTGCTCGTCAGCGACTCTCTGCCAACGTTCGAGGTCGAAGGGAATTTTAGTGAGCGCAGAATTCGTCGGCTTCAAAGATTGGTCAACTTTACGTACTTCTGAGTTGTATTCATACGAGGAGCAGAACGCCCAAATCGCGGGTAAATAAGCAACGTCTTTAGGTATGATCGGAGAAACATTGCTGTCAAAAGCGTCTCCGCTAAACAGAGCTGCTGGCAAGTTACCCATTTGACTGATGGCTACACCGACTTTTTCCCAAGCGGAGACACCTTGGAGACGAGCTAAATTCTCGCCTTTGTCCCGCCAGTCCAAAATGTATGTGGGTCCTCCAAATGCCCGCGTAGCATCCACGGTACTTTGATATCTTCGATAACCCTGCAGATGCCCGAGTTCCCAAAAGGTTCGGCGGTAGCGGTTGTCGTCGCCAGTCTTGACACCCTGAAACGCTCGCGCGAATTTTGATAGTAGCGTAGCGTATTCCGACGTTTCTAAACCTACACGAGCATCAGGGTTATTAAGTTGGTTGCCTTGGCTTAGGACAGCGATGTGCGCTTCACGTAAAGCTGTAGCTTTCCCAATGGGGTTGTTTGGCTTGTCCGCGTCGAGAAGTGCGAGTCCGTGGTCGATGCTTGCATCCACATTACTTACGACCTCCATAGCAACGTTGAAGTCGTACATTGGGGTTTGGAATGCTCTCACCCCGAGACGAGCTACTAAATTGAACTCTTGACTCTTTAGTAGTCTCTCCCGTAGGGAGGTATAGATACCTAAGTACAGCCAGTTCTGCGGAGTCAAGACGGCATAGGTACCTCCCTTGGTGCAATAATCGATGCCACGCTGAATAAAGGCAGTGGCAAGGTCAGGTTTACCTGCTGGGTGGTGTCGATCGAGGTGGTCTTTAAGAGTTTCGTTTTGCTTACCGCGAGCGAGGTAGGGCACATTGGTCGCAACAAGCTGGTAGTGGCCCTTAAGGAGCGCAGCAGCCCTCACGATGCCTCGCGCGGCCTCACCAAAGACGGCGGTTGTTGGATCGTCTCCGTTTCTCTCGCAGGCAAGGGCCTTGTCGAGCAGGGTCTCGGTCTCTTCGAAATCGGCGACTTCAAGCGAGAGATCCTGCGATACACGAGAAGGGTCTATAAGGCTCCCGAGATCGGGAGCGTTTCTGAAGAGGGCATGCAACCGGCGCAGGGTCTCCTCCAGGCGCATGTCTCCGCGCCCGAGCCGCGTCCACTCCTCGACGCGCCCGCCCGCCGGCAGGCCGCTGCAGGCGACGTGAGGGATGGGTAGCTCACGGTAGCCGCCGTGGTTCCATGCCTGCAGCGCGAGGGCGAAGGCTGCGAGCTGGGTGCAGCGGGCGTCCAGCTCCAGCCCGTAGATGTTGTCCCGCAGCACGGCCTCTGCTGCCTCGGCTTCGGAGAGCCCTTCCTCCTCCATCCGCATCCGGCGCAGGAGGTCCGTGGCTGCGGTCAAAAAGTGCCCGCTGCCGCAACAAGGGTCAAGCACCTTCAGATCGGCTACTCGTTCCGGCCAGCCGGGGAAAGTGCCGGCCGCTGGGGTACCGTCGTCGAGGCGGCGGAGGTATTCGAGGTCGGCGTTGATCGGGCTCTCGGGGTGGCGGGCGGCCCACCACGCGCCCAATGTGTTGTGCAGGAGGAACTTCACCATGTAGTCTTCGGTGAAGAGTTGCGTGACGGCGGGGAGGTCGGCGCCCCCGATCTTGCGCCCGCTGTCGTTCACCTCCTTCTTGGCCTTCGTCTGCCAGAACTGGTAGACCCAGCCGAGCCCGTCGTCGGCGGTGAAGGTCGGCGGCGGTATCTCCTCCAGCAGCTGTTCCAGCCTGTGCCTCCCCTCGGGGAAGAGGCGGATCTTGAGCACCGGGTCCTCGGTGCGGAAAATGCCGGGAAGCATCCGGGAGGCGTAGCGGGCGGCGGTCGCCCAGGCGTCCAGGTCGCCCTCCTCGGGCGCTAGCTCGGCGCAATCCTCAAGCGTCACGGAGACGCGCTCTTCTGGGTGCATGAGTAGGTGGTTCTCGGCGAGGAAGCGAGCGAAGAGCATCTGATGCCACTGCTCGTAGGCGCACTCCGCCACGAGCGGATCTATGTTCGTCTCCGGGTTTGTTCCGAGCTGACGGGCGCGGGCACGGAGCTGGTTGCGCACCCGCCGCTCGTCGGAGCCGAGGGTTCTGTAGGGCTCCTTCTCGTGGACGGCCAGAGCCTTTATCGCGGTCTCGGATGCCTCTTCGGCGGCGTCGCGGGCCGCGATGATCCTGGCTTCGAGCGTCCTTCGCAACGTTGGATCTAGCGCTGGCACTTCACTCTCCGGGGGTCGTGGGCGAACGGCGCGTCACAGGATCACCGGTCGTCCCTCGTCTATGTGCTGCAGGATCTCGGCCTTCAAGCCTTCCAGGTAATCGTCCACCTCTTCCGCCGTCCTGAGGCTCGCGCTCGGCGCCCTGATACGAATAGTCTGGGGCTCGACCTTCTCCGTCGCTTCCCGCAGGGCGCGGGCGAACCGCTCCGGGAGGGCGTCTATCAGGTCCTCCCACTCCGAGAGCGAGGTGCCGTTCAGGGAGTCGAGCACGGCCGCGTCGTTGCCGAGGCGTGGCTCTCCCCGGCGTGCCAGGTTGTTCGCCCGGAGGATGCGGTCCTGCTCACGTTCATCGAGCGACCTCCAGGCGCTCGATCCCTCCAGCCCCCGCACGCCGGCGTCGAAGGCCTCGGAGTACCGCCGGTGAGCTTCAGTTACGGCCCCCCTTAGCAAGTCGGCAACCTCGGAGAGGAGCGGCGGTACGGGGTCGGGCTCTTCGAGCAGCGCCCTCCCCTCATAGACGGCGTCGGCCTGCTCCCGGAGTGTGGCGGACTCTGAAAGCGGACGGGCTTGGTCCAGGAGGCGCCGGAGCCGCTCCCAGCGCGGCACACGGTCCTTCGTCTTCTTCGCGGCTTCCCTCCAGGCCGCCATGTCCGCTCGCAGCCGGTCGTCCGCCTCGTAGAGGCCCACCAGCAACTCGTTACCGCCGAGCGAGCGAAGCTCTTGCAGGTTGGACTTGTCGGGCGGCGCGGGGAGTGGCGCTGCTCCCCCGGCGGAGTCCGCGAGCTCCTCCATCAGCCTCAAGAACTCCCCGGCCCCCTGCAGTTCCTCCTTACTCCTGACATCCAGGCCCGCGTCTCGAAAGAGCCCACGTACCTTCAAGAGTTGCGGGGTCCTGAGAACGACCGTCTCGGTACGGAAGGCAGTTACCCCGATCTTGGTCCGGTCCACGTCCTTCACGCCGGCGGGCTGGCCGTTGATCTCTGCCCGCAGCACCCCAGCTGCTAGCAGGACCACCAGAGCCCCGTTGATAGTGTCCGGGGGCCACCCGTAGGGAGGACCACCGAACTCCCCGCGAACATCCCGGCCCAGCTTCCCCGCCGCCCCGACGTAGGAGACGATCCTCGCGCAGACGGGGTGCTTCTCCGCGTCACCGCTGTAGCCGACCGCCTTCAGCGGGTCGCCACCCCCCTCGCGGGCGCGCTTGAAGGCCAGCTCCCAGCGCGGGTTGTCGCCCGCCTCAAACTGCGGATAGAGCCGGTGGAGGGACGTCTCCGCCGCGGTCTGGACCATTGCCCTCAATGGACCCTCGGCGACCTCCGCCCCGCCGCCCTGCAGCACGCGGGCGCTGCGGATCACCGCGCCGATAGTCGCGTCCAGGTTGGAGCGCGCCCCCCGCTGCCGCGACTCTATCGCCGCGCGCGCCTCCAGGCCCTCGTTCGTGGTCGGCACCGGCCTCCCCTGCAGCACCTCAGTCGCCGCCTCGTAGGAGGCGATAGCCCTCTTTAGGGCGTCGGCGTTCCGCCGGTGCAGGAACACGTGGACGACGGGGTCCTCCGGGCCGGCCGCCCGCGCCTCCTCGCGCGCGGTCTTCTCGCTCACCGACCATTCGTCTCGCACCCACACCGGCACGGCGCCCGCGTTGGAAGAAGGAGCGTCGGTGGCGAAGTGGATCTCGATCTTGCGGGGAGTCTTGCTCTCCCCCTGCACGAGCGAGACTCCTTTAAGGGCCTCGGTCGCCGCCTGCCGAAGCTCGCGGTCGCGGTCGCCGGCGATCCGGGCGTCGTCGCCGAGTATCCTGGCGTAGGCGCTGTGATAGTCGAGGTTCCACTCCGCGCCCTCGCGGGTCTGGAGCCGATATTCGCCCTCCACCCGCATCAGGTCGCCCCTCTCGACCATCCCCTCAAGAAGCTCCGGGATGCGCTGGCGCAGGGAGGACCCTCCGGCTTTGAGGTCCTCCACCATCAAGTCGGCCAGCACGTCCACGGTCGGGCGGACCCCCGTATCGCCGCCGGCCTCGGTCGGGAGCTGGCCTATAAGAAAGACCAGGGCGCACAGCCGCGAGCGGAGGCGTCCCTCCACCGTCCCGTCGCGTTGCTTGCGGATCGTCTCGTCCACCTGTCGCGGGAGCACCCCGGTCTGGATCATGTCCGGAGCGATGTGCTCGTATAAGGCGTCCCCCGTCACCACCCTGCCCAGAGGGTCATTGGCGATCTCCTGTACTGTCTTGAGCACTATGCGCAACTGGGCGCGCAACTGGGAGTTGGACCCGGCTCGGTCCGTCGCCCGCAGCACCCGCTCCCAGAAGCGCCGCCGAACGGGCAGGAGGGGATAATCGGCGACCAACACCCCCTCGTCCTCCCCTTTGGAGAACTACCGGATCGAGCGAGCGTGCATCTGGACCGCGCCTACGACTCGCAAACCACTCGCCGCAAGCTTGCGGCCCGTCGCTTGGTCGGCGAGATCTCCGAGAAGGGCAAGCCGGCTCCGCTGAAGGCCGGAAAGCGGTGGGTGGTGGAGCGCACGAACTCGTGGCACAACGCCCACAAGAAGCTGGTGTGGTGTACCGAGAGGTGCGCACGGGTGATCGACTTTTGGGTAGCGTTCTCGGACGTGGTCATCATCGTCAGGCGGCTGATCCGGGAAGGCTGGAGCCGCTACCGCTGGGAGAGCCGACCTTCCCGACGACCATGACCTATTGACGGAAGCTCTAAGCAGAGCTTCCCCTTGTGTGGCCGCCCTGACCGGCGCTCTCGGCTGCCCGTCTCGCCGGCGGGCGGCGGCTCTGGCGACGTTGGCGTCCTCTGGGAGTTGTGCTCGTGGCTCTTGTCGGTTTCTGCGGTTCGCAGTCGTTGTCGGCGGCGTCCTCGGTGGCGCTCGTCTCGCGCGTCGTCGGCTCGGTCCTAGCCGGCGGGCGCGATGTCGGGGTCGGCTGTGCTCCTGGCGCCGACGCCCTCGTCCGTTCTGCGGCTCCCTCTGCGTCCGTCTTCCGGGCTTCGGCGTGGATCGCTCCTCCTTCGCCCGCCGCTCGGTCTCGCTCGTCTTGGCCGTCTCCTTCTTCGGCCCCGGCGGAGGGTTCATCTCCTCTCCCTGCCTGCCCGGTGTGATCCCGTCTCCCTCGCCTTCGCGCTGCTTCTCGGGTGCCGGCTCCGGCTCGTGGGCGTCCCTGGCGCTGGCCGCTGGCCTCGGCCTTCCCGTCGTCGTCTTCCCGGTCGGTCTCCCGTCCTCGGTCCTCCCCTCCTCGTGGGGCGACTCCTGGTTCCCGTGCTACGGCGCCTGGTCAGGCGGCTTCCGCTTTGCCCTCGCTCCATCCCCATAGAGCACGCTCTTTTCCTGATGCGGATATTACTCCTGCAAAACACGAAAAAGGCATTGGATACATGCCCCTGCTCCACGGACTTAAAGTACGCACACAACGCGACACGTGACACGCAGAACGCTAGCTCGGGAGGGTGCGTAAAGAATTCTTACTACGGCGCTTCGGGGTAAGAGAGCCGAAACTGCCGGCAGCCTGACCCGTAACCTTCAGGTTCGACTCTACAGCGTCTCTACAAAATACGCGGGGTTCAGAGGCTCGCCGGTGGCGCGTAGCACGGTGGTTTTCCAGTCGTCGCGGGCGCCGGGGCCGAAGAAGGCCTCCTGGAGGTAACGGCCCGAGAGCTCGTGCTCGTAGAACGGCCCCCCGACGACGTCCTTTTCGAGGTGGTGCCTGAGCTGGGCCGCGGTGAGGTTGCCGAGGACGTAGTTGTGGTAGTAGACCGGGGCGAGGGCGACGTGCAGCTTGGCGGCCCAGTCGGGCTCGTCGCGGCCGGGCGGGCGCTCGACGAGCTGTATGCGTTCTACGAGGTCCCACCACAGGTCGTTCAGGTCCTCGCGGTCGGGGTCTTCGTAGAGGGCCTTCTCGAAGCGGTACATGACCAGAGCCCAGCGGGTGAAGACGAGCCCGTCGTCCCGGCGGCGCCTGGCGAGCTCTCCGAGGTCGGAAGCAAGCTCCTCCTCGGGGACGCCGGCGACGGAGGAGAGCCAACCGGGGTCGTCGGCCAGGGAGCCCATCATCAGCGCGATCGCCTCTGTCGAGTTGATGTGGGCGATGGTACGCAAGAGGTAGGGTAGCGCGGGGTTTATGTACTTGTCGTAGACGGCGTGGCCGAACTCGTGGAGCATGGTGTTCATCCAGTAGGAGTCGTCGCGGACGTTGGCCAGGACGCGCACGTCGTAGGGGTACGAGCGGCCCACGCGGAGGCAGAAGGCGTGCTGGTCCTTGCCTGAGCGCTCGTAGAGGTCGCTCCTGGCTATGACGTCCCGGACCTCGAACCCCAGGCGGTCGTAGGTCTCGCGCGTGAGCGCCTCGAGGTCCTTGCCCGCGAAGTAGCGGTCCACGTCGAGGTCGCCCCTCTCGGGCGGCTCCTGGAAGAACGGGTCCGACAGGTGCCACGGCATCACCCGCTCGACCCCGAACTTCCTCTTAAGATCCGTGTCGAGCCCCGCCTTGAACTCGCGGAAGGGCTCGTCGGTCGCGGCCTGGAGGCCATCCATGAGGTTGGCGAGCTCCACGGCGTCTATCTCCTGGAGGTCCAGCGAGCGGGCGTGGTGGTCCGCGAAGCCCTCGGCGCGTGCGAGCCTGTTGCGCAGACGGGCGAGCTCGCGCACGGTGTTCTCGACCTTTCGCCCGACGCTCTTCGAGGCCTCCCAGGTCTCGCGGCGCAGTGCCGGGTCGTCGGAGATACGCAGTATCTCACGCAGCTCGTTCTCGTTCGTCTCTGCACCCCCGACGGCGCCCCGGTGGTTGCTGTAGATGGCGTTTGCCTCGGCTTCGAGCTCCTCGATGCGCCTCAAAGTCTCCTCGTCGCCCTGCCGCCCGGCAAAGGTCTTGTAGAGGACCTCGACCTGCCGCCGCAGGATGGAGCTCTCCAGAGACCCGCGTCCTTCGTACCAGCCCTTCACCAGCTCGTACTCGCCCCTATCCGCGAAGAGCTCGTTGAAGGCCATCCCGGTGCGGACGAGCTCCTTCTGGGCCTCCTCGGTGCCCGTGGTGGCCAGGTTCCACCACGCCTCGCTCGACGCCTTCTCGACCGGAGCCAGGCGTTCCTCGAAAGAGGCTATAAAGTTTTCGATCTGAGTCATCTTTAGCCTTTCAAGACGTAAACCAACGTCGTCTCGCCCGCGGCGTCTTGCATCTCCAGCCAGCCATTTTGTACCCGGTAGGAGGTGGAGCTGCTCAAAGCGCGACGGTAAGCCTCTTCCTGCCGGTTGATGGGCCCTGCGCAACCTCTAGCGGTGCTGGAGACTTCGCGTACTTGGAAAGCGCCCTCGTTCATTGTAGCTTTGCCGCCATACGAGTTGCAGCCCGAGACCCCCCCGATTCTGTCGCCCTTTACGTCCAGGATAACGTTGGTGCCGTCGAGGAGGGAGCTACCGTACAACGATACGAGTACCCACTCGGTGCCGACGAGGTCTGCCGCTATGTCGCTGGGCAGATCTTCTATGTATGTTGGCTCTTTCCCGTCCGGCGGCTCCGTGCTTTCCGTTGTGGCAGATCCGTCGGCCTGCTCGCCGGAGCGGCTACACGCCGCGAGCGCGATGATTAGTGCCAGGATAACGAGAGAGGCGACCGGCAGACGGCCGGTCAGCGGCGGTCGCGCCAGGCGGTGCGTTGGCGGCGGGTGCCCAGGTAGATCACGACGAGCAGCATGATGACGCCGAGGGTGACGAAACGCACCAGACCCTCCGGTCCTCCCGAGCCCCCCACGACCAGCGCGGCCACGAAGACGAGCGCTATGCCCGCCCATCCGGCCGCCCTGTAAGCGAAGTACGCCGCCAGAAGCCCCACGAGGATGTAGACGATCGGCATGAACGGCGCCAACGGGCCGACCGAAGCCAGAACGCCGGCATTTACGCTCCCCGTGGCCCA
>Ga0136615_10001544_pt1 | contig 11204 bp, 8 predicted proteins | sample AntDrymUQ2882206_2_FD_106647 | JGI IMG/M metagenome (GOLD analysis project Ga0136615, IMG submission 106647) | Polar desert sand microbial communities from Dry Valleys, Antarctica - metaG UQ288 (22.06) | ecosystem: Environmental > Terrestrial > Soil > Desert | place: Antarctica: Dry Valley...
ACTCTCGTGCAGGAGCACGGCTGGCAGATCGTCAGCCATCCGCACTTCACGCCCGAGCGGATCCGGCGCTTCGTGGGTCGTCGCCTCCGCGATCTCGCAGCCGGCACATGGACCGGCAGCGTCGCTGCCGCCGTCCGGGAGGAGATCCGCGAGCCGACGGACGCCATGGCGGCCTCGCTGCGCGCGCTCGGGCCGGAGCATCGGGCGCTGCTCGTCGCGCTCCTCGACGCGCCGCCCGGGCCGGTGCCGGAGCGCGAGCTCGCCGCGGCGGTACGGCGGCACACAGACGTCAGCATGCCCCGTGCTCCCGGTGAGCTCGTCGACCGCCTGACCGATCACTTCGTCCGCATCGTCCCGCCCATGAGCGTCGCGTGGGTTCACCCGAGCTGGCGCGACCTCCTGATCGACGATCTCGCCTCGAACGGCGAGGCTCGCCGTCGCTTCCTCCGGAGCTCCTCGCTGGACGGACTCCTCTTGGCTCTCTCGGTGGGTGGTGGAGCGACGGGTGAGCGCACGCTGCCGCTCCTGCTCGAGGACGCCGACTGGGACGCAGCCGCCGATCGGCTGGCCGCGCTGGCCCCGGAGTTGTTCGACAGCGAAGCGCTCCGCCTGCTCGCGTCGCTGACGGAGGCTGCGGGCGGGGTGCGCAAGGAGCGCTCGCAGGCCGAGATCATCGCGCTCGGGAGCTCGGTCCTGGAGCTCCTGCGACGGCGCTGGGACGCGCTTCGCGCGCCGGTTCCGATCTCGCTCCTGCAGGCCTGGTTCGATCTGGCCGCCCACCTGGCGGATCATCCTTCCCCGCCCGCTGTGACGGCGACCTGGATCGAGCTCCTGCCAACGCGCTCGATCGACATTCGTGATCCTGCCGAGGCGACCCGCCTGGACGACTGGGTCACGCTCGTAGCACTCCTCGACCGCTGTGCCTCCCCTCTGCTCGCTGGCTTCGACTTCCCGGACGGGCAAGCGGCGATCCTGCAGCAGATCATCCGGCAAGCGGCCGGGCTGGCCGAGCGCCGCGACGTGCCCGAGGTTCACGAGCTCCTCGCCCGGAGCCTGCGGCGCCTCGCGACCCTCGCACCCGAGCACGCGCGGGAGGGCCGCTGGATCGCCGCCTATCTCGACGCTCGATCCGGTGAGCTGCGACGCGACGAGATGGTCGGGCAGCGACTGCGTCGGACCCAGCCGGAGCCCGATCGAGCGGTGGTTGCGCGCGTGCTCAGCGACCTCGAGCCGGGCGAATAGGGGAGTTGCCCGCCCGCGATCAGCGATCATCTGCGTATTCCAGGGAGGCGTGCACTCCGTTTGGCCGCGCTCGTGCTCGCCGCTGCGCCCGCGAAGGCTGCCGGAGGATCACGGGACGCGTGCGGGATGTGGGCCTGACGTTCGTTGTGAAAGTGCTGCGCCCCTCAGCGAAGCCGTGACCTGACGGCGAGGTGGCAGATCGGGCGGCTTGCTCCCGAGCAGGTCGAGCGGGTGAGCGAGGTGCTCGGGCTCGCGCGGCTCGATCAGGGCGACGGGTTTTACCTGGTGGCCTGGGAACGGGGCGAGCCGCTCGGGCACGCGCACCTGGCCCTGACCGATCCCCCCGAGCTGCAGGACGTGTCCGTGCGACCGGAGCAACGCCGTCGCGGGATCGCGTCCGCCCTCACCTCGGCGGCCGAGCGGGAGGCCGTGGCGCGCGGCTTCGATCGGCTCAGAGTGACCGTCAGCGTCGATAACGCAGCGGCACAAGACTTGTACCGGCGCTGCGGCTACTCCGACCCAGGCTTGCCTCCCAGGCGCGTCCTCGGGACGATCATGCTGCGCACGGGTCCAATCGAGGTCGACGACACGCTTCTCACCTGGGAGAAGCGGCTCGCCCTCTAGAACGGCGGCTGCAGACCGTTCCGCTGGAGCAGCTCCGGGATCGTCTCCATCCTCAGGTCCAGCCGATAGCGACCGACGATCTCGCCCATCGCCTGCTCGTCGTGGTCATTGAACGGCGCCGCCAGCTCGAAGAAGTACTCGTCGAAGCCCCCGGGCGAGATGAGCTCGAGGAAGTGCACCGGCTCGGTTCCGGCATTCCAGAACGCATGCGGGATGCCCCGCGGCTTGACGACGAGCTCGCCGGGGCCGGCCTCGATCACGTCGTCGCCGATCTGTGCGGTCAGCCGCCCACGCAGGACATAGGAGTACTCGTCCTCACGCTCGTGCGTGTGCACCGGCGAGCCGAGCTGACCGGCTGGGAGGTCGTGCTCCACGAGGCCGAAGGCGCCACCCGTCGCGGCCGCCGGGAGGACGCGCCGAGTGCCCAGCGCCTTTCCGAATCGCACATGCTCGCCGTCGGTCGGGACAACCTTCTGCTGAATCTGCATTGCGGGGCTCCTTTCGCTGATCGCCATGTTCAGTGATTGTAGCGCGCACGCTACGCTGAACAAGGCGATCAGTCAAATGGCCGAGAAACGAACATACGAGTTGCGCGAACGAGCCCGCCGGCAGGCGGAGACGCGTCGGCGGATCATCGAGGCGACCGTCGCCCTGCATGAAGAGGTGGGGCCCGCGCGCACGACGGTCACGGAGATCGCGCGACGCGCCGGAGTGCAGCGACTGACGGTCTACACGCACTTTCCCGCTGACCGCGAGCTCTTCGCGGCCTGCTCGGCGCACTTCATCTCCGGGCACAGACCACCCGACCCGGCCTCCTGGACCGATGGAGGTGATCCGGGCGAGCGGCTCCGCCGCGCGCTCACGGAGATTCATGCCTGGTACCGGGACGGCGAGGCGATGTTCGCGAATGTCGAGCGCGACCAGGAGGCGCTGCCTGCGCTGCGTGAGGTGGTGGCCGCAGGCAGGGGGTCCTGGCATGCGGCCGTCCGTGACGTGCTGTCCGCGGCGCTGCCACCGGCCGACGGAGAGAACGCGAGCCACGTGCGGGCGGCGATCGGCCTCGCGACCAGTTTCGGAGCGTGGCAGTGGCTCGTACGGCGCGAGGGGCTCGCCGACGACGAGGCGGTCGAGCTGCTGGCACGCGCCGCCGAAGCCGCGGCCAGCTAGCGTGCCCGGTCCGAGGAGGAGGCGAGGATGAACCCGAGCACGTACGAGTCGCTTTGGTCGTCGCACCGTTGGGAGGTTCCCGGGCGCTACAACATCGCCGCGGACGTCTGCGACAAGCATCCGCGCGAGAAGCTCGCCCTCGTCTGGGAGAGCTTCGACGGCTCGACGCGCGTGCTCACCTGGGGCGAGCTGCAGGATCTGGCGAACCAGGCGGCCCACACGCTCGCCGCGTCCGGGGTAGCGCGAGGCGACCGCGTCGCTGTCGTCCTGCCTTCGACACCCGAAGCGGCCGCCATCTTCTTCGGCGTGTGGAAGCTCGGCGCGATCCTGCTCTCGATGTCGGTGCTCTATGGCGATGACGCCGTCCAGCACCGGCTGGAGGACTCCGGAGCGACCCTCCTCGTCTGCGGCGCCGAGCACGCCGCTCGCTTCGCGCAGCCGTGGGCGCCGCCGGCACTGGTACTCGAGCCGGACACGCTCGCCGCTGCGCCCACCGATGCGGTGACCTGCGACACCTCGGCGGACGATCCAGCCCAGCTCTACTACACCTCCGGGACGACGGGTCTCGCGAAGGGCATCGTCCACGCCCACCGCTACCTCCTGGCCCACGAAGAGTTCCGCCTCTGCCACGAGATCGAGGATGGCGAGCGGTTTCACGGTATGGGGGAATGGGCGTGGGCGGCCGGGATCGCGCCCCTGCTCGGGCCGTGGCGGCTGGGGGCGGTGCAGTGCGTCTACCGGCGCGCGGCAGGCTTCGATCCCCGGAGGCAGCTCGACTTCCTCAGCAGGAACGAGGTGACGAACCTGTTCACGACGCCGACGGCGATGCGCGCGATGATGGGAGTCGCCGACGCCGGCACGCGCTACCCGCAGCGCTTCCGCCGCGTGTGCTCGGCGGGCGAGCCGCTGAACCCCGAGGCGATCCGCTGGTTCCGCGAGCAGTACGGCGTCACGGTGCTCGACTACTACGGGCTGACCGAGTCGTATCCGCTCGTCGCGAACTTCCCCTTCATGGAGGTACGCGAGGGCTCGATGGGCCGGCCGATGCCGGGCTGGGACGTCGCCATCCTCGACGAGGACGAGCAGCCGGTTGCTCGAGGGCAGAGGGGCGAGATCTGCCTGCGCGCGCGCTCGAACCCGCACTACCCGCTCGGGTTCTGGAACCGGCCCGACGAGAGCGAGGAGGCTTTCGGTGGGGCGTGGTACCACACCAGGGACGCCGCTTCGCAGGACGAGGACGGCTACGTCTGGTACGAGGGCCGGGCCGATGACGTGATCATCGCGGCCGGCTATCGCATCGGCCCCTTCGAGGTCGAATCCGCCTGCCTCGAGCACCCGGCGGTGCGCGAGGCCGCCGCCGTCGCCTCGCCGGACGAGCTGCGTGGGAACGTCGTCAAGGCGTTCGTCGTCCTCGCCGACTCCCGCGATCCATCCGACGAGCTCGCCGAGGAGATCAAGGCCTTCGTGCGCCAGCGGCTGTCGGCCTACGCCTACCCCCGACTGATCGAGTTCGTCCCCGATCTCCCGAAGACGCTCACCGGGAAGATCAGGCGCGTCGAGCTGCGCCAGCAAGAGCTGAAGCGAACCAGCACCGCGTAGACGCGGTTCTACCCCGCGAAGCGATCCCAGGGCCACGGCTCGCCGCCGCCGTAGCGCTGGATCACCGGGCCGGTCGGAGGCGGCGTCGTGCCGAGGAGCCCCGGACCGACCTCGACGATCTCCGCCGGGAAGATCCGCGCGAACGGATCCGAGCGGAGTCGCGCGCGGTCGCCGTCGCGCGCCGCGGTGAGCGCGCCCGCGAAGCGGCTGGTCTCGACGACGAGCGTCGAAAGCACGCCCGGCCACGGCGCCGCGAGCGCCGCCCGGAGCGCCCCGCTGACCGCCGGGTCGTCGAATGCAATCGTGACTCCGTCGGGCGCGAGCACGAGCGACGCGAGCGCGGAGGCCCCGTCCGGGTCGACCGCTCGCGCGTCGATCTTCCGCTCGCCGGGCGGCGCCGGGCCGTCGGAGGCGAACGCCGCGAGAAAACCGCCGGAGCTGATCGTCGCGGCCGCGAGCGCGCCCGGAGGTCGCTCGTCCGTCCGCGCGAGCCAGCACCAGCTCACGCGCTCGGCACTTCCCAGTCCGGCCGGATCGCCTTCGTGATCGTCCGCAGGTCGCGCCGCAGCTCCTCGAGCGACGGTCTTCCCCACACCCAGTAGCCGTTCCAGACCGAGCAGATCGTGAGATCGGGATAGAGCGTGAACGCGGTCGGCACGTAGGGGTGGTGGAGCGTGTCGGTCGTCTCGAGCAGGTCGAGCTCCTCCAGGTAGCGCCGCTCGGCGTCGGAGAGGAACGTCCAGCGCGCCGCGAGGCCGGCACGAAACGCCGCCGCCACCTCCGGCGGATCGACGCTGACCGAGACGAGCCGGGTGTAGGCCACCTCGACCTCGTCCTGGAACGCGACGAGCCCGCGGAAGAACGACTGCTCCTTCGGGCACCACCAGCCCCGATAGAAGATGAGGACGAGCGGATCGCCGCCGGTGAGCTCCGAGAGCCGGCGCGGGTTGCCGGCGTGGTCCGGGAGCTCGAGGTCGGGGAAGGAAGAGCCAGGCTTCAGGTCGTCACGCACCGTTCATACCCATCGCAATCAGCTCGGCCAGGTGGATCGCCCTGCGGTCCGTCGTCTGCGCGATCTGCTCGCGGCAGCTGAAGCCGTTCGCAACGACGACGGTGTCCCGGTCGACCGCGCGCACCGCGGGCAGCAGCACGCGCTCGCCGCAGGCGATCGAGATGTCGTAGTGCTCGCGCTCGAAGCCGAACGCCCCGGCCATCCCGCAGCAGCCCGCGTCGAGCAGATCGTAGTCCACGCCGAGCTGCTTCAGCACCTGCTCCTCGGCGCTCATGCCCATCAGCGCCTTCTGATGACAGTGACCGTGCACGAGTGCCTTCTTCGGCAGGCGGGCGGGCTTCCAGCCCTCTGTGCGCTCGAGCAGCTCGCTGAGCATGAACGACTGCTTCGACAGCCGCTTCGCGTCCTCGTCGTGCGGGAGGAGCTCGAGCAGCTCGTCCCGGAAGACGGCGATACAGCTCGGCTCGAGTCCGACGAGCGGGACTCCCGCGCGGATCTGCGGGCGCAGCGTCCTGACGATCTGCCGGAGCTGTCGCTGCGCGAGGTCGAGCATTCCGTAGTCGTAGAGCGGCCGTCCACAGCAAAGCTGCACCCTCGGGATCCCGACCGAGTAACCGGCCGCCTCGAGCACCTCGGCGCCCGCCCGGAGTGTCTCCGGGTGGAAGTTGTCGTTGAACGTGTCGGGCCAGAGGAGCACCGGCGGGCCCGACCCCGGCCGCTGCCTGAAGCCGGCACGGAACGTCTGCGCCGCGAAGAGCGGCAGCTCGCGCTGGGGCGCGACTCCGGCGGCGGCCTTGGCCAGCCCCCGCGTCCCGGGTGCGTGTGCGAACCCGTTCACGAGTCCCGGCGCCCCCGCGGCGAGCCGCGCCCACCAGTGGATCAGCCCGAAGGCGTAGGCCTGCCGCGGGCGGACGCGCCGCTTGTAGTAGTGCGAGAGGAACTCGGCCTTGTAGGTCGCCATGTCGACGTTGACCGGGCACTCGCTCCGGCAGGCCTTGCAGGCGAGGCAAAGGTCGAGCGCCCCCTTCACCGCCTCGCTGCGCCAGCCGTCCTGGATCGTCTCGCCCTCGAGCATCTCGAAGAGAAGCCGTGCGCGGCCGCGGGTCGAGTAGGCCTCCTCCTTCGTGACCATGTAGCTCGGGCACATCGTGCCGCCCTCCTCCTTGCGGCAGAGCCCGACGCCGACGCAGCGGAGGGTCGTCTTCGCGAAGTTGCCGTCATCGCGCGTGAAGGCGAACGCGGTCTTCGTCTTGCGCGGCTTGTAGTCCGGGCCGATCCGGAGGTTCGAGTCGATCGGGTAGGGGTCGACCACCTTGCCGGGGTTCATCTTCCCCCGGGGATCCCAGATCGACTTGAAGCGGCGGAACGCGTCCACGAGCTCGTCACCGAACATCTTCGGCAGGAACTCGGCACGGGACTGTCCGTCGCCGTGCTCGCCGGAGAGCGAGCCGCCGTGGGAGAGGACGAGGTCGACGGCGTCCTCGATGAAGGAGCGGAAGCTCGCGATGCCCTCCCGGGTGCGCAGGTCGTAGTCGGTGCGTGTGTGGATGCAGCCCTGACCGAAGTGGCCGTAGAGGGCGCCGCTGTAGCCGTACCGGTCGAGCAGCTTGCGAAAGCCGCGCAGGTAGTCGCCGAGCCGCTCCGGTGGGACGGCCGCATCCTCCCAGCCCTCCCACGACGCCGCCTCACCGGGCACGTGCGCGGTCGCGGAGAGGCCCGACTCGCGCACGATCCAGAGCCTCTCCGTCTCCTCCGGGTCCTCGAAGTGCTTCTCCTCGACGAAGCCGTCCACCCCCTTGGTCGCCTCGAAGAGCTCGCGGCAGCGGGCCTCGGCCTCCTCGATCGTGTCGCCGCCGAACTCGGCGAGCAGCCAGCCCCGGCCATCGGGAAGCAGCTTGACGTCGCTCGGGTGGATGCCGACACGCTTCATGTCGTCGATCAGGACGTCGTCGATGCCCTCGAGCCCCTCGGCCGGTGCTCGAGGACGGCGGGGACGGCGTCGGCGGCCGCGTAGACGTCCTCGAAGCCGAGCACCATGAGCGAGCGGTAGGGCGGACTCGGCACGAGCCGCAGGGTCGCCTCGAGCACTGTCACGCACGTGCCCTCGGTGCCGACGAGCGCCTTGGCGACGTCGAAGCCGCGCTCCTCCAGCAGCTCGTCGAGGTTGTAGCCGGAAACGCGGCGCGGGATCTGCGGATAGCGCTCGCGGACGAGGTGGCCGACCTCGTCGCGAAGCGCCCGCAGGGCGTGGTAGATCTCGCCGCGGCGGCCCCCGCCGGCCACGATCCGGGCCAGCTCGTCCTCGCTCGTCGCGCCGACGGTCAGGCGGAGGCCGTCGTAGGTCAGGATCTCGAGCGACTCGACGTTCTCGACGGTCTTGCCGCTCAGCAGCGAGTGGACGCCGCAGGAGTTGTTCCCGATCATCCCGCCCAGCGTGCAAGCCTTGTGGGTCGACGGATCCGGAGCGAACGTGAGGCCATGCTCCTCGGCGGCGTCGCGGAGGAAGTCGAGCACGATCCCGGGCTCTACGCGGGCGCGCCGCCGCTCGGGATCGAGCTCGAGCAGGCCGCGCATGTTCTTCGACATGTCGACGACGACGGCGACGTTGCAGCTCTGGCCGGCCAGGCTCGTGCCGCCGCCGCGCGGGAGCACCGGTGCCTCGTGGGCGCGGCAGACCTCGACGGCGGCAACGACGTCGGCGGTGTCGAGCGGGATCACGACCCCGATCGGCACCTGCCGGTAGTTCGAGCCGGTGGTCGAGTACATCGCCTTCGTGCCGGCGTCGAAGCGCACCTCGCCGCGGACGGCGCCGCGGAGGTCGGCCGTGAGGCGGTCGTAGGCGCTCACGTCGTCACCGCGAAGCGGGCGGCGTCGGCCCGCTTCAGCTCCAGACCGTTACCTGGTCGGCCGAGGTCGGGACGGAGCTCGCCGTCGACAGGCTCGCCAACTCCGTCGAAGAGGAGCTCCTCGACGAGGACGTGGTCGTGGAACCACTCGAGGTGACGCAGCGCGGGAACCGCGCAGCACGGGTGGAGGTGGAGCGCCGGGGCGGTATGCGCGGAGAGCGGAACACCGTAGGCCTCGCAGAGGGCGGCCACCTGGAGGAAACCGGTGATCCCGGCACAGCGCGTCGCGTCGGCCTGGAGGACGTCGACGGCGCCCGCGTCGAGCAGGCGCTTGAAGCCGGGCAGGTCGTAGCCGTACTCGCCGGCGGCGATCTCGATCGTCGCGGGTGCCCGATCGCGCAGCAGCCTCAGCCCGTCGAGGTCGTCCGAGGAGACGGGCTCCTCGAACCAGACGACACCGTGCTCTGCGACCGCCTCCGCGAAGGCGAGCGCGGGCTTGCGGTCGAGCGCGCCGTTCGCGTCGACCATCAGCGCGGCCTCGCCCACGGCGGCGCGGGCGGCACGCACGCGCTCGACGTCGCGCTCCGGCTCGCGGCCGACCTTCAGCTTGACGCTGCGGAAGCCGTCGCCGGCCCAGCCGCCGAGCTGATGCTCGAGCTGCGCGTCCGAGTACGAGGTGAAACCCCCGCTGCCGTAGAGCTCGACGCTGTCGCGGACGGCCCCGAGGAGTGTGACCAGCGGGACGCCGAGCAGGCGCGCCTTCAGGTCCCAGAGCGCGGAGTCCACCGCGGCGATCGCGGTCGCCGCCAGGCCGGGTCGGCCGAGATTGCGCACCGACTCCGCCATTCCCAGCCACGCGGCGGTGGTCGAGCTAGCGTCGAGGCCCGCGACGACCGGCACGAGCCGCTCGGCGATCAGCGTTGCGACCGAGGCGTCCGCGTAGGTGTAGCCGAGCCCGACCTCATCGCCCGCCCGCGCCTCGACGATGACGATCGTGGTCGAGTCCCACTCGAGCGTCCCGTCCGACTCCGGCGCGTCGGTCGGCACGGTGCAGGCGATGACGTCGACGCTCGCGACCGTCGGCGCGCTGGTGAGGGTCGCCCTGCTCACCGGTTGGGGAGGAACTCCACGAGCTTCTCCTTGAAGCTCTGGCGGATGATCCCGCGCGCGCCCGCGTCGCCCTTGCGGAGCGAGGACGTCAGCGCACGCGCCTGCTCGAAGGTGATGTGCGGTGGCAGCGGCGGCACCTCCGGATCGGTGATCGCCTCGAGCACGACCGGCCGGTCGGCCGCGAGCGCCTCGTCCCACGCCGGGCCGACCGCGTCGGGCGTGTCGACGCGAATCCCCTTGAGGCCGATCAGCTCGGCGAAGCGCGCGTAGGGGAAGTCGGGCACGTTCTGCGCTGCCTCGAACTTCGGGTCGCCCTCCATCGCCCGCTGCTCCCAGGTCACCTGGTTCAGGTCACCGTTGTGCAGGACGAGCACGATCAGGCGCGGGTCGCTCCAGCGCTCCCAGTACTTCGCCACCGTCAGCAGCTCGGCGAGGCCGTTCATCTGCATGGCGCCGTCTCCGACGAGGGCGATCGCCACCCGCTCCGGATGGGTGAACTTGGCCGCGATCGCGTACGGCACGCCCGGCCCCATCGTCGCGAGCGTCCCCGAGAGCGAAGCCTTCATGCCTCGCCGGAGCTTCAGGTCGCGGGCGTACCAGTTCGCGGACGAGCCCGAGTCCGAAGAGATGATGCAGTTGTCCGGCAGGCGCGACGAGAGCTCCCAGAAGACGCGTTGCGGGTTGATCGGGTCGGCGTCGTTCATGGCGCGCGCCTCTAGCACCTCCCACCAGTCCGCGACGTTCTTCTCGATCTCCTCGCGCCAGGACCGATCCTCCTTGCGCTCGAGGAGCGGGATCAGCGCGCGCAGGGTCTCCGCGCTGTCGCCGACGAGGTTGACCTCCGTGGGGTAGCGGATCCCGAGCATGCGCCCGTCGATGTCGATCTGCACCGCGCGCGCTTGGCCCTCCTCGGGAAGGAACTCGGAGTACGGGAAGCTTGTTCCGACCAGCAGCAGCGTGTCGCAATCGGTCATCAGGTCCCAGCTCGCCTTCGTACCGAGCAGACCGATGGAGCCGGTGACGTACGGGAGGTCGTCCGGAAGCGCGGCCTTGCCGAGCAGTGCCTTCGCGACACCCGCCCCGAGCAGCTCTGCCACCTCGATCACCTCGTCGGTCGCGGCGAGGGCGCCGGCGCCGACGAGGATCGCCACCTTCTCGCCCGCATTGAGCACCTCGGCGGCCCGCTGAAGGTCTGCGTCCGTCGGAACCACGCGCGGCGGGCTCCAGCCCGACGAGGAGTGGATCGTGCCGTGCGCGCGCTCCGGCTCGGCCGCTTCCTCGGTCTGCAGCTCGTTCGGGACGATCAGGCAGGTCACGGTCCGCTCCGCGAGCGCGATCCGCATCGCGCGATCGACCAGGTGGCGCATCTGACTCGCCTCGACCGCCATCTGGACGTACTCGTGCGCGACATCCTTGAAGAGCGTCGTCAGGTCGACCTCCTGCTGGTAACTCCCTCCGAGCGCGGCCCGAGCCTGCTGCCCCACGATCGCTAGCACCGGCTGGTGGTCGAGCTTCGCGTCGTAGAGGCCGTTCAGGAGGTGAATCGCACCGGGACCCGAGGTGGCGAGGCAGACGCCGACCTCCCCGGTCCACTTGGCGTGCGC
>Ga0136615_10001545_pt1 | contig 11199 bp, 13 predicted proteins | sample AntDrymUQ2882206_2_FD_106647 | JGI IMG/M metagenome (GOLD analysis project Ga0136615, IMG submission 106647) | Polar desert sand microbial communities from Dry Valleys, Antarctica - metaG UQ288 (22.06) | ecosystem: Environmental > Terrestrial > Soil > Desert | place: Antarctica: Dry Valley...
GCTGCGATGAGACAGACGACGACGAGGACACGGGTCCACGCACCGCGTTTCAGTTGTGATGATCGGCCCAAATCGTCCCTCCCGCGACAACGGCATACGATAAGCGCAGCGCGGGCGGATGACCAGGGCGAAGCGCGGGTCTCGGACCCGCGCAATTATTTCCTGTTTCTCCCAATCACCATTGACACTCTTATAGGAGTGCTATAAGAGTAGCAACCATGAGCCTCGTCGAGCCGACCACGACCGAGCCCGCGCCCCCCTCCCAACCGGAACCGGGCTCGGGGCCCAGGCCGTCCTCCCCGCCTCAGCACCCTCTCAAGAGGGTCGCCACCGGCCTATCGTGGACCGCGCGGCTGTTGTTCGCCCTGTTTCTGTTCGTCGGGGCACTCCAACTCATGCGGGTCGGAGCGTCGAGCCTCGACATTCTCCAACCCGGAGGTTTCCTCGTCCGCAACCCCGGCTCGACGCTCGGACTGGGTTGGCTCGGTTCGCTGCTGGTGCTATCCGGGTCGCCGATCGCGGCCACCTCCTTGACCCTCGTGGCCGCCGGTGAGCAAGTCGCTGAGGGAGCGCAGCGGTTCAGCGAAATGCAGGGCTTCGCGATGCTTACCGGCTCCCGCCTCGGCGCCGCCTTCGTGGTGCTGCTGACGGCCGTGATCTACGCTCTGCGTGGGGGCGACGGCCGACGAAAGGCACCTCTTTCGACGGCGGTTATGGCCCTGTGCACGACGGCGGCGATCTACATTCCGTCGGCGCTTATCGGGGCCGCGCTCCTGAACTGGGGACCGTTCGCGAGCATTGACCTGCAATTCCCCGGTCAGTTCGCCGACCTCATTGGGCTCGTCTACGGACCGTTGCTCGAACGCCTCGAGAATCTTCCGGCCGCGCTCCTCTTCCTCGGGGGCCTCGGGGTCCTCTTGATCTCGTTCAAGGCCATCGACACCGTCTTGCCGCAAATGGACGAGGGCCGGATGGAGGGTCCGCGCGCAGCGTGGCTCAAGCAGAAGTGGCCCATGTTCGGGATCGGCTGCGGCGTGGCTCTGATCACGATGTCGGTCTCGGTCGCGCTGACCATCCTCGTGCCGCTGGTGGCAAAAGGCTACGCAAAACGGGAAAACATCCTTCCTTACATCATGGGGGCCAACATCACGACCCTTGGCGACACCATGCTGGCGAGCTTTGCTCTACGCTCCCCGGGGGCCGTACGCATCGTGCTTGCGCAGATCATCGCAACAACTATCTTGAGCATCATCATGCTTGCCTTTTTCTATCCGCAGATGCGAAGCGGTATCTGGCGCTTCCAGCGCCAGATGATCAAGAGTCGGCCCCGTCTGGCGGGGTTCACGGCGGCGCTGTTCGTGTTGCCGATCATGATCATCGCCGTCTCGGGACTGGCCGGCTAATTGGTGGCGACCCGAGAGAGCAGAGAGGGACAGGTAACCCTCAAGATTCCGAGGCCGCTGTACGACCAGCTCAAGCAGGTGATCGAGGGTTCCGGCTTTCACTCGGTCACGGAGTTTGCGGTCTACGTCCTGAGAGACCTGGTGTCTCATCACCGGAGTGGTCACCTCCCGGTCGAAGGTGCCGGCGGCGGAGCGCGCGCGGCCCTGGACGCCGACGAGGGTGAGGTCGAACCACTCAGTCCCGACGAAATCGAGGCCATCCGCAAACGCCTCGAGTCGCTCGGTTATCTCTAGAAGCCTGCGGTTCCTCCGACAGAGCTAGTACACTTCGCCCACATGGGGGAACAAGAGACATCACAGTCGAGCACAACGAACGGCCATCTGGTCGAGTTGAGGCAGGTTCGCAAGAGCTTCGGCGCCAATTTGGTGCTCGATCAGGTCGACCTCACGGTCAAGCGGGGCGAGGCCATAGTCATCGCAGGCCCCTCCGGTTCTGGCAAGTCCACGATGCTTCGGTGCGTCAACGCGCTCGAGACCATCGATTCCGGCGACATCATCTTCGACGGAACATCCGTTTCGAAGGCCGGCAAGAACGTCTACAAACTGCGCGCCGAGATCGGCATGGTGTTCCAGTCGTTCAACCTCTTTCCGCACAAGAGCGTGCTCCAGAACATCATGCTCGGCCCAATCGAGATCAAAGACGTCCCGAAGGCGGAAGCGAGAGAGCGGGCCCAGAAGCTGCTCGAGCGTGTCGGGATTCCCGAGAAGGCCGATGCGCTTCCCAACGATCTCTCAGGCGGCCAGCAGCAGCGGGTCGCCATCGCCCGCGCCCTGGCCATGGAGCCCAAGCTGATGTTGTTCGACGAGCCGACCTCGGCGCTCGACCCTGAGATGATCCGCGAGGTGCTCGACGTCATGCGTGACCTCGCCAAGGGAGGCATGACGATGCTCGTCGTCACCCACGAGATGGGATTCGCCCGTGAAGTCTGCGACCAGGTGGTGTTCATCGACGAGGGCAAGATCGTCGAGCAAGCGTCGCCGGACCAGTTCTTCAACCACACCAAGAGCGACAGGGCGAAGGACTTCGTCGACAAGATCATTCACCACTAGTTGACTGTTGGCCATAGGGCCGCATTGCGGCGGTCCAGAAAGGGGGAGGTAGATGCAAAGTAGCAAGCGGCTCTGGATCATCGCTCTGATGATGGTTCTGGCCCTGGTTGCGGCCGCGTGTGGCGACGACGACGAGGGGGCAGACGACACCGAAGCGGGTGGTAGCGGAGAAACCGAGGCCGAGGAGTTCGAAGAGGGCACGCCGATGGCCGAGTTCCAGGAAGAGGGCGAAGTAACGATCGGCGTCAAGTTCGACGTGCCACCGTTCGGGTTCGAGAACCCGCAGAGCGGCGAGGTCGAGGGCTTCGACGTGGACATGGGCAACTACATCGCCGACAAGCTCGGCGTGGAGGCCAACTTCATCGAGGCGATCTCGGACAACCGCATTCCGTTCCTCGCCGACGGCACCGCTGACTTGATCCTTTCGACCATGACCATCACGACGGATCGGGACGCCGAGATCGACTTCAGCCGGCCCTACTACGTCGCCAGGGGCCGGATCCTGGTACCCGAGGGCTCCGACATCGCCGGAGTGGACGACCTCGGGGGCACGCGCGTCTGCACCGCGCTCGGCTCCACCTACGAGGCGACGCTGACCGAACAGGCGCCCGACGCGGAACTCGATCTCGTCGACGCTTATTCCGAGTGCCTCGAGAAGATCCAGAACGAGTCCGTCGACGCGGTGTCCACCGACGACGTCATCCTTACCGGAATGATCATCCAGGACGAGTCGCTCCAACTCGTCGGCGAACCTCTGACGACCGAGCCGTACGGCGTCGGTATCGCGGAGGGCGAGACCGAGCTCGCCGAGTTCCTCGACGCCACGGTCGAAGAGTCGTTCGAGGACGGCACCTGGGACGAGCTCTACGAGGAGTGGGTCGGCCAGTTCACCGGCGAGGAGGCCGAGCACCCCGAGGGCCTAACGCTCGAGGATGCATACGAGCTCTTCCCTTGCGACGAAACCTGCTAGCGAGGCACAGACGATTCGCTTGAGGGGCCTGGCCTAGGTGGACCGACTGGTTCCGATCATCGTCAACAACTACGACATCTATCTGTCGGGGTTGTTGCTTACGGTCGAACTGGTCGGCATCTCGTTTGCGATTGCGATGGTCGTAGGGACGCTCGTTGCGTCCCTACGCATCGCGCCGGCCAAGCCCCTCAACTGGATTGGCATGCTGTACGTCGAGTCCTTTCGCAACGTTCCGTTGCTGGTCCTCGCGATCATCTTTTCGGCAGGCCTGTTGCGAGCGGGATTTGATATCGGGCGCCTGTCGTCGGCCAGCATCGCGCTTGGTCTCTACACCGCCGCCTACATCGCCGAATCGATCCGCTCGGGCGTGAGCGCTGTGAGCAAGGGGCAGATCGAGGCGTCGCTCAGTCTCGGGTTCACCTACCGGCAGACGATGCGGCAGGTCATCCTTCCGCAGGCGTTTAGAACGGTGATCCCGCCGATCGGGAACCTGATAATCGCCATGATCAAGAACTCGGCCATCGTGGCGGGATCGCTGATCGCCCTCACCGACATTCTCAAGGTCGCGAGGGTCGTCAACAGTCGGACCTTCGCAACCAACGAGGCATTCTTCTGGGCCGGCGTCGGGTATCTCTTGTTGACCATCCCGGCGACGATTATCGTGCGAAGGCTTGAAAAGCGCTTCGCGATCAAGAGGTAGCGCATGGACTATCTCTTCGATTCGTCCAACTGGGAATGGGTCTTCGCGGGACGCAACTTCATGTTCCTGCTCGAGCGTTTCCTGAACAACATCGTTCTGGCGCTGGTCACCATGGCACTGTCGCTGATCGTCGGTTTGGGTGTGGCGCTCCTTAGAATATCCAAGAACAGGTTCGTGGCGGCGGCCACCGGTTTGTGGATCGACATCTGGCGCAACCTTCCGGTCCTGTTGCTCCTGTTGTATTTCGGACTTGCTCTGCCTCAGGAGGTCAAGGAACTCTGGGTCGACAATGCCCCTGGATTCCTTCCCGAGCAGATCCGGGGCAGCGGGCAGGTCATCGCCAGCATCATCGCCCTCACGGTGTACAACTCTGCGGTGATCGCGGAGATCTTCCGCGCCGGCATCCAGTCGCTCGAGCGGGGGCAGGGTGAGGCCGCCGCCGCTCTCGGTCTGCGCTACTGGAAGTCCATGCGTCTCATCATCCTGCCGCAGGGGCTGCGGCGCATGGTTCCGGCCACCGTCTCGCAGCTCATCACGCTGACCAAGGACACCAGCCTGGTCAGCATCCTTGCCATCCAGGAGCTCGTCAGTGCGGGCTCGATCGTGAACAACACCAGCGGTAGCCCGTTCGGGGGCGTCGGGGTTCCGGCCCCCATCCTGCAGGTTTACGTCGTCGTGGGGGCCATGTTCGTCGTGTTCAACCTGGCCCTGTCCCTGCTGTCTCGCCGCCTCGAGGTCCGAGAGCGCAAGCGCTCGGGCGATGTCGAAACGGTAACGGGGCTCGAGGACCAAATCTCCATCAAGCCCATCTGACGGTTCACCACGATACGTGCGCACCTCATCTAGGCTGCCCCCTATGCCAAAGAGCACCATGACCTTGTGCGCGTGCGCGCTCTTCGCGATGAGCGCGGCGGCCTGCGTGCCGCCCAAGGCGGACGCGGAAGACCTCGCCGATTTCGGCCCCAACACGACGATGGCAGCCCTCCAGAGCCGCGGCGAGATGACGATCGCCCTACCGGATGATCTCGGTCCCTTCAGCTCCATCGGAGAGGACGGCGAAGCCGAGGGCTTCGTGGGTGAGCTCGCCGGGGAGATCGTCGAGGCTCTAGACGTCGAGGCAACCTATGTCGCCGCCTCGGGCGACGAAGGATTGGATCTCGTCGACCAGGAAGAGGTCGATCTCGCGTTTCCGACGATCGGGATCACCGAACGCCTTGCGCGCGAGCACAACTTCTCCGGTCCTTACTGGGTGGCGCACAAGCGCTTGTTGGTGCCCAGCGATTCCGATATCGACGAAGTCGAGGGGCTGTCGGGCGAGCCGGTGTGCCAGTACGAAGAGGAAACAACCGCGGTCGACATCCGGGGATTAGATGAGTCAATCGACGTCCACGAGGCCGCAGACTTCGGCGATTGCATCGAGCAATTCGAAGACGAGCGGGTCGTGGCGGCCAGCGCTCCCGACATCTACCTGATCGCGCTCACAGAATCGCTGGACGATTACGTGATTCGCGGCGCGCAATTGAGTACGATCGGTTACAGCGTCGCCGTGCCGCCGGACTCGGCCGACATGACGACGTTCGTCAACCGGGTCCTCACCGAAACGAAGTCGGAAGGGCGCTGGCTCGAGTTCTACGACAAATGGCTCGCGTCGGTCGCCGACATCGGTGTCCCTAGCGCTCCCGACCTCACCCTCGAGGAAGTGGCGACCTTGTGGCCGCGCGACCTCGAACCGTAGATCTGGAGGCTTCGTTTCCTAGGGATACTTGTAAACGTTGCCCGGATTTCGGCCCGACTGGAAGATGTGCATCACGTAGATTCTCCCCTTGCGCTTTTCGACGCCGACACCCATGAAACCCCAAGCACCGAGAATGTTTGCTCGATGCCCACTCGAGTGCTTGAAGGCCTTGAACAACTCTTCGCAGTCGCCACCGGTGCCAACGTTTTGTCCGAGCCTCTCCCAGCGCGTCACCGTAAAGCCTAGGTCGCTGTCATGGAAAATCGTCGACTTTGAGGCCATTGCGCGTGAATGACGGCGGGCGACGTAACCGAGCTGTTTGTCCCGCTGGAGTCGTCTCTTCCCGTTGTGAGCCCTCATGTCGTTGATCTTCTTGAGAAAGCACAACTCTCTCTGAGAAAACCTGTACGTCCCCACCGGTTCAGCGTCGATCAACTTGCCCGGCGTGGATGGCGCTGCGGTCAGCGCCAAAGCCAGAACCACACCCACCGCTGCGGCCATCTGAACTCTCGGGGCAAGCGCACTACGTGCCGCGCGCATAAGCGACTCCTTCCAGTTCGTATGTTGCTAACGGACTCCCGCGACGAAGTCAGTGAGCAGAGATACCACGTTCAAGCCGACGGCGACATGTGATTCGGCCACCCTGTGTGACCGTCCATCAGCGAGGTGTGAGACTTCGCTGGTCACAGACTCAAAAAAAAAGTTCATCCAGTCTGGACAACCGGGGTCGACTCATTCAGTCTGATGAGCCATGACCCAGGATGAGCGCGACTCGCTCCGGACGGTTCTCATAGTCGATGACGACGAAGAGATAAGGCACGCGCTCAGGCTGCTGTGCGAGTCGGAGGCAATGGAGGTCGTGGGCGAGGCCGCAAATGGGGTCGAAGCGGTTCCTATCGCCCTCAACTACCAGCCCGATTTCGTCATCTTGGATTTCATGCTTCCTCGACTCGACGGGGAGGGGGCCGCGGAGATCCTGCGCGCGGTCACCCCGGAGACCAAGATCGTGGCCTTCTCGGCTCTTCTCGATAGCCAGCCCCCGTGGGCGGATGCCTACCTCAACAAGGACCGCATCGCCGAACTCATGCCGTTGTTACGGACGTTCATCCGATAGAGCGCGCGACGCTCCCTGGGGCTTGCTAACCTGCGGTCATGGCCAAAGACTCCTCATTCGATGTCGTGTCAGAAGTCGACCTGCAGGAAGTTCGTAACGCCGTAGATCAAGCAAGCCGCGAGATCTCGCAGCGCTACGACTTCAAGGGGACGGACTCCTCTGTCGAGCTCGCAGAAGATGGAGGCACGCAGGTCCTCCGGATTCATTCGAACACCGAGCAAAAGGTCAAGGACTGCGTCAAGGTGCTCGAGGAAAAGCTCGTCAAGCGCAAGATCGCGCTCAAGGCCGTGTCGCACGGAAAGATCGAACAGGCCGCAGGGGGGACGGCGCGCCAGACACTGACGCTGAACCAGGGCATCTCGACGGAGAAGGCGAAGGAGATCGTCAAGTACGTCAAGGACATGAAGGTGAAGGCGCAGGGCAGCGTTCAGGGAGAACAAGTGCGCGTGTCGGCCAAGTCAAGAGACACCCTTCAGGACATCATCGCGAGCCTGAAGGAAAAGGACTTCGGCATCCCCCTGCAATTCACGAACTACCGCTAAACCACGGTCGCCCTACAATCTCTCACTGTTGAGTTGAGCACCGTGCTCGGCCTGGGACGCTGCGGACTGGGTCGCCCCGGCGATGTTTGAGCGCTATGTTCGCTATCCGGCCGCGTGTCGTGACCGTGGTGGCCACATAGCGACCACCATGGAGCGGAAAGCCCGGCTGCGCTGTGACGTGCGGGCACTAGCGGGCCACTTGGCTAGGTCAGGCTCAGCAGGGCCTCTACTTCCGGTATCGATTGCGCGGGATCCTTGTGGAGTACCGTCGCCATGCCGGCCTCGCGGGCGGCCTTGAGATGGCCGGGATGATCGTCGACGAAGACACACTCGGGCGACGCGAGGCCCAGCTTGTCGACCGTCAAGGCGAAGATCGCCTGGTCCGGCTTGCGCAGTCCGACCTCGCCGGAGATCACTACGACGTCGAAGAGAGCCTGGATGCGTTCGAGCGGGTACAGGCCCATGCCCCAAGAGTTGGATAGGAGCGCGGTCTTGTAGCCTCCGGCACGAGCGCGTTCGACCAGATCGAACATGTCCTCTTCGAGTTCGAGCGTCTCGAAGAGGCGATCGACGAGCCCGGCGTGAGCCACCTCGACCCCCGAGTAGTCCTTCAACCTGGCCGAGAAGGCGACGGCGAAATCGTCCTCCGACGTCTTGCCGGTTTCGAAGTCCGTGACAAGCGCGTCCTCGCCGCCCATGTAGGCGCTGAGCGCGGCGCGCACGAGATGCTGCACCTCGATGCCGTGACTCTGGGCGAACCTCTGCATCGACTCGTTTAGGGAACTCGTGAGCACTCCACCGAAATCGACCACCAGGGCCTTGTAGCGCGTCATGAGTGTGCGGTCTCCAATCCTCGTCGTGCCAGTGCGGGAACCCCGAGCTCCATGCGCGCGAAAAAGGGGTCGTCGGTCATGCCGGCAAGGTGCCGGGCGTATGAACCCTCGAGCAAGATTGCAAGCTTCCACGTCGCCAGCGCGATGTACCACTCGAGTGCGTCCACGTTCCGGCCCGTGGCGTCCTCGTAGCGACTGATCAACTCCGCGCGAGACCGGAATCCGGGGAGTCGAGTGACCTGATTGAGGGCGGCCAGGACATCGTCGTCGTCGCCCTCTCCAGGCTCGAGCCAGGAGGACGCCATCCAGCCGAGATCCGCCAGCGGATCGCCGAGCGTCGACATCTCCCAATCGAGGATCGTCACGAGGCGCGTGGGAGCTCCGGGCGCGAACATCACGTTGTCCAACTTGTAATCGCCGTGTACAAGCGTCGCCTGCGGTGATTCGGGGCGGTGGGAGTGCAGCCAGTCACCGAGTTGCTCGAGCTCGGGCACCGGCCTCGTCAGCGGCAGGGTCAGCTCGAGCTGACCGCTCCAGCGTTTGAGCTGTCGTTCGAGATAGCCGTCTCGCCGGCCGAAATCACCCAGCCCGGCAGCGCCGACGTCCACCTCGTGCAGTTCCACGAGGGCATCGACGAGCTCATCGCCGAGCGCACCCCTCGACGACCCATCGAACGAATCGGGGAGTTCGGTCCGGATAACGATCCCATCGACGCGCTCCATCACGTAGAAGGGCGCGCCGATGACGGATTCGTCGTCGCATGCGAGCACGGTGCGCAGAGAGCGGACATCTGTGGAGCCGAGGGCGTGCAGCACCCGGTACTCGCGTCCGACGTCGTGGGCGGTCGGTAGGAACGCGCCGCGCGGCGGCCGGCGCAGGACGTAGTCCCCGTCGCCGTAGCGGACGAAGAAGGTCTCGTTCGAATGGCCCGCTTGATGTCGCCGCACCGAGAGTTCCGTCGGCGAACCGAAGTGCGCGTCGAGGTAGTCCTTCAGCGCGCCCTCGTCGACCAGCGGCGGCCTCCCGTCCGTGTTGCTCACGCGAGGCCCCCGGTCGCGCTCTTGGTTCCCTCGCCGCTCATCGACGCCTTGAGGACGTTGCGGGCGATCACCATGCGGTGAACCTCGCTCGGCCCGTCGTAGATGCGCGCCGCACGCGCGTCTCGATAGAAGCGCTCGATCGGAAGATCTCCCGAGTAGCCGAGTGCCCCGTGAACTTGGAGCGCCCGGTCCACTATCGAGTTGAGGATCTCGCTGATGTAGACCTTGGACATCGAGACCTCTTGGCGATAGTCGTCGCCTCGTTCGATCAGATAAGCAGCGTGCAGAACCATGAGGCGGCCGGCGTACAGCTCGATGGCGGAGTCGGCAAGCCAGTTCTGCACGGTTTGTCTCTCGGCCAGCGGCACTCCGAAGGTGGCGCGCTCCAGCGCCCGCTCGGCCGCGAGGTCGAGCGACCGCTGCGCCACACCGATCCAACGCATGCAGTGAGCCAGGCGAGCGGGACCGAGCCGGACCTGAGCTAGCTTGTAACCTCCGCCGACCTCACCGAGCACGGCGTCCCCCTCCACGCGGCAGCCCTCGAGCCGCACCTCGCAGTGGCCGCCCGGCCCATTGGTGCCCATCACCGGAACCTCGCGTACGACCCGCCACCCCGGATTGTCGGCGTCCACCAGGAACAGCGTGTAGGCGTTGCGATCACCCGCCTCCCCGCTTCTGGCCACCACGATGGCGAAGCCGGCGCCCGCGGCCCCCGTGATGAACCACTTCTCGCCGTTGATGATCCAGTCCTCGCCGTCGCGCTCGGCCACGGTCTGCAGGCCCAGGGGATCGGAGCCAGCGGCCTGCTCAGTCATGGCGAAGCAGGAGCGGACGCTGCCCTCGGCCAGCGGCCTCAGGTAGCGCTCGAGCTGCCCGGGAGTGCCGGCGTGCAGCAGCAGGTGCATGTTGCCCTCGTCGGGCGCCATGGCGTTCAGCCCGTACGAGGCGAGGGCGCTCACACCGCACTCTTGGGAGACGATCGCCATACCGAGGGGGCCGAGTCCGAGACCGCCCCACTCGGAGGGAAGATGCGGGTTGAAGAGACCCCGGTCCTTGGCCTCGGTCCGAAGACGAGCGACGACATCCTCGAACCTCCGGCTCCCGATTTCGACCTCGGGGCCCAGTTCCACCTCCGCCGGGATGGCGAACTCACGCACGAAAGCCGCCACCTTCTTCTGCACCCCCGCCACCTCCGGGGGCAGCTCGAAATCGATCATCGTCTTACTCCGTTCGGCTCGCCTGGGGTTCACAAGAGTATCTAGCAGGGAGAAGGGCAATCCTCCCTGTACCCTCGACGCAATGAGGATTCGCCGGCCGATCGTAGCTGCGGGCTGCTGCCCGGTCATCGCGCTCGCGAGCTGCGCGCCTCAACCCGCGAACTCGCAGGGTGCAGAGGTCAAGACCCTCTACGACATCTTTACGATCATCGCGGCGGTGATCTTCGTCATCGTGGCGGGGCTCATCGCGTGGAGCATCGTTCGCTACCGGGCGAAACCCGGCGACAACGAGCTCCCCGACCAATTCCATAGCAACGTCAAGCTGGAAATCCTGTGGTTCGCGATTCCGACCTTCATCGTCATCGGGTTGTTCGTGGTTTCGGCCCTCGCCCTCGGCATCGTCAACGACGAGGCGGACGACCCGACAGCCGTCGTCAACGTGCAGGGCTTCCAATGGGGGTGGCGCTTCGACTACGAGGGTTCCGACGTCTCGATCATCAGCCGGCCGGATGAACCCGCACAGATCTCCTTGCCC